>Ga0209023_10001992_pt1 | contig 26333 bp, 33 predicted proteins | sample LakOneMetagenome_FD_187468 | JGI IMG/M metagenome (GOLD analysis project Ga0209023, IMG submission 187468) | Freshwater and sediment microbial communities from Lake Erie, Canada (SPAdes) (version 2) | ecosystem: Environmental > Aquatic > Freshwater > Lentic | place: Lake Erie, Canada...
TTCTCTAATATGCGGAGAGAACCCCTCACCCGTCGCCTCACTTCGTGAGGCGCCACCCTCTCCCACAAGGGGAGAGGGGAAGTAAGCCGGTTGCCGCCTCGCGCGTCGGCTGGTAAACGCCGCACATGGCTGAAAAACCCAAAAAACCGCAGAAATTACGTGCGCGCCTGCCGCGCGGGCTGGAAGATCGTGGTCCTGCCGCGATCGCCGCCACCCGCCAAATGGTCGAGAAAATCCGCGAGGTCTACGAGCGTTACGGCTTCGAGCCGGTCGAGACCCCGGCGATGGAATACACCGACGCGCTCGGCAAGTTCCTGCCCGACCAGGACCGGCCGAACGAGGGCGTGTTCTCGTTCCAGGACGATGACGAGCAGTGGATATCGCTGCGCTACGACCTGACCGCGCCGCTGGCGCGCTACGTCGCCGAGAATTTCGACAACCTGCCGAAGCCGTATCGCAGCTATCGCGCCGGCTACGTCTACCGCAACGAGAAGCCCGGCCCCGGCCGCTTCCGCCAGTTCATGCAGTTCGATGCCGACACGGTGGGCGCGCCGACGGCGGCTGCCGATGCCGAGATGTGCATGATGGCGGCCGATACGATGGAAGCGCTCGGCATTCCCCGCGGCAGCTATCGCGTGAAAGTGAACAACCGCAAAGTGCTTGACGGCGTGCTGGAAGCAATCGATCTCGGCGGGGAAGAGAATGCGGGACGCAGACTCACGGTGCTGCGCGCGATCGACAAGCTAGACAAATTCCCCGCCGATGAAGTTCGGAAATTGTTAGGCCCCGGCCGATGGGACGGGGGCGAAGAAGGCAAGGGCGATTTCACCAAGGGCGCTGGACTGAGTGATCGAGCGGCAACCGCTATCCTTCAGTACGTTTCGCCGAAGGAGCCTACGCTCGTGATTGCTTCGGATAATGATCAAAAGGGCGATATTCTCTCTTCAATGCCGGACGATGGCGTTGAAATCTCGATCAATGAGAAATTCAAGGAAGGCCAAAAAGAGCTGAACGAGATTCGGCTGCTGTTCGAGAACGCGGGATACGGCCCTGATAGAATATCCATCGATCAGACCGTCGTCCGTGGCCTCGAATACTACACCGGCCCGGTCTACGAGGTCGAACTCACGCTGGAGACCAAGGACGAAAAAGGCCGTCCGGTGCGTTTCGGCTCGGTCGGTGGCGGCGGTCGTTACGACGGTCTGGTCTCGCGCTTCCGCGGCGAGCCGGTGCCGGCGACCGGTTTCTCGATCGGCGTTTCGCGCTTGCAGGCTGCGCTGACCATGCTCGGCAAGCTCGACACCAAGCCGGCGTTCGGGCCGGTGGTCGTCACCGTGTTCGGCGGCGAGATCGCGGGCTATCAGCAGATGGTGGCCAAGCTGCGCAACGCCGGCATTCGCGCCGAGCTATATCTTGGCAATCCCAAGCACAACCTCGGCCAGCAGATGAAGTATGCCGACCGCCGCAACTCGCCCTGCGCCATCATCCAGGGCAGCGACGAAAAGGCCAACGGCAAGATCCAGATCAAGGACCTGATCCTCGGCGCCGGCCTGACCGAGATCAAGGATCGCGAGGAATATTTGAAGAAGCAGACCGAGGCCCAGTACATGGTCGATGAGGCCAGCCTCGTCGATGAGGTCAAGAAGGTTCTCGCTCGCCATGACGTGAAGTGGGGAAATTGAATTCGTCATACGCGGGCTTGACCCGCGTATCCATCTTCAAAATGATGGATTGCCGGGTCAAGCCCGGCAATGACGAGTGTGGCATGTGAGCCAGTGAAAAAAGAACAAAGGGAGAGATCAAAATGCCCGAGATTACCGTGAGCATGGCCGCCGGCCGCACCGACGAACAGAAGGCCGGCATGATGCGCGACATCACCCAGGCGCTGGTCAAGAACCTCGGCGTCGACGCCGATGCGGTCGTGATCCAGATCAACGAAGCGCCGCTGGCCCACAAGATGAAGGGCGGCAAGACCTTCGTGGAACGCGCTGCGGCCGCGAAGAAGTAAGCCTTTCTCCGTCTTTCCGGGGCGCGCGAAGCGCGAACCCGGAAGGTCGAGCTTACAATGTCGAACTTCCGGGTTCGTCGCTTGCGCGACGCCCCGGAACGACAGCCCTATCCGGAATCCCCATGGACGCACGCGACGTCATCACCATCGGCATGAGCGCCGAGCGCACGCTCGTGGTGCCGACCGAGCGCACGGTCGGGCACTTCGTGCCCGGCATGCCGATGGTCTATGCGACGCCGATGATGATCCTGGAAATGGAGCTGGCGTCGGGCGATGCGATCCGCAGCCATCTGCAGCCGGGTTGGGTCACGGTCGGCACCGAAGTGGACATTCGTCATCTAGGCGCATCGCTGGTCGGCTCAACGGTGCGGGTGACGGCCAAAGTCTTTGCCGTGGAGCGCCGCGTGATCCGCTTCGAGGTCGAGGCGTTCGAAGGCGAGCGCAAGATCGGCGACGGCCGCCACGCGCGTGGCCTCGTCAATGTCGAGGCGTTTACGAAGCGGCTGGCCGGGAAATGATCTTGTCATGCGCGGGCTTGACCCGCGCATCCATCTAGAAAGAGTCTCTTGTTCGATGGATTGCCGGGTCAAGCCCGGCAATGACAGAGAAGTTATTTCGCCAGATCCTTTGAGCGCTGCGTCGCGGCCGCAACTGCGCGTGTCAGCAGCGGCTGCATGCCGTTAGGCGCCATCAGCACTTCCAGTGCCGCGGCGGTGGTGCCGCCGGGCGAGGTGACGTTCTGGCGCAGCGTCGCCGACGACTGATCCGAGCGATGCAACAACTCGCCGGAGCCGGAAACGGTCTGGCGCGCGAGTTTGGTGGCGAGCTCCGCCGGCAGCCCGGCCGCGACGCCGGCGCGGGCGAGTTCTTCGGCGAGCAGGAACACGTAGGCCGGTCCGGAGCCGGACACGGCGGTGACTGCATCCATCAGGCTTTCCTGGTCGACCCATTCGACCGAGCCGGTGGCGCGCAGCAGTGCGTCGGCGATGTCGCGTTGGGAAGCGCTGACGGTATTCGCCGCAACCCCAACCGTGATGCCGCGGCCGATTGCCGCCGGCGTGTTCGGCATCGCGCGCACCACGCTGCCGCCACACACCGTTTCAAGTACGGCGATCGTGGTACCCGCCATGATCGAGACCACCAGCGTCGACGGTCCGACGAACGGCTTCAGCAACGCGCCGGCCTCTCGGAACGATTGCGGCTTCACCGCGACCACCAGCGTGTCGACCTCGCCGGTTTCCTTCGCCGAGGGGTTGAGGCGGATGCCCTTTGCGGCCAGCGCCGTGATCTCCGCGGACGGATGCGGCTCGATCACCACGACGCGCCTGGGGTCGAGCCCCTGCGCCAGCCAGCCGGTGAGCATCGCGCCCCCCATCTTGCCGGCGCCGGCGAGGGCGATGGTGCCGTGGATCTTTTGAAGGGCGTTGTTCGTGTTCAAGGCTGTCACCACCATTGCCGCCGTCGTCCCTGCAAAAGCAGGGACCCATAACCACAGGCGGTTCTAGTGAAGCGGGAAGGGGGCGACAAGCAGTTTGCTTGAGCCGAAAGGCCGCGGCGCCGCGATGAGCGCCATTGCGCTCACGCTTGGGATCCCGGCGTTCGCCGGGACGACAGCGATTAAGCCTCGCCCTCGGTATCGAACATCGCCGCGCTCATGGCCTCGGCTGCGGTCTTGCCGGCCCAGACCACATACTGGAACGCGGGGTAATAGCGCTCGCAGCCATGGACGGCGCCGACCAGCATGGCCTCGCATTGTCCGGCCGAGGCGGTCAGTCCGCCCGGCAGCACCAGCGCCTGGCGGTGCATGATCATGCCGGTGTGGGTCCAGATGTCGAAATGGCCGACCCACAATTGCTCGTTGATCGCTGCGATCAGCCGCTGCACTTCGGCGCGGCGCGCGGGGGGAATCTTCATGTCGAAGGCGCAGGCCAGATGCAGCGATTCGATTTCGCCCATCCAGGTGAAGGAGAGCTGGTAGTCGGTCCAGCTTCCCTTGGAGACGATCGTGACTTCGTCTTCGCCGGAGCGTTCGAACGCCCAGTTGTTATCGGCGGCGATATCCTCGACCACCGCGAGCGGATTGATCCTGGAATCGATAGCGCTTTCGAGGAGGGACATTTCCGTCTCGACCTTGTTCTTGAAGTCTTTTGATACGCAATGGGGAACGGCACGCGCTCAACTGCTACGTCGCGGCCGGCTGCAATCCCCTGATCGCCCTGATCGTGCCGGGGGCTGCCGGGCTCAAGTGATGTGATTTGCGGAATCCGCGCAACTCACCCAGGAGTCCGTCCACAGGCCAAAGCCACGTCGTCCACAGCTCATGACGGTTATTCGCAGCCGACGAGCGTCACACGCGTTAACTTTTGGAACAAACCGGAATCGGATTCACGGAACAGTGAATCCGGTGCACAGGCAGGCTGAGCGTGCTGCCACAATGGTTAATTTTCTGTTAACGCCCGCCGCGTGCGAGGCCTATTCCGGCTTGATGCCGGCGGTGCGGACCACCTTGCCCCACTTCTCGGTCTCTTCCACGATCAGTTTGCCGAAGTCGGCCGGTGAGCCCGGCATGGTCTCGCCGCCGATGGCGGCGAGTTTTGCTTTCATGCCGGGATCGGCCATCGCGACATTGATTTCCTTGTTGAGCTTGTCGACGATCTCGGCCGGCGTGTTTTTCGGCGCGGCGAAGCCGTACCACTGGCTCGCTTCATAACCCGCCACGGAATCGCCGACGCAGGGAACCTCAGGCAAGTCCGGCATCCGTGCTGATGTCGTCACCGCGAGCGCGCGCAGCTTGCCGGTCTTGACGTAGTCGGCGGTGCCGGGCGCCGCGGCAAACAGGATCTGCACCTGGCCGCCGAGCAGGTCCGTCATCGCCGGTCCCTGACCGCGATAGGGCACATGAACCATCTCGACGCCGGTCATCATCTTGAACAATTCGCCCGCCATGTGCGGTGCGCTGCCGCTGCCGGCCGAGGCCATGTTGACCTTGCCCGGATTGGCCTTGGCGTAGGCGATGAATTCCGGAATCGTCTGCGCCGGCACCGACGGATTCACCAGCACCACCATCGGCACGCGGATGACACCGGCGACGGGGGCGATGTCGCGCACGAAATTGAATTTGAGATTGTCGTAGAGCGAGGCGTTGACCGCGTTCGGTACGGTCGCAAGCAGCAGCGTGTAGCCGTCGGCAGCCGAATTGACGACGGCCTCGGTGCCGATGTTGCCGCCGGCGCCGGTGCGGTTCTCGACCACGAAGGGTTGGCCGAGGTGATCGGCGAGCCACTGCCCGATCAGGCGCGCGGTGATGTCGACGCCGCCGCCGGCGGCAAAGCCGGCGATGATCCGGGTCGGCCGCGTCGGATAGTCCAGCGCCAAAGCGAGCCGCGGCAAGGCGGAGGCGGCGAGCGTACTGCCGGCGAGCGCGAGAAAGTGGCGACGGAGAAGTTTCATGCTGGCGTGCCCCCTGTTGGCGACAAGGCTATCCCAATTCGGGCGGCTTGAGTAAAGGCGGGGCCACGTTTGCCCGCCCCCCTGTTCCGCGAGCATGGGGACATGCCGTCCGGCGATGCCAAAAGGGCTTGCCCGTCCGCCGTCATTTCCTCATATTTGCGGGCAGGTCGTCCATTCCGGGCGGCCGATGTTCTCAGGGCGGGGTGAAAATCCCCACCGGCGGTAAGGGTGACGTAGCCCAAGCCCGCGAGCGCCTTCTTCCTCATGGGGATCAGTCCCCCTTGGAGAAAAAGGGTCAGCAGATTCGGTGTGATTCCGAAGCCGACGGTTATAGTCCGGATGAAAGAGAACGGTTTGCGGCAGCTCACGCGCGCTTTGCGCGTGGCTGACGACGTTCCGTGTGCCCTGATTCTGGTCCTGAAAGAGGAAAGCCATGAATCAGATGTTGCAAGAGCCTGAAGCCAAATCCCAAACCCAAACTTCCGAAACCGGTCACGTGCCGGATACGCCTGTGCGTCCGCCGGCGCCGAGCCATCCGCGTTTCGTCAAGCCGCAGCGCGTCGCCTTCGTGCAGGCGTCGTGGCATCGCGACGTGGTCGAAGAGTGCCGCATCGCCTTCCTCGAGGAGATCGAGGCGCGGCACATCCAGCGTTCGCAGGTCGACCTGTTCGAGGTGCCCGGCTCGTTCGAAATCCCGCTGCATGCGCAACTGCTGGCGAAGACGCGGCGCTACACCGCGATCGTGGCTGCGGGGCTGGTCGTTGATGGTGGCATCTATCGCCACGAATTCGTCGCCGACACCGTGATCAAGGCGCTGATGGACGTGCAGTTGAAAACCGAAGTGCCGGTGTTCTCCGCGGTGCTGACGCCGCAGCAATTCCACGAAAGCGCCGTGCATCACGACTTCTTCCGTAGACATTTCGCCATCAAGGGCATCGAAGTCGCGGAAGCCTGCGCCAATACGCTGCACAGCCTGGAACGGCTGAAGGGTCAGGTCGCGGCGGGGATTGTCTAGTCGCCCGCCCGCTGCAATTGCCCCCGGTTGGCTTTCGGCTATGCTGATCGAAAACCAATCGGGGAGCAGCGCGATGGCCGGGCAGGATTCAACTGATTGGCTCGGCCTGTCAGGCCGCGTCTGCGTGGTGACGGGTGGCGGCGGTGGTATTGGCCGCGCCACGGCGTTGAGTTTCGCCAAGGCCGGCGCCAGGGTCGCCGCGATCGATCGCGACGAACGTGGACTCGAGGTCACGCATACCGAACTCCTCAAGCTGGGGCCCGGCCACGTCGTGGCCGCATGCGACACCTCTGATGTCGAGAGCATCACCGCCGCCTCCGAGAAGATCGAGAAGGCGCTGGGGCCGTGCGACGTGCTGGTCAACACTGCCGCGGTGCTGCGTCCCGGCGGGCTCGATACGCTGTCGCTCGCCGAATGGAATGCGGTGCTGTCGGTCAACCTGACCGGCTATTTCCTCTGCGCACAGATTTTCGGACGGCAGATGCGCGCGAAGGGGCGCGGCAGCATCGTCCACATCTCGTCGGTCGCCGGCAGCAATGCGCAGGGCCATAGCGGCGCCTACAGCGTCAGCAAGGCCGGCGTGATCATGTTGTCACAGCAACTCGCCAACGAATGGGGCCCGCACGGCATCCGCAGCAACGTCGTCAGTCCCGGCCTCGTGGTTACGCCGATGAGCCAGGCCTTTTACGACACGCCGGGAGTGACCGAACGGCGCAAGGCGGTGGTGCCGATGCGGCGGATCGGCATGCCGCAGGACATGGCCGACGCCATCCTGTTCCTCGCCAGTGATCGCGCCTCCTATGTCAGCGGCGACGAGATCACCGTCGACGGTGGCTTTGTGCGAATGCTGATGAACCTGGTGCCGCGGCCGGGGTTCGAGTGAGGCTCACAGCGTTTTCAAGCGAAGCATGCCCTCGGACTTGATCCGAGGTTGGGTACCGGTTCGCATAGCAATCAAGTTTGCGCAGATTGCGTAGACTTATCTGCGGTAGAAAACGCGTCAAAACAAATGCCCCAAAAGAAAAAGGCCGACGGGCGTGACGCCGTCGGCTTTTCCTTGCGACTGCCGGCCCGGCAGCGTCCGGTTCCGTCGCAATTCCAGTTCAATCCTGCGCGGGGATGGTTAAGCGAAAGTTAAGTTGTAGAGTCGTGACTCTACGGTCGCTGACGAGCCTCGTCGCCGTAAGCCCGATCAGATCGAATGCGTGGTGACGGCGTCGACTAGTCGAACAGGCTCGACACCGACTCTTCCGAGGCGGTGCGGCTGATGGCTTCGCCGATCAGGGGCGCGATCGGCAGCGTGCGGATGTTGGCGGCCTTGTTGACCGCTTCCGTCGGCAGGATCGAGTCGGTGATGACGAGCTCTTTCATCTTCGACGAAGCGATCCGGGCCGCGGCGCCGCCGGACAGCACGCCGTGCGAGATGTAGGCGTAGACTTCCTTGGCGCCGTGCGCGATCAGCGCGTCGGCTGCGTTCACCAGCGTGCCGCCGGAATCGATGATGTCGTCGACCAGGATGCAGGTATAGCCCGCGACCTCGCCGATCACGTTCATCACTTCGGATTCGCCGGCGCGTTCGCGGCGCTTGTCGATGATGGCGAGCGGGGTATTGATGCGCTTGGCAAGGCCGCGCGCGCGGACCACGCCGCCGACGTCGGGCGACACCACCATGACGTTCGAGAGGTCGAAACGCTCCTTGATGTCGCGCACCATCACCGGCGAGGCGAAAAGATTGTCGACCGGAATGTCGAAGAAGCCCTGGATCTGGTTGGCATGCAGGTCGAGCGTCATGACGCGGTCGACGCCGGCATGGGTGATCAGGTTGGCGACCAGCTTGGCCGAAATCGGCGCACGCGAGCCGACCTTGCGGTCCTGCCTGGCGTAGCCGAAATAGGGGATCACGGCGGTGATACGGCGCGCCGAAGCCCGGCGCAGCGCGTCGGTGATGATCAGCAGTTCCATCAGGTGGTCGTTGGCCGGGAACGACGTCGACTGGATAATGAAGACGTCCGAGCCGCGGACGTTTTCCTGGATCTCGACGAAGATTTCCATGTCGGCGAAGCGGCGGACAACCGCCTTGGTCAGCGACAGGCCAAGGCCCTCGGCGATGGCGCTGGCGAGAGCCGGATTGGAGTTGCCGGCGACCAGCTTGATCGAGCCGTTCTTGGCGGACATCGACGCATCTCCTCGCGCCTTGCTGGATACCACGTTCAGCATATCGAGAATTCCCTCGGAACCGGCGCCTTATCGATGGCCGAGGAGATATCAGGCGGGCGGCGCGGCTGGCAACCCATCGCCCCGGTTTTCCCGGTCAAAAATAGGCCGTTACGGGACTATCCCGGGGGTATTGTTACTGGCTGCTGAAGCCCAGCGCGGCGACGCCGAATGCACCCTGGGCGGGAGCAGTCTGCTCCGTACTCGCAACCGCCGGACCACGGCGGGCAGGGGCCGGGGCGGGCGCCGCGTCGGGCGTGCCGTTGATCATGGTGCTGAGCCCGCTCAGGCCGGCTTGCGCGATCTTGCGCAGCAACAGGTCGTCGGCCGCCGCCCATGCGTCCCGACCGGCCTTGCCCGCCGGCTCCTCGCCGGAGAGGCGAAGGGCGCGCTGCTGGTTGCTGTCATAGACGTCCCAGACCCAGGCGATCACGGCCTTGCCGCGGACGACCTGCGCCGAGAGATAGCTGCGTACGCGGTAGGAAGCGCCGCCCTCGCGCGAGACGATCGAAAGATTGCGCAGCTTGGATTCGCTGTCGAGCACCCCGACCATGCGGTCGAACACCTGCGGCGGCGGGCCATCGATCGATTCAAAGGCCACCGTCGCGCCGCTGCCGCTCGGGCCCGGCGCCATCGCGAACGAGCCGCTGGCGGCGCCGCCACCGGCACAGCCGCCGAGCGCGCCAGCCACGACCAGCAGCGCCGCGGCCATCAACGCGCGCGGAGCTCGGAGATACAGGGCTGTGATGACGTCCCTCATCATGCCCTGCGATATCGTTAAAATGCATTAAGGTCTAGGGCAACGAAACCGCAACGAAATGCGCCGCGTGTGTGCCACAATGTCGGCGGCGTGAGAATATTCGTGACGGTTGAAGCACTTCCGCTTGGGTCGAAAAAATCTGTGATCACGGTTCCAGTGCGATGGCGTGAACCAGCCGGCCGTAATCCGGCTCCTTGCGGTGGACCGAGCGACGGTAGCTGTAGAAGCGTTCGTCGGAATAGGTGTCGATGCCGGTGTCGTCGATGACGAGCACGCCGGCGCGCTCCAGCCGCATCCGGATGTAGCCGCCGAGATCGAACATCGAATGGCCTGGCCGGACCGAAGCAATGAAGTAGGCGGCATTGTCGGCGTCGGCGTCGACAAAACGTTCGACGAATTCGCTGCCGACTTCGTAGGAATTCTGCCGGATCAACGGACCGATCGCCGCCACCGTCGCGCTGCGGTCGGCGCCGAGTCTCTCCATCGCCTCGATGGTCGATTCCAAGACTCCGGTCAGCGCGCCCTTCCAGCCGGCATGGGCCGCGCCGATCACCCGCGCCGCCGGATCGGCGAATAGTATCGGTCCGCAATCGGCCGTGGTGACGCCGATGGCGATGCCTTCGGTGCGGGTGACGATGGCGTCGGCGCGCGGCCTTGTTTCGCCGGGCCACGGGCCGGTCGCGACCACGGCGTCAGGCGAGTGGATCTGGTGGATGCTGAGAAAATGCGCCGGCGCCACGCCCAGTTGCGCCGCCATCCGGCGACGGTTTTCGGCGACATGGGCGGGATCGTCATTGGAGCCGAGGCCGCCATTGAGACCCTGATAAATCCCGCCGGACACGCCGCCCTCGCGGCTGAAGAAGGCGTGGCGCACGCCGGGGATGGCCGACAGCAACGACGATCCGAAGGTCATGGCGTATCGGCCTCGTCCGCCCCGTCGTCGCTGAGGCCCGCGACCGAGGCGAGGTGGGGCTCGGTGACGGCCAGCACCTTGAACATCGAGCCCATGCCGCCGCGGCCGCTGTCGGTGAGCCGCTTCAAGGCCGCGGAAATATCGGCGGAAACTTCCGGCGTGGTCTTGCCCATCAGGGTGACGGCGCGGGTCTCGATGCCGAGCCGCTTGAGGAATTCGCCTTGCGTCACCGGGCCGTGGACTCGGGCGCCGAGGTCCTGCGCCGCGCGCGTCAGCGCCTGGAAATCGACGTGGGCGGTGACGTCGGCCTGCCCGGGATTCTTCAAGGGATCGGTAAAGCTGTGGCGGGCGATGGCCTGGAAAGTATCGCCGGCATCGCTGCGCATGTGGCCATAGTCGATGATCAGCGCCGCGCCGTCCTGGTCGCGCACCCGGGTGGCGATCTTCATGATCTCGGAATCCGGCCGCCATTCGAACACGGCGCCGACAGGTGCGGCGCGCACCAGCGGCGGCAGCAGCACCTCGAAGCGCGGGATCGGGTCAAGGCCGGTGCCGAACACCAGCCGGCCGTTGGCGTCGAGATTGACGACGCGTTCGTGCCAGCCGGTCTCGCGCTTGACCGCCTGATGGATCGGCAGCACGTCGAAATATTCGTTGGCGAGGATCACCGCCGGGCCCTCGAGCACGTCGTCGATGCTGTCATGCCAGGTGATGTTGCGAACGCCGGACAGGGTCGCGCGTTGTTTTTCGCGCAGCACCGGATTGATCTCGACGAGGTGAACGGTGAGCGCCTGATACAGCGGCGGCAGCACCCGGAGCGCGCGCAGCGCATCCGCCATCATGGTGCCGCGGCCGGGGCCGAGCTCGACCAGCCGCAGCAATGGCGGCGACCCGATCGCCTTCCATACCGAGGCCACCCACAGCCCGAGCAGTTCGCCGAACATCTGGCTCACCTCGGGCGCGGTGGTGAAATCTCCCTCGCGGCCGAGCGGATCGCGCGACACGTAGTAGCCGTGCTCGGGATGCAGCAGGCACAGCTCCATGTAGCGCCAGACCGGCATCGGCCCCGACGACTTGATCAGTCTCTTGATTTCCGACTGCAGCGGCGAAAATTCGGTCACTTAAATCGCTTTCTGAATATCTCTCGGCTCGCGGCGCCATGCCATCACGATCAGGATGGCCCCGGCAATGATCATCGGCACCGACAACAGCATACCCATAGTCAGCCCGCCCCACAAAAATCCGAGCTGGGGGTCGGGTTCGCGGAAAAATTCGCCGGTAATCCGGGCCAAAGCATAGATTGCGATGAAGCTGCCGAGGATCAGGCCGGGCCGCTTCAGGGCGCCCATTCGAATCATGATCGCCAGAACCGCAAACAGCAGGATGCCTTCGAGGCCGGCTTCATAGAGTTGGCTCGGATGCCGCGGCAGCGGGCCGCCATTGGGGAAGACCATCGCCCAGGGCACGCTGTCGTCGGCCGGACGGCCCCATAGCTCGCTGTTGATGAAATTGGCGAGCCGCCCGAGGAACAATCCGATCGGGCCGACCGCGGTGGTGATGTCGCCGAGCGAGAGGATCGAGATGCGGTTGCTGCGTGCAAACAGCATCACCGCGGCGACGCAGCCGAGAAAGCCGCCATGGAACGACATGCCGCCGTTCCACAACTGGAAAATCTCGGCCGGATGCTGCGCGAAGTAGGCCGGATTGTAGAACAGCACGTAACCGGTGCGGCCGCCGACGATGATGCCGATCGTCACCCACAGGATGAAGTCGTCGAGCTGCACCAGCGAGATCGGCGCCGGCCCGTCCCACAGCCTTTCCTTCTTCACCAGCGAGCGGGCATAGATCCAGCCGAGCACGATGCCGCAGATATACGCCAGCGCATACCAGCGGATCGCGATCGGCCCAAGCTGGAGCGCGATCGGGTTGAAGACGGGAAAGGCGATGGTGAGGAACGGCATCGGGCGTTGCGTTCAGGCGTGGAGGTTGCGGCGATAGAGCGCCAGCAGCCGTTCCCAGTGCCGTTCGGCGGCATCGCGGTTGTAGATCGGGCGCTTGGGGAACGCGAAGCCGTGATGGGTGCCGGGATAGACCTCGACCTCGTTGTTGGTGCCCTTCATGCCTTCCTGCACCTTGGCGATGATTTCCGGCGGCGCATAGACGTCTGTCTCGGCGCAACCGAAATAGAGTTCGGCCTTGGTCTTGCCGGCGGCGAGATGCGGGCTGTCGGGCTGGTCGGTCGCGAGTTGCACGCCGTAGATCGAGGCCGCCGCCTTGACGCGATCGGGGAATTGGGTCGCCGCGTTGACCGCGTAGCGACCGCTCATGCAGTAGCCGACGGTGCCGACGATCTTGGTGTTCGCGGCTTTCTGGGTCTCGGCATAGGCGAGCAGGGCCTTGGTGTCTTCCATGACCAGCGGAATGGTCAGCGAGTGCATCAGCTCGAACATCTTCTTGCGCTCGGGCGATTCCGGATCGGGATTGATCGGGCCGAGTTCCATGACGCCGGCGCGGTAATACATGTTGGGCAGCATCACATAATAGCCTGAGGTGGCGAGCCGCCGCGCCATGTCGCGCAGCTCTTCGCGGATCGCCGGTGCGTCCATGTAGAAAATGATGACCGGAAACGGTCCGCCGCGTTCGGGATGGCTGATGAAAGTGGTGGTCTTGCCGTCCTTGGTCTCGATGTCGATCTGCTGGTCGATCATGGGCGTTTTCTTGCCTTTTTTGATTCTGGTTTCTGATTGGGCGCACGAATACGATTACAAGGAAACCCCGGCATGACAAGGCGAGCGGCCGTCACATTGGCCTTGAACCTGACGCAAGGCATCGCCATTGTCCTGTGCAGCGATATTTTGCACCGAGCGGAGCGTTCCAGATGACCCAGACCAACAATCGGTTTTTCGACGAGATCGGCCGTTTGATGAACGACGCCGCCGGCGCCGCCCAGGGCGTCAAGCGCGAGGTCGATGCCGTGGTCCGCAACCAGGCCGAACGCATCCTGCGCGATCTCGATCTGGTCAAGCGCGAGGAGTTCGACGCGGTCAAGGACATGGCCCGCCTCGCGCGCGAGGAAAACGAGGCGCTGAAGGTCCGGATTGCAGCGCTGGAAGCCAAGCTCGGCGTGACGCCGTAGGACGGCCATACCCTCTGTCGTCATGCCCGGGCTTGACCCGGGCATCCACGACTTCCGGCCTGTTTTGGACGAGTCAAAGGCGTGGATGGCCGGGTCACGCCCGGCCATGACGGGGGTGGGGACTTAGCTCCCAAAACCCCAGAAAAATCCCTTCATTTCCTTGTCATTTCGGCACTTTGGGGCTAAAAGCCCGCCACGTCCGCAGCCCCCGCACCCCTGGAGGCTTGCTGTAGGACGCTCATGGGCCGCGTTGCGGCCTTTAACTTTTTAGAAAACAAGGACTTACCACAATGGCGACCGTCAAGGAATTGAAGGCGACCGCGCGTCCGAAGAGCGGCAAGGGGGCCGCCCGGGCAGAGCGTCGCGCCGGGAGAGTGCCCGGAGTGATCTATGGTAACAACCAGCCCCCCACGCCGATCTCGGTCGACGATGCCGAACTGCGTCAGCGCATTCTGGCCGGCCGGTTCCTGACCACGATTTACGACATCGATCTCGAGGGCAAGAAGCACCGCGTGATTCCGCGCGACTTCCACCTCGATCCGGTCCGTGACTTCCCGATCCATGTCGATTTCATGCGGCTCGGCGAAGGCGCGACCATCCGCGTCAGCGTTCCCTTGCACGTCGTCAACGGCGAAGCCTCGCCGGGCGTCAAGCGCGGCGGCACCGTCAACATCGTCACCCACGCCATCGACCTGGAATGCTCGGTCGACAACATTCCGCAGTACATCGAGGCCGATGTCAGCGCGCTGGAAATCAGCCACTCGCTGCATCTGTCCGACGTCAAGCTGCCGACCGGCGTGAAGTCGCTGTCGCGTGAAGACGCGACGCTGGTGACCATCGTGCCGCCGTCCGGCTACGCCGAAGAGCTCAAGGCGGCTGCGGCTGCTGCGGCGGGCGGTGCTGCTCCGGCGGCGGGTGCGGCTCCGGCGGCGGGTGCGGCTGCCGCGCCTGCGGCGGGTGCTGCGGCTCCGGCAGCGGGTGCGAAGGCGCCTGCGGCCGCTGCGAAGGCGCCGGCTGGCGACAAGAAGAAGTAAGCTTACGCGGGAAGCCGCGTCATGCGCCTGTTTGTTGGTCTCGGTAATCCCGGCGGAAAGTACACGAACAACCGCCACAACATCGGGTTCATGGCCGTCGATGAAATTGCGCGGCGTCACGGTTTCGGACCGTGGCGCCGCCGCTTTCACGGCGAGACGTCCGACGGCACGCTCGACGGCGAGAAGGTCGTTCTGCTCAAGCCGACCACCTACATGAATGAATCCGGCAACGCGGTTCAGGAAGCGGCGAGTTTCTTCAAGCTCTCCGCCAGCGACATCACCGTGTTTCAGGACGAACTCGAACTGCCGCCGGCGAAGGTGCGCGTCAAGATCGGCGGCGGCATTGCCGGCCATAACGGGTTGCGCTCGATCTCCGCGCATATCGGCAACGACTATCGCCGGGTGCGGCTCGGGATCGGTCATCCCGGCGTCAAGGAACTGGTGCACAGCCACGTGCTGTCGGATTTCGCCAAGAGCGACCGGCCCTGGGTCGAGGCGCTGTGCGAGGCGGTCGCCGACGCTGCGGCGCTGCTCACCACCGGCCGCGACTCGACGTTTCAGAACAAGGTGCATCTGACGATGCAGGCCAAGGGATTTATCGAGAAGGGCGACAACGGCGCGGCGTAACGCGCGGCTGGCTGCCCACAACAGACTTCAGGACACATTATGGGATTCAAATGCGGTATCGTCGGACTGCCCAATGTCGGCAAGTCCACGCTGTTCAACGCGCTGACAGAGACGGCAGCGGCGCAAGCGGCGAATTATCCGTTCTGCACCATCGAGCCGAATGTCGGCGAGGTCGCGGTGCCGGATCCGCGGCTCGACAAGCTGGCGGCGGTCGCCAAATCGGGCCAGATCATCCCGACGCGGCTGACCTTCGTCGATATCGCGGGCCTGGTGCGCGGCGCCTCCAAGGGCGAAGGACTCGGCAACCAGTTCCTTGCCACCATCCGCGAGGTCGATGCGGTCGCGCATGTGGTGCGCTGCTTTGAAGATTCCGACATCACCCATGTCGAAGGCAAGATCGCACCCTTGGCCGACATCGAGACCATCGAGACCGAGCTGATGCTGGCCGATCTCGACAGCCTGGAGAAGCGCGTCGACAACCTCGCCAAGAAAGCCAAGGGCAACGACAAGGACGCCAAGGAGCAGCTCGACCTCGTCAACCGCGCGCTGGTGCTGCTGCGCGACGGCAAGCCGGCGCGGTTTCTCGAGCGCAAGCCGGAAGAAGAGCGCGCCTTCGGCATGCTCGGCCTCTTGACGTCCAAGCCTGTGCTCTACGTCTGCAACGTCGAGGAAGGCTCGGCCAAGGACGGCAACAATTTTTCGAAGCAGGTGTTCGAACACGCCAAGAAGGAAGGCGCGGTCGCGGTGGTGATCTCCGCCAAGATCGAATCCGAAATCGCGACCCTGTCACGCGAGGAGCGTGTCGATTTCCTCGAAACGCTCGGGCTGGAAGAAGCCGGTCTCGACCGCCTGATCCGCGCCGGCTACCAACTGCTCGACCTGATCACCTATTTCACCGTCGGCCCGAAAGAGGCGCGCGCCTGGACCATCCACCGCGGCACCAAGGGGCCGGCGGCGGCGGGCGTGATCCATACCGACTTTGAAAAAGGTTTTATTCGCGCCGAAACCATCGCCTACGCTGATTACATCGCGCTCGGCGGCGAAGCCGGCGCCCGCGACGGCGGCAAGCTGCGGCTGGAAGGCAAGGAATACGTCGTCGCCGACGGCGACGTGATGCATTTTAGGTTCAATACGTAACTGTAGTGGTCATTCCGGGATGGTGCGCAAGCACCAGACCCGGAAGGTCGGGCTTCCGGGTTCGATGCTGTGCATCGCCCCGGAATGACGGCATCACCGCATCTGTCCCTGATCGCGGATCGCGCCGAGATGCTCGTTGATCCGGAACACGATCAGGATGAATTCCGCAGCGATGCGCGAGAACACGACGCCGACGACGACGCCGGCGATCGAGGACAATAGCACGATGAAGCCGCCGAACGGGCTGATCGCCATCGCGGCCAGCCCTGAGAAGATTCCGGAGATACCGAACAGGATGATCAGGCCGATCACCAGCCAGTAGAACGTCTTGATGATCGTGGGGGTGATGAAGCGGTCCCACTGAAACAGATCCTGAAAATCGAACATCGGTGGTTCTCCCGGCGAGAAAAACGATTCGCGTTCAGCGTGAAAACAAAGGGCCTAGCCCCGAAAGGGACCCCGAGCAAGCCGGCGAACGAGCCATGCAAGTGGACGGGTTGAGATTGCTGTAAATAACGGCCACAATCAGGCCTCTCCGCCACAAATCCTCACTCCGGATTCGCGATTCCGCATCTCCATGACAACGCTCACCTTCGAAGATTTCAAGCCCGGCCATTTCGGCACCTACGGCCCTCGCCATGTCACGCGCGAGGAGATTTTGGCCTTCGCCGCCGAATACGACCCGCAGCCGATGCATCTGGACGAGGAAGCCGCCAAGGCGTCGATGCTGCAGGGCCTGTCGGGCTCGGGCTGGCACCTCTGTTCGCTGTTGATGCGGATGATGTTCGACGGCTTCATCGGTCGTACCGCGTCGATGGGCTCGCCCGGCGTCAACGAACTGCGCTGGATGGCACCGTTGCGGCCGGGCGACGACCTGACCGCCGACATCGAGGTCGAGGAGGCCAGGATTTCGCGCAGCCGTCCCGAGACCGGCATCGTGACCTTCAAGGGCACGGTCCGCAACGCGGCTGGTGTCACGCTGTGCGAGATGATCTCGCCGATCATCGTGCGCCGGCGTGCCGTCGCGGCTGCGGAGTAGGGCCGATGCGTTTCTTTGAAGACATGGAAATCGGCCAGCAGCGCGAGGTCGGCTCGTTCACCTTCACCGCGGAATCGATCAAGCAGTTCGCCGCGCAATTCGATCCGCAGACCTTTCACCTCGACGAGGAGGCCGGCCGCAACTCGCTGTTCGGCGGATTGGCCGCATCCGGCTGGCATGTCGGCTGTGTCTGCATGAAGCTGATGGTGGCCGATGGCCAGCGCCTGATGAAGGAAGCGGCCGCGCGCGGCGAGAAGATCGCGGTGTGGGGCCCGTCGCCGGGCTTTCGCGAGCTGCGCTGGATCAAGCCGGTGCTGGCCGGCGACACCATCAGCTTCTCCAGCACGATCGAATCCAAGCGGACGTCGGAGAAGCGGCCGCAATGGGGCATCCTGAATGCCCGCAACAGCGGCATCAACCAGCGCGGCGAACAGGTCTATTCGATGCTGGCGACCGCCTTCGTGCCGCGCCGGAACGGTTAGAGCGTTTTCGAGCGAAGTGGATACCGGTTCGCGTAAAGAAAACGCGTCAAAAACAAAAGGCTAGAGCCCGGTTCTGATTCAATCAGAACCGGAAAAGCTCTAGTTCCTGAATCGATATGGTTACCGAATGGTGCCGTTAATCGATTGGTATTGATGAATCTGCGGAACGGTTTGTTCGCTAACGCATTGTGAACTTTGTCGCGGCCATATCGGTGCGAGGGAAAACATCGAGGGGATGACCATGGCAGATCGCAGCGGGTTGAAATTCGTCGGTTTTATCTTCGCGACCATCACCCTTACGGTGATGCTGACCGCTGCCACCGTCGTGAACACCTATGCCGACGGCGGCTACTCGCTCGAGACCACCGCGTCCATCAGCGAGTAAGGATTCCCGGTCCGGCGAAAAACTCCGCCGGGCCGTCAGCGGCTCCACAGCAATCCCATCACCACCACGAATATCAGCAGCAGTCCGACAAACCGGACCATGATGCTGGCCATGTTGTGCTGTGAACGCTGCAACGGAATCGGATCTGCGTTATCCGGCCGGACGCTTTCCATCAAACAATATCCCCAATATTCCAGCCCGCACCTCCATCCGAGGCGAGGGCGCCTGCTGTTGGTCGCAGCCCACAGCGGGCAAGTTCAAAATCGATTTGGCCTTGATCCGTTGTTCGAGGCGATTTTCGGATGTGAACTGTCGTCCACATCGCCCGAACATGCGTAAAACGAAACCGCCGCGCTCCCTTAGCAGGAGGCGGCGGCAGGTCAAGTCTTGACGAGATGGTGTTTAGCTGTTGCGCAAACCGTCGGCGGCGCGCTTCCACTGCGTGACGTTGTCGGCGATCATGCGCGTCGATTTCATCGCGGCCTGGCTGAGCTGCGCATAGCCGGAAATCTCGCGCTGAACGCGCTGGCCTTCGGCATGCAGGAGGTCGCGCAGGCTTTCGAGTTCCGAAATCAGCTTTTCGATTTCCGCCAGCGAAGTACCGGCGACGCGCTGGATCAGCGAGTTGACGTTGTTGACGGTGGCTTCCGCGGTCGCATCGAGCGGCACGGTTTCCGGTGCGGTCGTCGGCGGGCGGCGCAGGTAGGCAATGTCGTTGCGGACGAAATCGCGGATGCCGGCTTCGACCTCGGATACGGCGGCGAGATTGCTGTCGACTTCGGTGGTCGATTCGATGTCTTCGGAACGAATGGTAGCGTTCATCGGCTATTCCTCTGTTTCGCGTTTAAGCGAGCGCGGACGTCCCCCGCACGACGAAGTAGTACGACACCATCTGCACTGCCGATTTTGACCGCATCTGGGCCAATATGCGGCAATGCTGGATCATTCCTGGGGGAGTGCGCCTACCAGCTACGCTTGAAGCCGGCGCTGAGGCTCTTGTTGAGCGCGCCGGTCGAGGTCTCGCCGACCGAGCCCGAAATGGTGACGCCGTCGAACAGCTTCTGTTCGGCGCCGACCTTGCGCAGCCACTTGTCGTCGTTGCTGGACAAGGTCTGCCCCGCCACGAAACTGGTGCCGGTATCGGTGAGGCTCAGCTTGGCCGACTGGTCGGTTTCGTAGGAACGCGCCGGGCGGCTGATGATGCCGGGCACCGGCACGATGCCCTGCTGGATCACGTTGTAGTCGTTCTTTAGCGTCAGCGAATATTGCTCGCTGAGCGGCAGCTCCTTGCTCAGGGAGGTGCCGAGCTTGGACTGTTCCTGCCCGGGATCGACCCGGGCTTCGACCGCGGTCTTGTCCCAGATCGAGCCGACGCCGGGCGCGGTGATCGCGGCCCAGGCGGTGCCGGAGGATTGCTGCGGGTTGCCGCCGTTCGAAAGCTTTTCCGACAGCGCTTCGGATGCGGTCAGCGTGCCCTGGCGCGCTACCGTCATGTCGGCGCCGATCCGCGTGTCCAGAAACGGTGAAACCGACTGCTTGACCGAGACTGCCGACGCGCCGTTCGCCTTGGCATTGTTCGACCAGGTGGCGTCGGTGCCGGCGCCCTTGGGCGCGGTGCGGCCTTTCATGGCCGGTCCGGTCAGGGTCGAGGCATCGACGTTGAGCTGGCTCCAGTCGAGCTTGCTGATGTCGATGTCCTTTAAAATGTCGGCGTCGTTGACGTCGGGCGCGGCCTCTTCCGTCGCCGGCATCTCGGCGTCGTCCTCGGCGGGCGGCGTCTGCGCTACGGCGGCCACCAAGAAAGTCATGCTGAAGCCGGCCACCAGCGTCAGCAGCCTCGTCCGGCGAAATCGTATCGTGGAAATCATTGCCCGCCTGCATTCCAAGTGCCGCCGAGAATGCGTTCGCTCTGGTACGAAATTATGGCGGGCGTGGCGTACGCCAGCCAAGTCATCCACGTCTGTCTTGGGGCTGGGAAAGACGAGACGTGGATGTCCGGCGTCGCCGCCGGCCTACACCGCCATGCGGGGCAGGTGGATCGGGTAACCGACGGTCTGTTCGACGAGATCGAAGGTGTCGACCAGAACGCGGAAGTTGGTCAGTTTGCCGGCCCGAAACTGCGCGAAATGCGCGATCCGCAGGCTGATCGGCTTGTTGGAATCCAGCGCCGTCAACGAATAGCGCATCATCGAGGATGCCGAATCCACGCCGAGCATGATCGATTCGCGGTCGAAACGATGAACGCGGACGTTGTCGGCGATCTCGCGGATCACCTCGATCACGGCGGCTTTGCCCCGGCGCGACCCGAAGAACGGAAACATGTCGATCGGGCCATAGATCGCCCAATCGACGTCATCGTCGAGCAGGGCTTCGAGGTCGGTAGGCTGGCGCTCATTGATCGCACGGTGCAACGCGCGCGAAAAACGCCAGAGACTGTGCTCTGTCATTTGATGTGGTCCCTAGACTGGATTTCAAGAACAGCTAACGCGCCCAAATAAGCGTCTCCATCGACGCCGGGCGGTCAGGCCTTCAATTCGTTAGTACACTAACAATAGGCGCAATTCGTAAAAATACAATTCACGTTTTTGCATTGCACAAATGCGGCGATTCCGGTCATTTACGCGTGATTTGGCGGCCTTAAGCGGTTGTTTAACGCTCCCGGCGGGCCACCGGCTCGCGTTCGACGGCGATTTCGCCGTCGCGGATCGCGATCACGCCGAACAGCAAAGCGCCGCCCAAACCGCCGATCGCGGCCCCCAGCGGCATGAAGGTAAAGAACACCAGCATGCTGCTATAGCCTTCAAAACTCGTGGTTTTAAAGATTTCGACCCAGGCCAGCCCGGCTCCGATCCCGAGCGCCGCGCCGCCCAGCGCTCCCAATGCCAAACCCAACAGAGCCAGCAACGCGATCTTCATATGCTCTTCTTGCCCGCAAACAGCCCAGTGGTGTGTCACGGCGGGGGCGGGAAGGTTCAATGGGGCGGGGGAATTTGTGCGGCGAGCTGTCGCACCACCCGCGCTGTCATTCCGGGGCTCGCGAAGCGAGAACCTCAGATGCGCAATTGCGCATCGGGGAAGTTCGACCTTCCGGGTTCGATGCTGCGCATCGCCCCGGAATGACGGTGGATTAATCGTCCTTAGGCTTCCGGCTCAGCACCGCGCTGACGTCGCGCTCAAGTACCTGTTCGACCAGGTCGAAGGTGTCGATGACCTCGCGAATCCGGGCAACCAGGCCGTCGCGCAGGGTAAAGAAGGCGGCGATGTCGAACTGCACCATCCGCTGGTTGCTGCGCTTGCGGAAGAATGCGCGGATGTTGGCAGCGACCTGGTCGCCCTCGGCGACGATGATCGGCACTTCGCAGCGCATTTCGTAATACCTGCCGTGGACGGCGGTCCACATCTCGCGCATCGCGGCCTTGCCCTGACGGCGACCCATATGCGGCAGCAGGTCGATCGGGGCGTTGGCGGTGAACTCGATGTCATCGGTACAGCGCGCCAGCACGCCTTCGATGTCGCCGGAATAATAGACCTCGAGCAGTTTCAGCACGCGCTGACGGTTAAGCTCCGCCGTCATCCACTTCGTCTCCGCCCATTCATGGGCCGGCTCTTTTGGCCGGCGTTATGGTCAGCGGAATAGCACGGCGATCGTTCCGCAAAGGTAATCAGCGCGCCAGTCCGGCCGTCCCGGGAACAGTTAACGGCAATTAGGTGTACTTTTTTGATAATGGCCGCTTCGCCTCCGGGGCGGCCGCCACATCGGCCGGGCCGGGGGGCCACGGCGGCGGGCGCAAGGCCGGGCCGGCTTCCCGAAGCAGCGGGCCGACCAGGTCGCGGCCGGTCAGTTGCGCGATCATGTCGATGGTGTCGAAGAAACTGCGCAGCTCGGTGATCAGGCCGCGGTTGAAGGTGAGGAAGAGGCCGCTCGGCATTTGCAGCACGCGCCCGTCGCCCCGCTTGGTGAAGATGACGTCGATGATCCCGGCGGCGCGCTGCGCATCGGCCACCAGAAACTTGACCTCGAAGCGCCGGCTGGTGTAGCGAGCCTCGTGGATCTCCATCAGTTCCGAGATCGCCGCCTTGCCGCGCCGCGGCCCGAGATGGGGAAACAGCTCGACCGGCAGGTAGACCATCGACTCGATGTCGTCGTCGCAGCATCTCAGCGCGGCGGCGGTGTCGCCGCCGTAGAACGCATCGAGGAAATTCAACACGCGCTGGCGTTGCAGCTCTCCGCTCATTCCGGTCTCCGCAGGGTGGTCAACCCCGACTCATATGCCCGACACGTATTGTGCGCCGAACGAGGCAGCATTCAATTCGCAGAACTACGAGGATGCGTGAGTGACCCGATCGCACAGCTCGCAGGCATGCCACATGCAACGTGCTCGCACGAGGCCTCAACGTCCCCCCGTCTTGCCGAACTCCGCCTCCGGCACCACCTTGCGCGTCCGGAGGTCGATCACGAACCGCCCCTTCTTCTCATGGCCTGCGGGCACAAAGGCCTCGCCTTCGGGCAACTCGCCGTAGGTTTCCTTCGGTTTGGGAAAACCGCCCGCGCAGGCGGTCTTGATGGTCTCGGCGTCGGCATAGGCGATGTCGACCAGCACGGTGTCGCGCTGCGGTCCGGCGGCGAGTTTGGAGAGGTCGAAGTATTTTTCGCCTTCCTTGCAGTCGACGGTGTTGGCGCCATGGTCGTTGGTGGCGTCGTCGGCCATCGCGAAGAAGTCGTACGACAGGTTGATGTTCTTCGAATAGTCCTGCGGGAACAGCAATTCGGCGACGCCGGATTCGAGATGGCCTTGTCCCATATGGCCGGTCAGGCAGATCAGCCGGTCCTTGTCACTGCCCGCGAGCACGATGCAGTCGTGCGGCGCATAGCCGGGCTGATAGCCCTTGAAGGCGATGCCGCCGCCGGTCTGGTCGAACAGCACAGCGCCGCCGAACTCGTTGACATGGGCTTCGCATTTGCTGCCGTAGCCGGCGATCAGGATGGTGCGGCCGGCGATGAACCGGCCGCGGTAGCGATCCGCCCCGAGCACGACGTCGCAGGCCTTGCCGGTCGGATAATTCTTGGCGCGCTTGCAGGTCGCGCCCTTGACGTTCGCCGGCGCGCAGAAAGTCGCCAGCAACTGCGCATCGGCCGGCTGCGCTCTCTCGGAGGCCGGCAGGACGACGAGGGCGGCGAGCAACGCCGGCGCGAGAGAGATGCCTGTCGGTTTCAACGCGGACTCCAGGGTCGGCTTCAGTGCGGCATGATGCGGGTTTCGTTCCCGGCGTGACAACAGGGCAGGGAACCGTGGATCGTGACGACCGTTAGTAACGCAGATCCCATCAGGAGTTCACTGCGCCATGAAAGCCCCAGCCATTTTCGCCATCGCCACGCTCGCACTCGTTGCCGCCGCGCCGGCCAACGCCAAGGGCTGCCTGAAGGGCGCCGTGGTCGGCGGCGTCGCCGGTCACTATGCCGGACACCACGGCGTGCTCGGCGCCATCGCCGGCTGCGCCTACGGCCGCCACCGCGCCAACGAACAGGACCGCCAGGGTCAGGGCCAGGGTCAAGGCCAACGCCAGACCCAGGCGCCGGCCGGGCAGGAGAAGCTCTGACCTGACGCAACACACCGGCCGTCGCCGCTCGGGGTGAGGGCGCGTTCGACGCATTTCCGATTCACATTTCAAACAGCCACGTCAAACTCCACTGTCGTCCCGGCGAACGCCGGGACCCACAACCACCGGCCGATTTTGTTGCGGGTAGTACTGGTATTGCACCCTTGATCGAGAGATCACGCGGTATGGGTCCCGGCTCAAGGCCGGGACGACGAACACAGGGGAATTCAGCCTCGCGGCGCGTCACGCCCGAGCTGTGATCGAAAACCTTGTCCCTCGAAATGGAGGGGCGCAGGGAAAGCCGGGTACACGCTGTACCCGCGGTCTTGCGCGCATGATGTGGAAACAAAAGCGCACGCAAGCATACAGGTTCAGCGGAGGCACTCCGACTTTCCCTGCGCAATGGCTTTACGGCTTATACGAGATCGTCCTGGTGACCGGCTTTCTTGCCACCATCCCCGTGCGAGGCGTTAGCCTCGTCACGAGTTGACGCCAGCACCGGGGCGTCGGACCCAAACGATTTCACCGTACGCAACGGATGCGCTCGTCTTTCGCATCATCGCGTCCACCGCATCCCGCCCCGCGTTTCTGACGATCCGGATACGCCCCTCGTGTGGGACGGGATGGCGGAGTTTTACGTTTGATTTGGGGCAATCGCGAAGCGGTTTATTTTCGCGCGGAGGGATCGACCAAGCTAGTGGGTGATTTGCCCGTCGGGCAACACAAGGGGTTGGGGGTCGGAGACGAGTCATTCCGGGGCGATGCGTCAGCATCGAACCCGGAATCTCGAACTTCCCCGATGCGCAACTGCGCATCAGAGGTCTAGTCCTTCGGACTATCCCGGAATGACGGCTGAAAACTTCAATCGTCTGCGGCCAAGAACTCCAACGCCTTTTCGCGGGATGGAAATCGGCCGAGCTCACAATAAGCCGGTTTATGCTCTGCCGTTTCAGGTGACCATAGAACGACGAACTCCCGACCTTTTTCCTCTATCAGCGTCGTCAAATCCTCGCTGTCATACGGTGTCATGTCCCTCGCACCGCAATGAGGGCATTCGTCGTCGCACATGCAGGACCATTCATCCGTCCAACGGCGTCTGCAACGGTCGCATTTGTAGTGATTCAGAAACCAGGCCATACGGTCTCCTATCGTAATCGATAATTCCCTCGTGAGACGAATTCAATAAATCCTCGGTCACGCAAATATTGAAGCTGCTGACGTATTTTGGGCCTGACGTTCTGGTTGCCCGGATAGCGCTCGCCGAGTTGCCGGTCGAAGGCATAGACCTCGTCAAGCGTGAAGTCGTGTTTTCCAAGCGACTCCACACATTTCATGACGTCGAGCAACCAGCCGCGTGCCTCCAAAGACTGGTCTCTGAGAAACAGCGTCTTCTGCCAGTCGGCAAGGACCAGTTCCTTCGAACGAACGATGCTGTTTCGGACGATGTGAATTTTCCCGGACTCCGGGACGCGGTTGAGCAGGATATTGGAGCCGATCCAGCCGGCACGCCGTGCCGTCGAGGCCAGCGGCTTTCGTTCCTCGATGATCTCCCGGACGAAGAAGTGCTTGGGCACGATGAAAAGGTTGACGACCGCGAGCGATTTCAGGTCGTAGTTCATGAGCAGGAGGTTCGGGTTGTTGCTGGCAGCGAGCCGTTCGCACTTGGTCTTGAAGGCCCCATCGACGACCCGCGTTCCAAACTTTCCCTTCTGACTCTTGAGTTCAAATTCCTCGTTGCAGGATGGACAAAAGAAGTCGGCCAGCGGGCTGTTGTTGGGAAACGAAGAAATCCTCGTATTGCCGCAGTGTGGACAGTACGCCCAGGCTTTCACCCACGCTTCGGTCCATGTGCGCGCGTTCTGCGAGCCGCTGGTGTAGGAGGACTGGGATTCTTCGAAGCCAAGTTTCATAGCGCAAGGGTAGCGAAACTCGCCGAAATTGCCAGATCTACTCGCCGCTACCTCTTCTTCCACCCGCCCCGATGCCCCGGCGCCCCACCGCTCGATCGCGGGCTCGGGCCGAACTCCGGGCCTGACTGGCGGGAGTCGGTGGGCTGAATGACCTTGCTGGTGCTGCCGAACGGCTTTGTTGGCATCGCGTTGCCGGCGGGGCGGAAGGGCAGGGATTCTGGTCCGTGCATTTCGTCGAGATGGGGTTTGTGGACTTTGGAGGCAGATGAACCGCCGCTTCCGCTCGCCCCACCCCGCGCGGCGCGCGGTCTTCCGCCGGAGGGTGAGGAGCCACCCTTCTTCATCGCGCTCGCGGGCAAGTTCGCCGCATCGCCGTATTTCTTCGTCCCGGTGTAAGCACCAGCCTTCGCGGCGACGCCGCGCTGCTTGATGGTGGGATCGTCGACCACCGCGAGCTCCGTCGCGCGCAAGCGCTTGACTTCGTCGCGCAGGCGGGCGGCTTCCTCGAAGTTCAGATCGGCGGCGGCTTCACGCATCCTGGTTTCGAGGTCGGCCAGCACGGTCTCGAAGTTGTGGCCGATACTGATGACGTCGTCGGCCATGCCGCCATCGCCGATCTCGACCA
>Ga0209023_10001993_pt1 | contig 26330 bp, 23 predicted proteins | sample LakOneMetagenome_FD_187468 | JGI IMG/M metagenome (GOLD analysis project Ga0209023, IMG submission 187468) | Freshwater and sediment microbial communities from Lake Erie, Canada (SPAdes) (version 2) | ecosystem: Environmental > Aquatic > Freshwater > Lentic | place: Lake Erie, Canada...
CCCGCACCAACATCGCGCCGTCGCGCAGGGCACGTACGCCATCGTCAACCGCGAGAGCGCGCCGCTAACGGAGATTCATCTGCTGTGGCCGCGCGATCTGAAGATCGATCACATCGCCATCGACGGCGCGACGCTGGCGGAGGACTTCGCCACCCATACGCCGGCGTTCCCCTTCCAGATTTGGCGCCTATCGACGCCCATGCAGCCAGGCGAACGACGCGTGATTCACTTCACCACGACAGACAGCGCCGTTGGCTTCCGCACCAACAGCGTGCTCGATGACGTCAACAACAACGGCACTTTCATCAACGATCGATCGGTGGCGCCGGTGCTCGGCTTTGATCGCGGCTCTTTGCTGCAGGACCGCACGCTGCGTCGCAAATACGGCTTGCCGTCCGAACTGCGCATGCCGCGCCTGGAGGACGACAGCGCTCGGCGTTTCAACTATCTGCGGCACGATTCCGATTGGGTGAACGCCGACATCACCGTTTCGACCGATGCCGGCCAAACGCCAATCGCGCCCGGCTATCTCGTCTCCGACCAAACTGCCAACGGCCGGCGCACCGCGCACTTCCGCACCGACGCGCCGATCATGAACTTCTTCTCGATTCAATCTGCGAATTATTCGGTCCGGCGCGGACGCTGGCACGACGTCGATCTGGCCGTCTATTACGACCCGCGCCACGCCTACAATGTGGACCGCATGATCCGCGCCATGCAGGCGTCGTTCGACATCTACACGCGCGAGTTCTCGCCGTTCCAATTCCGGCAGATGCGCATTCTCGAATTTCCCGCTTACGCGACGTTCGCGCAATCGTTCGCCAACACTGTTCCATACTCGGAAGGCATTGGCTTTACGACGCGTATCGATGATCAGCAGAACGCGCGCGAAAGCGATCGAATCGACTTCGTCACTTACGTGACCGCGCACGAAATCGGCCACCAATGGTGGGCGCACCAGATCATCGGCGGCGACATGCAAGGCTCGACGATGCTGTCGGAGACCTTCGCGCAATATTCGGCGCTACTGGTGATGGAGCATCTCTACGGTCGCGACCAGGTGCGGCGCTTCTTGCGTTTTGAACTCGACAACTATCTCCGCTCACGCGGCGGAGAGGCCGTGGAAGAAGTGCCGCTCGCACGCGTGGAAAACCAGGGCTACATCCACTACCGTAAAGGCGGCGTGGTCATGTACTTCCTCGCTAGCGAGGTTGGTGAAGACACGGTGAACCGCGCGTTGCGACGCTTGTTGCAGGAATATGGGCTCCACGGCGCACCGTATCCGCGCTCCATCGATTTCCTGCGCATTCTGCGTGAGGAAGTTGGGCCTGACCCGCGCAAGCAAGCGCTAATCACCGATCTGTTCGAGCGTATCACGCTATACGATGCTCGCGTTGTCAGCGCGACCACAACGCATCGGCCGGACGGCCGTTGGGACGTGAACATGGTGGTCGAAGCGCATAAGCGTTATGCGGACGGCCAAGGCCGCGAGACTGAGGCGCCGCTTGATGAGGACTACGAGATCGGCGTGTTCACGGCGGAGCCGGGGCGCGGTGTATTCAGCGCGAGTGATGTGCTGACGATGACGCGCCGGCCGATCCACAGCGGCACACAAACACTGACCCTGACGGTCGATCGTCAGCCCCGCTTCGCCGGCGTCGATCCCTACAACAAACGGATCGACCGCAACTCCGACGACAACGTGATGGCTGTTTCCGGCGGCGCGGGCTGAAGGCGACGGTTGCTCGACGCGGCAATGGTTTCTCATGTGGAGCCGCGCGGGGCACGACCCCGAACAGGCCGTGCTGGCACGGCTCGTAAGTACCGGCCCTGACCGATGCGGCGGTGAACTTCCGATGGATCAAGTGTTTCCCGGCTGTTCCTGTTGGTCTTGCGTCGGTCGGGCAAAAGCTATTGAAACGCCCGGCGCGAGCGTGGCGAAACTGGTAGACGCAGCGGACTTAAAATCCTCTTGCAGCACGGGTGCAAACATCTGTCAGCCCTCGCTTTTCTTCTACGCCAATATCGCCGGTCCGCGACTATTCCGGGAGATGCGCGCAAAGCCAGCACGCAGATCATCTTCGCTCACACGCGCGTAGCGGATGGTTGATTGGATGCTGGCGTGGCCAAGCGCTTCCTTGACGAGCTTTAGGGTTGCCCTCGCGCGCGCACGCGGGCAGGGCGCGGGGCGCAAGCCGCTCAGAAAATGAGCGCGCACGGTCGCTTGTTTGCTTGTGCGAGCTCACGAGGTGTGGTGGCGAAGCCGGCATTGGGGCCAAGCGCCTCGTCGCCACCTAGGATCCGAACACGTAGCGCCGATCGTCGAGAAAGATCCGGCAATCGGCGTGCGAGACCGGTGTTGCGGACACTCTACGCATGGTTGAGGGCGCCGGTCACGCTTGATCTGACCGGACGCCGCCGCCGCGGAGGTGTTTGCCCGCGGCCCGGCGTCGAAGTCCACCACGCCTCGGCGCGCTTTTGTAAGGCAGTAACTGCTGCTCGCAACGCGCGAAGCGACGTGCGCGCTGAGGCGAACAGGGCCGCAAGTGCGCATTTTGTTGGATGGGCAACTTGCAAGCTTGCAAGAAGGGTCTAGCGAGCGCGTCAGGGCACCCGATGGCCATCGTGAAGCCAACCTTGCGTCTAGGGCAGGTAGTCGAGTTTCTCTGCGCCAATCCTAGCGCGTGCACGTGCCCGGTCGAAAAGTGGGTGCCGCACACGAGCGTTCTACTTTTCGCGTGAGTGAATCTTCACAACGGCGAGAAGCTTTGGCGCCCTGCGCAACGCAACATGCATCTTCTTTTTCTCGAGCCTGCAAAAGCACTTGAGCACGCGCACGCAGCGCCAATATTAGCTGCGCTTGAGCCTCGCGAAAAACCAAAACAGAGGGAGATCGAAATGCGCTGGGCGGACATGCGGATCATGTGGAGCGACGATACGCCGATCGAAACTGAAGCAGGCGTCGCTGTCTTGAGAAAACTCGGCGTCGATGTTGAACGGGCGAAGACGGCGGAAGGCGCTTACAGCCTGCTTGCCACCGGGCGGCTCTTTGATCTGGTCATCCTCGACGTGCGCTTGCCAAGCCAAGCCGCGCTGCCGGCAGAATTGGCCGCTATTAAAGCGTCATGCGGCATCAGCGCCGATAGCGAACTCAATGGCTTGGTGATCGCACGTTGGCTGCAAACCTCGCCGCGGCTTGCCCCGTACATTTTCTACACCATGGTCGGTGAGAGCCGGCACCGCTATTCGCGCAAACTCGCGAACCTGGTGGATCCCGAAGGCAGCCGGTTCTTCGGCAAACAAGAGCGCGCCTATTGGGGCGAGGGCGTCAAAACGTTGGTCAAACAGGCTTTGGGAGTGAAAGATGTTCACTAACATCGATTGGCGGATTCTGGAAATCGCCGCGTTGCTTTTGGGCGTGGGGCTTGCCGCAAGCCGCGCGTTCGCCGTCGGTAAAGAAGATCAAGCGCGTGCAGCCTCGTTCCTGTCCATGCGCGGCTTGGCCTTCGGCTTGATGCTGGCGCTTTCGTTTGCGGTCTTCTCCTTGTGGGGTGGGGCGCCCGCTGCCGGCGCGGGTGGGGCAAGCACCGATAGCCTCACGCTGTTTTCAATGATGATCGGCGCCATCGGCGTCGTCATCACCGTGCTGACCGGGCTTTCGCTCACCACCGCCTGGCGCGCCATCGATGATGCAGGGCGCGCACTTCGCGAAACCGGCGCTCTCATGCGCGAAGTCGACGCCAAAATCTTGGGCGTAGCCAAACTGGGTTCGGAATTTCAGCGCCTGGCGGCGCTGGTGGAAGCCAGCAACGCCTTGAACAAAGTGAAAGGCGTCGCCGATGAACGCGAAGCCGAACTGGCCTGCCAACAAGTGCTCGACGCCTTCACCCAAGTCGATGAAGCCCGCACGCTCGCGGTCCTCACCGAAATGGCCGGCAATGCAAGCATCCTGCGTGAAATGGGCCCGCTTGGTCGCGTCTGGCTCGCCGGCGTCGCCGCCAACGGCCAAGGCCAAGAGCAGCGCAAGGCGTTCCGTTTGCTCGACGCGCTAGAGCAAGCACGTGAAGCCGCGTGAAGGTTTGCTCACGCCCCGTGAGCGTTTGCGGACGCAGATTTCCAGCGCGCACCGGCGCAGCGGAAAAAATCCAATGCCGACATTGCTTTGCGCGCGTGCTCTGGAATTTGAAAAGCGCCGCTTTTGATCTGGACTCCAACTGGACGCCGCCGTTCCCTCGAGAAAGCGCGTCAATGGAGGCAAGGCATGCCCGCAGGTTCAACGCAGCAATTCGTGCGTCAGACATCCGGTCTCGTAAAGGAGTTCGGCGTCTTCGACACCTTCGTTTTCAATACCATCGGTTATGCGCTGGGGCTGGTGTTGGCCTCGCTGCCGACATTTCTGGGCGGTGTTTATCCCGGCGCCGACATCTACGTGGTGCTGACGCTGGGCGCCGTGCTCACCATCTTCAACGGCTTGGTCTACGGGCTCTTCTCCGCGGCGATGCCGCGCTCGGGCGGCGATTACGTCTTCATCTCCAGAACGCTCTCGCCGCTCATTGGCTTTGTCGCCAATTGGGGTTTCAGCTGGTCGCAATTTCTAGGCCTTGGCGTCTACACCGCCTGGAGCATCCGCGATGCGCTTAGCCCCGCTCTGGTGACGCTTGGCTACGCCACCAATTCAGAGGCCTTGGTGCAGGCCGGACAAACCATCCTGCAGCCGATGGCGATGTTCTTGACCGGCGCAATCATTCTTCTGTCGGTGTTGCTGGTGTCGCTCGCCGGCACGCGCTTCCTCAAACAATTCTCCAACATCTTCTTCTTCGTGGCGCTCGCAGGCACAGCGGTGATGGCCGCAGTGCTGATCGGCGCCAATCACCAAGGCTTCGTCGCCGCTTTCAACAACGCCATGGCCGCCCATGGCGGTCCCGCCAACGCCTATGACGCAATCCTCGCGCGCGCACACGCTGCCGGCTTGCAAAGCGGACCCACAAGCTTCGCCGCCTCGCTCATGGCGCTCCCGGTCGGCTATTGGGCTTTTATCGGCTTTACCTACTCAGCCTATGTGGGTGGTGAAGTTAAACAACCGCAGCGCTCGCAAACCGTAGGCATCCTGGGCGCGCTGGTGGTCGGCTATTGCGCCTACATGATCACTTTGGGCGCCTACTACAATGTCGTCGGCCGCGACTTCACCAATGCAGTGGCGCTAGTGCAAACCTTCCCCAACAACCCGATGCCCACCGCCGGCTCAATGTCGTTTTTCGCGGGCCTCTTGAGCAGCAATGTCTGGGTCGTTGCGCTCATCAGCTTGAGCACCTTCCTTTGGTACTACCTGCTGCTCTTCATCATGGCGGCGATTTGCGTGCGCAACATCTTCGCCTGGAGCTTCGACCGCATCGTGCCTGAAGCCTTCGCGCGGGTGACGCCAAAACAAGGCGCGCCTTGGGTCGCAACGCTCGCCGTTATCGCCATCGCCGGCGTGTTCATGGCCGCCCAAGCCTTCGCCGGCGTCACCTTCATGAACTACATCGCCATATTCAGCGTCTGCTTCCTGGCCGCCGGCGTCGCCGCCATGGTCTTTCCTTACCGGCGCAAAGAATTGTTCGAGCAAGCGCCGCCCATCGTTCGGACCAAAATATTAGGCGTGCCGCTTATGGTGCTCGCCGGCGCCGGCAACACCGTCCTCTTTTGCCTGGTGCTCTATAGCGCGCTCACCAATGCCGGCGTCAGCGGCGCCGCAGGCGTGCTGCCGCTCTACGTTCTGGCTGGCATCTATGGCGGAGGGATCGTCGTCTATCTCCTGGCCAAAGCCATCCAATCGCGCCGCGGCGTTAATCTCGACCTTCTCTACAAAGAAATCCCGCCCGACTAGTTGAAGGATATCCGCGTTCATGCCCGGCGCATCTGAACTTGAACCCATCGCACGCAATTTCCTGCAGCGCGCCGCCGCACAGGGATTGGTCTTGCGCGTCTGCGGCGGTTTTGCAGTCTGGTTGCGCGCCAGCGATGGCCGGGCCATCGCTTCGAGAACAGCACGCACCTATAGCGATCTGGATTTCGTCGCCTATAGCGCCCAACATCGTCAGCTGCAGGCCTTCTTGCGCGCGGAAGGCTTTGTTGAAGACGCAGCCACAGCGACGGTGCCAGGGCTTGGGCGCATCATCTTCGCCAACCAAAAGCTCAACCTCCACGGCGATGTGTTTCTGGATCGGCTGGTGTTCACCCACACCATTGATTTCCTAGGCCGGCTTGAACGCGATCAAGCGACGCTGCCGCTGGCGGAGTTGTTGTTGCAAAAACTGCAGATCGGCAGGTTCAACGAAAAAGACGCCGTCGACGTCGCCATGCTGGTGCATGACCACGCCTTTACGTCAGATGCGTCCGGCTTTGAAACCGATCGCCTAAAAGCCGTGTTCGGCGCCGATTGGGGGCTTTGTCAAACCTGCGCCGACAATATCGCACGCACCCGCGATTTCATCGGCCAAGCTTATGGCGGCGGTGATCCCGTGACGCGCCGCGTCAGCGCGCAGCTTGATGCCTTGACGGCGCTGATGAACGCGACCCCAAAGACGCTGTCTTGGCGGCTGCGCGCGCTGCCCGGGCGCCTAGTGAACTGGCGCAACGCCGTCGACGATTTGTGAGGACGAAATGAGCGCTACCCGGATCTTCTTCGCCACCGACATCCATGCCTCGACGCGCTGCTTCAAGAAATTCTTGAACAGCGGCGAATACTACAAAGCCCAAGTGCTGATCATCGGCGGCGACGTCACCGGCAAAGCGCTGGTGCCGGTCAAGGTGTTGGCCCCCGGCAAAGCCGTCGCCTTCGACAATGGCGCTGAACTGCACATGGAAGACGAAGCCGCAATCGTCCGCTTCGAAGCCCGTGTCGCCGACGCCGGCTCCTATGCGTATCGCTGCGATCCGGAGGAATATGACCGCATAGCCGCTGATGCGGCGCTTAGGGAAAAGTTGTTCGAGAAGATGATCGAAACGCGCATGCGCGAATGGGTGGCGCTGGCCGACGAGCGCCTGGCCGGGAAGGGCCGCCAAGTGTTCTTCAGTGCCGGCAATGACGACATCTATTCGATCGACGCCATCATCGACAGCAGTGAAACCATGAAACGCCCGGAAGGGAAGTGCATCGCCATCGACGAGTACTGCACCATGATCTCGACGGGCTATGCCAATGAGACGCCCTTCCATTGTCCGCGCGATGTGCCGGAAGCGACGCTCACGCGCATCATCGATGCAATGGCGACGCAGGCGCCGGATCTGCCACGCTGCGTCTTCAACCTTCATTGCCCGCCTTACAAAAGCAAACTGGATAACGCCCCGAAGCTTGACGCCAATTTGCGCCCGCGCATGAACGCCTTCGGCATTGAGCAGGCGCCGGCGGGATCAACCGCAGTGCGCGCAGCGATCGAGCGCTACCAACCTTTGCTCGGCTTGCACGGGCACATTCACGAATCCAAAGGCGCCGCCCACATCGGGCGCACGCTCTGTCTCAATCCCGGCAGCGAATATCACGAAGGCACGCTCCGGGGCGTGCTCGTCGAAATCGCCGCCGGAAAAATCAAGACCCACACCTTCACAACAGGATAAGAGCGTGAGCAAGAAACGGCGTAAAAACGCGCGCCCAGCCAGCGTATCGAGCGCTCGCCAAAGCGCACCCGCCCCAAGCGTTGGCCGGGGCGCTGTAGCGCAAATGCAAGACGCCGAACTGGAGACCCTGGCGGCGTTCGTGGCGGATTTCTGGAAACGCCAAGGGGAAACCGGCAGCCTCGATCCAGTGGCGCCGCGCGATGTTGACCGGGTTCTGCTCGAACTCAGACGAGAGCCGCTGCCGCAAGCGCAAGCTTCGCTCGACGCAGCCTTGGGGCTGGTGAGCGACTTGCTCGAGCATCACAGCGTCAAAACTAGCCACCCATTGTTCTTGGGTTATGTTACCCCGCCCTCGCTGGCCATCGGCGCCGCCGGCGATGCGATGGCTGCAATCATCAATCAAAACGTCTCGTTTGCGGCTCTCTCGCCGATCGGCAGCGCGCTTGAATCGATGGTGGTGGGTTGGCTCGCTGAGATTGTCGGCTTTGCCGACAATGCGGGCGGGGTGCTGACCTCGGGCGGCTCGGAAGCAAATCTCTATGCGCTCTCAGTGGCGCGCCGGAAATTGCTTGGACCAGCGGCCATCGTCGACGGCAACCGCGCCGAACCAGACCGGCGCTTGCGGGTCTATTGCTCAGAACACACCCACCATTCCATCGACAAAGCCGCGATCATGCTGGGGCTTGGCGCCAACGGCGTGAAACGTCTTCCCGCCGACCGCAATCACCACATTCGCCTGGATCTCCTAAGCGCCGCCATCGCTGAAGACGAAGCGGGCGGCGCGTGGCGGCCCATGGCCATCGTCGCCAACGCCGGCTCAAGGCTCTGTTGCGCCGTCGACGATATTGACGCGTTGCGCACCCTTGCTGACCGCCATAATCTATGGTTGCATGCGGATGGGGCATATGGGGCCTTTTTGCGGTTGTCACGGCGACCGCCGCAAAACCTGGCCGCATTGGGGAAGGCGGACTCGGTGACGATAGATCCGCATAAATTGTTGTTCGTGCCGTTCGACTGCGGGTCGCTCATTGTGCGCGATGCCCGCAGACTTTCCGAGTGCTTTGCCGGAGAGGGCGAATATCTGGAGCCCTGGACCCCGCCAGGCCTGAACGACTTCGCCAATCTGGGCATGCAGCTCGGGCGCTCAATGAAAGCGCTCAAGGTCTGGCTGGTGATCAAACGGCTAGGCGCCAAAGCGCTGGGCGAAGAATATGACCGCCTCATCCAATTGGCCGACTATCTGGTCTCACTGATCAAAAGCGAAGACACGCTTGAACTCTTGGGACCGACCGGGGGCACTGCCGTGTGCTTCCGTTGGAAAGGCGACGGGCGCGTCAGCGAAGTGGATTTGCGCACGCGCAACGCCCACGTTCGCGAGCAGCTGATCCGAAGCGGGGCGGCCTTCATCGATGAAGTGGATGTGGATGGTCATCGCGGCTTCCGCGTCTGCATGACCAATTTCCGCACCACCTCAAACCATCTCGACCGGCTCGTCGCTGTCATTGGAGAGCTGGCGCAACGCGCCGCCATCCCGCGAGGATAAGATCTTGGCCGATCCGTTCGACTATCAGATCATCGCGGAGGGGTCGGATCTCTGGGCCTTCTACGAACTCTATCGTCACACCGTACGCGCCTTGGCGAACTGGTCGGAAACCACGGTTTTGTCGACGCAGGAATACTTGCACCTGCACGAGAAAGACATCGGCGGGGGACTGCAGGAATATAAAATGTGGGGCTACCTTAAGGCTTTCGTTGAAAGCCTTGGGCCCGATTTGCGCGAGAAATTGAAGCGCGTCGTCTTCTGCTTCTCGTTTGAGGACTTTCTGCAGCCCAGCGTCTCAATTGAAGCATGTCTGCGGCAGGACTTTTATTGGTACGCCCTGAACGAGCCATCCAAGCAGGAGCTTGTTGGGATGGACTTCAAGCGAACTGGCAGCAACGCGCTTACACGCCCAGATCCATCGAAGATAACTGATCATCTGCCGGAAACGCTGAAGGATTGCAGCTGGCTTCAGCTCTACATGCTTCAAGGCAATCCGCGTGTAGAAGTGTTGCAGGCAGTCCTTCCAGCAACTCCTGCGGTTCTAAACGCGGCAATGACGAGACATGCTCGGCATGGCTCATATCAATTCAGCATCTACGGCTATGAACTAAAGGAGGGCGCAATCTTATCGCCACAGGAAGTGCTGCTCCTGAACATGGCGTTCCTTATCCATGTCTGGACTTGGAATCATGACCTGCGCGCAGCGCACGGTCTGCGCCGGCTCGTGCACGACCAGCTGCGGACGGTCGACATCGAAGTCCGCAAGGCGTTGGAAAACATCCGCGCCGTGGGTCACTCCTTGCAGGGTTTGCAACGCGTGCTGATCGCCTCAGAACCCGACCTCCACGAAAGAAATCGTGAAGGCTCCATGTTCCAAGTTCCGCACACGCTGATGGACTGGACCGTGAAAGATACGGAAACCTATTTCCGTCGCTTCACCAAAATTGTCGCCGGTCAACAGCAGAAGTTCAGGCGCTTGGCGCGGTTCGTTGAACTCTGCGGATGGCAACTGCCGGTCGACCGTGTGGCCGTCGGCGACAGAGAGCGTGCGCGCGCGACCTGGATGGCGACCCGGTGCCTCACGCGGCGTGCGCTTGGCCGGGAATCGGCCCGGTTGGTCAGCCCAGACCAGATCGCCCTCGCCGTGTTGCTGGGGCTCGATTGGGAAGACGCCGACTATCTGCCGGTGCGTGTCGCTAAAACACTTGAGGGCTTCAAGCCTCGCGACTCCGACGACAAGCTGATGGAAGCCCTTTGGCTCGTTAAAGCGCGAAGACGCGATTTGGATTGGACTAGCACACATCGCAAGGTCGCGCGCGACAACGCAAAGGCCTCGTTCCAGGTATCGTGGAAGTCGGTCCAGCAGGAGCCGGAAGTCGGCGTGCTGCGCCAGTTCATGGATAGCGGCATGTTGTCATTCGCGACCGATGATGCGACCCTTGAAGTGCTGAAGATACCCAAACCGAGGGACACCAGTTCCGAGTTCTTGAAACCCCTCTACGATCTTGCCCTCGCGCTCTCGTCGCAACGACGCCGCCTTGACGAGAAATTGGCGCATTTGAGCGAGGTCGTTATCGAGACGACAAGAAGCGGCAATCGCCATCAAACTCAAGTCCGCTTCCAGATGGATGCACTTTTGCCCGGGCGGGTCGGCATGCCCGGATCGGGAGAAATAAACCAACCGCTCGGGGAACTCGGGCTGTTCTTTGGGTCGGAGCGCGCCATTCATCTTGAAGGGCGCTCTCTCGATGCGGGCGTCTACATTCCCGCGGAGAGCGGGCGCAGCAGCATTGTCATTATGCTCCAAGGCAGAGATGACGAGGAGACTCTCCGGTGATTGTCGATGTTATCGACTCGAGTTCGGCGTTGCGCAGGCTTCGCATCGCCGCGCGCGCCGCTTGCGCGCTTCTTGGCAATAAAAAAAGTCAAGTTCGCGATTTTGCCGGCGTCAGCGACTGGGAGAGCGCCCCGCCGCCCCCGCTGCTTGAGGGTGAACAATACGTCGTGTTTTTGCACGCCGGCGAGGAGAGGCATTGGGCCAAAGTCGCCAAACGTGTGTTCGAGATTGAAAGGGAAAACGGGCCTGTCTGGCTTTGCACTTATAGCGGCGGCGCCGGCCCGGAGGCGGAGTTCGCTGTCGGCGACGTTGCGCCCGATGGCGTGCGTTGGCGCCACGCGTCCGAGGTGCTTAGTGAATGGGACTATGACGACGACAAGCAGAAAGCGGCGTCGCTGGTTGGCGTGGAGTCTTCAAAGCCCCCGGTTGAGGTGATAGTCAACGTGGCACTCGGGCGGACGCAAGAACGGGCGAGAAACTTAGAGAAGAACACGGCCGTGTCGTCCGGCGACGAGGGCCTTCGTCATGTGCTGGTCAACGCTGTAGGACCTCTGTTGGCGGCGCTCAGTTTCGCGCAACGATCAGGCGCGCCATCACCCGACATTGTGGAGCTTTGGCGCTTAGCGAAACAACGCCTCCAAGCTTTCGAAAAAATGCCGGAATGGATTAGCGATCTGACCGCAAGCTGTGACGCTGAAGTGCTGCCACGCGTCGGCGCTGGCGATGCCAAAGCGCTTGAGGATCTGACCGAAGTGCTGCGTCGCATCGACGGCTATGCGAGAAGCTTGAGCGCATCGCGCCCCGCGGTTCAAGACATTGTGCTTGAGACCAATGCAGCGCCTGTCCGCGTGCTTTGGATCGAAGACGAGACAGCCTGGTTTCAGTCGCTGGCGCCGTTGTTTCAGGAGTTCGGCCTCGAAGCAACGATGAGCGCCGAGCCCCGCGAAACGCTCGCCCACGCCGAATCCGTTTGCGCCTATGACGCCATCGTCCTGGACTTGATTCTAGAGGGCAAACGCGAGCAAATCCTTAGCCTCTACAAACACTACAATATCGCCGCCGATGGCGCGGAGAACTTGCCGGAAGGCATCGCGCTGTTGAAGTTGCTGCAAAGCTTGCCGCTGCGCCCGCCGGTTTTCATCCTGTCGGCGCTGGATACGGCCTGGACCGTGCGCGCTTGCACCGTCTACGGCGCTGCCGACTATTTCGTAAAAGGCGCCAACGACGAAATCCATTTGATGACGCGCATCAGGATGGAAGCAGCGGCTGCGCGCGCACGTCGCGATCGGATCGCGGCGCCGATCAATCCAATGATCGTGGTCGGGCGCAGCTTTGATCCGCTCGCCCGGCTGCTGCCGGTCATCGAGCGCGCTGTGGCTGGAAGTTCGACGAACCCGCTCTTGTTCGTGGGTGAGCCAGGCGTCGGCAAACGCGAACTGGCGCGCGAAGCGCACGCCCGCTCAGGCCGCCGCGGCGCGCCTTTTGTCAGCATCAATTGCACGGGTCTCAATGGTCCCAACGCCGAGGGCGAGCTGTTCGGCGTACCGCGTGGCATTGCGCCCGGGGCAGTGCGCGATGTCCCCGGCCATATCGAGCAAGCCAGGGGAGGCGTGCTCTATTTCGACAAGTTCGACTTGCTGCCAGCGAATTTGCGCGGGCGCGTCTTGGGATTTGCGGAATCCGGGAGCTTTCGCCGCGTCGGCGAAACCCGCGAGCGGCAATCGGACGCGCTTTGCATATTTGGCGTCAGCGTAGCGGGAGGAGATGCAGAAGGGCGCCTGGGCGAGATGTTCGGCGGCATAGCGCCTCTGGAGCTTCGCGTGCCCAATTTGCGAGAGCGCGTGCAGGCGCTGCCGCAATTGGCCGACGCGCTTGTTATCCGCGCGGCGCGCCAGTATGGCGTGGTGCCGCTCGCCGTAGGTCCCGACGCGTTGCAAGTGCTGAACGCGATGACGCTTTCAAGCGCGTTCGACGGTGCCAACGGCAATATCAGAGGCCTTCTGAACTTGCTGCAAAAGGCCATCATGTTCGCCAACGATGACGCCGAAGAGATCGGCCGCGATTTGTTGGCGGTTGTGCGGGAACGCGGAACCCCGTCAGGCGGGGCGCCAGAAGAACTCAACAGCGCGATGACGCGCACCGCGCGCATCACCGCCGACGCGCTGGCCGCTCAAGGCCGTGCCAAATTGAAGGTCGTTGTCGACAGATTCGAAGCCATGCTGGTGATGGAATTCATCGCCCGCGTGGGCCGGCCCGAGACTGCGAAGTTTTTTGATATGACGGACGCAAATTTCCGCAAGCGGATCGAGAAATATCGGGACAAGGGATTGATCACCTAAGCTTGCGGCGAGAGGCGGCTGATCGCCGAAGGAGCAAGCGTGACGCAAGGCCCACCAGCGTTTCTGCCCGCCGAGTACGCGATTGCGGCTAGTTCAGAAGTGCGGGCCTTGTGGATGCGATAGGCCAACGGGGGCGCCCGTAGCTTCCGGCAAACCCACTTGCCAAGCCAAACCCTCGTGTCGGCGTAGGCATTTATTCCCTCATCGCCACGGAAACGGGAGGAGAACGGCCTTCGGGACTATTCCGGGAAATCTCCTCCCGAAGCGCGCAGTCGGATCCCTGGCGTTCCCTTTTTACGCCCTGCTGCTTCTTCGGCGAACAGTGGACGAATCCAGTGTTTACAAGCATATCGGGCCGGCGCGAGCGTGGCGAAACTGGTAGACGCAGCGGACTTAAAATCCGTTCGCCCGAAAGGGCGGTGCGGGTTCAATTCCCGCCGCTCGCACCACACTATGCGCGCGAATGCGCGGACGGCGATGTCTCAGGCTGGCGCGCAACGGCGCCGAGCTCGCGTGGTTGTCGTGACATGAAGAACAACGCCACCGCTGCGGCGATGAAACACGCGGCCGCGCCAACTCCTATCGCCCAGCGCGGGCCGTAGGTATCCGCCACCCAGCCGACGATCGGCGCACCCAGCGGTGTGGTGCCAAGCGTGACCGCCATCAAGATCGCCATGACCCGTCCGCGCATTACGGGCGCGGTGGTGAGTTGCACCTTACCGATCGAGGAGGTGGTGAGCGTTTGCGCTGCGAGGCCGACGATGATGAGCGTCAGGCCAAAGGGTAAATAGTGCGGCGCCAGAGCAGCGAGCGTCAGCCCCACACCCATCGCGGCAGCACCGATGGCGATGATCGCCATGGTTGGCGTCTCGCGCCGCGCCGCCAGCAGCGCGCCAGCCACCGAACCAATCGCCATCATAGAGGACAGCAAGCCAAACTGGCTGGCGCCTGCGTGGAACACACTCACCGCCATGGTGGAGATGAAGATCGGAAAATTGATCGCGAACGTGCCGATCATGAGCAGCATGAACAGGATCAGCAGCAGATCCGGCCGCCCCAGCACGTAGCGCAGGCCGGCGAAGAAGCCGCCGCTTGAGCGGCCGAGTTTCTCGCGCAACTGCAGCTCGTCAACGCGGATCGTAGTCAGTGACAACAGCACACCTGCGAACGACGCCGCGTTCAGTAGAAACACCCAACCTGTGCCGATCGCCGCGATCAAGACGCCCGCGATGGCCGGTCCGATCATGCGCGCGGCATTGAATGAAGTGGAATTGAGCGCAACTGCGTTGGAGAGGTGCGCTTCTTCCACCAATTCCGAGACAAACGTCTGCCGCGCGGGCGCATCAAACGCCGCTGCGCACCCGAGCAGGAACGCGAACACATAAACGTGCCAGAGCTGCACCAAATGAAACACGGTAAGCAGCCCGAGGCCCAGCGCCAGCACGCCCATGGTGGCCTGCGTGATCAGAAGCAGTTTGCGGCGGTCAAAATGGTCCGCGGCAAGCCCCGTCACCGGAAGCAACAACAATTGCGGCCCAAACTGCAGGCCCGTGACGATGCCGACGGCCGTCGCGTTATGGTTGGTCAACTCCACCAAAACAATCCAGTCCTGCGCCGTGCGCTGCATCCAGGTGCCGATGTTGGAAACGATCGCGCCCATCGCCCAGGTCCGGTAGTTGCGCACGCTGAGTGACCGGAACGTGCCCTTCGCCAGCGCGTTCGGTGGTGTGGGTGCGGCTGCAGAGAGGACCGGCTCACTCATCGGCGAGCCGCTTCAGCAAATGGATGCAGCCATCGAGCTGCTTCTGCTCAGCTGCTGATAGCTTGGCGCGGATGGTTTGCGAGAGCCAATCCGCCCGCGCCGCGCGGGCGGCGACGATCTGTTTGCGACATCCCGGCGTGATCGACAGGATAGTTTGGCGTCCGTCAGCGGGATCGGGCTTGGCCTCGATCATGTCTTCACCGAGCAGCGCCGTGACGATTGCGCTCATCGATTGCGGACGCATCCCTTCGGCTGCCGCAAGTTGACTCGCGGTCGCCGGCCCTTCGCGCTCCAAGCGCACCAGAACGGCGATATGAGAGGGGGCAAAGTCGCCGATGCTGGCGCGCTCCCGCAGGCGCCGCCGCAGCTTGGGAACGAGCATGGTCAGCGCCTCGGCAATGTGCGCGGCGCGGTCCGAATCCAGTTTGCCCATGCAACGAAGATAGGCAGGTAAACTGAAAAGATAAGCTGAGAAGCCTGCGCCCGGATGCCGCGGCTCAGGGCTTCAGCAACACCCGGCCTAGCACTTTGCCGGCGCGCAAATCGTTAATGGCCGCATTGGCCTCGGAAAGCGGGCGCTCCGACATGGGTGGCGAAGGCGCTGCGCCGGCACGAAGGAGTGCAATAAGTTCGCGCGCCTCGTCCAATCGTCCCACGTACGAACCGATGATCGAGTAGGGCTTCAGCGGCAGTGACGCCAAAGCAAGCGAAGCTTTGCCGCCGAACAGGCCGACGATGATGTACTTGCCGCCGCGTTTCAGTGCCGCCGTGCCGAACGCGAATGTTGCTGGCGCGCCGACGAAATCGATGGTGGCTGCGGCAGGGCCGTGTTGCTTCATCACCACTTTCCACGCCTCCAGCGTGGGCTCGATGGCTTCGACGGCTCCATATTTCAAAGCGGCTTCGCGCTTCGTTGCGTCGATGTCCGCAGCGATGATCGGGTTTGGCAGCACGTTCTTCGCCAACGCCATCGCCTGCAAGCCCACGCCGCCCATGCCAAGCAATAGGATCGGCTGGTCCTTTGGTGGTGCGCCGATTTTCTTGAGAGCGGAAAACGCCGTTAGCCCCGAGCACATGGCTAGCGCGCCAACGCCTGGCGCCAGGTCTCCAATCTCAATGAGTGCATCGGCGAACGGCACATGCACGTATTCAGCCATGCCGCCCCATTGGGCGACGCCGAGCGCGCGGCGCGGCACCGCGATGCAGAGTTGCTGATCGCCCGCGGCGCACGTCGCGCAGGCATTGCAGCCGAGCCAGGGATAGACTGCGACGCGCGTACCGACGGCGGGGCCGTTCGCGCCTTCGCCAAGTTCGGTCACTTCGCCCTCTATCTCGTGGCCAAGGACAGCAGGCATTTCCATCGCCACAGGCTGCTTCACGTCGCCCATGTCGAAATAGCCGTCATGCAGATGCAGATCGGAGTGGCAGAGCCCGGCGCGCGCCACGCGCACTAGCGCTTCACCAGGGCCCACGGTTTTTGGCGTGAGATCCATCGGCGAGAGCGGCGCACCGAACGCGGTCATGACTTGAGCTTTCATGGGCGCACTCTGAGCAATGCCGCGCGCGCCTTCAACTGCGCTTGTCGCAAATTGCGGCTATGTACGGTTGATGCCTGAGTCGCTGCCCATCCTCCCGCCGGTCCTTGACTATGCCGGCTTCAGCGTTTTCGCGCTGACCGGCGCGCTCGCCGCCGCGCGGTTGAAGCAGGACATCATCACCTTTTGGTTCTTCGCCGTCGTCACCGGCATTGGCGGCGGCACGTTGCGTGATTTGCTGATCGACGCGCCCGTGTTTTGGATCGGCGATCCGGCTTACCTCGGGCTCGGCGCGTTGGCGTCGATCATTGTGTGGTTCGCGGGCGAGCGCGTGGGACGTCTCGCGGCGCTGACATGGCTCGATGCGGTGGGTTTGGCCGCGTATGCGGTGATTGGCGCGGGCAAGGCGTTGGCGCTGGGCGTCAATCCGTGGGTCGCGGTCGCCATGGGCGTGCTGACGGCGAGCTTCGGCGGCGTCATCCGTGACGTACTGGCCGGGCAACCTTCGATTTTGCTGAAGCGCGAGATTTCCATATCGGCGGCGCTATTGGCCGCGGCGATCTACGTTTCGCTCACGTTGCTGCAGGTTCCGCCGCTTTGGGCAGGCGTGATCGGCGCGGTGACGGGTTTCGGCTTGCGGGCGGGCGCCATACATTACGGGTGGTCGTTGCCGGCCTTCGGAGAGAAGCGTGACGCGCGAGAAACTTGAGCTTGTCGAAGTCAGCCCGCGCGATGGGCTGCAGAACGAGCCGGACATCGTCTCGACCGAGAACAAGCTCGAGCTGATCAACCGCATCGTCGGCGCGGGCTTCAAGCGGTTGGAGGCCGGGAGCTTCGTCAATCCGAAGCGCGTGCCGCAAATGGCCGATGGCGACGCGGTATTCGCAGGTCTGCCGAAGCGCGACGACGTGAGCTTCATCGCGCTGGCGCTCAATGTGCGTGGTGTGGAGCGCGCGATCGCCAATGGCGCGAAGGAGATCAACTATGTCTTCTGCGCCAGCGATGGCTTCTCCATCCGCAACAATGGCGGCACGGTCGAAGAGACGTTCCGCGTCTGGCCGGAAGTAGCGGAGAAAGCCAAGGCCGGCGGGGCGCGTCTGAGCGCTACGATCTCAACCGCGTTTGGCTGCCCGTTCGATGGCGAAGTGCCTGTGGCGCGCGTGGTCGAGGTTGCCGAACGCTGCGTGGCGCAAAGCATTTTCGAACTCGCCATCGCCGACACGATCGGCGTCGGCGCGCCGAGCGATGTGCATGAGCGCGTGCGCGCGGTGAAAGCGGCGATCCCGTCGCACATTCAGCTGCGTGCGCATTTTCACAACACGCGCAACACGGCGCTCGCCAACGCGGTGGCGGCGGTTGATGAGGGCGTGCGCGTGCTCGACGGTTCGCTCGCCGGCATCGGCGGCTGCCCGTTCGCGCCGGGCGCTGCAGGCAACGTGCCAACCGAAGACTTGCTCTACATGTTCAACCGCATGGGATTCGACACCGGCGTCGATTTGGACGCCGCGATCGAAACCGCGCAATTCATTGGCGGCGTGTTGGGGCGAAAGACGCCGGGCATGGTAAGCCGCGCGCCGAAGTGGCCGAGTGGTTGATGTCAGCTCGCTTATACAAATACGTTGGGTCGCCGGAGATTTTGAAGTCAGTCGCAGGCGCCGATGCTGGCGCTCCGATCAACAATGCCGATGATTTGCGGCGTTGGTTGAGCGATAACCGCGAAGAATCTGAAGCCACCGGGGAAATCTTCGCAACCTATACGGTTGATCGAGACGGCCGATTGTTGTTGGCGCCGAGGCGGACGGAGCATGTTGCGTGCGCTTCGGGCGGCCCGGTGAGGGCTGCCGGTGAAATGGCGTTCAACCGTGATACACAACTGCTTTACGTTTCAAATCAATCTACCGGTTTTTGCCCGGAGCCAGAGTCGTGGCCGGAGGTCGCGGCGTCGCTCAAAAACGTGGTCCCTGATCTGCCAAGCGAATTTTCCCGCGCGTTTACGTTCCGGCGTTGCCCAAACTGCTCGCAAATACTTGTCATCAAAGACGACTGGTATGTGTGCGACGTGTGTGATGCAGACGTGCCGCGTCATTGGAATTTCGAAGACTAAGGCGGCTAACCCCGCCCGCGATAGCTCGCGATGCCTTGATCCGGCAGCCATAGCCCTTCCGGCGGCGCGCTGGTTTGCCAGAACACATCGATCGGCATGCCGCCGCGCGGGTTCCAGTAGCCGCCGATGCGCAGCCATTGCGGGTTGATCGTCTCGACCACGCGCTTGGCGACAGCGAGCGTGCAGTCTTCGTGAAACGCGCCGTGATTGCGGAAGCTTTGCAGGTAAAGCTTCAAGCTCTTCGACTCCACGATCCAATCCTTCGGCGCGTAGTCGATCATCAGGATGCCGAAGTCGGGCTGTCCGGTGACCGGGCAGATCGAGGTGAACTCGGGCGCTGAAAAGCGCACGAGATAAAGCGTGCCCGGTTGCGGATTGGGCGCGCGCTCGAGTTTGGCTTGATCGGGACTGTGCGGTATCGGCGTGGGTTGGCCGAGTTGCGTGAGATCGCTCATGCGCGGGTGCTAAACCCCAACGCCGTCCGGAGCAATGTGGCTGAAGAGATTCCAGATGTAGAGCGCATAGAGCACGAACATGAAGCCGCCCTCGATCTTGCTGATCCGCGCGCCTGTGGCGGCGTGACCCACGAGCAGCACCGGCGCGCCGACGAAGGCGAGCCATGTCATGCCGTCGAAGTCATGCAGGATGCGAACAGGGGTCACCAACGCCGTCGCGCCCAGCACGCCGAGCACATTGAAGATACATGACCCGACGATGGTGCCGAAAACGATGTCGGAGCGTCCGCGTAGCGCCGCTGCGATGCACGCCGCCAGCTCCGGTAGCGAAGTGCCGACAGCCACGACGGTAAGACCGATGAAGCTTTGCGGCACGCCGGCGCTGGTCGCGAGCGCCATGCCGCCAGTGACAAGCATGTCTGCGCCGAACACCAATCCTGCGATGCTGGCGAGCGTGATGACTAAAGCGAGCGGCAAGCTAAGTGTCTTATGCCGTTCGGCTTCAGTTTGGCGGCGCTTGGCCACGGCGGAGTTGGGCGACGTCGTTTCGGTGCGGTAAGTGTAGATCAGATAGGCGGCGAGCGTCGCCAGCATGAAAAGCCCGCCGATCCAGTTGATCGCCGGCACGAAGATCGACCAACCCGCGGCCGCCACACTCAAGAACATCAGCGCCGCGCCGTCGCGCTCCAGCGCTTTTGCGTCGACGTGAAGCGGGCGGAGCAGCGCCGCCAAGCCAATGATCAGCAGAACGTTGGAGATGTTGGAGCCAACGACGTTGCCCACCGCAATATCCGGGGCGCCGTGAACGGCGGCGTTCACGCAGGTGATGAGTTCAGGCAGCGAACCGCCGAAGCCGATTAAGGTGATGCCGATCAGCAGCTCCGAAAGCCCGAGCCTTCGCGCAACGCCAACCGCGCCGCGCACCACGCCTTCGCCGCCCAGTCCGAGCAGGACAAGCCCGCCCACGATCGGTAATACGGTTTCCATCACGCCCTCGCCCGTGTCTTTGATGCGAGCAAGTGCAAGTGCTGGCAAGACGGAGGAGGCCCTGGATGGCGGATTTCGATGGCAAGATCGTCCTCGTTACAGGCGCTTCTTCAGGCTTGGGTGCGGCGTTGGCGGTCGGGGCGGCAGCGCGCGGGGCGAAGGCGGTGATCCTCAACTACGCCAAGAGCACCGCCGAGGCCGAAGCGACAGCGGAGGCCGTGCGTGCAGGGGGGGCAGAGCCGGTGTTGGCGCAAGGCGATGTCGCTGACGACGCTGCGTGCAAAAGCATCGTGCAAGCGGCGTCGAAATTCGGCCGTATCGACGCGCTCGCCAACAATGCCGGCGTCACTAAATTTGCACCCGCGCACGGAGATCTTGATGCGCTGCAGGCAGAAGATTTTCTGCGGCTTTATGGCGTCAACGTCGTCGGGCCGTTTCAGATGATCCGTGCAGCGCGGTCGCTACTGGAAGCGTCGGAGCGTGCCGCAGTGCTGATGGTGTCGTCGATCGCCGGCGTGACGGGGATCGGCTCCTCTGTCGCGTATGCCGCATCGAAGGGCGCTCTAAATACGATGACGTTGTCGCTCGCGCGTGTGCTCGGGCCAAAGATCCGCGTCAACGCCATTTGCCCAGGATTCATTGACACGCCGTGGCATGCCAAGGGGCTGCCGGCGGACTTGGTCGAGCGCATGCGTGAGGGGACCAAGCGCATGACGCCGCTTCAGGCCGCCTCAAGCGCAGAAGATATCGCCGATGCCGGCTTGTTCTTCCTCTCCGATGCATCCCGTCACGTCACCGGTGAGACCCTGTTGATAGATGCGGGGCTCCATCTGGCCGTTCCGCGAGGATAGCCAGGGGCGTTTCGCCCACAATCGCGGCGCCGCCATGCCTCAACGCCTGCGATTTGGGCGACCGTCCCGACTTCTTCTGCGCTGCAGTACAAACACTTGAGGGACAGCCGCGATCACGGAAGCTGGGTGAGCCGCACCGCACAAAGCGCGCGTGGGCAAGCGGGGGATATCATGACGATCAAAGCATTCATGCGTTTTGCGGTCGCTGCAGGCGCGTTGTTCGCGGGGAGTGGCGTTGCGCGCGCCGAACCGATCGTTTCGTTCAACGCAGGCATCGCCACCGACTACATTTTTCGCGGCATCGATCAGACCACTGACGTCTCGGAGGGTGAAGCCTTCGGCGGCATCGATGCGTCCAACGGGGCGTTCTACGCCGGTGCTTGGCTCACCAACACCGGGCCACACAACGCGCAGTTCTTCGAGTACGATCTTTATGCAGGCTGGAAGCCGACGCTCGGTCCGGTCTCGCTCGATCTGGGTGTAATCTACTACGGCTACACCGATAGCGATGAATCGCCGGGCTACGATGAAAGCGACAGCAGCAACGTCGAACTGAAACTCGCGGGTTCGGTTCCGGTTGCAGGCGTCACGCTTGGCGCCGGCGTCTACTGGACGCCGAATTTCGCGGGCGACAATGACGGCAGCGATGACAACAGCGGTGTCTACTACGAAGTCAACGCCGCCTACACGTTCACCAACACCGCAACATTGAGCGGCGCCATTGGGGCCGTCAACGTCGATAGCTACACTCATGACAGCTACACGACATGGAATGTCGGCGTGACCTATCCGATCATGAATCACCTCTCGATCGATGCCCGCTATATCGGCACCGACGATGACGCGGATTACTTCGGCGGCAACGGCGACACGCTGGTGGGGACGCTGAAAGTGACGTTTTAGGCCGCATTCTCGTCCTGGGTCCGAGCCGGCAACGATCGTCTTCGCCTGTTAACGCGCCCTTTACGGTAAACGAACAGCTTCACACGGAGCTGCGCGAGTCCGCGAAGAGGGTGTGAAATGAAGAAGTTCATCGGCGTGGCGATCGCCGCGGGCGCGACTGTCGCGTGCGCTGGCGTTGCCAACGCGGGAGAAGGGACCGCCAATATCGCCTTCACGACCGACTACGTTTTCCGCGGCATCTCACTTTCCGGCGAAGACCCCGCAGTGCAGGGCGGCGCCGACTGGACCAGCGATCAGTTTTACATCGGCGCGTGGGGTTCGAGCCTGGGTTCGGCCGGCACCAGCATGGAAGTTGATCTCTATGCGGGATGGACGCCGACGACGGGACCCGTCAGCTGGGACCTGGGAATTGTCGGCTACTACTACCCCGGCGCGGACGATGACGCCGCAGAGTCAGACTTCTACCAAGGTAAGCTCGCTGCATCGATCCATCCGGTTGAAGCTCTGACCTTGGGCGCGGCGGTCTACTACTCGCCGGACAATTACGGCGAGACCGGCGGTGCGCTCTATTACGAATTGAACGGCGAATATGCGCTCAACGACATGTGGACTGTGAGCGGCGCGGCCGGCGATCAATCGATCGACGACGTCGACGGCCCCGGCGGCGCAAACCTGGACGATAGCTATTTCACTTGGAATGTCGGCACCACGGTCGCGCTGCATGGTTTTTCGATCGACCTGCGCTACACGCAGGCCGACATCAACGCCAACGATCCCATTGCGCTCGCAGGTTACGCCACAGCAAATATGGGCGAGGGCCGCGCCGTGCTTACGTTGAGCCGCGAACTCTAGCGCCGTCAGAAGCGCGAAATACGCGAACGCACATCGGCGCGCACGCGTTCGGTTGCCGGTTCGCGCGCCGTGCCGAGATAGACAAAACCTGCGATGCGTTCATGCCCGGCAAGGCCCAGCGCGGTCCGCGCGCGTTCGTCGAAGGTGGGCCATTCGGTCAACCAACAGCCCGCATAGCCCATGGCATGCGCTGACAGCAGCAAGGCAAAACACGCCGCCGCCGCCGACAGCTGTTGCTCCCACTCCGGTACTTTGATCGACTCCACTGGACTGGAAACGACCATAACACATACAGGCGCGCGCATCAGAAGGTTGCGCGCTGCATTGAGGCGCATCTCGTCTACACCGGCGTCACCGGCAATGACTTGCGCCAACTTTTCACCAGCGCGCGCGCGCGCTTCGCCGTCGATCACGACAAACCGCCAGGGTCCGAGTTTTCCGTGATCGGGAACGCGTGAGGCCAAACCAATCAGCGCGTCAATTTCCGCACTTGATGGGCCAGGCGCAGTTATGTGTCCGACCTTGGTCGAGCGCCGCCGCGCGAGTAGCGCGAGTGTCTCAGCGCTTTCGCGCGTTGCATCAGCAGGCTCGCCCTCGCGCGGCTGGGTGGGAATGGCGGGAAGGGAAAGGGGCATTTGGTCTCCGTGGCGCGTGCTCGCGCCTCGCGTTACACAGATAGGATGACAGACGATTGGGAAGAAGACGGCGATCCGTGGATCGTCAAGAGCGTGGCGCAACCGTTCGCCAACACTTGGCTCGCGCTGGACGAGCACCAGGTCACGCGTCCCGACGGTAGTCCTGGCGCCTACACCGTCGTGCGCATTCGGCGATTGGCGGTCGGGGTATTGCCTATCGACGCGAACGGCGATGTGCACCTCGTCGGCCAATGGCGTTTTCCGTTGAAGCGTTACTCCTGGGAAATGCCCGAGGGCGGCAGCGAGCCAGGCGAAAACGCGCTCGAGTGCGCGAAGCGCGAACTGGCGGAAGAGACTGGCCTAAGCGCTGTGAATTGGCGGCCGGTATTGGAGATGGATCTCTCCAACTCACTCACAGACGAAGCGGCGCAGATATTCCTCGCAACCGATCTTTCCGCCGGCACGGCCGCCCCCGAACCCACTGAGATCCTGCGCCATCGCCGCGCACACTTCTCGGAGGTGTTGACCCGGGTGGTCGACGGTCGCATTCGAGACTCGATGACGGTTGCCGCGGTGCTGCGCGCCCACCACATGGCGGTGACAGGGGAGTTGCCGCGCGGCTTGGCCGACGCGATGCTCCGCGCACCAGGAGACGACCATGGCTGACACTCAGCCTCGCGTGTTCGAAGCGTCCGGCGGTGTCTGGGCGCAGCTGCGCGTCGAAGCGATGCAAGCGGCGGCGGAAGAGCCGCTGCTGGCCTCCTATCTACACGCCTCGATCTTGCACCATGATCGCATCGAGGACGCGCTCTCGTATCACCTCGCGCAGAAACTCGGGCACGGCGATCTCCCGGCGCTGCAGCTCCGCGAAGTGATCAAAGAAGCGTACACCGCTGATCCCAGCATGGCGTCTACCGCCGCCCGGGACATGCGCGTCGTGCGTGAGCGCGACCCCGCGTGCGAAACGTATCTGCAGCCGTTTCTCTATTTTAAGGGTTATGGCGGCTTGCAGTCGCATCGCATCGCGCATTGGCTGTGGGGCGAAGATCGCCACATCCTTGCCTACCATTTGCAGAGTCGCGTCTCGGAATTGTTTTCCGTCGACATCCATCCGGCCGCGAAAATCGGCGCCGGTGTGTTCATCGACCACGCGCACGGCATCGTCATCGGCGAGACAGCGGTGGTCGAGGACGATGTTTCGATGCTGCATTCGGTGACCTTGGGCGGCACCGGCAAAGCAGGCGGCGATCGCCATCCGAAAATTCGGCGGGGCGTCTTGATCGGCGCCGGCGCCAAGATCCTGGGAAACATCGAAATCGGCGAAGATGCGCGGATCGCGGCGGGTTCAGTTGTTCTTGAAGACGTGGCGCCGCGTTGCACAGTGGCCGGCGTCCCCGCCAGGCCGGTGGGCGGGCCTTGTCAAAAAGGCTTGAAACCGGCCGAAACGATGGATCAGCGCATCGACACGATGAGCGGACTTTAAGATCCGTTCGACTGATACGTCGCGGCGTTGCCGATCGCGGTTGATGTTGTGGCCACGAGATCGGAGCGCGACGCGGTCACCGAAGAATGCGCACGCACATCGCCGGAATTGACTTGGTTGTTGTCGGCCGTGAGGCCCGGCGCGTCCGTATCGCAGTATCCGCAGAGCGAGCCGCTGACGCTGTTGCCGTATGCGGCCGACGACGCGAGGCTGGCGCCAGCGCCGCCGGAGACGGCGGCGTCCGCGAACACGTTACCCGCATTGCTCTGCTCGGTCGCCATCACCGTGTCGGAGCCAGCATTGCTGACATTGGCTTGGTTGCCGACGCCGTAGGCGCCAGCCGAAGCCAGTGAGCCAAAGTCGTCGCCAAGCGTGACGTACGATTGTGCGGTGACGTCGGCGCTCGAACGCTGTTCGCTGCGAGCGTTGACGTAGCCGAACTGATTATCGATCGCGACGCTGTTACCGTTCGCTGTGGCGTTGCCGGAAACCTCATCGGCCGCGTCGGCATAGACGTCGCTGTACGCTTGCACCGCGCCCGAAGCGTGTTGCGTTGTGTCGGTCAGCATTGTGGTTGTGTAGCCGCCGGCGGTGACGTTGTTGGCGCTGGCGACTGCGCCAGAAACAACCACGCTGGTGCAGCACAGGTCCGCATGGGTCTCAGCGACAACGGCGCCGGTGCTGTCTTGCGTTCCGCGCAGGCGAACTTCGCCGTACTCCGCTGAGGTCGCGTTGGTGTTCGCACCGGCAGCGGCAGAGACGCCTGCGCTCCAGGCGGTGTCGCCGGAATAGCTGGCTGTCGCGGTGACGTTGTTTGTCGCGGTTTGGCGTGAATCCACCGAGAGATTGCCGCCGCTGCTGGATGCCGTGGCGCCGTTGGCGATGGCGGCCGAGGTGATCGCGACGTTTCCGTCGGCTTCCCAAACGCTCGCGTCGGCGCTCGCGCTGGTTTCGCCGTCCATTTGCTGCGTGTTGTCTAGATCGGCATCGCTGTTGGCGGCCGCCGTTGTCACGACATTGCCGCTGGCCACAGCAGTGACGCCGACATCGCCGGATTCACCGATATCGACGCTGGTTTGCGATTCAGCCGAGCCGGTTTGGTGTTGGGTGCTGTGCACACTCTGCGCGTAAGCCGCGGGGATTACGAGCAGGGCTGCGGTGATAAAAAGAGCGGCGCGCATCGGCGTCTCCGTTTGTGACGAAGCTTACGAGCGGCCGCGAAGACCGGTCATGTTGGCGTCGCGGCGATCATTCCAAAGATTGATGTTTTCGCGCGGCGGGGTGACAGGCGCCGAAGCCGGCGTCGTCGCGTTGGAGGCTGCAGTGTGCTCGCCCGGGCCCATCGGATCGCCTTGCGAGGCGATTTCGGCGGCGCAAACAGAGCTGTCGTTGACGTGGTAGAAGCGGCTCATCACCTCAACTGCGGCGCGCTCGACGCCGGTTCAACT
>Ga0209023_10001995_pt1 | contig 26325 bp, 14 predicted proteins | sample LakOneMetagenome_FD_187468 | JGI IMG/M metagenome (GOLD analysis project Ga0209023, IMG submission 187468) | Freshwater and sediment microbial communities from Lake Erie, Canada (SPAdes) (version 2) | ecosystem: Environmental > Aquatic > Freshwater > Lentic | place: Lake Erie, Canada...
CACCCTCGACAAGAACACCACCACCCACAACGACATCTCGGTTCCCCCCGGCCACTACGCCTACCTCCTGCGCACCACCAACCCCAACGGCAACAGCACCTGGACCACCACCGAAACCAACGTCTGAGTAAGCACCGCGCCGATCCGAACCGTCGAACACCGGGTGCCGCCGGATCTCCCCGATCTCCCGACTCGTTTGACCCGCCTGCGTGGTCGAGGCCGTCGATGTCGCCGAATGCCTTGCCGAGGTGACTCGGCTTCTCCGATGTCGACGCATCGTCGAGACAGCAGCGCACCACCCGAGGCACTTCGACCGTCGCCGCGGTGAGCTTCTGCCCTGACCTCGTGGCGGGACGAGTACTCGACTGGAAACGGCTTCGACGGAGGAGGTCGTCCGATGCGGGTTCATCGGTTGGCTCTCGTGGGTGTGTGCGGATTCGTGATGGCGGCGATCACCGTCGGCGCTGGTCCGACCGTGTCGCAGGCGGTGCCACCGGGCTGGACTGTCACCGATCTCGGGACGCTCGGAGGCAACACGAGCTTCGCCGAGGCGATCAACGCCTCCGGCCAGATCGTCGGCCGGAGTGCCACGTCGGGCGGCACGACCCACGCCTTCTTGTGGTCGGCGACGAACGGGATGATCGACCTCGCTCCATCCAGCACCCGTCCGATGGGTGCCACCGAGATCAATGACACCGGGCAGGTAGCGGGCGACGAGATCATGCCCGATGGCACCACGCGCGGGTTCGTGTGGTCGGCTGCATCGGGGATGATGCCCGTGGCCGGTGGGCCGATGTTCGTCAGCCACGTGACCGACATGAACAGCTCAGGCCAGATCACAGGTACGGGCACGAGGTCTGATCACCTTCAACATGCGTTCATCTGGCAGACCGGGATGATCGACCTGGGCACGCTCGGCGGAACCCAGAGCAGCGGTGTGGCGATCAACGATGCGGGCGCCGTTGCCGGCACCAGCTTCACGTCCGCCGGCGTGGAGCACGCGTTCATCAAGACGGCGAGTGCTGCGATGAGCGACCTCGGCACCTTGGGCGGGATCACCAGCTACGCCGCCGACATCAATGGCACCGCGCAAGTCACCGGCATGAGCCGGACGGCTGACGGCTCGATGCACGCGTTCGTGTGGGCAGCGGGAGCGGGCATGGTCGATCTCGGCACCCTCGGCGGGGCCGACAGCGAGGCCACTGCGATCAACGATGCCGGCGAAGTCACCGGGTTCAGCGACACGACGGCGGGGACGTCCCATGCCTTCGTGTGGTCCCCGGCGACCGGCATGATCGACCTCGGCAGCAGCGGACAGCCGCGGGGAATCAACGGCGTGACCGAGATCGCCGGATACCGCCTCCCGGCGGACGGCTTGGACATTCCCACCGCCTTCTCCTGGTCGCCAGAGGCCGGCATGGTCGGCCTCGACACGTTGGGCGGCGACCGAGGCCTGGCGCTGGCGATCAATGCAAACGGGCTCATCGCAGGGTGGAGCACAATCGCCGACGGCAACCTGCCCCGAGCTGTCGTGTGGACTCCGACGGGTCGCAGCGCACCGGCGGCGCCGTCGAACGTGACCATTGTCGGGCCGAACGCGTTGGTCACGGTCTCGTGGGCCGACAACTCGTCCAACGAATCCGGTTTCGAGCTGCAACGCGCTCGATGGAACGGAACCAGCTGGACCGAGTGGGTCGGCTTCTCGGCGGGACGCGACGTCACCACGTACGTCGACAACACGGCAGTGACCGGCCAGTACGCCTACCTCGTGCGGGCGCGAAACGGTTCGGGCACCTCGGCCTGGGCCATCGCTGTGTTCGTGCACTCCGGCGCCATCGCTCCGCCGTCTGCGCCCACGGGCCTCACCGCAGCGTCGTCCGGCGCTGACGTCCACCTGCAGTGGACCGATCCGAACTGGTCCGAGCTCGGCCAAGACGTCATGCGTGCGCGTTGGGTCGCCGGCGACTGGTCAGAGTGGGCCTCCTGGCCGGCCGACATCGACGCGACCACGTTCACCGACGCGTCCGTGCCAGACGGCTTCTATGCCTACCTCGTCCGAGCCCACAACCCGATCGGTGTCAGTGCCTGGGTGATCACGACGCTCGAGCACACGACCGCAAGCGCTCCGCCGGCGGCGCCCAGCAACCTGACAGTTTCGTCGGCCGGCCGAGACATCGAACTCGCGTGGGTCGACAACTCCACGACCGAGATCGTGTTCGACGTCGAGCGAGCGCGCTACAACGCGAGCGACGGAGCGTGGCAGGAGTGGACCTCGTGGCCGTCGGACCGGGACATCACGACCTTCATCGACGACGAGGTACCCGACGCGCAGTACGCCTACCTCGTACGGGCCCGCAACCCCCTCGGAGCGAGCGACTGGGCGATAGCGACCATCGAGCACACGACGGCGACCACCGCACCCGCTGCTCCCACCGAGCTGGGCTTCACCGGCGGCGGGACGAACGTCGACGTCACCTGGGCCGACAACGCATCCGATGAGTTCGGCTACGACATCCAACGCGCCAGCTGGAACGGCACCGTGTGGACCGAGTGGACCTCGTGGCCCGCTGATGCCAACACGATGTCGTTCAGCGACACGGTCGATCACGCTGGCCGCTACGCCTACCTCGTTCGCGCCTACAACCCCAACGGGTCCAGTGCCTGGCTGATCGGCGAGTTCGAGGTCGTGTGGTGACCTCGAGGACACGCGAGACATCGGGGGAGACGCGGGCCGTACGATCACAACTGCGACGGCTCGCCATCAGCTGTCGGCGATCGAGCAGCCCTGCGGTGGTCGGTTCTCGGCGGTCCGAGCAGAAACCCTCCTCGGAGCAAACATCTCGAACGCGGTCGGACCGACGTCCATCACCACGTACACGGCTGAACGGCTCTGCGAGCGAGGACGACGGTCTCTGGCGCCGAACCGGTTCATGACCTCCGCTGAACTCATCTCAGGCGAGAGGAGATCGCGATGAGGCGACACTCGGTCTTTCAGGCGGGGCTGGTCGGGTTGGTGTTCGCAGGCGTTTCCACGGTGATGGCCGCGGCGCCGGCACCCGCCGCACCGACGGCATGGCGAACGATCCCGCTCGGATGGCTGGCGACCGCCCCACCGAGTACGAGCGACGCGTTGGACATCAACGATGCGGGGATGGTGGTCGGTGAGAGCTACGTCGGCGCGAGCCGGACGCACGCCTTCGCCTGGACGCCGACGGGCGGCATGGTCGACCTCGGGACGCTCGGCGGCAGCATCAGCTCCGCCGCCGCGGCCGGCCCGGACGGGACGGTGCTCGGCACGTCATCGCTGCCCGGCGACTCGACGTTGGACCTGTTCACGTGGACGGTGGACGAGGGCATGACGAGCCTCGGTTCCCTCGGCGGCTCCTCGATCGCGGTGCTCGACATGAACGCCACCGGCGCATACACCGGCGGAGGGACCGCCCAGGACGGCCGCCAACTGAGCCTCGACGGATCGCCCCATCCGGGCTACGGCTTCTCCGCCTTCACCGCCCTCGACTCGTCGACCAGTTGGGGAACCGCCATCAACGATGCGGGCACGATCACCGGCACCGCCCTCGTCGACACGGGGCCAGCGGCTGTCTTCCACGCGTATGTGACCGTGGCGTACGGCGAAGCCGACCTGGGCACCTTGGACTCGTCCCCGTACGGCCACAGCACAGCGGTCGACATCAACAACGCCGGGGACCCCAACCACGCCGCCGAGGTCGTCATCGGCAACAGCAGCGCCGGCGCCGCCGAGCACGCGTTCATCTGGAACGACCCGACGACGGGTGGCGGGATGCACGATCTCGGGACACTCGGTGGGAGTTGGAGCGAAGCAGCGGCAATGAACAACTCCGCCGAAGTGACCGGCCTCAGTGCCACTGCGACGGGCGACACGCACGCGTTCTACTGGTCACCCGCCGGAGGCATGGTCGACCTGGGCACGCTCGGCGGGTCGTACAGCAAGGGAGTCGCGATCAACGACGCGGGTCAGATCGCCGGTGTGGCGGAGACCTCGGCCGGTGAGCGACATGCGTTCGTCTGGACCACCACGACCGGCATGATCGATCTCGGGAACGGGGCCGGGAAGATGAGCGAGGTCACCGACATCAACTCCAAGGGTCAGGTCATCGGATCGAGCTGGACGCCAGCGTTCCGCTCCCGCCAGGCCGTCTTGTGGACCCCGGTCACTGCCGACATCCCGCCCGAGGCACCGACCGATCCATCGATCGGCGAGTCCTCGACCGACCTCGTGGTCAGTTGGGTCGACCGTTCCCAGTTCGAGACCGGATTCGAGATCGAACGAGCCCGTTGGACCGGCACCGAATGGAGCGAGTGGTTCGCGAGCTCTGCACCGGCCAACGCCACCTCTTGGACCGACCCGAGCCTCCCTGATGGGAAGTACGCCTACCTCGTCCGCTCGTACAACCCGGCCGGCGTTTCGAGTTGGGTCGTCGCGACGATCGTGCACTCCACCGCCGCTGCCCCTCCGACCGCACCGACGACCTTGCAGATCGACGACAACGGCAGCGATCTGCACTTGACCTGGAGCGATCGTTCGGCCGACGAACTCGGCTTCGAGATCATGCGGACTCGCCTCGTGACCGGGGAGTGGAGCGAATGGACGGCCTGGGCAACGGACCGCAATGCACAGACCTTCGTCGACGCTGCGCTCGATCCGGGCACGTACGCGTACCTGATCCGCTCGTACAACGCCGTCGGCTCGTCCGGCTGGACCGTCGTCGTGATCGATCACCCGCCGGTCACTGCGATACCCGCTGCGCCCACCGACCTCATGCTGGACGACCTCGGGTGGGGCGTGGCCGTCGGCTGGTCCGACCGGTCCGACAACGAGTCGATCTTCGAGATCGAACGGGCGACGTACGACGAGACGACAGGAACGTGGGGTTCGTGGACGTCGTGGCTCGCCGATCACAACCAGACCGACTGGACCGACTGGACCGCGCCGTCGGGCACGTACGCCTATCTCGTGCGAGCGACGAACTCACTCGGCTCGAGCGAGTGGCTGGTCGGGACGATCGTCCATATGGCCGTCATGGAGTGAGCCCTACCGAGCGCCGACGTTGGTCTCAGGGCCGGGTGATCACGTTGATCACCCACGCCGAAGCGGCGATCGGGTTGCGTGCCCGGACGAGGTAGGCGTAGGTGCCGCTGGGGACGCTGGGGTCGGTGAACGACGTCGCGTTGATGTCGGCCGGCCAGGCGTTCCACTCGGTCCAGACGCCGCCGACGAAGTGAGCCCGCTGCACGTCGTAGACGAGTTCGTTCGTCGCGTTGTCGGTCCAGGTGAGCTTGACACCCGGGCCGGTCGACACGAGCTGGAGCCCGGTCGGAGCGGCCGGCGGTGTGGTCGCCGTCGAGTGGTCGATCACCGCGATCAGCCATGCCGACGGCCCGATCGGATTCTGAGCCCGCACGAGATAGGCGTATGTGCCATCAGGAGCGTTGGTGTCGGTGAAGCTCGTGCCGTTGATGTCGACCGGCCACGAGGTCCACTCACTCCACACACCGGCGACCCATCGAGCCCGCATCACGTCGTAGCCCAACTCGTTGGTCGCGTTGTCGGCCCACGCCACCGTGACGTTCGAACCCGAGTTCGCGAGCTGCAGGCTCGTCGGGGCCGCCGGGATCGTCGTGGCACTCGAGTGGAAGACCACCCCGATCAACCACGGCGAGTCACCGGTGGCGTTGTGTGCTCGCACGAGGTAGGCGTATTGGCCGGCGGGCACGTTGTTGTCGCTGGCCGACGTCGCGTTGGCGCCGGCTGATGGAAGGCCGGTCCACTCGGTCCACACGCCGGCCACCCAGCGGGCGCGCTCGATGTCGAACGTCGTCTCGTTGTTCGAGTTGTCGGTCCACGACATCGAGACGTTCGCCCCGCTGTTGGTGAGCTGCATCGCCGTGGGCGCCGTCGGCACGGTCGAGAGCTCGGGAGACACGACCTTCACCGTGTAGGTCAACGGATCGTGACCCGGGATACCGGTGATCGTGACCTGATAGATCACGTCTGCTGCCGAAGCTGCGTGGTAGGAGCCTCCGCCGTCCAACGGCATGTTGGGCTGCCAGACGAGCACGCTCGGCGGGTAGTACGAGTGTCCAGGGGTGTTCTTGGTCTCGCGGAAGATCACCGGCGAAGCGATCGGAGCGCCGTCCTTCGTCGTCGTCACGACGGCGTTGGTCATGTCGGCGCCGGGGAGCCAGATCGACCACGCACGGAACACGTCCTGGCGAGGAACGAAGCCGGAGGGCGGCCACACGAGGGCGCCGCCCGGCGTGTTCATCGCCGGCCATGCGGTGAACGGTTGGTCTTGGGCGTATTGGTACGCAGCACCCCATCCGCCGTCGCTGGGCACGTAGCCGAAGCCCGTCTGCGTCGCCGGTGGGTTGAGGATCCCGTAGCGGTGGCCCATGTCGCCCAGACCGTCGTCCATCCAGGATCGGATCGCGTCCCGACTGTTGCTGCCGGGCAGGCTGCAACACCACCCGTAGAAGTTGCTGTTCTGCGCTCCCGTGAGCCCGGCTGCCGTGAAACACGGGTAGCTCGGCAACGGATTGTGCGGGTCGTTGCCCGAGGGACTCAGCGGGTAGGTGAGCGCGGCGGCCTGTGCCTGGGCCTGATACGTGGCGTTCTCGGTGACCCCCGAGGGGACGCCGCCGAGGGCGCGGTAGTAGTTGGTCTCGGTGTAGGCCTGCTCGCGGAATGCCGCGCTCGTCGTGCCGGGGGTGCAGGTGGCGAGGCTTCCAGTCCAACCCGAGGCCGAGACAGTGTTGGCGTGCACCGAGTTGTAGAGCGCGATCACCGCCGCTCGGTCCGCGGTGTTCACCGGTGCGACCGGCGTGGCGCGCACCGGCGCACTCCCGAACGCGGCGGCTCCGAGCGCCGCTGCCACAACGAGCAAACCTGTCCGCCACCGATGCTCGCCCACTGCGCCACGCCCCTTCAGCTCCGCAAAGCTCCCGGCGCACCATCACACGAGGTCTCGCGGAAGTCAATCGACTGCTGCAGCGGCGATGAGCGAGCGATTTTACCGGACCGCCAGGCCGGTCGTGGCCCGCGCTTCATTCCCCGACTCAGTGCATCACGAGCGTGACCGTCCAGTCCGAAGGGCCGAGCGGGTTGCGGGCCCGCAACAGGTAGGCGTAGATGCCGAGTGGCACCGACGTGTCGGTGAAGCCCGTGGTGTCACGATCGGACGGCCAGCCGGTCCACTCCACCCACGTACCGGTCTTGGTATCGAACCGCGTTCGTTGGACGTCGAAGAGATGTTCGTCAACCGAGTTGTCGGTCCAGTGGAGCACCACGTCGTTGCCGGAGTTCACCGCACTGAGCCCGGTCGGCGCAGCAGGAGGGCCCGATGCTGTGGTGTGCTCGATCACGCCGATCGTCCAGGCCGAGACGCCGAAGCCGTTGTGGGTCCGTACGAGATAGGCATAGAAGCCGTCCGACACCCCGCTGTCGGTGAACGTGTGCTGGTTGATGTCGCCCGCCCACGCGGTCCACTCCGACCACACACCGGCGACCCACCGGGCGCGCATGATGTCGTAGCCCAGTTCGTCGGTGGCGTCGTCGGCCCAACTCACGACGACGTCATGACCGTTCGAGTGCACGTCGAGGGCCGACGGCGGGGCAGGGAGCCCGGTCGCGTGGCTCACGATCAAGGTGGTGATGGCCCACGCCGAGGGACCCGCGTCGTTGTACGACCGCACGAGATACGCGTATTGGCCGTCGGGCACCGCCGCGTCGGTGAACGTGGTCGCGTTCGCGGAGAGCGGCCAGCTGACCCATTCGCCCCACACGCCCGTCGACGCGTTGTAGCGCGCCCGCTCGATGTCGAAGCCGGCCTCGTCCTTGGATGCGTCGGTCCACGCCACGTGCACGTCGGCGCCGGCCGCGGTCGCCGTGATCCCGAGCGGCGCGGCGGGGATCGTAGGGGCCATGGCCGCCGTCGAGATCTGCACGATCTGGAAGTCGGCGTCCTGGCGGCCCGGACTGCCGGTCGACGTGCTCGCCATCGTGAGCGTCCCCGCCGGAGCGAGCACGAACTTCTCGGGGAACTCGAGCCGGCCCAGGTTGAACACCGACGTGCCGTTGGTGCCGAAACTCGTGTCGAGCGAACCGTCAGTGTTGAGCCGGATCGCTCCGACGTCGGCGGTGCTGGTCGCGAACCCGACGACGCCACCGGCGACGACGATCTTCTCGTCGTCCTGGACGGCGATGTCGCTCATGTAGTCGGCGACCCCGAGGTTCGTGGTCACCACACCCGTCGTGTGGAACGTGGTGTCGAGCGACCCATTGGCGTTGAGCCGCACGGTCAGCGCGTCGATGTTGAATCCTGATGCCGAGTAGTACCCGACGGCCAGGATCTTGGTGCCGTGCACGGCGACCGACGCGACGCTGGCACCGGCCAGGTTGGTCGGGATCGCCGTTCCGTTCGTGCCGAATGTGGTGTCGAGCACGCCGTTCGCCGTCAGCTTGCGGAAGGCGAACGACGTGTTCGTCGCCCCGCCGGCGAGGACGATCGAGTCGTCGGCCACCACCGCCATCGACGCGATGTTGTGGCTCGTCGGCAGCTGAGCCTGCCCGTTCGCCCCGAACGTCGTGTCGAGCTGCCCGCTCGCGCTGTACCGGGCGACGACCGCTCCACCGACAGCGATGATCCGCCCGTCGCTCTGCAACGCGAGAGCGTTGACCTGTTCGTTGCCGCCGAAGTCGGTCATCGTCACGCCGGCGGTGCCGAATGTCGGGTCGAGGGCACCGTCGGCGGTCAGCCGCAGCAGTACGAAGTCGGAGCTCGACGTGCCCGGGTTCCGGAAGATCCCGCCACCGACCAGCACGCCGCCGCCCGGGAGGCCGAGCACGCTGTACGCGGCGTCACCGCGTCCCAGGTCGATCACCGACTTGCCCCCGGTGCCGAAGCTCGGGTCGAGCGTTCCGTTGGGCAGCACCCGGGCCACGCCGACGTTCGTGTCGGTCGCACCATTCGCCTGGCCGACGATCACGCTGCGCCCGAGAGCGTCGACCGCGATGTCGGCACCGAGGTCGACACCCCCGAAGTCGATCACGACGCTGCCGCCGTTCCCGAACGACGGATCGGGCGATCCCGGTGCAACGGCGTAGGCCGGCGCGGCGAGACCGACGACGAGCGAACCCGCAATGACCGCCCCGGCGACCAGCGCGCTCGGACGGCCGATGCCCGCCGAGCCGGAACGACCGGACCGCGCCGATCGGGTACCCACCCGTCGGCGTACCGACGACATGCCACTCACGGTTGCCCACCTCCGCCACTGGGCGACGATTCCGCCGTCGTCCTGAGGAAGTCCAGACTCTTCCACGACTGGGAGCGACGGACAAGACGTCGGCTCGAGGGCGCGTCCTTCCGGCGTCGGGGGATGTCGCTACAGTCGGTGCCAGGCGGATGTGAGAGGGCGGGCGGATGTCTCGACGCGCGATGCGTTATCTGGTGGGTGGGTTGGCGGTCGCGGTCGCGCTGACCGCGTCGAGCGGCGGTGCGGTGTACGCGACACCGACCGATCCCGATCCCGGTCCCGGCACCTCGGTCGCTGCGGCCGTGGGCGGTCCGCCGGCGGCGCCGTCGAACCTGCAGGTCACGCCGACCGGCGCTCAAGTCGGTCTCACGTGGACCGACAACTCGGCCGACGAGACCGGCTTCGATGTCGAGCGGGCCCGCTACGTGGCCGGCACGTGGACCGAGTGGACGAGCTTCGCCGTCGGCGCCAACGTGACCGCGGCCGCCCAGTCGAACGTGCCGGACGGTCAGTACGCGTACCTCGTCCGCTCGACCAACGCCAACGGACCATCGGCGTGGGTGGTCGCCACGACCACGGTCTCGACCGCCACCACACCACCGTCCCCGCCCACGTCGCTGGTCGCCACGCCGAACGCGTCGACGGTGCAGCTGTCGTGGCTCGACGCTTCGAACAACGAACTGGGCTTCGACGTCATGCGGGCCCGCAACGTCGCCGGCGTCTGGTCGGAGTGGACCGGGTTCGTGGCCGACATCAACGCCGCGGGCTTCACCGACATGGGCGTGAGCGACGGCTTCTACGCCTACCTGGTCCGTTCGCACAACGTGCTCGGGAACTCGGCGTGGACGATCACGACGGTCACGGTGTCCACGGCGTCGGCCGCGCCGAACGCCCCCACCGGACTCACCATCTCGACAACCGGGGGTCAGGTGTCGTTGACATGGACCGACCAGTCGGCGAACGAGACCGGGTTCGACATCGAACGCGCCCGATACGTCGCCGGGGCGTGGTCGGAGTGGACCGGATTCCCGGTCGACCGCAACGCGACGTCGGCCGGGCAGACCGGGGTGGCGGACGGCCAGTACGCCTACTTGATTCGAGCCCGCAACGCGGTCGGTGTCTCGGCGTGGGTCATCGCTGTCATCGACGTCTCCTCGGCCACCTCTCCCCCACCGCCGCCCACCTCGGTCACCGCTTCGGCCACCGGAGCGGCAGTCACGTTGAGCTGGGTCGACCAGGCGTCGGGCGCAACCGGTGAGACCCGGTACGACATCCAGCGGGCGCAGAACGTGAGCGGTCAGTGGACGAACTGGGTGTCGTTCGTGGCCGACAAGAACGCCACCACCTTCGTCGACCCGAGTGTGGCCAACGGTGTGTACGCGTACCTCGTGCGGGCCTACAACCCGCTCGGCCCGTCGGTGTGGACCACCACCCAGATCACGGTCACGACCGGTCCGCCGACCACCGGGCCCCACGCCTTCCTCTTCCCGATCGCCAACGGCGGTTACGCCCGATGGAACCCGTGCTCGACCATCCACTATGTCGTGAACGACGACCTCGTGGATGCTGCCCATCGCACCGTGCTCGACGCCGCCATCGCCGAGATCAAGGCCCAGACCGGCCTCGACTTCGTGTACGGCGGCGAGACCACGACCACCGGACAGGTCCCGCCGACCGGCCAGGAAGTGATCCTCTCGTTCGCCAACGGTCCGCTCAACGGGTCGGCGACCACGCTCGGGTTCGGCGGCGGGTACTACTACTCGACCGGCCGGATCTTCAACGGGTTCATCATCATCCGCTCCGACATCGCGGCCACCACCACGCTGCGCGCCGTGATCCTGCACGAGCTCGGCCACATGGTCGGCCTCAACCACGTCAACGACCCGACCCAGTTGATGAACCCGTACATCACCTCACTCAGCGAGTACCAGAACGGTGATCGGGAAGGCCTGTGGTGGGAAGGCGCGGCCCAGGGTTGCTCCGCCTTCGGTGGTCTGAACCGGGCGGCCGACGGCCCACCGCTCTTCGCCGCCGCGGCCGACGAGCGCTGAACCGGCCCCGCCACGGGCTCGGGCCATGCGAGCGCGGCGACGGCGTGCTCGCCGTCGGCGCCCGGCTCAGACCGGTGCCCTGACCGGACGCACTGATCGCCGCAGCTCACCGACCCGAGAGCCGAGCCGCCTCCGAAGGGAGTCCTCCGCATGTCGAGGCTCGTCCGCCGGATCACGCCCGCGTCCCCTCGCCTGCGCTCGGTCGGTACCCTGGGTCGTATGCGGCGGCGAGTTGACAAGTTCGGTGTCCTTCTCGTCGCCGGCGCCGCGCTCGCCCTGGGATGGAGCCTTCGGCCGGGATCGGACGCCAACACCGGCGACGCGGTGCCGGCGGAATACGCCGGCGGGGCGACGACCGCGCCGCCACCGTCCGGCTCGGTGCCCGGCACGGCCGAGACCGCTACGGTGCCCGGCGCCGGCGGCTCGTCGACGACCGATCCCTCGGCAACGAGCACGACGGCCGTGAGCTCAGCCGCTTCGACCACCGCCACGGCAACGAGTACGACCACGGCGCCGGCCGATGCGGCGAGCGGCCCGACCATCGCGATCATCGGCGACGCCACGATCGGCGGCGGCGCGGCGGGCACGGGCGACGCGACCTCGGCAACTGGGGCTGGCCTCGCTGGGCTGCTCCTCGGCGCCATGAGGCCCACCGCCGCCAGCGGGCCAGAGCCCGACGTGCAGGTGGTCCGACTCGATGGCGGCGGCTACGGCACCGCCGGCCCGACCGGCGCGCGGTTCAGCGACGCGGCCGACCAGATCGTCACCGCCGACACCGACGTCGTGATTCTCGTCGGCGGCACCAACGACGCATTGCTCCCGGCCGATCTCCTCGACGCTGCGGTGAATGGGACGCTCGATCGCATCACCGCGCTGGCGCCGTCGAGCCAGGTGGTCATCGTCGGACCGACTCGTGCCGACGGTGCCTTCGGATCGGCCGTGCTCGCGGTGCGCGACGATCTCGTCGCCCAGGCGACCACGCACCACGCCGTCTTCCTCGATCCGATCGCCGAGGGGTGGTTCCCGGCGACGGACACGAACCTGCTGCGGCGCGATGGGACACCGACCGCCGCCGGGTTGCAGGTGCTCGCCGCCCGCATCGGCGCCCGGGTGCAGCAGGGCTTCACCGGCGCCTGATCGGAGCGTCGCGCGCTGTTCACGTCCCCCGACGACTCTGGAATCGCGATCGCACTTACGCTACGGAGACCATGATCGGCGGGTCGGCGGCCAATCCGAAGGGCAAGCGGTCTCGCGGTTCGGTCGGCGCGCTCGTCCTCGCGATCGGAGCGATCGTCGCCGTGCTCGGGATCGCCGCCGGCCAGTTCGTCGGGCGTCGCGCCGTCGCGCTGCCCGGGCTCGACCAGCGGTTCGTCCCGACGATCCAGCTGTGCGGGATCCGCCCCCGGCCGGGCGCCCCCACCCACTTCGACTCGGCCGTGCCCGACCCCGCCTACGTCAACCGGCTCACGCCCGGCGGCAACGGGCGCATCGACTCCTACCGGTACTGGCCCGGAACCGGCGATCGTGCGCCGAGGTGGTATGTCGGCCAGCGCCCCGACGACTCCTCGCCCAACGTCGAGTTCCTCGTGTACGACGCCGCCTTCGCTCCGCTCGCCCAGTTCACTGCGCTCCCGGTGCCGGGCACCCAGCTCGCCACCAACTTCGCTGTCGATCCCGACACCGGCGACGTGTATGTCGGCCAGCTCGGGGCTGCCGGCGGCGGAGCATCGCTCGCCCGCTGGAGCATCGACGGCGCCCAGCGGTGGACGGCCCCACTCGAGAGCGGGATCACCGGCGCGATCTACACCTACCGCGACGCCGACCACCACGTCCGGGTGGGCGCCGTCGTCGGCGGCGATTCCTCGAATCCGACCCACTCGAACGTGTTCTCCCCCGACGGTCAACGCGTCGGCGACAACCCGATCACCGGATCCGACGTCCGGGTCGCCGTCGCTCACGACGACGAACTCGTTTCCACCGAGGCCGGCGGTGTCGCGATCTACGACCCCACCGCCAGCGCGCGCCGGTTCTACATGGACAACCGGCTCGACGATCAGTCGACGTGGAACTTCCACGTCGACGGGGCCAACCTCCTCGCCGACGGCACCATCGTGGCGACGAGCTACAACACCAAGTCGCTCGCCTTCTTCGACCCGACCGGCACCGTGTTGGGCACGATCGGCGCCGACCGCGGCGCGGGTCAACCGCTCGACGTCGTCAACCAGAGCAGCCCGGTCGAGGTCGTCGACGGCCAGCTGTACTACAACGCCGAGAACCCGTTCAGCGCACCGACCCGACTCACGTCGGTACCCGTGAGGACGGCCCGGCAGCTGTACGAGACATCGGCGCCGCTCGACCATCTCGGTATCGGCGCCGGTCTGCTCACCAGCCAGCCCTACAACCTCTTCCCAGCCGGAGCCGCTCCCGATGCGGCCATCGTGTTCTCCGGCTGGTGGCGCGGCATCGCCGGTCAGCTCGAGGGCAGCTACACGGTACGGTCGCTCCACGATGTCAAGACATACCTGACACCACCGCCACAGGCGTTCTCCGTCCCCACAGACGACACCGCCTTCACCGACGGCGTCGCCCGGGTCTCGCTGGCTTCACTGCCCGTCGAGCCCGACTACTACGAGATCTCGATCTCGCTGCGCCGCAACGGTGTCGTCATCGGCAGCGACTGCCTGCGGTACACCGTCGGCTCGCCGCTGCTCGGCCTCGATCTCGCCGGGCTGACTCCCGATCAGAGCGATGTTCGCGGGGTGCAACTCGCCCACGACTTCGGCCAGCGGCTGTACCGCTCCAACTACAACCTCGTCCAGTGCATCGCCGGCGGAGCACCACCCGACGCCTCGACCCACGTCGCCTGCCCGCCGGCGCTCGTCGCCGACGTCACCGCGGCGTCGGCCCTCGCCCAGTCGCTCGGAGTCGGCTACGAGATCCAGCTGGGCACCGAGAACGTATTCGACTCCGCGGCGGCCAGCGCCGGCGAATGGTCACGACTCGTGGGCGAGATGGCCAGTCAGCTCCCGTCCGTGCACCTGTGGGAGTGCTGGAACGAGCCGAACAACAACACGTTCTCGTCCGTCGCCGACTACGTCAGCCGCGCCTTGCAGCCGTGCTGGACTGCGCTGAAGGCAGTGTCGCACGACAACCTCGTCGTCGGCGGCAGCTTCCTCGGCGTGTCGCTCCCGGCGTGGAAGGATTTCGTCGCCGCTGGTGGCCTGCAGTACCTCGACATCGCCGCCGATCATCCGTACACGGGCCACAACCGCTCGTACGAGGAGCAGGGTCACATCGTTCCAGCCGCGACCGGAGCGACCGGCGCCCGCGAACCGGGCTCGATCCAAGCGCTCCAGGCGTATCTGGCCGGAGCGGGTTACACCGGCGAGCTCTACAACACCGAGAGCGGGTTCTGGAACGAGGGCCCAGGCAGCTTCTACAGCCAGGGCGACAAGCTCGTCCGCAAGACGATCCTGCAGCAGTCGATCGGCATCGACCATTCGTTCAACTTCTTCGACGACGGGAACTACGCCGTCGACGGGCAGACGTGGGCGTTGCTGACCGACGTGCTCACCCCAGGCGGACTCGCCGCCGCCACCTACGAGTCGGTGCTCGGCAACCGGACGTTCGGCGCCTGGCTCTCCACCGGCGTGCCCCACACGTATGCGGCCCGGTACGACGCCACCGCGGGCGGCGACTCGGTCGTTGCGGTCTGGGCCGACGACTTCTCCGCCGACCTGCACGCATCGCTCGACTCCGGCCAGTCCTTCTCGATCATCGACGAGTACGGCGGCGGCCGATCGCTCGAGTCCGGCACTGGGCTGCGCGTCACGGGGGAGGTCCAGTACGTGACGGTCCCGGCCGGCGACCAGCTCGTGCTGCGGCCGATCGAGCCCTTCGGTCCGAACCTCACGACGAGCGCCGTCGGGGCCACCGCGTCGGCAAGCTCCACCTACGCGTGCGACAACGGCGTCGACCTCGATGCTGCCCGAGCGATCGACGCCATCAGCGACGCCCAGGACACCGGCAACAACTGCGACGACGCCGGGATGTCGCTCTGGGCACCGGCCGACAACGATCCGAATCCGGCGCTCACGGTGACCTTCGCGCAGCCGGCTTCGATCGACCGGGTGTACGTGGCCGGCAAGGGCCTCGGTTCGGTCGAGACCGGCCTCCGTTCCTTCCGGGTCGAGGTCGCCGGAGCCGACGGTGAGTTCCACGAGGTCGCCCGGCTCGACAACGCCTACTTCGAGCGGGCGCAGCTGGTCTCGTTCCCGAGCGTTGCGGCCACGGCGATCCGGATCTCCGACGTGCGGGTCAACTACTCCGGCTACGGCAACGGCCTGCGCCCCTCGTTCTGGAGCGACGCCTTCCACGGCCTCGGCGGCATCTACACCCTCGAGGCCTACGGCCCGGCGCCGACCTGAGGGTTCGCCCGTCTCCGTCGGTACCGCTACGTCACGCCCGGAGCGGCCACACCAGCACCCCCGCATCCTCGCTCAGCGTCGCCACGTCGATCTGGTGGACGATCATCACGATCCCGATCAACGCCAAGATGAACAGGATCGTGAACACGAACGCCAGGAACTCGCCAAAGGGCTTCATGAGGGAGCTTCTCCTTCGGTATCGAGGGCTCGTGCCCTCTTCTCCGAAGATGCCAGCGCTGGCGCTGGTTCGGTAGATCAACTACTGGTTGCCCCCTACCGGCGCCCGGCGGGCGCCGGCAACGCCCGATCAGCGAGCAGCATGCCGGGGACGGAACCGAGGCTCCTCGATCGCCGGTGTCAGCTCGAGGTGCAGGTCGGCGAGGCGGAGCTCGGGCGGCAGCATCTGGCGGCGGGTCTCGTTGCTCCGCTCCCGCCATGCCACCTGCAGCGCCTCGGCGAGCGCATAGATCACCGGCCCGACGGCTGCGAGCGCCAACGTGGGGACACCGAGCCCGGGGACGCGGGCCACGCCAGCCGATGACACCACTGCGGTCGCGGCCAGCGCGGCGACCATCGATCCGTCGCGAGCGACCCGTTCCAACCGGTTCCGCCGGACGAAGTCGCCACCCTGCAGCGCCGCGAGGCGAACGATGGTCCCGCACAGCATCGCCGCTGCGGCCGCAGAGACCGCCGTGCCCCAACCCATTGCGCCACGAGCGGAGAGGCACCCACCGAGCGCCACGAGACCCATGGCGTCGCTGAAGTGTCCGTAGATGCAGAGCCGCCACGAGAACTTGCGTTCCGAACCGTCGAGTTCGTCGCACGCGTACGGCGCCGGCAACATCAGCGTCATCACCCGCAGCCCGAGGAACACCCCGAGCGCCCACGCCGGATGACCCCGCAGGAGGCACACGGCGACGGGAACGAACGTGAGTGGACCCGCCAGCGCCGAGATCGCCGGCGCCCAGCCCCACCACCGACGAGGGAGTCGCACGGCGGCCTGACGCTTGGCCTTGAGCCACTGATCGCAGCGGTCCGTGAGCAGGTGCACGCCCGTGCGGACCACCGGCTCGGGGGCCTCGGCGAGCTGCCCGAGCAGCCGACCGGTCAGTGCACGCAGATGGGTACCGGCCAGTGAAGCAAGCTTCGGGTCGGCGCCATGCATGGCGGCACCGAGCTCGGCCGTGCTCTCGCGAGCCTCGGCGGCGAGCGCATCGACCGCCCGTCGAGCCTGGATGGCGGCGACGGTCTCGCGACCGACGCCCCACGCCACCCCTCGTTCGATCGGGTCGACGACCGAGGCGTCGGAGCTGCCCGGTCCCACCACGATCGATGGCGCAGCCGCCGGGGGCACGGAGGGACGGCCCCGGAGCGGCAGCGGCCGGACGTTGGCGATGCGCAGCCGGTCGGTTTGCGACGCACGGCTGGCTCGCGCTCGGGACCGAGCCGCCTCCAACTGCTCGTGGGCCGACGCGAACACTGCGTCGTCGTCGATCTCGACCGCGGGTTGCCCGGCGCTCGTGACCTCGTACAGGAACGCCTCGAGGGCCGCCGCGTGGCGGGGGGCCCGAACGGTGTGCTCGGTGCGATTCGAGCGTGACCGATCAGAACGATTCGAGGGCTGGCTCGGCAGGTCGGGCGTCATTGCCCCTCCAGGTATCGGCGCACCCACGGCGCGGTTCGGAACCGAGGCGTGACGACTCGGTCGTAGGGCTTGCTCCGGTCGGCGTAGTCGACCGAACACTTCGACAGCGTCCGCGAGATCTTCGCCCGGACGACCTTCACTGGATTCCCGCTCCATTCGGCGAGTTCCCGGTCACCGACGAACCCGGCTCCCGGGCGGGCGGCGATCCGATCAGAGCCTCGTTCCGGCCGCTTCACCATCGCCCGCCATCGGTCCTTGGGCAGTTCGCGCCGCAGCGATGTCAGCAGCCGGGCCTGGGCGGCGAGCAGGTCGCGGACCTCCGTCTCCGACATTGCCAGGGCGATCTTGACGGCGTGCTCCCTTCGAGCCATCACCGGCTGGGGCCAGAGCGACCGACGGGCCACCTCGGTCCGTCCGTCACCCAACAGCACCATGACGAGGCTGAGCGTGCCGAGCAGCCCGGCTTCGATCGCTTCCGCAAGTCGGTCGGCCTCGAGGAGCGCGCCGATGGCGGCCAGTTCGCCGTCGACCGCATCGGCTGCGGCGTCGGTCAGCATGTTGTTGATCGCTTCGCGCATCATCGTGGCGAACAATTCGTAGCCGTCAGCCCGGTCGCCGTACAGGTCCTCGACCGAATGCGCGACCCAAGCCATCGCCTCCGCGGTCTTCCAGAGCAGCTCGAACGCCGCAGCCGACGCCGCCACCGTGGACTCCACGTCCTGGTGGGCCCGGATCATCAGTGAGTCGAACACCGGGCGCACCTGCGCCACGGTCTCGTAGACCGTTCGCAGCGAGAGCTCGGCCGCGAACGATGTCGGGGCCTCGAGCCAACCGATGATCAGCTCGTTGAACGTCTCGGCATCCAGGGAGCGGAACGGTGCTGGATCACCGGGTTGGTGCGGATCGAGGTTCATGGACGGACCCCCTCAGCTCATTCCGTCGATCCTGACACTCAGCGGTTCCGCTGAGAAGAGGGAACGGGGGGCAACTAACATCTGCCTCGTATCTGCGTCTCGGCTCGTGGACCACGCTCGGGCGCCGACCGACGACCCCTATCGAGGCTGCTGAACCCGTCCACACAGGGCCCCGACGCCCACCCCTACCTGCGGGGTTATAGCGTGGCGGGCACACGCATCTCGGAATGAAGGGGAGGAGAATGGCGACGTTCGACGAGCTGCCGCATCCGTCGCGATTCCCGTTTCCTCCACCGGACACCCCGGCCGTTGGCATGGCGCGCCCCGTGATCCCGCCGAGTCCGCCCGAACGCCCGGTCGCGCCGGCCATCCCTGCCTCGACCGCCGTGCCGGCACCACCGCCTCCCGCTCCGCAGCTTCACCCGTCACCCGGCCTCGACCTCGACGACGATTCGACCGACTTCACCGGCGAGTTGGACACGCTCGCCGCGCTGGCTGCGATGTCGCGAGAGGCGATGGCGGGGTCGGTCGACGCCCGGCCGATCGACCTCCCCGCCGAATGCCGTTCGGGCCTGCTGCAGCTGCTCGAGGCCCGGGCCCAGTTGTGGAGTCGCATGGACTCGATGGGTGCCGAGCTCGACAAGTTCCAACGGCTCGTGGCCAAGACCGCCGGACGCGGGCAGACCGTCGTCGAGGTCTCGCCCCTCACCACCTCGGGAGATCCCGAGGAGGAGACCCGCGCCGTGAGCGCCACGGTCGAAGCCGACCTCACCGCGATGCAGACCCTCGCCGCCGAAGTCGAGCAGCGTCAGCTGTCATTCGTGGCCAAGCGCCGAGTCGTCGGGCGGGGAAAGCGGCGCAAGCGTCAGATCAGCGAACTGCGCCGCGAGCTCGACGGTTCGCGCCAACGACTTCGGGCGGTGGTCGAGCACGGAATCCGCGTGGCGAGCGAGGCGTCGGTCCGGCTCGGCGAGCTCATCGACGCCAACGCCGTCACCATCCGCGAGGTCGAACGAAACGTCGCCCGCCCCGAGCACGCTGCATGGGAGATGGGTCGTTGGCTCGGCTGGGAACCGAGCGCCGAGCGCGCCGCCGGCGACATCCGCCTCGGCGCGTTCACCGAAGCCCGCACCGGCGAGACGCTCGCGGTCCCCTGTGTCACCCCGCTCATCGGCAGTGGGCGGTCACTGGTCATCGCGAGCGACGGCGAGCAGGAGCGCGAGATCGCGACCGAGCTGCTGCAGTCGATCGTGGTTCGGACTGCCGTGGCCTTCCCGCAGCAGGCCCACTTCACGCTGCTCGACCCCTCGGGGAACGGTGCCGCGTTCCCGATGAACCGCCACCTGACCCACGCGACGCTGGCCGGCGCCGACGTACGCCGTCACCTCGACGAGGTCACCGCCCACGTGCAGCGCATCGTCTCCACGTATCTCGATGCCAAGCGCACGTCGTTCGAGGAATTGCCCGAGGAGATGCGCCTCGGGGAGAACTACCACTTCGTCGTCGCCGCCGAGTTCCCCCGCGGCTACGACCTTCGCGCCGCCGAAGCCCTGCGGCACCTGGCCCGCACCGGGCCTCGAGCCGGCGTGTACGTCATCGCTCATCTCGACCGCGATGCCCAGCGGGCTGCGCCGGCGGAGTTCGCCCGGCTGGAACTCGACAACGCCCTCGTCGTCGATGTCGGCGCTCAACAGGTGCAGATCGGCGGGGCAGCCGGCACGATCAGCTTCGACACCACCCCGGCCGCCGCCATCCAAGAGGCCGTGCTGCACCGGGTCGCAGCACTCCCCCCGCGCGACCGAGCCATCCAATGGGATGAGCTCAACCGGCTCAAGGAAGGCCAGTGGTGGCAGGAGTCGTCCGATCAGCTCGTCCGCGCGCCGATCGGCCGGCACGGCGCCGGTGAAGTGCTCGACGTCTGGTTCGGCCACGACGAACGCCAACTCCGCTCGTGCGTCCACGGTGTGCTCGGAGCGATGCCGGGCGCCGGTAAGTCGACGCTGCTGCACAACCTGATCCTGGGTCTTGCCGTCCGTTACTCGCCCGAAGAGCTCCAGCTGTACCTCGTCGACGGGAAGTTCGGCGTCGAGTTCCGGCCGTATCGCAACCTCCCGCATGCTCAGGTCGTGTCCCTGCGCACCTCGCCCACCATGGCCCGCAGCGTGCTCGACGACCTCGTCGCCGAGATGGGTCGCCGCAACGCGTTGTTCGTCGAACACGGAGTCGTCGACCTCTCGGGCTATCGGAACATCGGATCACCGGCCGGCAGGCTCGCCCGAGTGCTGCTGGTGGTCGACGAGTACCAGCAGCTGTTCGACGGCGACCGCGAGGGCTCGGCGTCGGGTGCACTGCTCCGACTCTCGCAGCAGGGCCGGAGCGCCGGGATCCATTTCCTTCTGGCTTCGCAGCGCTTCGACACGGCCTCGATGTTGCAGCGCAACGAGATCTTCGGGAACGTGCACCTCCGCATGGGCATGCAGTTGTCGCAGTCCGACGCCGCTGCGCTCACCGACTTCGGTGTCACCGGCCGCCGCTTGATCACCTCGCACTGCGACCGCGCCGGCCGGATCGTCGTCAACGACCGTGCAGGCGACGACCACGCGAACGTCGCGGCCAAGGGCGCTCTGCTGCTGCCGGAGCGGCGCGACCAGCTGATCGCCGCCCTCGCCCGGAAAGCAGCGCGCGAGCTGGGCGAGCTGCGGGCGCCGATCGTGATCGACGGCAGCGCGGCCCCGGCCCTCTCCGACAACGGCCAGATCAACCGGCTGCTCGAGTTCGATCAATGGCCGACGCCGGAACAACTCGCCAACTTCGGTCGCGCGTCGATCGTCGAGGACGGTCTCGGCGAACCGGACTGGCTCGACACCGAGCGGCCCCTCCCGCTCTTCCTCGGCAAGGACCTGGCCGTGCGCGGCAACACCTCGGTCGTGCTGCGCCGCCGGTCGTCCGAACACCTGCTGATGCTCGGTGAGCCGGTCGAGCCACGCTTGGGCATGCTGGCGTCCGCCCTGCTGAGCGCGGCACTGACCAACGAGCCGCGGAGCCTCGAGGTCCGCATCGCCGACCCCAGTGCCGAAGGCTCGCCCTCGGCCAGTGCCCTCGCCGATGTCGCCCGGTCGCTCGGCATGCTGGGCTCGGCGATCCGCACCGACCATTCCGCCGAATCGATCGACACACTCATACGGTCGGTCCTCGCCACCGTCGATGAACGGCGTGCTGCCGCAGCGCCTGCGGCGACGCCCGCCGCCCTGCTCGTCGTCCTCCACGAGCCCGAGCGGGTCGGCGCGCTCCGGCGAATCGCCGATCAGTACGGCACGACCGACTCGGAACTCGGCGCCGCGCTGCGGCTGATCCTCGCCAACGGCCCTGCGGTCGGCGTGCACATCCTGTTGAGCACCGGATCGCTCGCTGCACTGCGCAGCGTGTTGCCGGATCGATCCGTCCAACAGGACTTCCGCCACCGGGTCGTGCTCCAGGTGCCCGAAGAAGACTCGTTCGTCCTCGTACGCTCCACCGCCGCCGCTGGGTTGCGAGCCGAAGGCGACCAGACCGAGACCGCTGTCCGATTCGACGCCCACCGTCAGACGATCGTCCGCTTCCGTCCGTACTCGGTCGGGACCGACGGGCTGCTCGAGGACTCCGCCAAGCTCACCGAGCAGATCGCCGGCATCGTCGAGCATCTGGCCAGTCGGCACGCATGAGTATCGGTCCCGCCCATCTGACCGGGCTGGAGGAGCTCGCCGACGAGTTGGAGCGCTGGTCGGCGTTCGCCCACGGCGCACTCGAGGACGCTCGTGTGCGCCACCGTCACGTGCGTGAACGGGTCCGCCGGGCCGAGCGTGCGTCCGCCCTGGCCGACGACTCCCTCCTTGCCGACCGGGCGGCAGTCTCGGAGTTGGATGATCTCCTCCAGCGGCTCGACGGCGAGACCACCGAGCTCGTCGCCGCCGTGGCAGCACGTCGGACACGTCTGTCGGCCCTCCTCGGCGAGGCCACCCGCCGACTCGTCGCCCTCGACGCCGCGGCGAAGGAGAACCTGCACCAGCAGGAGCGAGCAGCGGCCCGGGTGTCGACCACCACCCGCGACGAGCACCGGGCCCGCACCGCGCTGCGTCAGGCCCTCGAGATGCAGCGGGTCGCCTACCAACGGGCCTTCCGGCGGGGTGGACGGGACGCCGCGACCTTCGCCCTCGGCATCGCCGAGCAGGAGGCTCGTCGCGCCGGTGAGGCGTTGGCGGAGAGCAAGAACGACCTCAACCGGCTCCGCGCTGCGCACGATCGCCTCGCCGCACTCGACGTCACCCTCGCCACCGAGATCGGCGACGCCACCGAACACCTGGCCAGGCTCCAAGCCGGCGAGCAGGCGCTCGCCGAAGTGATGACGATGCTCGCCGATGTACGTCGGGCGCGTCAGCGGACGGGTGCAGCGCTCGAGCGGTCGGCCACCGCCACCGATCAGATGCGTGCCGACGTCGCCGCGGCCATCGAACACCTCGCTGCTGCCGACGCCACCGAACTCGGCGCTTCGCGCACCTACGAAGGTGTCCAGCGGCTCACGATCGACGCCGGCCGAGAACTGCGAGACATGCTCACCGGAGAAGGCGAGTCGCACCGACCGATCCAAGGCGCCGGCGATGGGTGACCACGAAGTCGGGGTCGAGTCGCTCTGGCGGCTGAACCGTCAGACGACAGCGGTGACCGAACTCTCCGACGACCTCCGTTCTGCGCTGTCGACGCCCGTCGGCACGCCGGTCTCGTGGCCCGGCGAGCACCGAGCTCTCGCCGGCGTGCTCGCCGACGAACTCGCCCACCATCGGGCCGAACTCGACAGCGCAGCCGCGGCGACCGCTTCGGTCGAATCCCGGCAGCGTACGGCGATCGCTGAGAGTGCGAAGGTCGGGCTCGAGGTCGGGACGGCGACGTCCCACCTGGCCGCGGTCCGAGACCGCTTGCTGCAGGCCGCGGTGGTGACGGAGGTGGCCGAGGAGATCGAGGATCGCCTCGGTCGTCGGCTTGCCGAGATCCGGGCGACGCTCAGCTGAACGCCGACGCCGTCAGCCGTCGGTCCAGCTCGGCCGACCGGCGTTCGGCCGAGCCACCGCGCAATTCAGGCGGCGGCGGGCCGACGGCGGCGAGCGACCAGCAACGCGCCCACGCCGAGCGCACCGATGCCGACGCCGATCTTGATCGGACCGCCGATGTCGGAGCCCGTGGTCGGCAGGTTGGAGATCTCGGCGGCGAGCACGGCAGCGCTCGACGAGGTGGCGCCGACGGCTCCCGCGGCGGCCAGCGTCGTGGTGGGCGCAAGCGTCGAAGCCGTGAGGCCGGTGCCGAGTGCTGCGGCGGCAGTCGTGGTGGTGGCCTTCGCCGTGGTGGTCGTCGCCACGGTGGTGGTGGTCACGACGGTGCCCTGGTTGGTCACGGTCGGGTCGACCGCTTCCTCGGCGCCGGCGGCCGGGCTGGTCGTGGTTGCCGCGGCGTGGGCGACCAACGTGGTCAGCGCGGCACCCCCGCCGCTCAACGCCAGGGCCAGCGCAACACCACTCGCGGACTTTCGGAACGAGTTCATTGCCGCCTCCCAGCATCTCCAATGAATCCTCCGAAGCTTATGACTGGGTACGCCCCGCTGAAGATGGGTCGTGTGACTCATGAACGCTGGGAGCGGTCATGTAGGATCGTCGAGTGACCGCGCCCGGTGACGAAAGCTCTGGAATCCAGAGTGCTTCCGGTGCCGTTCCACTCCCGCCGGCCTTCACAGCTCCTTCGACCGTCGGGCGTGACGAATGGATCGTCGCGTGGAGCGCCGGGTTGCTCGTCGCGGCGTGCGGTGCCGCTCCCACCGGCGGGCGGCTGACCGACCTGGTGTTGGTGACGCTCACCGTGGCGCTGACCGTTCGGGCCGCGGCCACTGCGCCGGCGTGGCTCATCGCGGTCGCCGCCGGGCTCCTCACGGCCTACGGTCTCGACAGCTGGCTCGTCGTCGTCTGCGGGCTGCTGATCGTCGGTGGGGTCGGTGGGGCCGAATTCCGCCACCGGCTCAGCGCCCGCGGCCGATTCCTCGGCATGACCGCGACCGTGGTGCTGGCCGCCTTCCTCCCCACCGGGCGTCGGTTCGGCGAGTCGGCCGCGGTGGGCCTGGCCGCCGCAGTCGTGCTCGCGCTCGGGGGACTGCGGAACGAACCCCGCGCGGTGCGCCGCCGATACACGTTCGGCCTCGTTCTGGCAGCCGAGGCCGGACTGCTGTTCAGCGGGCTCGCCGCCTACCGGCTGGTCCGGGTGCGTGACGATCTTCGCCAGTTACGCGACGACGCCCAGATCGCCGTGGACTCGGCGACCGCCCGTGATCCGGATCGAGCGACGGCCGCCCTCACTCTGGCTGCCGATGAGGCGTACCGGCTCGGTGACCAACTCGACTCGCCGCTCGTGCGGCTCGCCGAACTCGTCCCCATCGTCGCCCAACACGTCCGGGCATCCCGGCTACTCGCGACCGACGCCGGCCCGGCGTTGCGCGCTGCGGCCAACGCCGTCGACGTGATCCGACCCGAGCGGCTCTCCATCACCAACGGCCGGGTCGACCTCGATCGCATCCGTCAGATGACCGGCGCCGCCGACATCGTGGCCCTGACCCTCGGCCGGCTCCGCGACGAACTCGACGACTCCCGCACCGGGTGGCTCGTCTCACGAGTACGGGATCCCCTCGAGCGCCTCGGCCGGAAGATCGACCACGCCGACGATCTCGCCGCCGGCCTCTCGGGAATCCTCGATCGAGCGCCGCAGTTGCTCGGCGAGGATGCCCCCCGGCGCTACCTCGTCGCCTTCATCACCCCGTCCGAAGCCCGCGGGCTCGGAGGGTTCCTCGGAAACTTCGCCATCGTCACCGCCAACGATGGCGCGATCTCGATGACCGACTTCGGCCGATCGAAGGACCTGCTCGATGCCGCCAAGACGGCACCGTCGCTCAGCCTCTCCGGTCCGTCGAGCTATCTCGACCGCTACGGCCCGTATGGCGTGGGTGGACGTGGCAAGCCGACACCGACGTGGTGGTGGCAACAGGTCACCGTGTCCCCCGACCTGCCGAGCACCGCGCAGGCGATCGCCGAGATGTACCGACAGACCATCGGCACGAAGGTGGACGGGGTGATCACCGTCGATCCGTCGACGATCCAGGCCCTGATGACAGCAACCGGCCCGGTTGAGACCAACACCATCGACGGCACGGTGAGCCCCGACAACGTGCTCGAGTTCCTGCTCCGACGCCAATACGTGCTGCTCGGCACCCGGCCGAACGAAGACCGCATCGATGCCCTCGAGACCGTCGCCCGCACCACCGTGAACCGGCTGCTCGATCTCGGGTCGGTCCCGACCGACACCCTCGCCCGGCTCGGCGACGTGATCGCCGAGCGCCACCTGATGTTCTGGTCGGCCGACGACGCCGAGCAGCGAGCATTCGCCCGCGCCGGGATCACCGGGTCGTTCGAGCTCCGCCGCGACCCTTCGGGCGACGCGATCGAGATCGTCAACGCCAACGGGGGACCGAACAAGATCGACGCGTTCCTCCATCGCGACATCACCTACGACGGAGTGCTCGACACCGAGTCCGGCGTCCTGCGGGCCCACGTCACGGTCACGCTCTCGAACGACATCCCGTCACTCGACCTCGAACCGCAGATCGTCGGCAACCTGAAGGGCGCCCCGCTGGGCACGAATCGCACGTTCGTCACCCTGTACGCGGCCGGACAGATCGGGAGCTCGGTCCTCGACGGCGCACCGAGCACCCCCTCCGCTCGGGGGCGCGAGCTGGGCTGGCGGTTCTGGGAGCAACTCGCGCTGGTACCGCCCATGGGCCGGTCCGTCATCGAGTACGACACGATGGTCCGCATCGCCGAACCGTCGCGGGTCCACTTGACGATCCGCACCCAGCCGGTCGCCAACCCCGACCGCTACCACGTGACGATCCGCACGACCCACGGTGGTCAGCTCATCGCCTTCGAGATCGG
>Ga0209023_10001997_pt1 | contig 26322 bp, 22 predicted proteins | sample LakOneMetagenome_FD_187468 | JGI IMG/M metagenome (GOLD analysis project Ga0209023, IMG submission 187468) | Freshwater and sediment microbial communities from Lake Erie, Canada (SPAdes) (version 2) | ecosystem: Environmental > Aquatic > Freshwater > Lentic | place: Lake Erie, Canada...
TCTAGCATATTCCCGTCGCGGCGGGCATCGGCGGCGGATCGGCGGATGCGGCGGCGGCGTTGAGGCTGTTGGCGCGTGCCAACAATCTCGAAATCGACGATGCGCGCATTGTCGAGGTCGCGCGCGACACCGGTGCCGACATTCCGGTCTGTCTCGCCTCACGCGCCTGCACCATGACCGGCGTCGGCGAAAATCTTGCGATGCTCGATATTCCGGCGATGCCGTGCGTGACGGTCAATCCGCGCGTCGGTGTTGCGACCAAGGATGTGTTCACGGCGCTCGGTCTCGGCAAGGGTGAACTCCTTGCAGGCGTCGGTGACGTGATGCTGTCACCGGGATGGCCCGCGGACGGAGCATCATTCGACGAATGGATCGAAGCGATCGGACACGGCACCAACGATCTCGAAAAGCCTGCGATGAAGGTCGAACCGGTGATCGGCGATGTGCTGCAGGCGCTGCGCGAAACCGACGGCGTCCGGCTCGCCCGCATGTCAGGGTCTGGTGCGACCTGCTTTGGAATTTTTTCCACCGATGCCGAGGCGCGCGCCGCCGCGCAACTGATCGCGCGTGCCTATCCCGCATGGTGGGCGCATGCCGGTGTGCTGAGCTGAGTTTTCGGGAAGCGTTCGCCTAGTGCGACCGTGCCAAGCAGAACGCGACGACCTGCTCGAGCGCGGTCTTCATCGGTGACGACGGGAACAGCGCCAGCGCATCGACGGCCATTGCGCCGTAATGCTGCGCGCGGCTCATTGTGTCTTCCAGCGTGCGATGCTTGGTCATCAGGCCGATGGCATGATCGAGATCGCCGTCGCCAATCTCACCCTTTTCAAGCGTCCGAATCCAGAATTCGCGCTCTGCATCATTGCCGCGCCGGAACGCCAGCACCACAGGCAGCGTAATCTTGCCTTCGCGGAAATCGTCGCCAACATTCTTGCCGAGCTTGGCGGCCTTGCCGCCGTAGTCCAGCACGTCGTCGATGAGCTGGAAGGCGATGCCGAGGTTCATGCCGAACGAACGCGATGCCGTCTGCTCCGCCTTGGGGCGGTTGGCGATCACGGGGCCGACCTCGGAGGCTGCCGCAAACAGTTCGGCGGTCTTGCCGCGAATGACGGCGAGATATTCGTCTTCGGTGGTCGCCGTGTTCTTGGCCGCGGCGAGCTGCATCACTTCGCCCTCCGCGATGGTGGCCGCAGCGGAGGACAGAATATCGAGCGCGCGCAGCGAGCCGACCTCGACCATCATGCGGAAGGCCTGCCCCAGCAGGAAGTCGCCGACCAGCACGCTGGCTTCATTGCCCCACAGCATCCGCGCGGAAAGCTTGCCGCGCCGCAGTTCGCTTTCGTCCACCACATCGTCGTGCAGCAGTGTCGCGGTGTGCATGAATTCCACCGCGGCGGCGAGCTTGATATGGCCGTCGCCGGTGTAGCCGGTGAGGTTGGCCATCGCCAGGGTCAGCATCGGGCGCAGACGCTTGCCGCCCGACGAGATCAGGTGGTTGGCGACCTCGGGGATCATCGTCACTTCCGAGCCGGTCCGCGACAGGATCGTGCTGTTGACGCGTTCCATATCGGACGCGACAAGCTCAACCAGCCGATCTATCGATGGTGTCGAATGGCTCTCAAAGGGTACAATAACCGCCACGTCCGGTCTCCGGATGAATACAAAAACACCATAGAAACTGCCGTGCGATGCGGCAAGAGCAACAACGGCGGCCTTTTAAGGCTGTTCCAGCGGCGGGAGACGGTGGTTTTGCGTGAACTGGTGCGGACCAACGATGCGGTGCTGGTGTCGGCAGTGGGCGCGCTGCTGGACGGCGCCAATATCCATCATCTCGTGCTCGACAGTAACATGAGCATCATGGACGGCTCGCTGGGCGTACTTCCGCGCCGCATACTGGTCCACGACGATGACAATCTGGCCGCGCGCCAGTTGCTCACCGATGCAGGCCTTGCCCATGAATTGCGGGACAATGACTGAGTTCGCCATGAGCGGCCTTGCGGATGTCACCGAGGATCTGATCCTCGGCGGGCAATTGCGGCTGCGTCAGCCGAAGCGCGGCCATCGCGCAGGCCATGACGCGATCCTGCTGGCGGCTGCGACGCCTGCGCGCGCAGGCTTTCGCGTGGTGGAGTTCGGCGCAGGCGTTGGGACCGCCGGCCTTGCGCTCGCCCGCCGTGTGTCCGGGCTTGATCTCGTCCTTGCTGAAATTGATGAAAATCTTGCGGCGCTGGCGCGCGGCAATGCCGCTGCGAATGGCATTTTCGCACAAGTACTGACATTCGACGTGACCGCGAATGCCGATGCCTTTGCTGCCGCAGGACTCGTGCCAGACAGTGCGGACATCGTGCTGATGAATCCGCCATTCAATGACGCCGACAGACACCGCGCCTCACCCGACCCCGCGCGGCACTCGGCACATGTGGCGGCGGCGGACACACTGGAGCGATGGACCCATGCTGCGCGCCGCGTGCTGAAATCGGGCGGCGTGCTGACCCTGATCTGGCGTGCAGACGGATTGCCGCAGGTACTGGCCGCGCTGGAGCGTGGCTTTGGCGGCATCGCTATTCTGCCGGTTCACCCAAATCCGAAAGGCGCGGCAATCCGTGTGATCGTCTCGGCGGTCAAAGGCGGACGGGCGCCGATGGCGCTGCATCCCGGATTGGTCCTGCAGGACCCGGATGGGGAGGGGGGAGCGGAAGCTGCGGCCGTGCTTGGCGGGAAGGCCGCCTTGTCGCTGGCAAGCCGCTGAGGGCTGCCCGGAAAACGAGCAATCTGCTTACTGCGATACCGGCTTCGGAGCCTTCTCAGGCGACTGGGTAAAGTGAATTGTGGTCAGGAGAGCGCCAATCAGCAGGATCAGGAGGTAAATCTTCATGTCTGCACCTTCCAGGCTGCGCCATTGCAACCTACGTGATTGTTGCAATGCAAAGTGCGTTCCAGTTTCTTGCCGCGCTCCGGGGAGGCCCCGAAGAAGTTTTAGAGAAATCCCGCCCCATCAGACGTTTAGACGAAATTCAGGCACAAACGGCGTGCTTAACGAATAGCCAATGTGCCGGTGGCTCCTGATGCCAGTTACCGAATAATAAACCGTGAACATGAAGGACGTTCGATGGCCGAGAATGGTTTTGGCGGTCACATTATCGAGAGATTGAAGCGCCTGCTGCCGGCGAGGATGCGCGGCGGAGCTGTGGTGCCGGTGGTGCGCCTGTCCGGTGTGATCGGCGCGGTGACGCCGCTGCGGCCCGGCATGTCGCTGGCCGGCGTGGCCCGCCTGTTGGAACGCGCCTTCGCGACCAAGGGCGCGCGGGCCGTTGCGCTGGTGATCAACTCGCCGGGCGGCTCGCCGGTGCAGTCGCGCCAGATTTATCAGCGCATCCGCCAGCTCGCCGCTGAGAAGAATTTGCGCGTGCTGGTGTTCGTCGAGGATGTCGCAGCGTCGGGCGGTTACATGATCGCCTGCGCGGGCGACGAGATTTTCTGCGATCCGTCGTCCATCGTCGGTTCGATCGGTGTGGTTGGCGGCACGTTCGGCTTTGTCGATCTGATCAAGAAGGTCGGCATCGAGCGCAGGCTCTACACCTCCGGTGAAAACAAGGCGCAGCTCGATCCGTTCCTGCCGGAAAATCCTGACGACGTCTCGCGGCTGAAAGCGATCCAGCGCGAGATTCACGACACCTTCATCGCGCTGGTGAAAAGCAGCCGCGGTGCGCGACTGAAAGGCGAGGAGAGCTATCTGTTCACCGGCGAATACTGGGCCGGTGAGCGCGCGGTGAAACTCGGCCTTGTCGATGCCGTCGGCGATCTGCGCACCGTGCTGCGCGCACGCTATGGCGACAAGGTGCAGATGCCGGTCATTGCACCGCCGACAGGGCTGCTCTCAGGGCTTGCGGGCCGCAAGCCCGGCGCGGGCGCGGCGCTTCATGGTTTTCCTGGCTTTCCGGGATTTTCAGAGGACCTGATTTCGGCACTGGAAGAACGCGCGATCTGGGCGCGCTATGGATTGTAGGACGGGAGAGCGATCATGCCACCGCTGATCCTAGTTGCTGCGGGCATTCTCGGCGGAGCCGCGCTGCTGCGTCTCGCTGTGCGCGAGAGCCGCCGCATCAATCGCGAGCTTGATGCCGCGCGCAAGGCGATGCCCGCCGAGCAGGAGCGGATGCCGAAACTGCGGCGCGATCCCGACACCGGAACGTACCGGCCGGGTTAGAGCGATCCCGAAAAGGAATGAATGTCAGCCGTGCCGCCGCACATCGTTGATGGTCATGACACACAGCGCGGCCATGATGAGTGCCGCCACCAGAACCTGAAACGCAATCATTGTCGCCCCTGCCGAAAAGCATCGCCGGTTGGCCCGACCGTTGGTTGCAATCCGGCTTTGCTAGCGTTCAGTTGCTAACAAACCCCGCGCGCAGGAAATCCGCCTGTTGCTGCGGTTAAACTGGCCTTCGGGAAATCGCTAAAATCGCGTTGATCCGGGTAGGAATTGATTTGGAATTGGGGCTATCGCCTTGATTCTGCGGGGCTGCGCCGATACGGTCCGCGCGCAAATCACCCCCATTCCAAAGCTTGAAGATTTCCGATGGATTCCCTGCCTCCGCACATGCGTCCCGAGCGCTCGTTTCAGGGCCTGATCCTGACCCTGCAGCGCTTCTGGGCTGACTATGGCTGCGTCATCCTGCAGCCTTACGACATGGAAGTCGGCGCAGGCACGTTCCATCCGGCGACGACATTGCGCGCGCTCGGGCCGAAGCGCTGGAATGCGGCCTACGTTCAGCCGTCACGCCGTCCGAAGGATGGCCGCTACGGCGAGAACCCGAACCGCTTGCAGCACTACTATCAGTTTCAGGTGATCCTGAAGCCGTCGCCGCCGGACATTCAGGATCTCTATCTGCAATCGCTGAAAGCCATCGGTGTCGATTCAGCGCTGCATGACATCCGCTTTGTCGAAGACGACTGGGAGAGCCCGACGCTCGGGGCATGGGGCCTTGGCTGGGAGTGCTGGTGCGACGGCATGGAAGTCTCGCAGTTCACCTACTTCCAGCAGGTGGCAGGCGTGGAATGCGCGCCGGTCGCGGGCGAACTCACCTACGGTCTCGAACGCCTTGCGATGTATGTGCAGGGCGTCGACCGCGTTTACGATCTCAACTTCAACGGCCGTGACGGCGCCGACAAGGTGACCTACGGTGACGTGTTCCTGCAGGCGGAGCAGGAATATTCGCGGCACAATTTCGAACACTCCGACACCGCGATGCTGTTCGAGCAGTTCAAGATGGCCGAGAACGCCTGCAAGAAGTATCTCGATGCAGGTTGGAAGGACGGCAAACGCGAGGCGCATCTGATGGCGCTGCCGGCCTACGACCAGTGCATCAAGGCCAGCCACGTGTTCAACCTGCTCGATGCGCGCGGTGTGATCTCTGTCACCGAGCGGCAGAGCTATATCCTGCGCGTGCGCGAACTCGCCAAGGCCTGCGGCGAGGCGTGGGTGCACACCGAAGCGGGAAGGGCGGAGTAACGACAATGCCCGATCTTCTCCTTGAACTGTTCTCCGAAGAAATTCCCGCGCGCATGCAGGCGAAGGCGGCGGATGATCTGCGCAAGATGGTCACCGACAAGCTGGTCGCCGAAGGCCTTGTCTATGAAGGCGCGAAGGCGTTCGTCACGCCGCGCCGTCTCGCGCTCACCGTGCATGGCATTCCGCAGCGCCAGCCGGACCTCAAGCAGGAGCGCAAAGGGCCGAAGGTCGGCGCGCCTGACGGTGCCGTGCAGGGCTTCCTGAAAGCGGCAGGTCTCAAGTCGCTCGATGAAGCGAAAATCCAGCGCGATCCGAAGGGCGATTTCTATATCGCGCTGATGGAGAAGGCCGGACGTCCCGCCATCGACGTGATCGCCGAAATCATTCCGCTGATCATCCGCACCTTCCCGTGGCCGAAGCAGATGCGCTGGGGCGAACGCTCCGCGAAGAACGGCGCGCTGACATGGGTGCGCCCGCTGCATTCGATCGTCGCGACCTTCGGTCCCGAGACCGAAGAGCCAGAAATCGTGAAGTTCGACATTGCCGGCATCGAAGCCGGGCAGACCACGCGCGGCCATCGTTTCATGGCGCCCGCGGAATTCAGCGTGCGCCGCTTCGAGGATTACGTTTCGAAGCTGGAAGCCGCGAAAGTCGTGCTCGATCCCGAGCGCCGCAAGGACATCATCCTCACCGAAGCCAAGAACCTTGCGTTCGCGCAGGGTTTTGAACTGGTCGAGGATCAGGTGCTGCTCGATGAAGTGGCGGGCCTGGTTGAATGGCCGGTGGTGCTGATGGGCTCGTTCGACGAAAGCTTTCTGTCCATCCCCGGCGAAGTGATCCGCGCCACCATCCGCAACAATCAGAAGTGTTTTGTTGTTCGCGATCCCAAGACGGGCAAGCTCGCCAACAAGTTCATCCTGACGGCGAATGTCGAAGCCTCTGATGGCGGCAAGGCGATTGTCGCGGGCAACGAGCGCGTCATCCGCGCGCGCCTGTCGGACGCGAAGTTCTTCTACGAGACGGACCTCAAGACCAAGCTCGAAGACCGGCTGCAAAAATTCGAGCAGATCGTGTTCCACGAAAAGCTCGGCACGCAGGCCGAGCGCATTGCGCGCATCGAGCGGCTTGCCGCGGAGATTGCGCCGCTGGTCGGTGCGGATGTGGCGAAGACTAAACGCGCTGCGCAGTTGGCGAAGGCCGATCTTCTCACCGAAGTCGTCGGCGAATTCCCTGAAGTGCAGGGCCTGATGGGCCGCTACTACGCGCTGGCGCAGGGTGAAGATGGTTCGGTCGCCGCCGCTATCGAGGATCACTACAAGCCGCAGGGGCCTGCGGACCGCGTGCCGACCGATCCTGTTGCGATCGCGGTGGCGCTTGCAGACAAGCTCGACATTCTCACCGGCTTCTGGTCGATCGACGAAAAGCCGACGGGATCGAAAGACCCGTTTGCGCTCCGTCGTGCGGCATTGGGTGTGATCCGTCTTGTCGGCGACAATGGAATTCGCCTGCCGTTGCTTGCTGCTTTTGCAAAGGCAGCAAAGCCGCATGACGGAAAAGACTTGCTCGCTTTCTTCGCGGACCGCCTGAAGGTTCAGTTGCGCGATCAGGGCGCACGCCATGATCTCGTTGACGCCGTGTTCGCGCTTGGCGGTCAGGACGATCTGTTGATGGTCGTGCGTCGCGTCGAAGCGCTCGGCAAATTCCTCGACAGCGACGACGGCAAGAACCTGCTCGCAGGCACCAAGCGCGCGTCCAACATTCTCGCCATCGAGGAGAAGAAGGACAAGCGCACCTTCGACGGCGCGCCGGATGCATCGCTGTTCAAGGTCGATGAGGAAAAAGCACTCGCTGCCGCGATCGCGCAGGTGAAGACGGAAGCGGGCGCTGCCGTCGCTAAGGAAGACTTCGCATCGGCAATGAGTGCGATGGCGAAGCTGCGTCCCGCGGTCGATGCCTTCTTCGACAAGGTGAAAGTCAACGATGACGACGCCAAGGTTCGCGAGAACCGGCTGAAACTGCTGAACGAAATCCGCGAAGCGACGCGCGCGGTGGCGGACTTCTCGAAGATTCAGGATTGAGCGGGGATTCTGAGTTTTCTGGTCGTCCCGGCGCAGGCCGGGACCCATAACCACCAGTCTTTGCGTGATGCGAGGAGCGCGGCAGCCAGTTTGCCCCCAAAATACTCCGACAGGGAGTATGGGTCCCGGCCTGCGCCGGGACGACTCTGGATATGTTGAGGGTGACGGCGTCAGTGCTATCGCCGTTTACTCCTCGTTAACCCTCTTCTGTAACGTTCCGGTAACTTCCGTTAACGGCCGTTAGCGAATGCCGGGGCCTGCATGACGTCGATCAATGGTTATAATCCCTACGCTCAGTACGGATCGGCTTACGCGCGCGCTGCCGCAACGCAGCCCTCGCTTGCCGATGCGCTCAACACGGCGGAGGCGGGCAGCAGCAACCCGTTCGATCCCAATGCCGCGACCAACCTGACGCTTTCGGACGCCGCAAAGGCCAAGCTGGCGAGCGATGCCGCCAAGCCCGACTTCACCACGGTCACCAGCGACGCCCGCGCTGTGCTCGACAAGCTTTACGCTGCCGCCAAAGTCTCAGGTCCGATAGGCGCCGACGGCAAGGGCACAGTCGATCTGTCGTCGCTCGACCGTCGCTCGCTGTTCGCCATCGCCACCAACAATGGTGGCAAGTTCACCGCTGACGAGCAGAGCGTCGCATCGCAGGAATTGACCAATCGCTTCAATGCCGCGCTTGCGCCAGCTGCCGCCGCAACCTCGATGACCAAGAACTACACGGTCGTCTACAAGGCCGCGCTGGATTATCTCGATGGCGCGAGCGCCGAGGAAAAAGCCACGACGACATGGGCCACGCAGCGCGGGGCCGTGCTGAAAGGCTATGAGGCGGCGAAGCAACAACCGGATACAGCCCCGAGTGTGTCAGGCGATATCGTCGCCAGCTATCTTGCGAAATATCCGGACGGCGCACCGGCAGGCACGACGAAGACGTTCACGACTGTCGCAAGCGATGCGCGTGCGGCGCTCGATGCACAGGCCAAGCTCGCAGCGGAGAACAAGACCGAACTCGTTTACGATCCGAAGCGGAAGTTCGGCCAGCTTGTGGACTTCTCGTCGTTCGACAACCGCTCGCTGTCGGCGATCACGCTCAATCAGGATCAGAAGTTCTCGAACGAGGAAATCTACGCGGCGAAGAAGGAGCTGGATTCACGCAATCGCGCCAGCATCCTGTCGTCGCTGAAGCAGAGCCAGCAGAGCGGCGATCCCTCGCAGCTCAGCCTCGGCATTCTGCAGAGCTACTCCGCGATGAGCGATGAGGAACGTCAAGCCTCCGGCTGGTCGCCATCGTTCCGCGACAACGTGCTTCAGCAATACAAGGCAACCAGCAACATTCTCTCGATGTTGCAGGGCGGCTGACACGGCCTGAATTAATGAAAAGAAAGCCCCGCACGGCGGTCCGTGCGGGGCTTTTGCGTTTGTGCCGGAACAGGCGGGGGAGAACCGTTCGGGCACAAACGGGACTGGATGTCGCGTTAGTCGATCACTTTAATCGATCACTTTAATCGATCACCTGCATCACGCGGCGGGTGCGCGGTTCGACCAGGATCGGGCGGTCATTGACCACGGTGTAGCGATAGCTGGTCGCACCGTACTGTTGCGGCACGTCGTAATAGGTCACGCCGTTTTCCGGCAGCACGGTGCCGACACGCACGGGTGCATCGATCGTGTAGGACGGCACGCGTTCTTCCACGATGTACTGGCGGAAGCGCGGGCGCTCGTCATCCGAGATGATCCCGACACCGGGGCCGGCGAGGCCGGTGGTTACACCTTCCTCGACAATGATGCGCTGCTGGGCCTGAGCCGCGAGCGGCATCGCTGTGGCGGTGGCCAGCAGCGCTGCTGCGAGAAGGGGATTACGTATGGCATTCTCCTCGATTGAAAAGACTGATCGCGCGCAAGCAACTGCTCGCCCCGATCAACAGCCGTGACAATGACGCTCTCCGCTCATCGTTCCTGGGCGATTGTGATTTCACCGCGGTCTTTTCGTGGAGTGCGCGCCGACGCAGCGGCAGAAGTTTGAAACGTCATGGAACTCACGGCTTGTTCGCGCCGTTAGATGTTCCCATGCGCGCGGGAAGGATAGATTCCTTCTCGATTCGCAGTCGTTGCGTTTCCAACCATGTCTTTTGTTTTCAATGCCGGGGAGGCCCCATGTCTATCAGTATCGCTCACATCCAGCCGATCGTCGCCCTCATTGCCGGTGTGCTTATTCTCATCATGCCGCGGCTGCTGAACTTCATCGTGGCGATCTATCTGATCCTTGTCGGGATCCTCGGTCTGGGGATTATTAAGTAACGGAATATTTCAGATTGTTGCAGGATTAGGCACAAAGCTGGAGATTTCGCCCATTCCTGTAACAATCTGAAACCGTTCGTGATCGAAAACGCGAATATCGGCTTAACGCCGCTTGCGCGCGCATGTGCCGCCGTGGTGTAACGCCGCTGCCGTTTCACTCATGCAGCGTCTGGAAGCCATGGCCAAAGCCTCATCGAAGAAATCCGCCGCAAAGTCCTCTCCCAAAACCAAATCGAAGCCCGCCGCGAAGGCAAAACCCGCAGCCAAGAAATCCGCTGTGGCGAAGCCTGCGAGCAAGCCTGTTGCGAAAGCGGCTGCCAAGTCCGCACCTGCTGCGAAGAAAGCAGTGCAGGGCGCTCAGGCCGGCAAATGGGTCTACACGTTTGGTGACGGCCGCGCCGAAGGCAAGGCCAACATGCGCGATCTTCTCGGCGGCAAGGGCGCGAACCTCGCCGAGATGGCGAATCTCGGATTGCCGGTGCCTCCGGGCTTCACGATTCCGACCTCGGTCTGCACCTATTTCTATGCCAACGGCAAAACCTATCCGAAGGATCTGAAGTCGCAGGTCGAGAAGGCGCTTGTCACGGTCGGCAAGCTCGCAGGCAAGACGTTTGGCGACGCCAAGAACCCGCTGCTGGTGTCTGTGCGTTCGGGCGGCCGCGCGTCGATGCCGGGTATGATGGACACCGTGCTCAACCTCGGCCTCAACGACACGACGGTTGAAGCACTCGCGACTCTCTCGGGCGACCGCCGTTTCGCCTATGACAGCTATCGCCGCTTCATCACCATGTATTCGGACGTGGTGCTCGGCTTCGAGCATCATCACTTCGAAGACATTCTCGACACCTACAAGGACAGCAAGGGCTATTCGCTCGACACCGAACTGACTGCCGATGATTGGGTCGATCTGGTCGGCCGTTACAAGGAAGCCGTCTCGCGCGAAACCGGCGAGGATTTTCCGCAGGACCCGCACGCGCAGCTCTGGGGCGCGATCGGCGCGGTGTTTTCCTCCTGGATGAATGCGCGCGCGGTGACCTACCGCCGCCTGCACGATATCCCTGAGTCATGGGGCACTGCCGTCAACATCCAGTCCATGGTGTTCGGCAACATGGGCGACACCTCGGCCACCGGCGTTGCTTTCACGCGCAATCCGTCCACCGGCGAGAAGCGCCTCTACGGCGAGTTCCTGATCAACGCGCAGGGCGAGGACGTTGTGGCAGGCATCCGCACGCCGCAGGACATCACCGAACATGCGCGCAAGGAATCCGGCTCCGACAAGGCATCGATGGAAGTCGCTATGCCGGATGCGTTCAAGGAGCTGACGCGCATCTATACCCAGCTTGAGAAGCACTACCGTGACATGCAGGACATGGAATTCACGGTGGAGCAGGGCAAGCTGTGGATGCTGCAGACCCGCAATGGCAAACGCACCGCGAAGGCGTCGCTGCGCATCGCGGTCGATCTTGCCAATGAAGGGCTGATCACAAAAAAGGATGCGATCACCCGCATCGATCCGGCCTCATTGGATCAGTTGCTGCATCCGACCATCGATCCCGTCGCCAAGCGCGATGTCATCGCCACCGGCCTTCCGGCATCGCCCGGTGCTGCTGCCGGTGAAATCGTGTTCTCGTCGGATGAAGCTGCAAAACTTCAGGCCGATGGCCGCAAGGTCATTCTGGTGCGTGTCGAAACCTCGCCGGAAGATATTCACGGCATGCACGCGGCGGAAGGCATCCTCACCACCCGCGGCGGCATGACCTCGCATGCGGCGGTGGTCGCGCGCGGCATGGGCAAGCCCTGCGTCTCCGGTTGCGGCACCGTGCGTGTCGATTACGGACGCGGCATGATGAGCATCGGCAACCGCACCTTCAAGGCGGGCGATGTCATCACCATCGACGGTTCGCTCGGTCAGGTTCTGGCCGGACGCATGCCGATGATCGAGCCGGAACTGTCCGGCGACTTCAACACGCTGATGGGCTGGGCCGATCAGGTCCGCAAGCTGAAGGTCCGCACCAATGCGGATACCCCGGCGGACGCCCGCACCGCGCTGAAGTTCGGCACCGAAGGCATCGGCCTGTGCCGCACCGAGCACATGTTCTTCGAGGAGACCCGCATCCGCACGGTGCGCGAGATGATTCTCGCCGAAGACGAAGGCTCGCGCCGCGCCGCGCTGGCAAAGCTCCTGCCGATGCAGCGTGCCGACTTTGTCGATCTGTTCGAGATCATGAAGGGCCTGCCGGTCACCATCCGCCTGCTCGATCCGCCGCTGCATGAGTTCTTGCCGCATTCGCAAAGCGAGATCGAGGAAGTCGCACGCGCGATGAACACCGACGCGCGCAAGATCGCGGATCGCGCGCGTGAACTCTCCGAGTTCAACCCGATGCTTGGTTTCCGCGGCTGCCGTCTCGCGATCGCCTATCCGGAAATCGCGGAAATGCAGGCACGCGCGATCTTCGAAGCCGCTGTTGAGGCTGGCAAGCGTACCGGCAAGCCGGTCGGGCTTGAGGTGATGGTGCCGCTGATTGCGACCCGCGCCGAGTTCGATCTGGTCAAGGCGCGCATCGACGCCACCGCGAATGCGGTGACCAAAGAAACCGGCGTGAAGCTGAATTATCAGACCGGCACCATGATCGAACTGCCGCGTGCATGTCTGATGGCGGGCGACATTGCCAAGACCGCTGAATTCTTCTCCTTCGGCACCAACGACCTGACGCAGACCGCGTTCGGCATCAGCCGCGACGACGCTGCCAGCTTCCTCGGCACCTATGTCTCGCGCGGCATCATCGAGATCGATCCGTTCATTTCGGTAGACCGCGACGGTGTCGGCGAACTGGTGAAGATCGGTGTGCAGCGCGGCCGCAAGACCCGTCCGAATCTCAAGATGGGTATCTGCGGTGAACACGGCGGCGATCCCGCGTCGGTGACGTTCTGCCACGATGTCGGCCTCGACTATGTGTCGTGCTCGCCGTATCGCGTGCCGATTGCGCGCCTTGCAGCGGCGCAGGCTGCGCTCGGCAAGGCAGCCGCCAGTCAGGCGTAAGTGGCGCGCAAACTCCTGAACGAAATGTCGTCATGCCCGGGCTTGCCCCGGGCATTTTGCTTTTATGGACCGATATCTCTTGAGTTGGATGTCATGGCCGGGCTTGTTCCGGCCATCCCGATTATCGGAGAACGGTGCCCGATTTATCGGGATCACCGGGACAAGCCCGGTGATGACAAAAGAAATCATTTCGCGAGGACATCGAGAATTTTGCACCAGCGCCCACAATGGAGCCGCGCAGACTCGCGCCAAAATATTCACCATCCGTGTTGACGCGATGTTTACCACCTTGCTGGACGCACTGTTTACCAAGGCTTTCGATGTGATCGCGCGATTTTATGTGCGCGCTTGCGTGTGGCGCTGTGGACGCGGCGATTAACCCCGCGGCAACTTTAATTCGATACCAACGAAATTGATCGGATTGTACCGAATGTGCTGTCCGGTCGCGTGTGTACAAGCGTTAGTTGCGTGAGCGTATCGATGTCTGTGTTGCGTAACGGGTCGAAGGGCGCGCGGTTCGCGCCCTTCGGCTTTCTTCTCTGTCTATTGACAGTGATGCCAACCGAAATCGGCTATCAGGATCTCGCGTCGCTGCTGGCGCGGCAGCCTGGCGTGGCCGAACGCTGGCAGGAGTACATCTTCGCGTCCTCGCGCCGCATGTTGCAGGTGGCCTCCTTCAACCTGCCGCGCCCGATCGGCACCAACACCCGCGAAACCCCGACCTATCGTCTCGCCAGCCTCGACAGCTCGAGCGTGGACTTCACCGGTTCCGTCAGCCGCGATCCGCTGGGCCCGGTGCTGCGTCCGTGGCAGAAATCCGATTTCCCGAAGGTGGTGCGCTCATCCAAGGGTGACCGCCTTCCGCTGTATGTGCCTGAAGTCGCCGCGCCTGCCGCTGTGCCGCAGCAGCAGGACCAGCCGAATTCCAATGCCTCGGTGCGCGGCGCGAAGACAGCAGAAGCCGCGCCGGAAAATCCCGCGCCGATTAACGCAGCGCCGCTCGATGCCGAGCTTGAGGCCGCGCTGAATGCGCCGCGCCTGCCGCAATATGAATCGTCCGTCTCGCTGCAGGACATTCCAGCCGATCATCCGCTGAATGCGAAGCCTCCGGCAGGTGAGGGCGAGAGCGTTGCCGCAGAAGCTGCGCCCAATCGCGACGGCTTCTCGTTCCAGACCGCGACTCTTTACTTCGGGAACTCATCGCTCGGCGTCTCTAACGGATCGCTCGAGCGCTGGCAGCCGGGCGAAGAGCCGATCATCGTGCTGCCCGGCGCCGATCCCGACATGAAGATGCCGGCGGTGCGTCAGGATGAATCCTCACTTCCATCCGCCGGCGGTGAAAGCGTCGCCAGCAAGGGTGAAGTCACCGGCGAGAACCAGCGTCCGCGCACCCCGGCGGAGCGTCTCGGTCTCGACGCCAAGACCCGCGCCAAGTCCGAGAAGTGCCTGACTGACGCGATCTATTTTGAGGCTCGCGGCGAAGCCGTGCGCGGCCAGATCGCGGTTGCGCAGGTGGTGCTGAACCGCGCCTTCTCGGGCTACTATCCAACCACGGTCTGCGGCGTCGTCTACCAGAACTCACACCGCCATCTGTCCTGCCAGTTCACCTTCGCCTGCGACGGCATCCGCGATGTGGTGAAGGAGCCGGACATGTGGGAGCGCGCGAAGAAGATCGCCAAGGAATCCCTCGACGGTCGTCTGTGGCTTCCGGAAGTCGGCAAGTCGACTCACTATCATGCCTACTGGGTGCGCCCGTCGTGGGTGAACGAGATGAAGAAGATGTACAAATACGGCGTACATACCTTCTATCGTCCGCGCGCCTGGGGCGACGGCAAGGATGCGCCGACATGGGGCACTGAAGCCCAGACCGCAGCGATCTCCGCCGAGCTTGCCGGTGCGGCAAAGAGTTCGGCCGAGATTTCGGGCGGGAAGTAACGAGCGCTCCAGTGAGAGGCCGCAATTTTGTGGTCGTCCCGGCGAAGGCCGGGACCCATCACCCCTGGACCTGATGTTCATTGCCCAAAGTTGGAGTGCCATTCCGCTTTCTCTGATGGCTCAGGCTTATGGGTCCTGGCTCGCGCTTCGCTTGGCCGGGACGACGCAGAAACTACGCATCGATACCCAGCGCGACATCGAAGTTCGGCGCGGAATGAGTCAGTGCGCCGGACGACACATAATCCACGCCGGTTTTCGCGATCTCTGCAATCGACGCCAGCGTTACGCCGCCGGAGACTTCCAGCACCACACGCCCAGCCGCGATAGCCACAGCCTCGCGCAATGTCGGAATATCCATGTTGTCGAGCATCACCACATCGGCGAGGCCCGTGGCCAGCACCTCGCGCAACTGATCGAGCGTATCGACCTCGATCTCGATTTTCACCAGATGACCGACATGCGCGCGTGCGCGCTCCAGCACCGGCTTCACGCCACCCGCGACCGCGATGTGGTTGTCCTTGATCAGGATCGCGTCATCGAGGCCGAAGCGGTGGTTGAAGCCGCCGCCGCAGCGCACGGCGTATTTTTCCAGCGCGCGTAATCCGGGTGTAGTCTTGCGGGTGTCGCAGATCCGCATCTTCGTCACGCCTGCATGACGGATGTAATCCGAAGTCAGGGTGGCGATGCCGGACATGCGCCCGACAAAATTCAAAGCTGTGCGTTCACCCGCCAGCACGGCGCGGGCAGGCCCGGAGATGGTCAGTACATTCACGCCCTTGGCCACGGCATTGCCGTCGCGCGCATGGGCCTGAATGTTGATGTCGGGCGACAGACGCCGAAACACCGCAACCGCCAACGGCAATCCGGCGATCACGCCTGCCTGCCGCGCGACCAGAATGGCATGGGCATGCGCCGCCGGTGGAATGGTCGCGGTCGATGTGACGTCACCGGCGCGGCCGAGATCTTCGGCCAGTGCGCGCGTCACGGCCTCGTCGATGGCCAGCGGCGAGAGAAAAGCATCGGGATGCATGAGGGTTGCGGGATCGAGAACATCGCTGATGCTCATGGTCAGGCTCCTGCGGACGTGCGTTTAAGAGGTAGGCTGTCGAGCGACGCCGCAATATGGCGCGCTTCGTTGAGCGTTGTCATCGTGCGACGGCGCTGCGTTGAATCTTCCGCCGGACAATCGGAGCGGAAATGCGCGCCCCGGCTTTCGCGCCGCGCCCATGCGGACGTAGCCACAATCAGCGCGGTGGTTGCCATATTGCGCAAGGCGAAGTTGCCGGTGGTCTGCTCGATCACCGCAAAGGTGCGGATCGCTTCCGCCAGATCATCGCCATTGCGGATCACACCGACATGCGAACTCATCATCGCGCGCAGATTGGCTTCGCGCAGCGGCGGCATTGCGGCATTGGGCCGGGCCTGCGGTGGCGCTGCGACATGCGCACGCATGATCGTCTGGCCGTTGATATCGTCGGCGATGCGTGCGGCATAGACGACAGCTTCCAGCAGCGAGTTGGACGCCAGACGGTTCGCGCCGTGCGCGCCGGTGCTTGAGACTTCGCCGCCGGCCCACAGGCCCTTGATCGATGTGCGGCCATGGCGATCCACCGCAATGCCGCCCATGTGGTAATGCGCGGCGGGTGCAACAGGGATCGGCTGCTTGGCAGGGTCAATGCCTGCGGCCATGCAACTGGCGTACACGGTCGGGAATTTCGTCGCGAAGGTTGCGCCAAGCGCTTTCGTCGCATCGAGAAACGCGCCGCGCCCGGACGCGACTTCCGCGAACACGCCGCGCGCCACAATATCGCGCGGGGCAAGCTCCGCCAGCGGATCGCGTGCCAGCATGAAGCGCTCGCCCTTGCCGTTGACAAGGATCGCGCCTTCGCCGCGCAGGGCTTCGGTCGCCAGCGGCGCGGGATCGCGTCCGACATTCAGCGCGGTGGGATGAAATTGCACGAATTCGGGATCGGCGATGATCGCGCCCGCACGCGCGGCGATGGCCAAGCCGATGCCGCTGGCTTCCGCCGGGTTGGTAGTTACGGCATAAAGATGCCCGATGCCACCTGTCGCCAGCACAATGGCGCGCGACGGGATGACGAGGGGGGTGGCGGTGGCATCATTGGTCTTGCGCAGTTGCAGGCCCGTGACCGCATCGCCTTCGGTCAGCAATGCTTCGGCGGCATAGCCTTCGATGACACGAATCGACGGCGTGTTGCGCACCGCTGCAACCAGCGCCGCGATGATCGCCTTGCCCGCCATGTCACCCTGAACATGAACAATGCGCCGCGCCGAATGCGCCGCTTCCCGACCGACAGCGAGCTTTCCTTCGAGGTCGCGGTCGAACGGGACGCCGTAGTGTAGAAGATCGTGGATGCGTGCGGGAGCTTCGCGCGCGAGGCCGAGCGCAACGTCTTCGTCAACAATGCCCCCACCGACCGCGATGGTGTCCGCCGCATGAGCTTCAGTTGTATCGCCTTCGCCCACGGCGGCCGCGATGCCGCCTTGCGCCCATGCGCTTGACGCGCCTTCGCCGAGCGGTGCAGCGGAGATCACGGTGACGGGACGGGGCGCGAGTTTCAGTGCGCAGAACAGGCCCGCGAGCCCGCCGCCGACGATGATGACGTCAGTGGCGAGTTGGGATGGCTCATGTTCGAAAGATCGCGTCATAGCTGGTCCTGCTGCGGGCACAATATGCTCCCTCTCCCCGGCGGGGAGAGGGGTGGGGTGAGGGGGCTCGATGATTGATCATGAGTACCGAACCCCCTCACCCGTCGCTTCGCGCCGACCTCTCCCCCAAGGGGAGAGGTGAAAAGAAGGGCGACGGTCCGTTCAATTTCTCAGATTGATCATCCGCTCCACCGAGCGGCGTGCATTGCCGATGATCGCCGGATCGACGGTGACCTCCTCACGCATATAGATGAGGCTGTCGAGAATCTTCGGCAGCGTGATGCGCTTCATGTGCGGGCACAGGTTGCATGGCTTGACGAATTCGACATGCGGCAGCTCGGCCTGCACGTTGTCCGCCATCGAGCATTCGGTGACCATGACAATGCGCTTCGGCTGATGCTTGCGCACCCAGTCGATCATGTGCGCGGTCGAGCCGGTGAAGTCCGCTTCCGCGATCACGTCGGGCGGGCACTCGGGGTGCGCGATGATCTGCACCGACGGATCGGCCTCGCGATAGGTCCGCAGCTCATCGCCGGTGAAGCGCTCGTGCACCTCGCACGCGCCCTTCCAGGCGATGATCTTCACGCTGGTTTTCGAAGCGACGTATTTCGCCAGATACTGATCGGGCAGGAAGATCACGGTATCGGCGCCCAGGCTTTCCACCACCTGCACGGCGTTGGACGATGTGCAGCAGATATCGACCTCCGCCTTCACATCCGCAGATGTGTTGACATAGGCGACCACCGGCACGCCGGGGAATTTTTCGCGCAGCAGGCGCACGTCCGCACCGGTGATGGCGGACGCGAGCGAACAGCCGGCACGCGAATCCGGGATCAGCACCGTCTTGTCCGGGTTCAGGATCTTCGACGTCTCGGCCATGAAGTGCACACCGCACTGGACGATGACCTTCTGCTTCACCTTCGTGGCCTCACGCGCGAGCTGCAGCGAGTCGCCGCCGATGTCGGCCACGCAATGGAAGATGTCCGCGGTCTGGTAATTGTGTGCGAGGATGACGGCGTCGCGTTCCTTCTTCAGGTCGTTAATCGCCTTCACATACGGCGCCATGAACGGCCATTCGATCTCGGGAATGACGTTCTTCACCTTCGCGTAGAGATGCGCGGTGGCGCGCTCGACTTGCGGAGTCCATTCCAGCGCCGGCATCGGCAGCGCACGGGCGCGCTCCGCATCGGTGACGCGTGTGCGGACAAGGCCCTCGGGGGGGCGAACGGCAGTCCCCAGATCGTCGGGACCGTAAATTCCGGTGATGGGCATTTCAGCCTCCTGAAGTCGCTATATATACTCAATATGAGCATATATAGGTTCTGAGAAATCCGGCCTTTTGGGCCGGGCGTTTCAAACTCGGGTCTTTGTTCGCCTAATTATACTCAAGTCGAGCAAAACAAATATAGCACCTCGATCCGAGCCTCGCCAGAGTGGAGTTGGAAAATTCCCGCATAGCGGAAATGCATCGGGCCTGAACCGATGCGAAGCCGGGAGGAAGGACTTGGCAAACCGCACCGGAGCGGCCAATCAGGGGGCCGGATTTTCAATGCACAAGAAAATGGAGAGAAGGTTTGGCAACGTTCAAGGCAGTCAGAATCGACAAGGCTGAAAAGGGCACAACGGCAGCGCTGGCGCAGTTCGACGAAGCAGAACTGATGGACGGCGATGTCACTGTCGCGGTCGAGTGGTCGACGGTGAACTACAAGGACGGCCTCGCCATCACCGGCAAGTCGCCGGTGGTGCGCCGTTTCCCGATGATCGCGGGCATCGATTTCGCCGGCACCGTTCTGGAGTCGTCGCATTCGGCCTGGAAGAAGGGTGACAAGGTTGTCTCCACCGGCTGGGGCCTCGGCGAGACGCATCTCGGCGCGTATGCAGAGAAAGCGCGCGTGAAGGGCGACTGGCTGGTGCGCCTGCCTGACGGCATGACCGCGCGTCAGGCGATGGCCATCGGCACTGCGGGCTTCACCGCGATGCTGTCGGTGATGGCGCTGGAGAAGCAGGGCCTCACGCCGAAGAGCGGCCCGGTGGTTGTCACCGGCGCAGCCGGTGGCGTCGGTTCGGTGGCGGTGGCGATCCTCGCCAAGCTCGGCTTCCATGTCATCGCCTCGACCGGCCGCGTGGCGGAGACGGATTATCTGCGTGGTCTCGGTGCTGCGGAAGTGATCGACCGCAACGAACTCTCCGGCCCGGCGAAGATGCTTGGCAAGGAGCGTTGGGCAGGCGGCGTCGACAGTGTCGGCTCCACCACGCTGGCCAACCTGCTGTCGATGACGCAGTACGGCGGCGCGATTGCCGCCTGCGGTCTCGCGGGCGGTATGGATCTGCCATCGTCGGTCGCGCCCTTCATTTTGCGCGGAGTGTGCCTTTTGGGCATCGATTCCGTGATGTGCCCGATCGAGCCGCGCAAGGCCGCCTGGGCGCGTCTTGCAAAGGATCTCGACCACGCAAAACTTGCTGAAATGACTAAGGAAATCGGTCTGGACGAAGTTTTCGACGCGGCGTCGAAAGTTCTCGCCGGACAGCTTCGCGGCCGGACGGTTGTGAGAATTTCCTGAGGACGTTCAGACTTTACCAACCATGATGCGCCAATGTTGCCATGGTTGGTATGGTAATCACCGGGTTAAGGCGTAAACCGCCGGGCGCTTTCGCCCGGCCAGTTGTGTGAACCCGCAGTTCGTCAGTTGGAGTAGCCCGCATGCTCGCCCGCATCGTTCTTGGAGCCGCGCTCGCCGGTTCGTTCGCAGCACCAGTCCTCGCAGAAAACATGAATGCGGACGAAGCGCGCAAGTTCGTCGCGAACAAGATGTTCGCCTTCACCTGTTTCGATGGCACCAAGGGTGTCGGCAAGATCACCTATGATGGCGCAGCGGCCGGCGCGGTGCAGTTCGGCGGCGCCGGTGAAGCGCGTCACATGCGGCTGCCGAGCAACACGCTTCAGGTGCGCGGCCAGCAGATATGCGCATCCATCAAGGGCATTCCGTTCGAGCCCTGTTTCAATCTCGACAAGACCAGCAATATCAGCTTCCGCGGCGCGGTGTCGGGCATGGGCTTCGCTTATTGCGACTTCCGCAAGCACGGCAATGCCCGCGTTTTCCTCGCGCAGTCGATTTCGCGTCCGCGCTCGCTGCGTGCGCCGGGTGTGACGCAGTCGGCGGATGCGACCCCGCGCGCCGAGGTCAAGCCGGTTGCGTCGCGCAGCGAAGCGCCGCTTGAGCTGCGCCGCTCCGCAAGCGAGTAATTCTTCCCGCCCATACAATTGCAGATGTTTCGCGCCACCTCTCCCGTGGGGAGAGGTCGACTTCGCGAGAGCGAAGTCGGGTGAGGGCGTAGAATCTCCCGATAGATTGAGATCCCCTCACCCCAACCCTCTCCCCATCGGGGAGAGGGAGCTGATCGTACCGGTATCGAAACCGGCGTTTCAACTCGCCCGAATCATTCAGTGATAGCCGGCGGCGTTTTCGTTTGCCTGAACAGGATGCGCTGATACAGCCATCCGATCGCGACCAGCACGAGGCCCAGACCGATGAACGAGAACGCGCGATAGGCACCGGTCAGGTTCGACATGTCGATCAAGAACACCTTGAGCACGGTGATTCCGATCATCACTGCGGACGCAAGGCGTGCGCGCTGCGACGGCAGCAGCAGCCCGATGCCCAGCAGGATCACACCGAACACCAGCCACGCCACCGAGTAGGTGTATTGCTCGACATCGAAGGTGCCGAATTTGTTCATAAGCGGTCCGTGATACAGCCGCCTGATTTCAAGCGTGATCCAGGCGAGTGCCAGAACCAGCGCACCTGCGGCGATGGTGTTGGCATAAGCTGCCGCGCGGCGGCCTGCCACCGCATAGGACAGCAGCAGGGCGAGAACCGCCGGGATCGCGTAACCGAGGATCAGCGGGTTGATGAAGGTGCCTTCAATCCGGATGCTCCAGATCGCCGGGTTCGCAATGAAGAACAGCCCGAACAGGATCGCGAGGCCCGCGAACCATGTCAGCAGCAGCGCGCCGAGATTGTGGATCACGCTGCCTGTCCGGATGCGCAGCCGTTCAAGCCCGATCGCCATCGCCAGTGCGACACAGACCTGCAGACCGATTTCGATCAGGGTCGATGATCGGCTGTAGATATCGCCGTTGTTGATGTAGTGGCGGATCTCCGTGAAGGCGAGCAGCACCGTGAACAGGATCGCGGCAGCTTCCAGGCTGCGCAGCGGGCCGTCGTCGCCGCGCTTGCGCAGGAAGTGTGCGCCGAGCCAGAACGATGCCGCCGGAATGCCGTAACCGAGCAGCAGCCAGTTGAAGATCGGCGTGGTACCGAGATCGCTGCCGACAATGCGCGGTTCGTGGCCCGTGCGCAGCACGACGATGCCCGCGAGAATGGCGGAGAGCGCACGCAGGAACGGGATCGGCCGCTTGAGCGAAATCCATGCGGTGCCGAGCGACATCAGCGCCAGCGCGATGGTGAGCCAGCCCTTTTCCAGCGCAAACGTAAAGGCCAGCGCCAGCGCGGCAAGCGTCCCGGTGGCGAACAGGGCGGTCCCGATCATCTGGCCCGGACGCGTTTCGCGTTTGGTCAGAATCTCGGTGATGACAGCGAATGCAGCCGCGACCGCGATGGCGATGGCGGCAAACGGGATCGAGCGATCCAGATGCGCGATGCGTGAATAGAGCGCAACCAGCAGCGCCAGCGGCGTGAACACGCCCGCGGCGGCCCAGATCACCGGAATGATCGCGCTGACCGAGCGGCCCTGCGCAAGGAAACCCGCCGCGCCAAACGCGACACCGAAACCGGCCGCTGCGATGAGATGCATACTGATCGAGCCTTCATCGGCGCGGGTGCCGATGCCGGGCATGGCACCGCCGGGCATCATGGTGAGTTCCGGATTGGCGCGGATCGCCCATTCGGCGAACACGGCGAAAACAAACAGCGCCGATGCGCCGATGGCGCCCACGGCGCTCTCTGCGCGCCAGGCGATGACGAAGGTTGCGGCAACCAGCAGCGCGAACACAATCATTGCAGGGTCGGCATGGTTGTTGTTCAGCACCAGCAATCCGGCGCCAGCGAGGAATACACCGAGCGAGAACGACGAGACCGGCTCGACGCGGCCCTGATCCGCCGATGGACCGAACATGAATCCGGCGACCACCAGAACAGCCGCGAGGGCGAAGCCGGCGATGGCGTCGAAGGCATGCGGTGCGAACGTTGCGGTGTCGTCAATGCCGACCGCCATCCAGAGACCGCTGAATACGATGGTGGTGACGGCGAGCCAGCGCCACAGCCGGATGCGCGCAAGGCCGAAGGCGGCCGCGGTGACAATGGCGATGTAGACATAGAGCGCCCAGTAGTCGGGCTTGCCAGACGACACCAGCACCGGCGTCACGAATGCGCCGATAACGCCGAGGCCTGCGAGCGCGGGACCGTGCAGCAGGGCCGCGGCAAGTGTGCCGAGCGCGACTGCCCCGAGCATCACGAAGGCAACGGGCGGCGCAAGGAAGCCGTAAAGCGCGTAGGCGGCATAGACGGTCGCGAAGGCGACCGCCGTTCCGGCTGCGGTGAGGATCGCCGGAATGTTCGCAATCGGAAGCGGCGCGATGGCGGACAGGCTCTCCTTGCGGCGCGCGACTTCGCCCACAGCAAGCAGCGCCAGTGCGAACAGGCCGCCGAGCAGTACGCGAATCTTGGGACCGAGCAGGCCGGCCTCGATGGAGTACTTGACCAGGAAAATGCCGCCGAGCGCGAGCGTCAGGCCGCCGACCCACACTACCCAGCGCGTGCCGATCCGCTCTTCGAATCCGGGACTGGCTTCTGCGGGGGCCGCAGGCATCTCTGCTGCCGTCTCGTCCACGGGGCCTTGATACGGCGTATCGCGTGCCGGCAACGGAGGTGGAGTAGTGGGCGCGCGTTCGGCCGTGTCGATATCGGACGTGGCGGTTTCGGGTGCGATGGGCGGTGCACTTGCCGCGTCCGCTGTTCTCAGCACAGGGCGGGTGCCTGCAAGCGACATTTCAAGCTGCGTCAGTCGGGCATTGAGTTCTTCTGTCCGCATGGTCGCCTTGCGCACCATGAAGATCGCAACAATCGCAATGAACAGCGCGAGAAATTCCATCGTCCCTCCTTGCGCGATCCGCCTGCATGGGCAGGCTTTGGGTCGCGCGAAAATTCAAAGCGGCCCCGCACAAGCGAGGCCTTATTCTTAACGTCGCCCGCGCACACGCAATCCGGGCGCGGGGCGTTCCTGCAGCACTTCGCGGCGGAAGCGAAACAGCGCCGCTGGCCGCCCGCCCGTCTGCGTCGACATTTCGCCGGTCGGTTCGACCAGAGCGCCGGTCTCCACCAGACGGCGGAAATTCTGCTTGTGCAAATGACGCCCCGAGATCGCCTCAACGGTCCTCTGCAATTCGGTTAGTGTGAATTCGGGGGGCAGAAGTTCAAACACCACGGGACGATATTTCAGCTTGGCGCGCAGCCGCGCGATGGCGGTGGCCAGAATCCGGCGGTGGTCGAAGCGCATCGGCACGCCGAGCGCGGGCATGGTCTTGCGCCCCAGTGCGGCGGGCCGCCCGTCGCGGCGGGCTTCCTCGATCAGCCCGGCTTCATAGAGCAGTTCATAGCGGTCGAGCACGCGCTCCTCGTCCCATGGCGCGCCGTGCGTTCCGAAGTAAAGCCGCACACGGTCACTGCGCAACAGCGCACGCGCGGCATCCGGCTTTTCGGATTGCGCGGCCCAGGTCTCCAGCGCGGGGAGAATTTCCTTCTCGATCATCGGCGGCGGCGCGTCGCGCCAGTCTTCCCACGGGAAGTAGCGATACCATGGCTTGAAGGTCGCGCCTGCGACTTGCGGCTTCGAGGTGTTGTCCGCCGCGCGCGTCAGCGCGAGATAGCCGACAGAAGCGACATGGACGTCAGTGTCGCCGCGCTGGGCGTGGCGGCCGCGGTCGCCGAATGTATAGAGCTGCTCGACATAGCCGAGCCGCAGGCCGGTCTGTTCCTCCACCCATGAGCGCAGGCCGATTTCCAGTGTGCGGTGGGCCAGCGCATCGAACGGCCCGAACGGAAGGCCGTCGAGATCGTCGCCGCCGGATGCAGTGAGGATCGACGGCTCGTTGCCGTCGACCGACACGATGGCCGCCGTCAGCCCGATTTCGATGGGTGTGAGGACTTTATCGGTCATGGCAGGGGACTGAATAGCAGACATTCGGTCCGTCATGGCCGAACTTGTTCCGGCCATCCACGTCTTTCAATCCGCTCGCGAACTGGTCAGATGGAAGGCGTGGCGTCACTCAAGCTCGACGCGGAACGGCTTGCCTTCGATGCTCATGTTGCTCGGCCCCATGGCATCGAGCGCGCGGACCATGCGTCCGCCGCGCCCGAGCAGACGGTCCGCCAGCGTGACAATCAGGCGGTTCGGATAGGCGCTCGGTGAAGCCGAGCGCATTTGCCGCGCAATCGACGTCTCGTCGCGATGCGGATTGAGCGCGCAGGCTGCCATGAAGGCGCTCGCGGTGGAGCGGCTGATCCCGGCATAGCAATGGATCACCATCGGCGTGGTGCGATCCCATTTGCGGATGAAGGTCAGTGCCTGTTCAACATGCTCATAGGATGGTGCGGTGAAGCCCATCGCAGGCTCGTTGATGTCGTCCATCTGGATGCGCAGGTGATTGGCTTCCAGCACCGAGGCTGGCCGCTCCACCTGGCCGACATTGGCCATCACCGTGAGGATGTGTTGGGCGCCAGTGGCTGCGACAGTGGCGGGCAGGGCGGCAAGCGAACAGACGTGAATCATGGCAGTCCTTATGGTCCGCCCGAGTATAGGCCGGTGATGTTCGCCCGTCATGCTGCAGGGCAAACACGGCGCGGAGGTTCCTATCCCAAAAGCGCCTTGAATCGCGCGAGAAACTGCTTTTCGGCACGCCCGGCCGACCACGGCGTCACATAATCTTTTTCCGTCGCCGCAGGCAGTTTCGGATCGCGGCCGAACAGGCGCCTGGCCTCTGCCTGCGCGAAGCCCGCCAGATGCGTGGCTTCAAGATACGCCGCGCCCATGTCGGCGGCCTTGATCTGTGTTTCGATCTCGGTAGGGAGCACGGGGGGCAGGCCGAAGCGGATGTGGATCGCCGACAGCAGCCGCTTCTCGACCACCTTGTACGATCCACCGATCACCGCCTTGAACGGCGAGATCATGTCGCCGATGACGTATTCCGGCGCGTCATGCAGCATCGCGGCGAGGCGAATGCGATGATCGACGCGCGGGGTCTGCTGGCGCAGCACGGCTTCGACCAGCAGTGTATGCTGCGCCACCGAGAAAATATGCGCGCCATGGGTCTGCCCGTTCCAGCGCGCGACACGCGCAAGGCCGTGGGCGATGTCCTCGATCTCGATGTCGAGCGGCGAGGGATCGAGCAGATCGAGACGGCGGCCCGACAGCATGCGCTGCCACGCACGCAACGCCGTTTTGGATGGCTTCTTCATTATTTTGCCGTCTTGCGCTTCGGCTTCTTCAGCTTGCTGCAGGTCCCATGGCAATGACAGGTCACGAGATGATCGTTGACCATGCCGGTGGCCTGCATGAAGGCGTAGACGATGGTGGGGCCGACAAACTTGAAGCCGCGCGCGATCAACTCCTTCGACATCTTTGTCGAGACAGGCGTTGCGGCGGGCACCGAGGCCGTGGTCTTGAAATTGTTGATCTTGGGCTTGCCGTCCATGAAGTCCCAGAGGAACGCGGAGAACCCGGGGCCTTCTTCCATGATCTTCAAATAAGACTTCGCGCTGTTGACC
>Ga0209023_10001998_pt1 | contig 26316 bp, 22 predicted proteins | sample LakOneMetagenome_FD_187468 | JGI IMG/M metagenome (GOLD analysis project Ga0209023, IMG submission 187468) | Freshwater and sediment microbial communities from Lake Erie, Canada (SPAdes) (version 2) | ecosystem: Environmental > Aquatic > Freshwater > Lentic | place: Lake Erie, Canada...
CCCAAGAATGTCAGACCCGCCACTGCGAACCGCTTCGGTCATCAGGCCGACAAGCTCCTGGCAAAGGCGGCCGAGTGGTGTGGATATAACCATGACGACATAGCGGTCCTGTAAGGCGCTGCGCGATTCGGGCGTAAGTTCGTTGACAACCAATGCCACTTCACCCGGTCCGCGAGATTCGCGCAGGGCAGCAATCGCGCCCTCCATCCCGCCACCCGCAAGGTAGATGCCGCGCAGATCGGGGTGGCGCACCAGAAGATCAAGCGTTGCTTCATAAGTCAGTTGCCGCGTTTCGAGATTGACGAGCGTGTCGAGAATGGTGAACTGAGGGGCAAGCTCCCGCATGTAGCTGCGGAAGCCTGTCTCACGCAGCTCGTGACCGTGCCAGCGATAGCCCCCGACAAACACCGCCAACTTTCCCGGCTTGTGGACCGCAGTGGCCATCATGGAGGCCGCAATCCGCCCCACTTTCAGGTTGTTAAGTCCCACATAGTTCTGTCGCGTGCCCTGAGCAAAATCATTCAACAGCGCGAAACAGGGTATGCCCGCCTGTTTCAGGTTTTCGACAGCTTCGGCGATTTCGTGGTGCGTCACAGCCGTTGCGGCAATGGCATCCACCTTGCCGATCATGTTGGTCATCAGCTTGGCAAAATCCGTTGGCGACTGCGACGTTGCGAACTTGATGGTCGCCTCGGCACGAACCCCCGTCGCATTTCGAACCGCACCCAGTATTTCGCTCGCAAAGGCCTGATAGAAAGCCTGACGCTCCTTGTGGAGCACGAAGCCAAACCGCATGACCGGCAAGTCCGTCTGGATTCGGTGACCGATGAGCGTGGCGGCGTGATAGCCGATGTCGCGGGCGGCCTCGTAGACACGGCGGGCGGTCGCCTCACGGACATTGAGGCGTCCATTCAGCACACGGTCCACTGTCGCAACGCTGACACCTGCGGCTTGCGCAAGGTCATGAATAGTCGGTCGTTGACCCATCGTGCAAAAATCCCGCCAAGACTACATCATTTTTCATCCAATTTTTGATGTTTTTTGATGGAATTTGCAAGCAGCAGCTAAGTTGTCTTGCTGTGTCAGGCGTGACGATGGGTGGCCGCCACGCGCGACACTTCCTCGTAGATGCCGATCAGCAGGTTAAGAGTCCGGGCCGCCTCTTGCAGACGTTCCGGAAAACCTGCGACATTCTCGATAGCAGCGATCAGCAATTTGCGGCGCAGATCCCCATAGTCATCGGTGACGCGCCGTCCCTCCGCCGTTACTTCGTAGGTCACACCCGAACGCCCTGCGCCTTTGCGCTCGACGAGTCCGGCGCCGATCAGCTTTCGTAGCGAATATTGAATATTGGGAATGTCTTCCCGGTTGGTCAGTCGCGCGAGATCCCGCATTGTCTTGGGGCGGTCATTCATACGGATGATGTGCAGAAGTGCATTTTCCGGACCAGTTGCCTGTAGATCGGTAACACCGGCAAGGCATTCCGACTGCCAGCGCCCAAAACCCTCAAAGGCGCGCATAAGGGCAAATTCGAGTTCAGTCGTCCCGACCTCAACTGCGCTTTGCGACAGGTGCCAGCGATAGTCGAGCGGCTGGCGCCCTTTTTGTTCCTTGTCCGCCATGTCGTTCCTTCCGCCTCAGGCTCACAAGATTGCCGATTCAAGGAGCTTGACGCAAATAAATTTTACGATAGATTTTCTATCATATTCTTTATCGTTACGGGAGGCGCGATATGACAACCAATAGGATGCTGAAGGACGGCACATTCAAACTTGGGACGTTCTCGACCAACTGTTCGTCCGGGATGACCCCGACCAAGGCAAAGGAGCGCTGGGACAACAGTTGGGACAACAATCTCAAGCTGGCGAAGATGCTGGACGAGGCTGGTATCGACTTCATGCTGCCGATTGCGCGGTGGATTGGCTACGGCGGCGAAACGGACTTTCATGGCGGTGTATTGGAGACGATGACATGGGCCGCAGGACTTTTGGCAGCAACGAAGGACATCTCGGTCTTTGCCACGATCCATACGGCGGCTAACCACCCGGCCGTGGTCGCCAAGCAGATCGCAACGATCGACCAGATCGGACACGGCCGCGCCGGGTTGAACATCGTGGCGGGCTGGAACAAGCCAGAGTATGAGGCTTTGGGCCTGAGCCTTCCGGACGACCACGAGACACGCTATGCCTACGCGCAGGAGTGGTTCGACCTGGTGCGCAAGCTCTGGACGTCCAAAGAGCATTTCGACTGGGATGGCAAGCATTTCAAGGCCAAGCGGATCAAGGGCGATCCGGCTCCGCTGCGTGGCTCAGTGCCGATCATCAATGCTGCGGGCTCGGCGCAGGGTCGCGAATTTGCAACCGACAATGCGAATTTCCTGTTCACACCGGCCATCGATCTTGGCCGCTCAAAGACCGAGATTGCCGACCTGAAAGCGCAAGGAAAAGCCAAGGGGCGCAAAGTCGATGTGCTCACCTTCAGCCATGTGGTCTGCCGCCCGACCGAAAAAGAGGCGCAGGACTATGTGAAATACATCGTCGATGAGAATGCCGACACCGATGCCGTGGACAATCTGGTGCGCTTGCAGTTTGCCCATGCACATAGCTTCCCGCATGACCTCTTGGCGCATATCAAACATCTGATGGCGATGGGGCATGGCGGCTTTCCGTTGATCGGAACGCCTGACCAGGTGGCAGAGGGCATTCTCAAGCTGCATGAAGCTGGCTTCGCCGGAACTACCCTGTCATTTGTCGATTATGTCGAGGAATTCCCTTACTTCCGCGACAACGTATTACCAAAACTGAAGGCGGCTGGCATTCGCTGAGGGAGGTGAACATGGCAGAGCATGCGTCCGCTCCTGACAAGACGGAACTGCGCGCAGCGCTCGGCGGTTTTGTCGGCAACGCCGGGATCCTCACGGTCGGGGCGGGAGATCAACGCTCCGGCCTCGTCTGCACCTCGGTCATCTCGCCAACCGGCGACCCGCCGCGCTATCTGGCCTGCGTCGGCAATTCCGCCTCGGCTCTTCCGCTGATACGTGAGTTTAGCTGCTTTGCCATCAATGCGCTCACCGCCGACCACAAGTGGCTTGCGGAACGGTTCGCTGGGTTTGGTGGCATCAAGGGTGAGGCACGCTATGAGGGTGCGACTTGGACAACATTGGCGACCGGTGCCCCGATCTTGGCCGACGCAGCAGCCTCGCTGGACTGTGACGTTGAAAAACTGATCGAAGAGGACGGTTACACGATTGTCGTCGGCCTCGTCCGTGCGGTGGCAAGTCAGGCGGGCCGTCCGGCACTTGTCTGGTGGCAAGGCGGCTTCAGACCTATCGGCTGATGCAGCCAGCAACTTCGTTTTCCGACCATAAGTCTCCAGGCGTCCGGGGCAGAGCCCCGGTCCGGCTCACAGAAATGACCTGACGGTTGCCAGTGCGCCGTCCAAAGCCTTGCCTTCCTCGTCCTTCAACGCTGCCTCTCGCAGGCGGCGCACCCATTCAGCCGCATCCTCGCGGCCGGACAAGTCGTGCGCTGCCTCCATCACCTTGTCAAACTTCGACTGCCCGCGGGCGTGAGTGTCGGAATATCCCTTGATCAGACGGCGGCAACGGATGAGTTCAACTGCAAGCGCATAGTTAGCCTTTGCGTGGACAAGCGAAGCCGAGAGCCATTGGTCGAGGTGCTTTAACTCCTGCTGGTGGCGCAGCGTTCTCAACCGCCAGCCACGCAGGCCGCCGATCAGCCAAAGCGCGAGGAACGGCAGGGCGCGGTCGGTACGAATTCGGCGTCCGCGATTGAAAAGGCGGTCGAGCTGTTTCATTCGCTGTGGGTTGGCTTCCCATCGCGCGCCGAGTTTGGCGGGCAAGAGCCCGACGATTTCTTCGGCGCGGGGATGGAAGAACTCCGTCAGTTGCAGAACCTTGTCGTCACCCGCCCGCATTTCCGATCCGATCCGGTCAAAACGCGCAGGGCGTGTCTTGAGATCAGCCACGCGGATCACGTCATCATAAGCCATTGCGTTAGCGATATATTTGGCGGATTCGCGTGTCAGTTCCCAATCACGCGACGCATCATCGGACGCCAGCACACGGGCAAGCTGGTCAAGATAGTCAGCGCCATAGGCGGGGTTTTGGAAATCAACAACCTTTCCCAAGCCCGCGCGCGCCATATCCTGGACCGACGCGGGTAAAGCGCCCACCCGTGACAAAAGCCCCTGCCAGTCCGAAAGGGCCTTGGCCGGGCCGGTTGTTTCGGTCGGCGTGGCGACGGGCTTGGCCACCCCATCTGGCGCAGTGGATCGTTCGGCCAGATCGGCAGCAGCATTGAACGCACGGAGGGAGGCTTCTATTCCCTTGCCAGAGGCACGGATCGCAGCAGCAAACGCCTCACGCGGGAACGGCAGCGCGCCTGATCCGGCAAGCGCGCCAAAAAGGCTCGCAGAGATGACTGAACCATTGTCGATTGCCACGCGGTCCATGTCGAAAAGAACCGAACGCTGCGCCGCAATGGCAATCGCAGCGCGCACTTCATCGGAAGAGGCGATGCCATCGCCAGGCACGACTTTCTCGGAAACGGCGAGAGCGCGGTGGGTCGAGGCGATGAGTGTCGTCCGATCGGGTGTTACGAAGCCACGCACGATAGCACGACCCGCTTCCATCATCTCGGCAGCAACCAGCACATCGACATCGCCAGCGGCCGGCATCAACGAGAAGATCGGTCGACGGTCTGCCTTCGGGGCCATTTCGATGTAGTAGATGGTGGAGCCAGTGCGCTGCGCCACTCCGGCCACAGAAGTCGCTTGCGCAACATAGCCATTGGCACGCGCCAGATCCTCGATCCACCCACCAAGAACGCCTCCACCCTGCCCGCCGACTGCCATGACAGCGAGCTTGATGATGCCGCCAAGTGCCGGATCGGGAGAGCGCGGGGCCAGGCTTTCGTGAAGTGTCATGCTTTCGCTCCCGTGATGGACAGACGACTTTTTGCACGTCGTCTCATCAGCCACCCCGAGAAGCGTTTGGCTATTCCGGCGCGCCAGCGTTCGAATCCGCCGGGGTTGTGGACCACATCCGCCCTGTAGAAGGACGGGCAGAGGACAGCAGCGTCTGCCACCTCGCCGCAGTTTCCACAGCCAACACAGGATTGGTCAATTGAGGCGACAGGATCGTCGCGGAGTGGATCATCGAGACGTTTCAGACCCAGAGACGGGCAGCCTGACAGACGAATGCAGGCGTGATCGCCGGTGCAAACGTCTTCGTCGACGCCAAAGCGCGGAGCTTCAACGCGGCGGCCCTCGCGGATGGCCAGCTGTTGCAGCGGTTTTTCGCGGCGCTGGCGATTCAGCATGCATTCGGATGAAGCGATGATGACCTTCGGGCCTTTTTCAGGCGTGGTCAGGGCTTCGCGGAAGACATCCCGCATGTGGCCCACATCATAGGTGCGGTCGACCTGGCGGACCCATTTCACGCCTATGCCCTGCACGGCCTTGGCGATCGGGTTCTTGGTGGCTTTCGAGACATTGTCTGCACGAGACGACATAACGTCCTGGCCGCCGGTTGCGGCTGAATAGAAGTTATCAACAACCACAGCGACGCTATCGGATTTGTTGAACACCATGTTGCCGATCGAGGTCGACAGGCCGTTGTGCCAAAATCCTCCGTCACCGATGATCGACAAAGGTCGTCGCTCACCTCCGCCGTCAAAGGCGGCATTTGAAGCGGGGCCAAGCCCGTAGCCCATCGTTGAGCCACCGATCTCGAACGGCGGCAAGGTTGCAAATAAATGGCAACCGATATCGGCGGTAATCTGGTGCTTGCCGAGTTCCTTTTCCACAAGTTTCAGAGCGGCAAATATCGGGCGTTCCGGACAACCGGTGCAGAAGCTTGGCGGGCGGATTGGCACGGTCTTTGACAGGTCGGGGATTTTGGGGCCTTCAGCATTTGGCGCGCGGACCTGACCGGGCAGCAGATGCGGAGCCGTTGCCTTGAGGAACGCCGTCACGCTATCGAGCATAACCTGCCCGGTGTATTCACCTGCCATCGGGAAGATGTTTTTGCCATAGAGTTTGGTCGGGACACCTGACCGCAACAGGATAGTCGAAAGCCCCTGCTCGATAAATTCGGGTTGCCCCTCCTCAACGAGCAACACGGCGTCCTTACCTGTGCAGAACTCAAGAAACTCATCCGATACAATCGGATAGGTGACATTCATCACGTATAGCGGCACATCGGTGTCGCCATAGAGGTTGGCGAGCCCCAACCGTTGCAAGGCGCGGATCACGCTGTTGTACATGCCACCCTGCAAAACGATCCCAACCCTGCCATCTGCAGGACCGAACCGTTCATTCAGACCATTGTCGCGGATGTATTTCTCGGCCGCGGGCCAACGGTTCTTCACCTTGTCTTGCTCGTGGGCATAGGACATGGGCGGCAGCACCACGCGAGAGAAGTCGCGGCGTGGTGCTGACAGAGCTTCGCGCACGGTCAGAGATGGCGATACATTATCACGGCATTCAAATGATCCGGTGACATGACATGACCGGATGCGGACCATCAGCATGACCGGGCTGTTCGACGCTTCCGAGAGTTCGAACCCCTGCCCTACGGCTTTGACGATCGACGGCAGGTTCGGGCGCGGGTCCATCAGCCAGAACTGGGATTTCATCGCAAAGGCATGGCTACGCTCTTGCATGATGGAGGAGCCTTCACCGTAGTCTTCACCCACGATCACCAATGCTCCGCCGGTAACGCCGGATGATGCAAGATTTGCCAGCGCGTCTGAGGCGACGTTGACACCAACTGAACCCTTGAAGGTCACCGCCCCTCGAATGGGATAATGGACCGACGCGGCGAGCATCGCAGCCGCGGCAGCTTCGGACGCATTTGCCTCGAACCGAACACCAAGTTCGCCGAGAATCTCCTCGGCATCGGCGAGAACGTCCATGAGGTGCGAGATCGGCGCGCCTTGATAGCCGCCGACATAGCCGACACCATTTTCGAGAAGCGCCTTGGTGATGGCAAGTATGCCCTCACCGGTGAAGGTCTGGCCCGCACCAAGCTTCAAATGCTCGACTTCAGCCTTGAAGGAACGTTCAGCCATGTAACCTCAGAAATCGTGTTTGCGGATGTTGGCGTGGATCTTCTGAAGCGTCGAGACAAAGGCGCGGCGCTCGTCGTCGGGGATGCCCTTGAACATGTCCAGATAGGTCGAAGCCATGTGCGGCCATAGTGTTTCAAAGGCGGTGCGGCCCGCGCCGGTAATGAAGATACGGGTGGCGCGGTTGTCTTCAGCATCGGTTTCGCGGCGAATGAGGCCATCGCTCTGCAATGTGTCAAGCGCGCGGCTGAGGGTCGATTGCTCGACGATGGCATAGACGGCGAGTTGGCTGATCAGGAGACCATCGATCACCGACAGCACTGCGAGAGAGCGCATTTTCGGCGTGGTCAGTCCCAGGGCCGACATCTCCTCGCGAATGGAGGCGTTATAGCGCCCCATGATGCGGTTCATCAGGTACGGCGCATAGTTAGACAGGCCGATCTGGCCCAATCCCGGCAACTTGTCCTTTTCGCCCTGATCCTTCATATCGCGAACCTTTTCGCAAGGTTGTAGCCTGCACCGCCGTCTGAGCGGTCGTTACGCTCGGGGAAAAGGGCCGACCGGCCCTCCGCTCCGAGCATCACCGCCACGACAATCGTATTGATCCCCGAGCGGACAACGACATGATCGTACCGCTCCACCCGATCAGGCTTTCGGCACGAGAGCCAGAGCGCGGATCGGCGAGCCGGTGCCGTGTTCTATCTTCAATGGCGCGGCGATCAGGATAGCGCCCTTGGCTGGCAGCTTGCTGAGGTTTGCAAGCGAGGCGAGGCCGTAACAATTGTTCTTGTGCAGGAGGTTGTGCGCCGGGAATGGCGGGTTCATGCCACCTGCCTGACCTGCGTCGGTGCCTATGCACTGGCTGCCCCAGCCGACAATCCCTTTGCCGATCAGGTACTCGATGACCTCCGAAGTCGGCCCCGGAGTGTGTGGACCGGTTTCGTTGGCGTTGAGAAACAGACCCTCGTCATGCGCACGGCTGTCCCAGTCAGACCGCAGCACGACCCATTCACCTTTGCCGATGACGCCGTGCTTGGTTTCCCACGCCTTGACGTGCCCGATCGTCAGAAGAAAGTCGGGGTCAGCCGCACATTCTTTGGAGAAATCGAGAACATTGACCGGTGCAACGAGCCGCTGAACCGGCAGAGTGTCGGTGTAGCCATCGGCATAGTCCTTTCCGGTGATCCAGTGATGCGGCGCATCGAAGTGAGTGCCGGAATGCTCGCCAAGCTTGAGCCAGTTCCAAGCCCAGAATGGGCCGTTTTGGTCGTACTCGCTAATGCGGTGAATCTCGATCTGCGGCGTATCCTTGGCGAAGTCCGGTGGCAGCTTGAGGATCGGCGTGCCAGGCCCAAGAGACCCTGAACAATCCACCACTTCGATCCCTCCGGACATGATCATGGAGCCGAGGCTCTCCAGAACCGATTTCGACGACATCCCGTTCTCCCTGTGCAGCGCGGCGATTTTGGCCGACTTGATTTTCACGGAATCATGCTAGGCAAAATTAAATGCATTTGCAAATATATTGGCGCGGTCGGGGTGAGTAGACTTCACAGAAACGATCGAAGCCATGTGTTCGGGCCAGGGGAACGTGAAAGAGATGGGTTAGTAGAGCGATTTCCATCCTTCACGCCAAATACCCGTGCTAATTGCCCGATGCGACAAGTTTGCCGGACCCAGATCAACCCGAGTTTCAGCGCTACCAGTTGACGTCTGGGATGGCCCGCTTTATTGAGAATGAACGTTCATTTTCAAGAGACGTGCGATGGCCGACTTCCACCCTTACCACGACGACCGCACCGAAAGCATCCTCGAAGGGGCCAAACGGGCCTTCGCGGAAAAGGGCTTCGATGGAGCCTCGATGCAAGACATAGCGCGCTCTGCCGGGATGAGCGCGGGCAACTTCTATCGTTATTTCCCTTCGAAGAATGCGATTGTCGAAGCGATGATTGCCCGCGATCTGGCGTCGGTGAAAGAGGATTTCCAGCGTATCGACGCGGCTGCGGACCCGACGAAGGCACTGATCGAAGCATTTGCCCAGCGAATTGATACGCTTGATTGCATGGACGGCCCGCTTTGGTCCGAGATTGATGCGGCGGCCGTGCGGCGACCGGAAATTGCCGAAACCGTCGCCGCAATGGAAAGCGAGATATGCATGTTCCTGACGACGATCTTCGCCAAGATCGCCGGGATCACAGTCGAAAAGTCCCTGGAGCTTCATGCGGCGCGTGCAGCATATCTGATCGTATTGTTCAAAGGCGCTGCTCAGCTTTTTTCGCGAAAATGCAGCAGCCTTCCAACAGAGACCCGTGTAGAACTGCGTAATCTTGTTCTGGCTTCGATGGGCCAGACCCTTGCCGAGATCGCGGCATCTTCCACAGATAAAAAAGAGCTCAAAGCATGACGTCCCGTCTTCCTTTTTACATCGCTGGCGTCGTCGCTGTCGCAGCCGCAGGATATTTTACGCTGTCAGGATCGAAGGACACGCCCGAGCCCGCCGCCACCGAGACCGTTGCGTCGGGAGCAACCGAGATAGCGCCAACCGCACCGTCGATCACCGTTGCCAAGGTACAGTCGGCCGTGCTGAAGGATCGGGTTCGTGCGTCGGGGCTTGTCGGAGCCATCGAACGGGTTCTGGTACAACCAAAAATTGAGGGGCAACCGATTGATACGGTGCTGGCGGACGTTGGCGACCATGTCGCAGAGGGCGCAGTTCTGGCCATTCTGTCGGACAGCTCTCTAAAGCTTCAGAAGAGCCAGTTGGCCGCTTCACGGGCCAGCGCTCTGGCGACCATCGCGCAAGCCGACGCACAATTGGTTGAAGCGCAGGCGACCGCAGACGAAGCCGGGCGGACAATGGAGCGCAACAATCAGCTCCGCCTGCAAGGCAACGTATCGCAGGCCGCATCCGACCAGGCCGCAACAGCCTTCACTTCAGCAAACGCCAGAGTTCTTGTGGCGACGCAGGGCGCCGCTGCGGCGCGAGCGCAGCTGGAGCTTGTCGATGCGCAGATCGAAAACGTCGAGTTGCAACTGAGCAGGACCAAAGTTACCGCGCCATTCGCCGGCGAGATCGTGGAAAAGAACGCCTTGGCAGGGGCAATCGCCAGTGCAGCCGGGCAACCGATGTTCGTCCTCGTGCGCGACGGATTGCTTGAATTGAACGCCGATGTATCGGAACAAGATCTGGCACGTGTGGCAACAGGGATGCGCGTCACAATGCGGGCGGCAGGTTCGACTGACGCATTCACTGGGTCGATTCGGCTGGTTGAGCCGGCGATAGACACAGTCACAAGGCTTGGCCGGGTCCGGGTTACAGTGGACCAGGCCGACAAGATCAGAAGCGGCATGTTCCTCGAAGCGGAAATCTCAATTTCCGAGCGCGAGGTACCTGCTGTGCCGATCACGGCGATTGGTACGGACGCCGAAGGAACATTCATCATGACCGTCGATGCAAACGGCCTCGTTCACCGGACAGCCGTGGTGACTGGCATTCGGGATGGCGGACTGGTCGAGATCGAAACCGGCGCAAAAGCGGGTGACAGCGTCGTGGCCAAGGCCGCGTCTTTCGTGCGGGATGGCGACCTCGTCAACCCGATCGCGGCCGATGATGCCGCGCCGGTCACGAATTGAGGGGCAAGCGATGAACTTTTCAGCCTGGTCGATCCGAAATCCCATCGCCCCCATACTGGGTTTCATCATTCTATTGGTCCTTGGCCTTCAGTCGTTCTTTTCGCTACCTATCACCAAGTTCCCCAATATCGATGTACCGGTTATCGCGATTTCTGTCGTGCAGTCCGGTGCTGCACCTGCAGAGCTTGAAACTCAGGTCACTCGCAAGGTTGAGGACGCGGTCGCCAGCGTTTCGGGCGTCAAGCATATCAACTCGACTGTCAATGACGGCCAATCGACGACGGTCGTCGAATTCAACATGGACGTTCCGACGCAGACCGCACTGAACGACACCAAGGATGCAGTTGACCGGGTGCGCGGCAATCTGCCCTCCGAGATCGAAGCGCCCATCGTTTCTAAGATCGACGTCGAGGGGCAGGCTATCCTGAGCTACGCCGTCTCGTCGCCGGGGATGACCATGGAGGAACTGTCCTGGTACGTCGATGATACGGTCATGCGGGCTTTGCGGTCGAAGCCCGGTATCGGGCGCATAGACAGATATGGTGGGGCCGATCGGGAAGTCAGGATCACCCTCGATCCGGTCAAACTCGACAGTTACGGAATCACGGCCAGCGCTGTGAACGCGCAGTTGCGCGCCACCAATGCCAACATCGGCTCGGGTCGGTCAAAGCTTGGCGATGGCGAACAGGCCATTCGGACGCTGGGCGATGCGCAATCGGCTCAGGGACTGTCTGACATGACGATTGCCCTGACCTCTGGTCGCCATGTGAGGCTCGGTGATCTTGGCACTGTGACAGACACTTACGAGGAACTACGGTCCTTCTCGCGGTTCAATGGTGTGCCGGTTGTCAGTTTTGGAATCTTCCGGGCGAAAGGCGCAAGCGAAGTCTCCGTTTCGGAGACGGTCGAGGCTATTGTCGATCAGTTGCGCAAGGACAACCCCGACATCAAGATCAACAAGGTCGACGACGCGGTTTACTATACCTACGGCAACTACGAGTCCGCTCTGCATACGCTCCTGGAAGGGGCGTTGCTGGCCGTTATCGTGGTGATGCTTTTCCTGAAGAACTGGCGCGCGACGATGATTTCGGCGATCGCGTTGCCGCTGTCGGCAATTCCGACGTTCTACATCATGGACCTGCTTGGGTTCTCGTTGAACCTTGTCAGCTTCCTGGCACTGACCCTGGCGACGGGTATCCTTGTCGATGACGCCATCGTCGAAATCGAAAATATCGCCCGACATATCCGTATGGGCAAGACACCCTACCGCGCCGCAATCGAGGCGGCGGACGAGATTGGCTTGGCGGTCATTGCCACAACCATGACGATTGTCGCGGTGTTCGTGCCGGTGTCATTCATGCCCGGGATTCCGGGGCAGTATTTCCGGCAGTTCGGGCTTACCGTCGCAATTGCGGTGCTGTTCTCGCTGCTGGTGGCGCGGCTGATCACGCCCCTCATGGCGGCCTACCTGATGCGCTCCAAAGACGCCAATCTGGAGCATGGCAACGTAGATGGCAGACTGATGCGGGGATATCTTTGGTTCGTGCATCATACGTTGAATACCTGGCGTCTCCGAGGGCTTGGGATAAATATCGGCAACTACTACCTGACGCTCGCGGCGGCGCTGGTCATTCTGGCGATTTCGGTGGGTGCGATGCTGCGGGTTCCGGGAAGCTTCATGCCGCCCGAGGATGTGTCACGCTTCCTGATTTCGGTTGAACTGCCGACGGGATCGTCGCTCGACGATACCGACCGGCGTACCGAGGACATGCGCAAGATCATCGAGAAAGTCGATGGCGTTGATTCGGTGTTCACACTCAGCGGATCGTCACCAAAGGGCGATCTTGACCTGCGCAGGGCGGCAGTGACCGTCGAACTCGACAAGTTGGACCAGAGGCTGATCTTCAAGTTGTCGACCCTTCTGAACAGAGTGCCAGTGCTGAACTGGATCGTGCCTGATGTGGCCGCGGACGGACGCGTCAGACCGCAAAACGAGATTGAAGCCGAGGTTTTCCGCAATCTGATGTCAGTGCCCGATGTGCGCATCACCAAGCTGAACGACCGGGGCGAAAGGGATATATCCTTTGCAATCAAATCGTCGAATGGCAACGATCTGGCACTGGCTGCGAACAAGCTGGAAGCCGCTTTGCGTGGCGATCCACTGTTGGCCGGTGTGTCCTACGAAGGCGCACTGCCCCGTCCCGAAGTTCAAGTTACCCCCCGCCTTGACGAAGCGGCGCGGCTTGGAATTTCAACAGCGCAGATTGCCGAGACCTTGCGGGTGGCGACGATCGGTGATGTCGATGCCGCGCTGGCAAAGGTCTCGACCGACAACCGTCTTATCCCGATCCGCGTTGAATTGTCGGAAGATGTTCAGAAAGACGTCAATCGGATTGCGGCGCTGCGGGTGAACACCTCGACGGGTGCAAGCGTACCTTTGTCGGCGGTCGCCGACGTGCGTATCGGAGTCGGACCGGGTACCATTGACCGGTTGGACCGCGAACGGAAAGTCACTATCGGGGCGAACCTGCCGGTGGGCGTCGCGCTCGATACGGCAACGGCCCGGTTCAAGGAGATCACCAGCAAGGTCAAACTGCCCGCATCGGTCAAGATTACCGAAGCTGGTGATGCAGAAATCCAGCAAGAACTGAACCGCAGTTTCGGCAATGCGATGATCATGGGTTTGATGCTGGTGCTGACGGTCCTGATCTTGCTCTTCAAGAGCGTGATCCAGCCTTTCACTATCCTGTTCTCGCTTCCGCTGGCCATCGGTGGAGTGGCGGCGGGCCTTATCGTGACAGGGAACGCCGTTTCGATGCCAGTTCTGATCGGTCTTCTGATGCTGATGGGGATTGTCACAAAAAATGCCATTCTGCTTGTCGACTTCGCCGTCGAAATGCGCAGGCAGGGCATGGACCGGCTGGAAGCGCTGATCGAGGCCGGTCACAAGCGGGCGCGTCCGATCGTGATGACATCAATCGCCATGTCCGCGGGGATGCTGCCCTCGGCGCTTGGCGTCGGTGAAGGTGGTGCGTTCCGGGCACCGATGGCGATTGCCGTTATTGGCGGAATCATAGTTTCAACGGTGCTGAGCCTCGTCGTCGTGCCATCGTTTTTCCTGATCATGGATGACGTTCAATACTGGCTGACAAAAGCGTTCGGCTGGATGGTTGGCAAGAAAGAGGTCGAGCCGGTCGCGCCCGATACGTTTGCTCTGGCGGATGCGGTCGAAGCCGGGAACGGCGAGTTGCGTGCGCTCAAGGATCGCGTTGACGAACTTGAGGCGGAACTCGGCAAACGCCGCCTGGGAAACCTGCAAGTCGCGGAATAAGTTAAGGGGGCCATTGGCCCCCTAACCTTTTAGTAAGCTTTTGATACCTACCCTACCTTCGGTGAAGGAAGGATTGGTGTGAAATGGGTCAAACAACGGTGCGCCATCTACATGGCGAAGATGCCTCTCGGAGCAGTCCGTTGGAGTATTGGCTTGCGCAAGAGCGGATGGTCAACACGATCCACGATCGACTGAGTGATCCGGTTGCAGAACAGGAGCCGGGCAACATGCCGGGTGGCTGGTGGCTACTCCCCGTGATGGCACTGGCCATCCCGACGTGGGGATTGATCCTGTGGCTGATTTTCGGGTGACAAAACGTTAACCGAGTTCAGCAAGGGACGGGAAAGTCTCGAGCAACCAGTAGGAAAAGCTCGAGAAGGCGCCGGTTAGAAGCATGGCGCCAACAAAGATCAGCAGAATTCCCATGATCTTCTCGATGAGCGCCATACGGCGCTTCAGTCGGTTCATGAGGACGAGCGATCGGGTGATGAACACCGCGGCAAGCAGGAACGGTATGCCGAGCCCCACTGCGTAGACGGCCAGAAGTGCCGTCCCACGCGCGAGGTTGGCCTCTGACGCGGCCAGCGAAAGGATAGCCCCCAGTTGCGGGCCAATGCAGGGCGTCCAGCCAAAGGCAAATGCCAGACCGAGCACATAAGCCCCGATTGCTGTGCCACCGCGATCACCAGCATCAAGACGGGCCTCCCGATCAAGGATCGGTATACGCAAGACATGCAGGAAGTGCAGGCCAAGGATGATGACAGCCAGGCCTGACACCTTGGTCAGGACACCCTGATACTGCAAGAACACGCGGCCCAAAGCCGAGGCAGCAAACCCCATCAGCAAGAAGACTGTCGAAAGCCCCAAAATGAAGAACAAGGCAGGGACGACTGCGCTCCGCCGCCTACCGCTATTGCCAGTCAGATCCCCCATGCTGATCCCCCCCATGTAGGCGAGATAGGGCGGAACTATTGGCAGCACACAGGGGCTGAGGAACGACAACACCCCTGACAGGAGCGCGATCAGCGCTGCCAGACCGAAGCCCGCATCAGGGATGGATATTCCAAACATGCGCAAAGCCATAGAGCATGCCAGAGCGTCCGTCACGAGGCGATCCACCGCAAAAGGCTTCACAAGCGTGTGGACAAAGCAATCTGACCGGGCTACCGGCGCAACATGGATTGGGATCAAGACATTGACGCGATCGGGCTGCTTTGCCCGCTTCCGGTGCTCAGGGCGCAAAAGCGTCTCAGATCGATGCCAGCGGGAACGCGGCTCCGCCTGCGGGCAAGCGATCCCGCCTCATGGGTAGATGTACCGCATTTCTGCGCGACATCCGGGCACAGGCTCCTGGCGGCTGACGACATGGGTGGAATCAAGACATATCTCATCGAACGCGGTGGCTCATAAGACAAAGGCCGGGCAATTGCCCGGCCTTTTCAATCTCTAAAGAAAGTCGCCTGTTTAGCGACCTAACGACCACCAGCCGCGTTTCTTCGGCTTGTCAGCATCAGCTTCCTCGGCGGTATCCGAGCTTTCAGTCGCTGCGACTTGTGCAGGATCTGCCTGAAGCGCCGATACTGCTGCCGGTGCTTCCATAGCCGGTTGCGGGACGGGCGCTGCAACTGGTTCCACGCGCATTTCGACGGCCTGCTCTACCACGAGAGCTTCAGCCGTTACCGGTTCAGCAACCTTCTTCGCGCGTGATCGGGTGGCACGGGTCTTTGGCGCTGGCTGAGGCTCAGCGACCGCATCAGCCGTGTCTGTAGTTGCAGCCTCGGCTGTGGCTTTGGGTTTGCGTGGCGCACGGGTGCGCTTTGGCTTTACCTCTTCGGCCGCAGGAGCCACTTCAGTAACTGGCTCCGCAGCGATTTGCGGCTCAATGGCAGGGACATCCACGGCATTTGACGCTTCGGCCACCACCACTTCTGACGACTTGCCACGGCCCCGACCAGAGCGCGACCGGTTACGGGATTTCTTCGCAGGCACTTCAGCTTGTTCCTGCCCGGCAGCAGCAGAATCGTCAGCAATGGCCTGATCATCATCGCCATCTTCATCCGAAGCGTCGTCGGAAGCGCTCTGTTCGGCGCTCTGGCCCGCTTCGCCTGCGGCGTTCCCGCCCTTCCGGCGCCGACGACGGCGGCGTTTCTTCTTCTTGCTGGGATCACCCTCGCCTTCGCCCTCGGCACGAGCCTGAGCGCGCGGCGCTTCGACTACAGCAACTTCTTCCTCGTCGGCATCGTCTTCCTCGACGATGTCCTCTTCCTCGAGGTCGTCCATCATCGTGGTATTCACGGACACGACAGGCGAGATGTATTCAGGCACAACCCTTGTTGCCGTCTTGAACTTGTCGAGCGTGAAGTCGGGACTGATGAGGCTCGGATCGGCTTCGATCCGTACCGAAAGCGCATAGCGCGTTTCGATCTGGGCGATATGCTCGCGCTTCTGGTTCATCAGGAAGTTTACGACGGCAACGGGCGCTTTCAGCAGCACTTCGCGTGACCGCTTGCGGGTGCCCTCTTCTTCGATCTGGCGCAGGATCGACAGCGACAGGCTGTCATCCGAACGGATGATCCCGGTGCCGTGGCAATGCGCGCAAGGCTGGGTCGTGGATTCCAGCATGCCAGGGCGCAGGCGCTGACGGCTCATCTCCAGCAGGCCAAACCCCGAGATGCGACCAACCTGAATGCGGGCACGGTCGGTCTTGAGCTTTTCTTTCAGGCGCTTCTCGACAGCAGCGTTATTCTTGCGCTCTTCCATGTCGATGAAATCGATCACGATCAGACCGGCGAGGTCGCGCAGACGAAGCTGGCGCGCCACTTCCTCGGCGGCTTCAAGGTTGGTCCGAAGCGCGGTCTCCTCGATCGAGCCTTCCTTCGTTGCACGACCGGAGTTCACGTCGATGGCAACCAAAGCTTCGGTCACGCCGATCACGATATAGCCGCCCGACCGAAGCTGAACGGTCGGATTGAACATGCCGCCAAGATAGCTTTCCACCTGGAAACGCGCGAAAAGCGGTAGCGACTCGTTGTAATGCTTCACGTTCTTGGCGTGGGACGGCATGATCATCTTCATGAAGTCCTTGGCGGCGCGGTAGCCCGCTTCGCCTTCGACCAGCACTTCGTCGATGTCCTTGTTATAGAGATCGCGGATCGAACGCTTGATCAGATCGCCCTCTTCGTAGATCGGTGCGGGAGCAATCGATTTGAGTGTCAGATCGCGGACCTGCTCCCAAAGGCGCATCAGATATTCATAGTCGCGCTTGATTTCGGACTTTGTCCGCTGACTGCCAGCCGTACGGATGATCAGCCCGGCACCATCCGGCACCTCGATCTCAGACGCAATTTCCTTGAGTTTCTTGCGGTCCGCAGCATTGGTGATCTTGCGCGAGATACCACCACCGCGCGCGGTGTTGGGCATCAAGACGCAATAGCGGCCCGCCAGTGACAGGTAGGTGGTCAGTGCGGCACCCTTGTTGCCGCGCTCTTCCTTGACAACCTGTACCAGCATGATCTGCCGGACCTTGATCACTTCTTGAATCTTGTAGCGGCGGGGGCGGGGTTTGCGCGGCTGACGGATCTCCTCGGCCACATCTTCTTCCGCGACCGACTCTATTTCGGGGTCGCTGTCAGAGGCGTGGTCTGCGGCGACATAGGGTTCGTCACCGTTCAGCTCGCTGCGGCTTTCACTGTCGCGAGAACCTTCACTATCAGGTTCCGCTTGTGATGCGGCTTCCTCGGAAAGTTCGACAAAGCTTGAGGGTTCATGCTCGCCATCCTCGCTTGGATCGATAACGCCCATGCCAGGAATGTCGTCGCTGGAGCGGATTGCGTCACTGTCGCTTACGGCTTCGGCCTTGCGCTGCGGGCGCTGACGGCGGCGGGTGGAGCGGGCTTGCTCTTCAGCCTCCTGCTCTTCGGCATAAGCACGTTCTTCGGCGAGAAGTGCCTGACGATCCGCAACGGGGATCTGATAGTAGTCCGGATGGATTTCCGAGAAGGCAAGAAATCCGTGGCGGTTTCCGCCGTAATCCACGAAGGCCGCTTGCAGCGAGGGTTCTACCCTCGTGACCTTGGCCAGGTAGATATTTCCTGCGAGTTGACGTTTGTTTACAGTTTCAAAGTCAAATTCTTCGACCTTGTTGCCGTCCACCACCACGACGCGGGTTTCTTCCGCGTGGGTGGCATCGATAAGCATTTTCGTTGCCATTGATGTGTCCAGACGCCCATAGCCGCAATGTCCCTGGCGGGACGTCGCGGCTTTGAGCGGTTTGTGCTAAGGCGATCAGCGGCGCGCATGGCAACAGGCAGACGGCAATTGGCCCTGCTCCTGTTTCCTGCCCTAGGCGCGCGCGTTGCATCGCGGTTCTCATTTCCGGAGCCCCTGCGGACTCCTGTTTTCTGTCCCAGCGCTTGCACGCGGGGCAATCCCGGCCCTTGCGAGCCAAATTCCGTCGTTTCAGCACCATTCCATCAGGGAAATCGGCACAAAGCGACCGCGAAATCTTCGGGCATAGCGCGGAAAGTTCTGCGCAATACGCCTCATCACGACATTAGCGGCCTTCGGCGGGCAAAGACAATGGCTTTTTGGCACAGCCACCAACAAGGGTCGAATAGCTGGAGCTAATCGCATCTGCCTTTGGCGTAAGCTCCAAGCTGCCTCTAGGCACGAGAATTGACCCAAAGTGATCCACGTCCTGCGGGCGAGAGTAGCATTTACTTGCTGAAACCCAGCTTGCCGATCTTCTTTCTGGCCTTCCTGCGTCAGCTCGTTGGTGTAGCAGCACCTGATGCCGTGCGTCAGATGACTCGGCTGAGCTTGGCAATCACATTCGCAATATTCGTCAGCTACGGCCTGATCGTCGCCATTCTGCGCAAGCAGATCTTGTTTCACCCCGGTGCAAAGACGCTTCTGCGACGCGCCTTCGCGATAGGTTTCGCGGCACTTGGTCCAGAACTGATGCTGGCGCGCCTTTAACGCGGTGTCAGCGCGGCACCGAAGTTCTAAAGGTAATCCTGCCGCTGCAAGCCGTACTTTGCCATTTTCTCGTTCAAGGTTCGTCGCGGCAGGCAAAGCTCATCCATAACCGCTGTGATGGAGCCTTTGTGACGACGCATTGTATTGTCGATCAGCATCTTTTCGAAGCTTTCGACATATTCCTTCAAGGGCTTGCCTTCAGTCGTCATCGTAGCGGCAGTTTCTTCGTTGTCGGCCATCAAGAGCGAAGCAATGGACCCCGAGCCGCGGCGATTTTGCAGGACGGCGCGTTCGGCCACGTTGATCAACTGGCGGACATTGCCCGGCCAGGGCGCCTGCAGCAGTTGCGCTGCCTCCTGGGCAGTCACTTGCGGCGCATCGCAGCCGTATTCTTCAGCAAACTGCTCGGTCATGCGGGCAAACAGGGTAAGGATGTCTTCGCCACGGGCCCGCAGCGGCGGCAACATGATCTTGAGCGCGGATAGTCGGTAGTAGAGGTCTGGGCGCAGCGCATCCTCGACGGTTCTGCCCGGCTCATGATCGTTACAGATCCCGACGATGCGGGTTTCGGCGGGCGTTCCCTGATCGTTGATGAAGGTGAGAAGGCGGGCCTGAAGCGCATGGCTCAGTGCCTCGATGTCTTCCAGCACAAGCGTGCCGCCTCGCGCCTCTTCCACCAATGGAATTGTGCCGCCGTCAGTCATCGGACCGAAAAGTCGGGTGCCGAGCATATCCTCACTGTAGGCCGCACAGCTTACGACGATGAACTTCTTGCCGGCGCGCGGACCGACCGCATGCAGCGCGTGCGCCACAAGGGTTTTGCCCGTACCGGTTTCTCCGTCAATCAGGACATGACCATCGGCCTGCCCCAGATCGAGTATGTCCTCCCGAAGGCGTTCCATCGTCTGGGATCCACCAATGAGTTTCTTCATCAGTGTGGAGCCGTCAGACAATTCGCGGCGCAGCGCCCGGTTATCGAGCGTCATACGCCGAGACTGGCTGGCACGCTTGGCAAGCTCGGTCATCCGGTCAGGGTTGAAGGGCTTCTCAAGAAAGTCAAACGCTCCGATGCGCATGGCTTCGACTGCCATCGGCACATCGCCATGTCCGGTGATCATGATGACAGGCAGGCCACTGTCGAGGCTCATCAGCTTCTTCAGAAATGCCATGCCGTCGATGCCAGGCATCTTGATGTCCGACACAACGACACCAGGGTAATCGGCACCGATCGTCTTCAGTGCTTCTTCCGCACTGGGGAAAGTCTCAGTGTCAAAACCTGACAAGGCAAGCCATTGGCTGATCGACTGCCGCATGTCCTGTTCGTCATCGACAATCGCCACTTTCATCGCGCGCGCCATTCTTTACTCCGCCGCCTTGGTCTTCTCGTTCAATATGGGTAGCTGGACTTCAAACACAGCCCCACCGCCTCCAGTTCCATCCTTGGGCGCATTTCGTGCCGTCAGACGTCCGCCTAGGTCGTTCACGATACCGGAAGAAATGGCAAGACCCAGACCGACACCGTCGCCAGGCTTCTTGGTCGTGAAAAACGGCTCGAAAAGATTGTCCAGATCGCTGATGCCGTGACCATTGTCGCGCACGCTCAGCAGCGCCATTTCACCCGTAGTCAGCAATAGATCAATCTGGGGAGTGGCAACATCCTTGGTGGCATCGAGAGCGTTTCGCAGAAGGTTGATGATAACCTGCTCAAGACGAATGCGGTCGGCCAACACCATGACCGGTTGGCGTGGCAAGGTGCGGGTAATCCGCACCGAGCGATTGCGCAGTGTCGGCTCCATCATCGATAGCGCTCCGGAGACGCAAGAGCGTACATCTATTGGCTCAAATGCCTCTCCACCCTTGCGGGCATAGCTCTTCAGCTGGCGCGTGATCGCCCCCATCCGTTCGATCAGGTCGTCGATGCGCTGGAAGCTCGACATGGCCTCCTCGGGGCGCTTCCGTTGCAGCAGGAGACGCGCGCCCGCGAGGTAAGTTTTCATTGCGGCGAGCGGCTGGTTCAGCTCATGACTGACCGAGGCCGACATTTCACCCAAGGCGGCCAGCTTCGATGACTGGGCGAGCGTCTGTTCAGCCACGGCAAGGTCCTTTTGGGCCTTCTCGCGCTCAGCGACTTCTCGCTGCAAGCGCGCGTTCAGAAGGCGAAGTTCCGCCGACTCACGGCGAATATTGGCGGTCTCTACCTGTGCCTTGCGGGAGAGCCAGTAGAATGCGAGCGCAAGAAACAGCGCGAAGCCCATGATTTCGAGAGCCAAAACCGCATTCACCCGGTCCCGGATCGAATCATAGGTGGTGAAGCTGACCAGCTTCCAACCGCGGAACGGTACACGCATGTCGGCACGCATAACGCCAACGCCACGGACATAGGCGTCCGGCGGGTAGTTCGCCCAATCGGTGGTGGCGCGAATGGCCCGCTGGACCGCAGTCGGGGCGGACCGGACGGCCAGCGCCTCGTCTATGGTGCGACCGCGCCAACGTGGCTCGGTCGCGAGGATGATCTTGTTGGTACTGTCAACGACTGCGACAGCATCGGCCTCGCCTGCCCAGGCGCTTTCAAATCGCCGCAGGTCGACACCGACCATAATTACGCCGACAACGCGCGCGTCAGAATAGAGTGCCCTGGAGAAGGCGAAGTCGAAAACCCCATCCGTCCGCTCCACCGAAGAAAAGATGGTGCCGTTGATCCGCTGGGCCTGCACGAAGCCCTCGTTGCCGTTCAGCTTGGTGCCGAGCAGCGTCCGATCCGTTGCAGCCACAACGCGGCCGCTGAGGTCGAGAAGCTGGATAGACGCAGCGCCGATTTCAGTCTGCGCCGAGATCAGCCGCCGCGACGTGTCGGCATATTTGTTGTTGTTTAGAGCTGAAATCAGTTCCGGATCACGGGCAAGCAGGAGCGGCACGACGGAGGTCCGCTGCAATTCCGAAAGGACCTGTCCGGTGTAGAGCGCCTGGCGGACCTCGGCCCTGTTGCGGGTCGTTTCGGTGAACCGTTCCGTCAAGTAGCTGTTGGTGATCCAGATTACCGCAAGGGCGGCCAGGATGAAGAAACTTACCAGTATGCGTCGGGGCCAGCGGCCTTTCAGCGCACCGACATACCAAGGCAACGATCGCCGAAGCGCTATGCGGGTGCCCGCGCTGGAAGAAGATATCGAGGTCGGTAAGTCCGGTGCCACCATGCGCGGCAGTCTAGGGGCGCCGTCGTTGCCGCTCAAGCCTTGCAGGTCAGGCAATGGCAAACGCGTCCGCAAGCGAGCGGAAAAGCACCGATCCGTCACTGCCGCCCTGAACCGGGTCAACGACACGTTCCGGGTGGGGCATCAGGCCGAGAACCCGGCGGTTATCCGACAGTATGCCGGCAATGTCGCCCATCGCGCCGTTTGGCGTGTCGACATAGCTCAGTGCAATACGGTCTTCGCCCTTAAGGCGCTTCATGCCCTCGGCATCGATGGTGAAATTGCCGTCATGATGGGCAACGGGGAAGCGGATGACCTGGTCTTTTGTCCAGCCCGAGGTGAAGGCGCTGTCAGTGGTTGTGACTTTGAGGGCGACGGTCTTGCAGATGAACTTCAATCCGGCGTTGCGCATTAGTGCGCCGGGCAACAAGCCGGTTTCGGTGAGAATCTGGAAGCCGTTGCAAATGCCTATGGCGTAGCCGCCATTGCCCACGAAACTGCGAACTGCCTGCATGATCGGAGATTGCGCTGCGATTGCCCCGCAACGCAGATAGTCACCGTAGGAAAAGCCGCCCGGCACACCGACAATGTCGGTGCCTTCGGGCAGGTCATGGTCCTTGTGCCAAACCCGCGCGACCTTGGCCCCTGCCCGTTCGAATGCGACGGCCAGATCACGATCGCAGTTGGAACCGGGGAAGGTGATGACTGCGGCTTTCATCGGGGATGCCTCCGGATTTGATCTGATGCCCGGCCTTTAGCGCAAGGGTGCGTCGGGTGCCAGTGTCGATTGGGGCTCTGGTCCAAACGCCAGGGTACGTCTACGTCTAGTCGAAAAATTTGGGTCAGTGGGCGAAATCGGTGATGACGGCAACGCCAGGAGGAGTTGGTCCGTTGAAGGCGGCGAGTTCGCCTGATGCCTCCGAAAGCGACACTTTGCGGGTCACGAGCGCGGAGAGGTCAACGCGACCGGATTCGATCATGCTCAGAAGGCTTGGGTAGCGCCACGACGGCATGCCGCGCGTACCAAAGATTGCCAACTGGCCAGAATAGACCGCATCCATCGGCAGACGCATGGTGACATGCTCGCCCGCAGGCATGCCGATCTGGACCATGCGGCCCAGTTTCCTGAGCGACTTGAGTGCGCCGACAGCCGTCGCCTCAATCCCAAGTGCTTCGACGGCGACATGCGCTCCACCCTCGGTCAGGGCGCGGATCGCCTGCGGCGCATCTGTGGTACGGGCATTGATGACGGCGTCAGCGCCGAGTTTGCTGGCATAGGCAAGTTTGTCCTCGACCACATCGACAACAATCGTCCGCGCGCCAAGCGCCCGCCCGAGCAGCATGGCCGAAAGTCCGACGCCGCCACCGCCGAAGATCGCAAGCCACTCACCGGGAGCAAGGGCAGCTCTGCCGGTCAGCGCATGCCACGCCGTTGTGACGCGGCAACCAAGGGAAGCGGCAAGCGCCGGATCCATCCCATCGGGCAGGCGCGTCAGGTTGGCGTCCGCGTGAGGGACGGCGACAAACTCTGCGAACGCGCCGGGGTGGGTGAAGCCCGGAATCGCCTGCGTCGGGCAAGTGGTTTGCTGGCCAGCTGCGCAGGCCGGGCAGCGACCGCAAGCAAGAATGAAGGGGGCGATGACGCGATCACCCTTTTTCCAACGGGTTACGTCCGGCCCAACGGCTTCGACGATGCCGCAATATTCATGGCCAGGGATGTGCGGCAGGCTGACATCCGGGTCGGTGCCCGTCCAACTGTGCCAGTCCGAACGACATACGCCGCAGGCCAGAACCTTGAGGACCACACCATCGGCGGGGCAATCGGGGTCAGGAACGTTGCTGATCTGAAGCGGAACGTTGTATTGCGTGATCAGCGCGGCACGCATCAAGCGATCTCGACGGTGTATTTCTCGATGACGGTGTTGGCGAGAAGCTTTTCGCACATGGCCTTTACTTCGGCCTCGGCGGCGGCCTTGTCGGTCGCCGCGAGCTCCAGTTCGATCACCTTGCCCTGGCGGACGCCCTTGACACCGCCGAACCCAAGCGTGCCGAGCGCGTGACGGACGGCCTCGCCCTGCGGATCGAGAACGCCGTCTTTGAGCATGACATGAACACGGGCTTTCATCGCGGGGCCTTTCAGTTGATCAGCGTCGGTTTGGTGATGGGCGTTGACTGCGTCGGCATCACGCCGAGGCGGCGCGCAACCTCGGTGTAAGCATCGGTCAGGCTGCCCAAATCGCGGCGGAAAACGTCCTTGTCGAGCTTCTGGCCGGTTTTCATGTCCCAAAGGCGGCAGCTGTCGGGGCTTATTTCGTCTGCCACGATGAGACGCATGAAATCGCCATCCCAGATGCGTCCGATCTCGATCTTGAAGTCGACGAGCTTGATGCCGACGCCGTACATGACACCGGACAGGAAGTCGTTGACCCGAAGCGCCAGCGACACGATATCGTCTAGATCCTGTTGGGTGGCCCAGCCGAACGCAACGATATATTCCTCGGAGACCATTGGATCGCCGAGTGCGTCGTTCTTGTAGCTGTACTCGACGATCGGGCGCGGCAGAGGTGTGCCCTCCTCCATGCCAAGACGTTTCGACAGCGAGCCAGCGGCAAAGTTACGGACGATCACCTCCAGGGGGATGATTTCCACCTGACGGATGAGTTGTTCGCGCATGTTGAGACGGCGGATGAAGTGGTTCGGCACGCCGATGTTCGACAGGCCGGTCATGAAGAATTCCGAGAGGCGGTTGTTCAGAACGCCTTTGCCCTCGATTGTGGCTTTCTTCTGAGCGTTGAAGGCCGTGGCGTCGTCTTTGAAATACTGGATGAAAGTGCCGGGTTCCGGGCCTTCATACAGGATCTTCGCCTTGCCTTCGTATATCTTCTTCCTGCGTGACATGGCTGCTCCGCTGCGCCCTAGAGAATTATGGGATCCTGATATGCGGCCCCTATAGGCCAACTGCCCCTGCCCCGCAAGGCGGTTGGCCCGTGACAGGCGCGCGCTGCGTGCTAGAGTCCTTGGCACAGTTTTTTAAAGCACATTCCGGAGGCAGGTCTTGGGTCGTGAGGCAGTTGGTCTGATCGAATGGCGCGGTGCAATCGCTGAAGGAAAAGTCCTTCTTGAAGCCACCGAGATCATCTTGCGCGGAGAAATTCGCGCCCGAATTCCAAGAGACAGTTTGGCTGTCCTCGGCATAGAAGAAGGCCGCCTTGCAATGACGAGCAACGGCGAGTCTCTCGTGCTGACTTTTGGCAAGAAGGAAGCAGAAGCTTGGACGCGCGCGCTGGCAAAGGCCCCGCCAACATTGGCGCAAAAGTTGGGAATTGGCCCGGACAAACCAGCCTTTCTTTGCGGCAATCTGAGCGATGTCGCCGTGTTCGATCAGATTGCGGCAGCGCTGGTTGACAGACCTGACGCAGCACAATGCCTCATCATGCAGCTTGCCGAAGCGGGCGATCTGACCACGGCACTGGACCTTGCTCGTGACAGTCCGGACAAACCGATATGGTGCGTTTACGCGAAGGGAAAATTGGCCCGCCCCGGCGATGCGGAAATCCGCACGGCCTTCCGGCAAGCGGGCTTTATCGACACCAAATCTTGCAGCCTTTCCGAAAGGCTGACTGCAACACGATACGGCAAGAAGCGGGAGAGTCCGGCCAGACCATGAAGCAGGGCTTGCAGGACAAGCCATCCACATGCATATGGAGAGTAAATCACTGTCCTGCGGGGGCCCCATGACCACCTTTGACGAACGCGAACATGCATTCGAGAACAAATTTGTCCACGATGAGGAACTCCGTTTCCGGGCCGAAGCGCGTCGTAACAAGCTGATCGGGCTGTGGGCGGCCGAAATCATCGGCAAGACCGGCGACGAAGCATTGGCCTATGCTAAAGACGTGATTGCGGCCGACTTCAAGGAAGCGGGCGAAGAAGATGTCTATCGCAAGTTGGCTTTGGATCTGGGCGCTCTGTCAAACGAGGCCACTATCCGCTCAAAGATGTCGGAATACATGATCGAGGCAAAACGTCAGATCATGAACGAGGCCTGACAATCTCTGACGTGACATTCCAGGAACGCGCGGTTTTGTCAAAAACC
>Ga0209023_10001999_pt1 | contig 26312 bp, 21 predicted proteins | sample LakOneMetagenome_FD_187468 | JGI IMG/M metagenome (GOLD analysis project Ga0209023, IMG submission 187468) | Freshwater and sediment microbial communities from Lake Erie, Canada (SPAdes) (version 2) | ecosystem: Environmental > Aquatic > Freshwater > Lentic | place: Lake Erie, Canada...
CTCTTGTACAGCTCCATCGGCAGGTGGCCGATGCCGCCCGTGCCCGACGACGAGTACGAGTACTTGCCCGGCGACTTCTTGAGCTCTGCCACGAAGGCCTTGTAGTCCTTGGCGGGGAAGTTGGGGTTCACCGCGATGATGTTGGGCGTGGCCGCGATGTTGATGACGGGCGTGAAGTCCGTCAGCGGGTTGTACGGCGTCTTGGGGTTGATGGCCGGGTTGGCCGCCGTGGTCGACACGGTGGCGATGCCCAGCGTGTAGCCGTCCGGTGCGGAGCGGGCGGTTTCCGACGCGCCCACGATGCCGCCGCCACCGGCCTTGTTCTCCACGATCACGCTCTGGCCCAGGGCACGGCCCAGGGGGTCGGCGATCACGCGCGCAATGATGTCGGTGGTGCCGCCGGGCGCAAACGGCACCTGCAGCTTGATCACCTTGTTGGGGTATCCCTGGGCGGCGGCCGATCCGGCGGCCGCGGCCAGTACAGTCAGAGCAAGCCATTGACGACGATGCATTCGAGTTCTCCTTCGTGCGGGGGTACAGACAGACAGCGCCGATGGTATGCGCAATGCGCGCTGCGGCAGCCTGCGGATTCCACATAAGGGCTAACCCCAGGTCCTGGCCCGGCATCAAGTATTCTCAGGCGGTGAACTACGCCCAGCTCCTGCTCCCCGACTTCTCACTCATTCTGTGCGGCTACCTCATCTGCCGGTACACCGCCCTGAACCGGTCGGTGTGGCAGCCGGTGGAGAGCCTGGTGTACTACCTGCTCTTTCCGGTGCTGCTGTTCCAGTCCATCGTCAAGAGCCCGGTGGACATCGGCGCCGCCTCGGGGCTGATCGCGGCGGGGCTGCTGTCGGGGCTGATCGGCATTGCGCTGGCCTACAGCCTGCCGCACTGGCCCTGGGTCGGCAAGCGCATCGATGTACGGGACCATGCCGCCAGCGCGCAGGTGGCGTTCCGCTTCAACTCCTTCATTGGCCTCGCGATTGCCGAGCGCCTGGCGGGCACCGAGGGGCTGCTCATGATCGCGGTGCTGATCGGCGTGTGCGTGCCGCTGTTCAACGTGGCGGCCGTGTGGCCCATGGCGCGCAACGGCAAGCACAGCTTTCTGCGCGAGTTGGCGCGCAACCCGCTCATCGTGGCCACGCTGTCGGGGCTGATGGCCAACCTGCTCGGTTTTCAGATTCCCGATTGGGCGGCGCCCACCGTGGGCCGTATCAGCGCGGCATCGCTGGCGCTGGGGCTCATGGCCGCGGGCGCGGGCCTGGAATTTGGCTTGCTCACGCGGGGCAAGACGCTCAGCGTGGCCGTGCTGTCCATTCGGCACCTGGTGCAACCACTGATCGCCTTCGGCATGGCGCGCCTGTTCGGGTTGAACCCGGTGCAGACCACGATGCTGCTGGCGTTCTCCGCCCTGCCCACGGCCTCCACCTGCTACGTGCTGGCCGCCCGCATGGGCTACAACGGGCCGTATGTGGCCGGCCTGGTGACCATGTCCACCTTGCTTGGCATGGTGAGCCTGCCTTTTGCCTTGGGGTTCCTGCGATGACCGATGCCTGTCCTGCCACACCTGGCGCACCCGGCACTGCTGCCGCCCGCGCTCTGGCGCGCCGCCGCGCGCTGATGGCGGGCCTGGCCTTGCTCGCTGCTGCGCCCCTGGCGGCCTGCGGCCGCAAGGCCCCGCGCGGCCAGGCGGTGCCGCCCGATGCCACCGTGCTGGCGCTGGGCGACTCGCTGACCTCCGGCGTGGGCGCATCGGCCGATACGGCCTACCCTGCCGTGCTGCAGCGCCTGACGGGCTGGAAGGTGGTCAACGGCGGCGTGTCGGGCGACACCTCGGCCCAGGCGCTGGAGCGCCTGCCCGCCCTGCTGCAAAAGCACCAGCCGGCGCTCGTGATTGTGGGCATTGGTGGCAACGACTTTCTGCGCCGCCAGAGCGCCACCGCCACCCGCGCCAACATCCGCAGCATCTGCACGCAGGCCCGTGCCAGCGGCGCCCAGGTGGTGCTGGTGGCCGTGCCCGAGCTGTCGCTGCTGGCAGCGTCGGCCGGCCTGCTGAGCGACCACGCCATGTACGGCGAGATTGCTGGCGAACTCAAGATTCCGCTGCACCGCAAGGGCTGGTCGACGGTGCTGGCCGATGCCAGCCTGCGGTCTGACCAGATTCATGCCAACGCTGCGGGCTACGAGCGGTTTGCGCAGGGGCTGGTGGAGACGCTCAAAAGCGCGGGGCTGCTGGTGCGTTGATGCGTTGATGTACCAGCTATTCTTTTGATAGCTTATAGCGCTTATCCATCAAGCGGTAGAGGCCATTTTTATTCAAATTCCCGACCCAGCGCCCACGCCACGTGCTCGCGCACGAGGGCGCTTTCATGGTCCGCCCGCGACTGCAGCGCTGTCCGCAAGCTGCCATCCCCCGTGGCCTTGAGCGCATTGCCCAGCGCCACCGCCACATTGCGCAACCAGCGCTCGTGCCCGATGCGCCGAATGGGCCCGCCCTCGGTCATGCGCAAAAAGGTGGCCTCGTCCCACGCGAACAAATGCACCAGCTGCTGGCCCGACAGCCCCTGGCGCTCGTCGAAATCCGGCAACCGGCTGACCTGCGCGAACTTGTTCCAGGGGCAGATGAGCTGGCAGTCGTCGCAGCCATAGATGCGGTTGCCCAGCAGCGGACGCAGCTCCAGCGGAATCGGCCCCGCGTGCTCGATGGTGAGGTACGAGATGCAGCGCCGCGCGTCGATGCGGTGCGGCGCGATGATGGCCTGCGTGGGGCACACGTCGATGCAGGCACTGCAGCTACCGCAGTGGGCGGTAACGGGCGCGCTCTCGGGCAGCGCCATGTCCACGTAGATCTCGCCCAGGAAGAACATCGACCCCGCCTCGCGGTTGAGCACCAGCGTGTGCTTGCCGCGCCAGCCCTGCCCGCTGCGCGCGGCCAGTTCGGCCTCCAGCACCGGGGCGGAGTCGGTGAACACGCGGTGGCCGAACGGGCCGATGGCCTCGGCAATGCGGTCGCTCAGCTTCTGCAGCCGGGCGCGCAGCACCTTGTGGTAGTCCCGCCCCCGGGCATATACCGACACGACGGCCTCGTGCGGGCGGGCCAGCCGTGCCAGCTCGTGGGCCTGCCAGGCGGGCCCGGCGGCTTGGCTGCCTTCTTCCGCAGAACCCCGGCCCGCAGCCTGGCCGGTATCGCGCGGCAAATAATCCATGCGCGCCGTGATCACGCTCACCGTCCCGGGCACCAGCTCGGCCGGGCGCGCGCGTTTGAGGCCGTGCGATGCCATGTAATGCATCTCGCCATGAAACCCCTGCGCCAGCCAGGCCGAAAGACCGGGCTCTGCAGCGGACAAGTCCACCCCCGCCACGCCGATTTGGGAAAATCCCAGTTCGCGGGCCCACTCCTGCATTTGAGGAACGAGTTGACTGTTGCACCACATACCGGCCAGATTGTAGAAAGCGGCACGCCCGGCGCCGCCGAACCCGCCCGCCATTTCACCTGGCACAGCGAGGACGACACCGCCGGCTTTGCCCGCCGCCTCGCCGCACAGGCCCAGCTCGCCAATGCATTTATCACGCTGCACGGCGACCTGGGCGCCGGCAAGACCACCTTGGTGCGCCACCTGCTGCGCGCCTTGGGCGTCGAGGGCCGCATCAAGAGCCCCACCTACGCCGTGGTAGAGCCGCACGAGGCGCCAGGGCTGGCCATCTGGCACTTCGACTTCTACCGCTTCGACGACCCGCGCGAGTGGGAAGACGCCGGATTCAGGGACATTTTTGCCAACCCGGGGCTCAAGGTGGCAGAATGGCCGGAAAAGGCTGCAGCGCTGACGCCGCCTGCAGACCTTGCTATACACATTGAAGCAATTGACGACACCGAAAGGGCCGTCACGGTGCACGCCCATACGGCCCACGGCCTCCACCTGCTGCAAGGACTCTGAACGAATGACTCTGCCCCCCCGCCCGGCACCGCGCCAGCCATCCCGCCGCACGCTGCTGCAGGCGGGCAGCCTGGTCCTTTTGCTGGGCACGCAGCAGATCGCCCGTGGCGCCACCATCCTGGCCGTGCGGGTGTGGCCGGCGCCTGAATACTCCCGCGTGACCATCGAATCCGACGGTGCGCTGGTGGCCAAGCAGTTCTTCGTGACCACGCCACCGCGCCTGGCGGTGGACATCGAAGGCATCGACCTGAGCCCCGAGCTGCGCGAGCTGGTGGCCAAGGTCAAGCCGGACGACCCGAACATCGCCGGCATCCGCGTGGGCCAGAACGCGCCCGGCGTGGTGCGCCTGGTGGTGGACCTCAAGCAGCCCGCCATGCCGCAGGTGTTCACCCTGCCGCCCGTGGCCGCCTACCAGCACCGCCTGGTGTTCGACCTGTACCCGGCAGCACCGGTGGATCCGCTCGAAGCCCTGATCGCCGAGCGCCTGCGCGACGTGCCCGCCGCCGGCAAACCGCTGCCCGCGCCGCCCACCGTCACCGCACGCACCGGCGGCCCCCAGCCACCCGCGGAAACCGACCCCCTGGGTGACCTGATCGCCCAGCGCAGCCAGCGCCCCGGCGCGACCGGAGCACCCCCGCCCGTGGTGGCGGTAGCCCCGCCCACGGCCGAACCGGCGCGCCCTGCCCCCACACCCAACCGCGCCACCTCTACGCAGACAGACCGCATCATCATCGTGGCGCTGGACCCCGGCCACGGCGGCGAAGACCCCGGCGCCATCGGCCCGGCCGGCACGCGCGAGAAGGACGTGGTGCTGCGCGTGGCGCACCTGCTGCGTGACCGCATAAACGCCACCACCGTAGGCGGCAACCCGATGCGCGCCTTTCTCACGCGCGACGGCGACTTCTTCGTGCCGCTGGGCGTGCGCGTGCAAAAGGCCCGGCGCGTGCAGGCCGACCTGTTCGTCTCCATCCATGCCGATGCCTTCACCACCCCGGCGGCGCGCGGCGCCAGCGTGTTCGCACTGAGCCAGGGCGGCGCCTCCAGCACTGCCGCACGCTGGCTGGCCAACAAAGAGAACCAGGCCGACTTGGTAGGCGGCATCAACGTGCAGTCCAAGGACCAGCACGTGCAGCGCGCGCTGCTGGACATGAGCACCACTGCGCAGATCAACGACAGCCTGAAACTCGGCACCGTGCTGCTGGGCGAGATCGGCGGCATGGCCAAGCTGCACAAGCCCCGCGTGGAGCAGGCAGGCTTTGCCGTGCTCAAGGCCCCAGACATCCCCAGCGTGCTGGTGGAAACCGCCTTCATCAGCAACCCCGAAGAAGAGCAGCGCCTGCGCAGCAGCGCCTACCAGGAACAACTGGCCGATGCGCTGATGCGCGGCATCACGCGCTACTTTGCCAAGAACCCGCCGCTGGCGCGCAGCCGCTCGGTGTAGGCCCGCTGCAGTCCACGCGGCGCGGGGCTCCTTGCCTTGCCTTGCCTTGCTTTTCTATGCGCTTCATTGCCTTGCGCGGACCGGCAAGTACAGGCAAAGTAGGCTGCACCATCCACACCGTGCGTGCAGCCCCGCCCCTCCGAGCAGGCCTGTGCGCCACACGGACGCAAGGAGAAATGCCATGGCACTGCCCCACGCCCAATCCGGCCAGATCGTCAGCGTTCGCCCCTTGGGCGATCACCTGCCCGAAGCCATCACCACCGCCATCCTGAAGGCGGGTCAGCTCGAGGTCATCCGCGTGGTGCTACCCGTGGGCAAGTCCATGAAAGAACACCAGACCCCCGGCGAGGCCACGGTGCAGTGCATCGAAGGGGTGGTGGAGTTCATGAACGAGGGCACGGTGCAGCAACTGCACGCCGGCGACTTCGTGCACCTGGCGCCGCGCATGCTGCATGCACTCAAGGCCGTGCAACCTGCGTCGCTGCTGGTCACCCTGTGCCTGCTGCCGGGCGAGCGCTGAACACCCGGCACACGCTCCGCTCTTTCGCCCGGCCCTTCAAAGCTACACGCGGAACACGCTCACCACCTGGGCCAAACGCGCCGCCTGGTGCTTGAGGCTGTCGGCCGCGGCGGCGCTTTGTTCCACCAACGCAGCGTTCTGCTGCGTGACCTGATCGAGCTGCGTCACCGCCTCGCCCACCTGGCTGATGCCGATGGTCTGCTCGCCCGTGGCGCTCGATATCTCGCCGATCAAATCGCTCACGCGTTTGACCTGCGTGACGATGTCTTCCATGCTCTGGCCCGCGTTGCTCACCAGCTGCGTGCCGTCATCCACCTTGGACACGCTGGCGTTGATCAGGGCCTTGATCTCCTTGGCCGCCTCGGCGCTGCGCCCGGCCAGGCTGCGCACCTCGCTGGCCACCACCGCAAAACCGCGGCCCTGCTCGCCCGCGCGGGCGGCCTCCACGGCGGCGTTCAGCGCGAGGATGTTGGTCTGGAACGCGATGCCATCGATCACCGCGATGATGTCGGTGATCTTGCGCGACGCGGCCGAGATGTCCTGCATGGTGGCCACCACCTGGCCCACCACTTCTCCGCCCTTCACGGCCGCGGCCGATGCCGTGCCCGCCAGCACCGCGGCGCGCTGCGCGGTGTCGGAGTTGTTCTTCACGGTGCTCGTGATCTCTTCCATCGACGCGGCGGTCTGCTCCAGGTTGGCCGCCTGTTCTTCGGTGCGCTGGCTCAGGTCGGCGTTGCCCGCGGCGATCTCGCTGGAGCCGGTGGCAATGCTGTCGCTGCTGTGGCGCACATCACCCACGATGCGCACCAGCGATGCCTGCATGGTCTCCATGGCCTGCATCATGCGCGCCACTTCACCGCGCCCGTGCGCATGGATGGGCTGCGACAAATCGCCCTCACCGATCCGCTGGGCCACCGTGGCCACTTCGTTCAGCGACCGGCGGATGCGCTGCACTACCACCACCGACAGCAGCACCAGCAGCGCCAGCCCGGCCAGCCCCGCCACCAGCACCGTGGTGCGGTATGAGCTGATCAGTGCAGCCGCCTCGCCCGCCTGCTCGGCCGAGCGCTGCACCTGGTAGGCCACCATCTTGTCGGCCACGGTGTTGTACTGGTTGAGCACCGGGGCAAAGGAGCCCAGCGCGTAGCTCTTGGCCTGCGCCATGTCACCCGCCTTTTTGAGCGCCAGGGCCTTGTCGCGGGCTTCCAGGTAGTTTTTGCGCACGGCGCCCAGCTCTTCCTGAATGCGCAGACCCTCGGGACTTTGCTCCAGCTCGGTGTAGCGCTTTTGCACGGTGCTGGTGTCTGCCGTGGTGGCCGCCACCATGTCCTTGAAGTAATTTTGCAGATCATCCCCGTCGGTCTGCGCGATGGAGAACACGCGCGTGGAGTTGACGGCGATGTTGCTGCGCCAGCGCAGCGCCAGTTGCAGCCGCTCGACCTGCGCGGTGGCCAACTGGTCCACCGTGCGTCCCAGGTGCTGCACCCGCACCAGGCTCAGCGCCAGGATGATGACCAGCGCCAGGACCGCCACCCCGACGATCAGGCTGATCTGCTGCGCTACCGTGAGTTGCGGGCCGTGACCCGTTGCGTTGGAGTGTTGGCCCATCTTGAAATCCCCCTTTTATGCCGCGTGGTTGCGTTCGCGTGTCGTCATCACCATGATCACCGAATGATCCATCCACGCCCGTCAATTGGCAACGGTGGCGTTGTCAGGTAAACCCTGACAGTGCGGCCCCGTGCGCGCCGCGGGTCCGAAACGTTGCTGCCCTGCATCCACTGTTCAGGGCCCGCATCCTGACGAGCCAGCGTCTCAAGAAGCTGCTGCACGCGGCACCCGCTGGTTAGCGTGCGCCAGCGACTGCATGCTGAGCGGCCCCTGGGCTCGGGTGTCGGCTTTCAGGGGCCGCGCGGCATGTCCTACAGGCGACGCCCCAGCTAGCCTACGCCCGCGGCGCAGGCTTCGCGAGATAGTTGTTTCACAGGTCGAGTTCAGCAGCACCCGCTGCTGTGCTGCAAGGCCTGAATCCACATCCAAAGGACTCTTGCCATGAAAATCCGTCACATCCTGCTTGCCACCACATGTACCGCAGCCCTCGCCCTGGGTGGTTGCGCTTCGAACCCCTCTAACGCCCAAGTGGGTACCGGTGTGGGTGCTGTCGTCGGCGGCGTAGCCGGCAATGCCATCTTCGGCGGCCCTGTAGGGACCATCGGCGGTGCCGCAGCCGGTGCGCTGGTCGGCCATGAAATTGGTGAAGACCGCGACCAACGCCGCGACTATCGCCGTTAAGCATTGCTGATGCGGCCTGTACGGCCGTACTCGCCATCACCTCCGGTAACCTTCATCCAGCCGGTAGTGATGGCACCCAACAAAAAACTCCTGGCGCTCGTGTAACCGAGCGCCAGGAGTTTTTATTTGGAAGGCAGATTCTGGTTGGGCCCGACCTGGGCTCGCCTTGGCTATCAGGCCCCCTTGGCCGCCCGCCCTGCGCGCCAGGCACCGAAGATCGCAATCAACCCGGGGATGAAAATCATCGCCCAGATGATTTTGTCCAGGTTCTCCTTCACCCAGGCAAAGTTGCCGAAGAAGTAGCCTGCGGTGCAGATGCCCAGCACCCACAACAGCGCCCCCCCCACGTTGAACGCAGTGAACTTGGCACGGCCCATTTCGGCCACACCGGCCACGAACGGCGCAAAGGTGCGAATGAACGGCATGAAGCGCGCGAGGATGATGGTGACGCCGCCATAGCGCTCATAAAAATCATGCGCCTGATTGAACGCGCGGCGGTTGAACCAGCGCGAGTCCTCCCACTGGAACACCTTGGGCCCGAAGTACCGCCCGATCGAGTAGTTGCACTGGTCGCCCAGAATGGCCGCCGCGATCAGCACCACACAGGCGATTGGCAGGCTCATCAGCCCCGCCCCGCACAGCGCCCCGACGATGAACAGCAGCGAGTCGCCCGGCAAGAACGGCATGACCACCACGCCGGTCTCGACGAACACGATGAGGAACAGCAGCGCATAGACCCACGGGCCGTACGCTTGCACAAACGCCTCCAGGTACTTGTCCACGTGAAGGATGAAGTCGATGAGAAAGGTGACAAGTTCCATGGGGCTGGTGTTGAAAAAAGCAGCGGGCATTATCCCCAGCCCGCCGGGGTGACCCGCAAAGCCCCTGCGCGAGCCCGGCCCTAAAATCCACCGGGTGAACGACACCTCCGCCCCCCTTGCCGCTGCCCAGCCGGACAGCGCCCCCGCACCCACGCGCCGCCCCATCCGCGACCTGCCCGATGAGTTGATCAGCCAGATTGCCGCCGGCGAGGTGGTGGAGCGCCCCGCCTCGGTCGTGCGCGAGCTGGTGGACAACGCGCTCGACGCGGGCGCCACGCAGATCGCCGTGCGGCTGTCCGCCGGCGGTGTGCGCCTGATCACGGTGGAAGACGACGGCGGCGGCATTCCGCACGAGGAGCTGCCCGTGGCGCTGCGCCGCCACGCCACCAGCAAGATCACCAACCTGAACGACCTGGAAACCGTGGCCACCATGGGCTTTCGGGGCGAGGCGCTGGCGGCCATCGCCTCGGTGTCCGAGATGTCCCTGCTCTCGCGCCCGGCCGCGCAAGCCAACGCCTTTTTGCTGGATGCGCGCAGCGGCGAACTGCGTCCTGCGGCACGCGGCACGGGCACAACGGTCGAGGTCAAGGAGCTTTTCTTTTCCACCCCGGCGCGCCGCAAGTTCCTCAAGACCGACGCCACGGAGCTTGCGCACTGCATCGAGTCCGTGCGTCGCCATGCGCTGGCGCGGCCCGATGTGGGCTTTGCCATCTGGCACGAAGGCAAGCTGGTGGAGCAGTGGCGTGCCACCTTCGTGCCGGGCCAGGGCGGCCACAACGGATCCGACGGCCTGCCGGACGCGCTGGCGCGGCGCCTGTCGGACGTGCTGGGCGAGGACTTCGTCGCGCAGTCGGTGGCGGTGCACAACCGTGTGGGCCCGGTGGTGGTGACCGGGCGCGCCGGCTTGCCGGATGCCGCACGCTCGCGTGCAGACCACCAGTACTGCTACGTCAACGGCCGCTTCGTGCGCGACAAGGTGCTGACCCACGCCGCGCGCAGCGCGTACGAAGACGTGCTGCACGGCCACAAGCAGCCGGTGTATGCGCTGTATGTGGAGATCGACCCGGCGCGCGTCGACGTGAACGTGCACCCCACCAAGATCGAGGTGCGCTTTCGCGACAGCCGCGAAGTGCACCAGGCCGTGCGCCATGCGGTCGAAAACGCCCTGGCCGCGCCACGCGCCGCGGCGCTGGCGGCTGCGGCCGCAACTGCAGCGTCCACCGAAGGCGGCGCTGGTGCTGCAGACGACAGCACCACGGGTTTGCAGCCCCAACAGGCGCTACCGCGCACCTGGCAAGCGCAGTCTGCTATGAGATTTGAAGAACGCGGCCACCAGGTGGCCGACCTGCAAGCGCTCTGGGGCCCCCGCAAGGACATCGCCGCGCCCGGCGCAGCCGGCAATCAGACCCTGTGGCCAGGCCAGCCGGTGCAGCCCGCTCCAGGCAGCCCTGAGGACGGGGCATCGGTCGGCGCATCAGGCGGCGTATCTGCATTCGATACACCGCAGTGGGGCTCGCCACGTACCACTTCCGTACCGCCAGGTGCCGCAGCGCCCGGTGTCGCAGCCAGCAGCGCCTCCAGCGCGCCCGGAAGCTACTCCCAGGAGACCACCTGGCCCCTGGGCCGTGCCGTGGCGCAATTACATGGCGTGTACATCCTGGCCGAGAACGCGCTTGGCATGATCATCGTGGACATGCACGCCGCGCACGAACGCATCGTGTACGAACGCCTGAAGGCCCAGGTGGACAGCGGCGCGCGCATTGCCAGCCAGCCGCTGTTGATCCCGGCCACCTTCGCCGCCACGGCCGAAGAAGTGGCCACCGCAGAAGAGTCCACTGAGGTGCTGGCCCTGCTGGGCCTGGAGGTGGTGCCGTTCTCGCCCAAGACACTGGCTGTGCGCGCCGTGCCCACCACGCTGGCCACCGCATCGGGCTTTGGCGACCCGGTGGAGCTGGCCCGCAGCGTGCTGGCCGAGCTGGCCGCGCACGACGCCACCACCGTGGTGCAGCGCGCGCGCAACGAGATCCTGGGCACCATGGCCTGCCACGGCGCGGTGCGCGCCAACCGCCGCCTCACCATCGACGAGATGAATGCGCTGCTGCGCCAGATGGAAACCACCGACCGGTCGGACCAATGCAACCATGGCCGGCCCACCTGGCGGCAGCTGTCGATGAAAGAGCTGGACGCGCTGTTCCTACGCGGCCGCTGAGCCCGCCAAAACCGTTTGGCCCACTTGGCCTGCTTGGCCCGGCTTGTCGGCGTCCAGCCCCGTGCCCTGCGCATCCACGAAAGCCAGCACCAGCCGCACCACCTCCTGGCGGTCGTTGTCGATGCTGATCATGTGATAGCTGTTGTGCACGGTTCGCGCCTGCAACTCGCAACCCGGGGGCAGGCCGCGTGCCAGCAGGTCCAGGTTGCGCGGGCTGGCCACTTCATCCTCCCACGCGTGGATGGCCAGCACCCGGCTGCATCGCACCTCGCCCAGTTGCCGGCGCACGTGTCGGATGAGCCGGTCGTTCTCGCGCAAGTGGCTCACGCCCAGCGTCGCGCTGCCGGCGCGCGAGATGCGGCGGCGCTGCAGTTCACGCTCGATCCAGGCACGGGTGCGCTCGTTCTTCACGCCGAACGGCGGCCCCTCGCGGTACTGCCACCAGCGGCCGATGGGGGTGTACAGCGCCAGCGGCAGCAGGAACCGCCACGGTGACACCCCCCAACCGTCGTAGCGCAGCGTGGTGGACAGCAGCACGAGCCCGTCGGGCTTGTCCTGGGGCGACATCGCCGCGCCCAGAGCGAGCGCGCAGCCCGCAGAAATGCCCACCACGATGACGGCGGCATGCTCCGCGCGCAGCGCCCTCACCCGCGCCTGCACGGCCTGCACCCAGCTGGCGCAGGGGCTGGCCTCGCACTCGGGCGCGGCGGCATCGAAGGAATAGCCGGCGATGCGCATCGGCACCACGGTGCACCCGCGCTGGCGCAGCGGCCCCTGGATGCTGAGCAGCTCGTCCGGCGTGCTGCACAGGCCGTGCAGCAAGATGATGGCAGTGCTTTGCATGGCCGCTCACACCTTGCTGGCAACGAGCACGGCATTGGTGCCACCGAAGGCGAACGAGTTGGACATCACATGCCCAAGGCCCGCAGCGTCACGCGCCGCACCGCGCACGAAGTCCAGGTCGAACGCCGCGTCCGGCACGTCCAGGTGCGCCGTGGCGGGCAGCCGCCCGTGTACCAGCGCCTGCAGCGCCACCGCCAGCTCCACGGCACCGCCGGCGCCCAGCAGGTGGCCATGCAGGGCTTTGGTGGAGCTTACCGGCACGCCATGCGCACCGAACACGGCGCTGATCGAGGCGGCCTCGGCCACGTCGCCCACCTGGGTGCCGGTGCCATGGGCGTTGACATACCCCACCTCGGCCGGGGTCAGGCCCGCATCGCGTAGGGCAGCCCGCATGGCGCGCGCCTGGCCCGCCGCATCAGGGTTGGTGATGTGGCTGCCGTCGCAATTGGTGGCATAGCCGGTGACAGCCAGCGCGTGGCGCACACCGCGCGCACGCGCATGGGACTCGGACTCGAGCACCAGCGCCGCAGCGCCCTCGCCCACCGCAAAGCCCTGGCGGTCGGCCGAAAACGGCCGGCAGGCAGACGCGGCGCCCGCGCCATCGGCCGGCAGCGGCGCCAGCACGCGCATGGCCTGCCAGCTGGCCAGCACACCCGGCGACAGCATGGCCTCGTGCCCACCGACGATGGCCACGTCCACCCAGCCGCCGCGGATCGCGCGCACCGCTTCGCCGATGGCCACGGCCGATGACGCACACGCGCATGCATGGCCGATGGCCGGCCCCTGCACGCCCAGCAGCAGTGCGATCTCGGCCACCGCCGCGTTGGGCATGGTGGTGAGCACGGTCGTGGGCCGCATCCGGCGCTGCGCACCGTACAGCGCCTGGCAGGTGGCGTCGAAGGTCTGTGCCCCGGCCATGCCGCTGCCCCAGTACACGCCCACGCGCTCGGGATCGACGGCAACGCCCTGCAGCCCGCTCTCGGCATGGGCTGCCATGGCCGCGGCCAGCGCCATGGCGGTGCCGCGGTCGGCCGGCAAGCGCGAGGGTGCCCGCACGCGGCTGTCGTCGAAGTCGCAGCGCGCCACCGGCAGCATGGCCCGGTCCACGCCAGGCAGGTCCAGGCACCAGGCCTGCACTGCCGACCGGCCCGCGAACACGGCCTCGGCCAACGCGGCCTGTGACGCGCCCAGCGGGCTCACCAGGCCGATGCCCGCGATACCGACGGGTGCGCCCGTCATGCCACCAGGCCCACCGGCGATCCCGCCGCGTTGGCGCCGCCATGGTTGAGGTTCGCCTCCACGATGTCCCGCAGGTGCGTGAGCGTGATGCCGCTCTGGCGCGGGTCGAGCTGATCTTCGGGAATGCGCAAGCCGAACGCATCTTCGAGCGCGAACACGAACTCCATGAGCGACAGGGAGTCGAGGCCCAGGTCTTGCAACGCTGCCTCGGGGTGGATGTTCTCTGCGGGGACGTGGAACTTGTCCGACAGCAAAAGAGCAATGGTGGAATCGATATCAAGCGTCATGTGGAACACTCCTGTGCAGTGCCGGGGCTGGCCCGCCCGGCTCGGGAGTCGGCGTCTGCCTGGGTGGCGGTGCCGGGGGCGGAGTCTTGCCAAACCACGCCACGTACAAAGCGGGCAGCACCACCAGGGTCAGCAGCGTGGCCGTCACCAGCCCGCCGATCACCACGATGGCCAGCGGCCTCTGGGTTTCCGATCCGATCTCGTGCGACAAGGCCATGGGCAAGAGGCCCAGCATGGCCAGCAGTGCCGTCATCAGCACGGTGCGCAGGCGCTGCATGGAGCCCTGGCGCACGGCATCGACCACGCCCATGCCGTCGGCCTGCAGCTGCTGGTAGCCCGAGAGCATCACCACGCCGTTGAGCACCGCCTGCCCCGACAGCGCGATGAAGCCGATGGCCGCGGACACCGACAGCGGTATGTCGAACACCCACAGCGCGATGAACCCGCCGATCAGTGCGAGCGGCACGTTCAGCAGCACCAGCGAGGCCGTCTTGAAGGACTTGAAGGCGTCGAACAGCAGCACGAAGATCAGCAGCAGCGAGATCGGCACCACCACGGACAGGCGCTTCATCGCGCGCTCCTGGTTCTCGAACTCGCCCGACCAGTTGACCTGGTAGCCCTTGGGCAGCTTGATGTTCTGCTCCACGCGCGCCTGCATGTCCTTGACCACCGAGCCCATGTCCCGGTCCTTGATGAAGATGCCGATGGCCATGGTGCGCCGGCCGGCCTCGCGGGCGATGTTCATCGCGCCGCTGGTCTCGCGGATGCGCGCCACGCTGCCCAGGCGCACCGAGCCGCCGTCGGGCGTGGCAATGGGCGTGTCGGGCAGGCGGGCCAGAACGCGCCGGTCTTCGGGCAGGCGCACGGCCACGGCGAACTTGCGCTCGCCTTCCCACAGGTTGGTCGCGGCCTTGCCGGCCAGCGCGGCCTCGATCACGTCCTGGATGTCGCCCACGTTCAGGCCGTAGCGTGCTGCGCTGTCCCGATCGATGTCGATCACCAGTTGCGGCAGGTCGCCCAGGCGGTCGATCTCGGCGCGGTACACGCCCTGCACCTGCTTGACCTCGCGCTCGATGGACTGCGTGAGCTCCTTGAGCTCGGCCAGGTCGTCGCCCGCCACCTTGATCACGATCTGCCCGTCGATCTGCGAGATCGACTCGAGCACGTTGTCGCGGATGGGTTGCGAGAACGCCGGCTCCAGCCCCGGAATGGCCGACACCGCGCGGTCCATCTCCTCGATGAGCTGCTGGTGCGTGAGTCCCTTGCGCCACTGCTCGGGCGGCTTCACGTCCACGAAGATCTCGGCCATGCTGATGGTCTTGGGATCGGTGCCGTCCTCGGGCTGGCCGGCCTTGGAAACCGTGGTGCGCACCTCGGGCACGGTGCGCAGCGCCTGGCGGGCCTGGCGCAGGATGCGCGCGGCCTCGTCGTTCGACACGCTGGCGGGCAGGCGCAGGTTGACCCAGATGGTGCCTTCATCCAGCTCCGGCAGAAACTCCGAGCCCAGGCGCGAGGCGGCCGCCATGGCCAGGCCGAACACCAACAGCGCGATGACCACCACCGAGCGGCGCCGCGTGAGCGCCCAGTCGAGCACCGGGCGGTACAGGCGCTTGGCCTGGGTCACCAGGCGGTTGTCGCCGTGCGGCAGCTTCTTGCGCAGCATCCAGTACGCCAAGAGCGGCACCAGCGTGATCGAGAAGATCAGCGAGCCGACCAGGGCCGTGGTGACCGACAGCGCCATGGGCTGGAAGATGCGCCCTTCATGCCGCTGCAGCGCGAAGATGGGGATGTGCGCCGCGATGATGATCAGCATCGAGAACAGCGTGGGCCGGCCCACTTCGCTCGCGGCCTCGATGATGGTGTCGCGCCGGTCGCGCTCGTCCATCTGCTCGCCGCGCTCGGCCAGGCGGTGCATGATGTTCTCGATCACGATCACCGCGCCGTCGACGATGATGCCGAAGTCCATGGCACCCAGGCTCAGCAGATTGGCCGGCACGCCCATGATCTTGAGGCCCATGAAGGTGGCCAGCAGCGCCAGCGGAATCACCACCACCACGGCCAGGCTGGCGCGCAGGTTGGACAGGAACAGGTACAGCACCAGCGACACCAGCAGCGCACCTTCCACCAGGTTGCGGAACACGGTGGTCAGCGTCTTGTCCATGAGCCAGGTGCGGTCGTAGAACGGCACGATCTGCATGCCCGGCGGCAGGCCGCGCGCGTTGAGCTCGGCGATGCGGTCCTTCACGTTCTTGAGCACCACGCTCGGGTTCTCGCCCTTGCGCATGACCACGATGCCGGTCACCACGTCGTCGTCATCGTCCTGGCCCACGGTGCCCAGGCGCGGCACTGCGCCCACCTTGACCTGCGCCACGTCGCGGATCAGCACCGGCGTGCTGCCGCGCGCGGCCACCACGATGCGGCCGATGTCCTCGCTGGACTGCAGCAGTCCGATGCCGCGGATGGCGTACTGCTGTGCGCCCTGCGCCACGTAGCTGCCGCCGGCGTTGGCGTTGCCGCGGCCCAGCGCATCCAGAAGATTCTGAAAGCTCAGTTTGTAGGCGCGCAGTTTGTCCAGGTCGGGCTGCACCTCGTACTGCTTGATGGAGCCCCCCATGGCCACCACGTCGGCCACGCCGGGTACCTGGCGCAGGGCGCGCTCCACGGTCCAGTCCTCGGCGGTGCGCAGGTCGGTCGTGGTGTGGCCGTCGCCCCGCAAGCGGTAGCGCATGATCTCGCCCACCGGCGTGGCGTTGGGTGCTATATCGGCCTCCACGCCGGGCGGCAGGTCCACGCCGCGCAGGCGCTCGCCCACCTGCTGGCGCACCAGGTTCACGTTGGCGTTGTCGTCGTACGTGACCACGGTGAACGACAGCCCGAACTGCGTGTGCGAGAACACGCGGATCGCATTGGGCAGGCCCGACAGCGCCACCTCGATGGGCAGGGTGACCTGCTTTTCCACCTCTTCGGCCGCGCGGCCGGGGTACAGCGTGATCACGGTGACCTGCGTGTCCGTCACGTCCGGGAAGGCCTCGACCGACAGGTTCTTGAAGGCGATGACACCGGCCATGGCGAACAGCAGCGTGCCCAGCACGATGAACAGCGGCTGGTGCAGCGCGTATTGGATCAGGCGCTTCATTGCTGGGCGACCTTCTTCATGCTGGCTTCTTCGGCCGCGATCTGGAACTGGCGTGCCAGCAGCAGCACGTTCTGGGTCACCACCTTGTCGCCGGCAGCCAGGCCCTTGGCCACCACGACTTCACGCGGCCCCTCGTGCCCGAGCGTGACGGAGCGCAACTCGAACACACCCGGCTCGCGCTGCACGAACACGGTGTGGGTGGCGCCGCGCAGCGTCACGGCCTGCGCAGGGATCACGGTGCCGCTCTCGCGCGTTTCCTTGAGGTGCACGGTGGCCAGCATCTCGGCCTTCAGGCGCCGGTCGGCGTTGGCCACCGCGCCGCGCACCTTGATCGTACGGCTGGTAGGGTCGATGGCGTCGGACGCAGCCGTCACGCGGCCCGCGAACACCTCGCCAGGGTAGGCGGGCACTTCCAGCTCGAAGCTGTCGCCCGGGCGCAGCGAGGCAAGGTTGCCTTCCCGCGCATCAATCTGCACCCACAGGGTGCTGGGGTCGGTCACCACGAACAACGCCGGGTTGCCCGGGCCGGACTGGTCGGGCCGCACCTCCTGGCCGGGGTTGAGGTTGCGCTCCACCACCACGCCGGCCATGCCGGCCGACAGGGCGAGCTGCTGGTTGACCGCGCTGGCGCTGCCATACAAGCTGGTGCGGGCCGCAGCGCGCGCCACCTCGGCGCGGGCGCGGGCGGCATCGGCCTCGGCCTGCTCCAGGTCCTTGCGGGCGACGATGCCGGCCTCGAACAGCTCGCGCTGGCGGCGCAGGCCCTGCTGCGCGAGGTTCTGGTCGGCCTGCGCCTTGGCCGTGTCGGCCTGGGCCTGGCCGAAGTCGGGCGATGCCAGCGTGGCCAGCGCACTGCCGGCCTTGATGGACTGGCCCAGGTCTGCGCGGATGCTGGTCACCCGCCCCGCGAACGCAGGGTAGATGCGCAGCGTGCGCTCTTCATTCCACACCAGGCGGGCGGGCAGGTCCACCGCGACGGATTGGGCCGCACGCGCCTCGGTCACGCCCAGCAGGGCCAGCTGCGGGTGGCCAGGCGCAAAGCGCAATTGGCCGTTTTGCACCACGGGCGCGGCGGCCACGGGTTCGCTGTCGGGGGCGGCGGCCTGGCTGCAGCCGCTCAGCCACACGCTGCTGCCCGCAGCCAGGGCCAGGACCAGAAGACTGCAGGCAGCCGCAGGGACGGTGGCGCCGCGCGTGCGCCGTGTCTGGAGGAAGGTGTGCACCATGGGAGACTTCTTTGCAAAAAAACGGGGTCGAAAGCGAAACGAAGGGGGGCGGGCGGGGCAACGCTCAGGGCACGCTGCCCAGCAGCACCTGCGGCTGGGTGCGCAGCTGCCAGGCACCCAGCGCCTTGGCATGCTCCTGGCGTGCTGCCAAGGCCTCCAGCGCAGTGGCGCGCAGGGTGCGCCGGGCGTCCAGCAGGTCGCTCAACGGCATGGCGCCCTTGGTGTAGGCCAGCTCGGCGCTCTGCGCCACCTGGCGCGCGCGCGGCAGGATGCCGGCATCGAAACTGGCAGCGCGATGGGCGGCACTGGTGGTGGCCTGCTGCAGGCGCTGCAGGTCCAGCAGGGCCAGGCGGCGCGCCTTGTCCAGCGCGTCCTGCGCCTGCGCTAACTCGGCCTGGGCGCGGCCGATCTCGCCCTCGTAGTGGTAGCCCCACTGCAGCGGCACCGACACGCGCAGCTCCAGCAGCCGGTTGGAGGTGCCCGGGAAATGGTTGTACGACGCACCCACCGTGACGTCGGACTTGCGCTGGGCCGTGGCGTTGTCCAGTGCCGCGCGCGAAGCCTGCACACGGGCCATCGCGGCACGCACATCGGCACGGAACTCGGCCCACGTGCCCAGATCGCCGCCCGGTGCGGGAGCATCGGCGCCCGGCAGGGCCGGCCAGTCGGCGGTGGCCTGCACCGCAGTGCCCGTGGCGATGAGCTGGGCCAGGGCCATGGCAGCCTGCTCCTGGTCGCGCGTGGCGGCCAATGTGTCGGCGCGGGCGCGTTCGGCCTCGATGTGGGTGCGCAGCGCATCCTGCTCCGACAGGTCGCCGGCCTTCACGCGCCGCGCGGCGGCCCGGGCCAGTTCGCCGGCGCTGCGCTCCATCTCGGCGGTTTCGCGCGCGCGCTCCTGGGCGGCCAGCAGGTCGTAGTAGGCGGCCAGCGTGGCCTGCAGCTGCTGGGCCTGCACGTCTTCGACGTCCGCCTGGGCGGCATCGGCCGTGCGCTGTGCGGCCTCGGTGCGCAGGGCGCGCTTGCCGCCGCGCTCCAAGGTCCAGTCCAGGCCGATGGCCTTGTCGATCCGTTTGCGCGACCAGACGTTGCCAGCGCCCACGCCGTTCTGCAGATCGATGGAGGCGGCCTTGGCGCTGAGCACCGGCAGCGGCGCATGGTCGGCCGTAGCGATGTCGGCGCGCGCTGCGGCCAGGGTGTGGCGCGCCAGGGCCACGTCGCTGTTGTCACGCGCGGCGGCCAGGGCCTGCACCAGCGTCAGTGGCGCACCGGCTGGCAGTGTCGGTGGTTGCGTCTGCGCCCAGCCCGGCAGGGCGCACGCGATGGCGGAGAAAAGGATCAACTGTCGTATGCTCATGCCGCGTTTATCGCTGCGCTCCCCTGACCGCTGCCTGACCTGCCGACTGCGTGAAAACACGCAGTCACCTGACTCCCCGCTGACCACCCACACCCTGCCCACGCCATGCGTATCCTGGTTGTCGAAGACGATGAAGTCCTGCGCAGCGTGATGCTGCGCAGCCTGAGCGATGCGGGACACCGCGTGGACGTGGCCACCACCGTGCAGGAGGCTGACCACTTCTGGTCGGTGCAGCCGTTTGACGCAGTGCTGCTGGACCTGAACCTGCCGCGCGATGCGCGCACCGGCCAGCCGCTGGCCAACGGGCTGCAGGCGCTGCGCGCGGCGCGCGCGCGGGGCGACCGCACCCCGGTGCTCATCCTCACCGCGCGTGACCGCAAGGAAGACCGCATCGCGGGCCTGGACGCAGGTGCCGACGACTACCTGGGCAAGCCCTTCGACCTGGATGAGGTGGAGGCACGGCTGCGCGCGCTGGCACGCCGCAGCCAGGGCGCCGACGACCGCAGTGCCGTGGGCACGCTGGTGCTGGACCGGCGCGCACGGCGCTTTACCCTGGGCGGTGCGGCATTGGAGCTGCCCGCGCGCGAGTTCGAGGTGCTGTGGGAGCTGATGACGCCGCCCGGCCGCGTGGTGAGCAAACGCACGCTGTCCGAGAAGCTGTCGGACTTCGACACCGCCCTGGGCGACAACGCGCTCGAGGCCTTCATCTCGCGCCTGCGCAAGAAGCTGGCCGACAGCGGCGCCCACATCCGCACCCTGCGCGGGCTGGGCTACATGCTGGCCGCCACCGAAGACGCCGCCGCATGACGCTGCCCGCGCCCGCCCACCCGGGCGAAGCACCCTCGCTGCGATCGCGCCTGCTGCGCCACGTGCTGGTGCCGCTGGCCGTGACATGGTCGATCGGCACCTGGGTGTGCGTGCTGGTGGCCAGCGAGTTCACCGAACGCGCGTTCGACCGATCGCTGCTGGACGATGCCTACGCGGTCGCGGCCAACGTGCGCCAGACCGGCGGCGAGGTGGACTTCACGCTCACGCCGCGCGAGATCAGCGCCGTGCTGTTCGACCAGGTGGAGACCGTGCAGTACGCGGTGCTGCGGCCCGACGGCACGCCGCTCGCCGGCGAGGCGCTGGCCAAAGTCCCGGAGCCCGGCGAGGACGACATCTACCGATTCAGCGACCTGCACCAAGGCGGCAAGAAGCTGCGCGCGGTGCGCCTGCGGCTGGACAAGCCCGAGGACTTCGAGGTCATCATCGTGGCCACCACGCGCGGGCGCCAGGACATGCTGCGCAGCGTGCTGCTGTACGCCGGTACGTCGCAGCTGCTGCTGCTTCTGGCCCTGGCCGCATGGCTGCGCCGGTCCATCATGCGGGACCTGCAGCCGATGGCCGAGTTCCAGCAGGTGCTGGACAACCGCCACGCGCGGGACCTGGCCCCGCTGCACGTGGCCACCTCCACCCGCGACATGCAGCACATGAGCGCCGCGGTGAACGACTTGCTGGCGCGTGTGGCCCAGGGCGTGAGCGCGCAGCGCGAATTCGCCGGCAACATCGCCCACGAGCTGCGCACGCCGCTGGCGGGTATCCGCGCGCAGGCGAGCTACGGCCTGGCGCACAAGGAGCCGCAGGTCTGGCGCGAGCAGCTCGCCGGCATCGTGCACAGCGAGGCGCGCGCGAGCCACCTGGTCAACCAGCTGCTGGCGCTGGCCATGGCCGACGAGGCCATGCCGCACCAGTGGGTCCAGCTCGACGAGCTGGTGCAGGAGACGGTGCTGCGCTTTCTGCCCCGCGCCGATGCAGCCGGGGTGGACCTGGGCGCACTGGGGCTGGAGACACCGCTGGCCATCCGCAGCAACCCGGTGCTGCTCGAAGGCATCCTGAGCAACCTCATCGACAACGCGCTGCGCTATGGCCAGGTGAAGGACGCGGCCCGCGCAGCCCGCATCACCGTGGAGCTGCGGCACGAGGGCCATTGCGTTGCGCTGGCGGTCATCGACAACGGGCCGGGCATCGACACCTCGCAGCAGGCGCGGCTGATGCAGCGGGGCGCCCAGGGCATCGACGGGGACCGGCTCGGGCAGGGAACGGGCCTGGGCCTGTCCATCGTGGCGCGCTACGCGCAGTTGCTGGATGCGCAGCTGCAGATGGAGCCTGGCCCGGGAGACTCAGGCCTGGCCGTCATCCTGCAACTGCCTGGCCCCACGCAGGCGCGGGCCGGGGAAGACTGAGCAGGGGCCTGGCGCCCGGACACCCGCGCGCCGCTCGTCACTCTGCCTGCCTGCTGTGGGCGGGGCGGGTGCGGCTGGCGTGCCGGGCAGGAGGCGGGCCAGCAATGCGCGAGAGAGCCAGTGCGCCAGCGCGCCAGTGCGGGGAGGGACGTGGCGGCAATCGCAATGTGCAGCGAAAACTGTCGTCTTTGGCTGCCGTTAAGCCGCGCGCCGCCGTTTGTCGGCAGAATCGCCCGCCCTGCCCCGCCTCCACCCAAGTACCTCGCAAGCACATCGCATGATCACCCTCGATGCCCACTCCATCGCACAGACCACCCCCACGGGCGAGGCCATTGCGCAGGCCGTCATGGCCAGCTGGCCCCACCTCGGCCCTGTGGCGCACTGCGTGCTGCTGCGGCGAGGTCTGAACCAGGTGTATGAAGTGCGGTTCGCGAGCGGCCTGCACACCATTGCACGCCTGTGCGCCGACAGGCCGCGTGGCGAGCCCAACATCGCGTACGAAACCGCCCTGCTCACGCACCTGCATGCGCAGGGCATCCCGGTCGCGGCGCCACTGCGGGCCGCAGGAGGGGCTTTCCACGTGCTGATGGCCCTGCCGGAGGGGCCCCGCGCGCTGCTGCTGTTCGACTTCCTGCCCGGCGACCCGCCCGGCGAATCGTTGGTGGACTTGGAGGCCACGGGCAAGGGCCTGGCCCACCTGCACAGCGCGGCAGCCAGCTACCAAGGCCCGCAGAGCCTCTACGCCCTCGATCTGCCGCTGCTGCTCAACGCATCGCTGCAACGCATGCTGACCGCGCCCACCATGGACGCAGCGCTGGGGCGCGAATTCACGGCCCTGGCCGACGACCTGCGCGCACGCTTTGCCGCGCTGCCAGACCTTGTGCGTGTGCATTGCCACGGCGACTGCCACGGCAGCAACAACTTCATGGCCGATGGTTCAGATGGTCCGGATGGTGCAGAAAGTGCAGAAGGTGCGGATGGCGCCGAAGCGCCACAGGTCGAACGGGTCGCCGCGTTCTTCGATTTCGACGACGCGGGCCCCGGCCTGCTGGCGTACGACCTGGGCGTGTACCTGTGGGCCATTCTGCCGCGCAGCACTGAGACGCCCGCCACAGCCAGCGTGCTGGAGCGCTGGCACCGCTACCTCACCGGCTACACCAGCGTGCGCGCCGTGCCGGCAGCCGACCTTGCCGCCATCGGTCCCTGCCTGGCGCTGCGGCATTTCTGGATCATGGGCGAGTACGCCGGCCGCATTCCTGTGTGGGGCACGCAGGCCATGCCGACGCACTGGCTGCGCAAACAGCATGCGCTCATGCGGGCATGGATCGAGTTGCAGACCACTGACCCGCTGACAGCCGGATAGATGCAGATCTGATGCGCGTGGCGGGCTGCGATGCGATTCCTGCAAGACCTCGAGCCACTGTCATGCCTTACACGCCATATGCGATGCGTGCATGGGTGATTGGAGGACGCCCGGGGTGTCCGGAGCATCTGGCTCAATGTCACACAGCCGAGGGTTACATCTTGGTTCATTTGCGCACAGAGCGCAGGGAACGCGCCGCCCAGGGCAGTTACTCAGTGGGGATGGTGGCACCAGTCCACCAACGCACCAACCCACCGAGGTACCTATCGCATGACCCATGACTTCGCCGCTCTTCAGGATCTGATGGCCCAGGTGGGCCCTACCCTGGACCTGGCCCGCGTTACCGCTTACGCCAACGACACGGCATGGAGTCTGGTGTTCGACGATGACGCCGGCAGCACGATCGATGCGGAATGGAATGGGTCGACCGAAAGCGTGGTGCTTACCGCCGAAGTGACGACCGTACCAGCGGCCGCCAGGGCACGCGCTTTTGAGGTGCTGCTGCAATACAACTATCTCTGGAGCGAGCACGGCGGCGTGCGCACCGCTTTGGCCAACTCCTCGGGGGATGTGGTGCTGCTGTTCGACCTCCCGCTGGCCGGGCTCGATCTGCCCCGGCTTTGTGAGGTATTGACCAACCTGAACGCCATAGCAGCCAGTTGCCGCACCGTTTTGGCGGCGGTGGCCGAGGCATCAGGAGGTGCCGACGGCCTGGGCAGAGGTAGCGACTTAGGCCGCACTCCTGAACAGGGCAATAGCGCCTTCTCTCCCCTGATGATCCGCGTCTGAGCTTCGGAATACGCTCATGCCCACCATTCAAAACACCGCCGGGCTGTCTGTAGCGGCCATCGCCCACCAACTCTCCGCCAGTCCGACATCCCAGCAGGAGTTGCGCTCCAAAGGCACAGACCTGTACGTCAAGAAAAGCAGCGCCGGTTTCACCAAAGAACAAAGCCGTACCGACCATCGCAACAATGCCCTCGCGCTCGTGAAGACGGCTGTTCAGCAGGACCTGGGACTGACGCCGTTACAAACCGGGGCGTTTCTGCAGAAAGTGGTGGGGACGCCCGTCGCCCCCACGCAAATCACAGCGGGAAATTTGCGACATTTGGCCAACGCCGTGGATATCGCCACCCGTATCGGACCGCACAATGGCGAGCCGGCTTCCGAGCGCGCCATCGCCGCCGAGCTACTGGTGCGCGGCGGCTTGCCAGAGGCGACCGCCACCAACATTGTGAACAGGCTGGGCAGCCAAGCCACGCGCGACATTTTCACTGCGTTGACTCGGGGCGACATGGCTGCGCTGGGTACCCACGTCAACGGTCTGCCTAATGATCAGCACACGGTGGACAGCCTGCTGGCGATCGAAGCCGCGTTGATTGCCAAAGCCGACACGAACGATATCTCACGACCCGCCATCACCCCGCCCTGCCACAAAATCCTCTATACCAAGCGCACGGAGGCACTGGAGACCGTGATCCAGGGCAAGCTGGGGGCCAGTGCCGATGTGCGCCTGACAGCCACCCTGGGCCGGCTTCCGCAGGGCGAGTACTGGCGCCTGCTGATGGACGGTAGGCACCAGCCCGACGGCAACAAGCATTTCTTCGACCGATCCAAAGGCTACATGGGCTCGATGATGGCCGGCCTGAACCATATCGTCGACCCGGTGGGCGCACCCTTGACGCCGGACTATCTCCAGCGGCTGCATACCGTGTCCACGACCAGTGTCACGAAAGAGATGCGCACGGACGACGGTATTCCGTTGGGCAGCAACATGTTCCAGCTCGCAGGGGTCGTCAAGCAGGCACCGAACGTGTGGGGCGTTTGTTCGTCATTCACACCAGACGGCATGAATGAACTGCGAGCCATCCGGCAGGACCTTCAAGCGCATCTGCCGCATGGGTCGCGGGAGTTCTTCAGCGATGCCACCGCCAAAGCGGACAACAGCCGTGCTGACGTGCAGGCGTGGCGGGCAGGCAACCCCCACGACGCGGATCTGCCCGGGACTGTGCGCGCACTGGTGCAGTACGCCACCGACCGCGGCAACGTCGACATTGCCGCAGCCACCACTGAAGACGGCAAGCTGGGAGCCATCATTGACACCTGCCGCCGGTTGGGCAGCATTCATCCTTTTGAGGACGCCAACGGCCGCCTCATGATGTTTCTGGTACTCAACAAACTTCTGGTGGACAACGGTTTGAGCCCGACCATCCTGCAGGACCAGGGCTTGATGATCGGCAAGTCACGCGATGAGCTCATCGTTCTCATCAAGGCAGGACAGGCAAATGTCACCACCATGCTGCACTGAGGTACCCGGACAGCAGCCCGGGCGCCTGATTTCAGCTCTTGCTTTTAGTTATCCCGCGCAGCCTTGGCCACGTCCGCGAAGTCGCTGAACACGCCGTCCACACCCAGGTTGTAGAACAGCTTGTACTCGGCCTTGGGGTCGCCCTTGAAGTCCGATGCCAGGCGCTTGGCCTCGCTGCGGAAAGTGTAGGGGTGCACCACCAGGCCCACGGCGTGGGCGTTCTTCACCACGTCGGTGGGCGCCATCATCACGCGGTCGCGCTCGTCGATCACGCCGTCGCCGTTCAGGTCGTCGGGCTTGCCGTCCTTGTTGGCATCCACTTGTTTCGAAGGAATCAGGTACGGCTTCCAGGGGCCGATGCCGTCGGCGTAGGTCTTGACTTCCTTGAGGCCATCAGCGGTCAGCAGGCTGGCAAAGGTGCGCTTGTCGCCGGCCACCGCAAAGTCGTAGGGCTTGTCGTAGGGCGCGGTCAGGTCCATGCTGCCGTCGGCGTTCACGTCGTTCGCGTCCACCAATTGCACCAGGCGGATCTGGGTCTTGGTGCGCAGGTACTTGAGGTTCGATACCTCAAACGATTGCACGATGACCGGCGACGCCTTGGTGGTGTAGCCGTACTTGGCCAGGATGGCGAGCAGGCGGTCTTCCAGCGGCAAGCCCAGGTTGACGTGGAAGGTGGGGTGCTTGGTCTCGGGGTACACACCGACGGTGCGGCCAGCCTTGGTACCTTCGTTCTTGGCCAGGTCCAGCACCTCTTCCAGCGTGGGGATCTGGAATTTGCCGTTGAACGACTGGTCGCGGTCGGACAGCGGCTGGATGGCACGCAGGGTCTTGATTTCGGCCAGGGTGAAGTCGGACACGAACCAGCCCTCTTCCTGCACGCCGTCCACCATTTTCTTGGTCTTGCGGTTGGCGAACTCGGCGCGGGTGGACACATCGGTGGTGCCGGTGATGTTGGGTTCGTGGCGGGCCACGAGCACGCCATCCTTCGTGGCCACCAGGTCCGGCTCGATGAAGTCGGCACCCATGTCGATGGCGCGCTTGTAGCCTTCGAGCGTGTGGTCAGGCAGGTAGCCCGCCGCGCCGCGGTGGCCAATGACCAGGGGGCGGTCGCCG
>Ga0209023_10002000_pt1 | contig 26306 bp, 22 predicted proteins | sample LakOneMetagenome_FD_187468 | JGI IMG/M metagenome (GOLD analysis project Ga0209023, IMG submission 187468) | Freshwater and sediment microbial communities from Lake Erie, Canada (SPAdes) (version 2) | ecosystem: Environmental > Aquatic > Freshwater > Lentic | place: Lake Erie, Canada...
CGAGATCGCCACGACGCGCTCCTACTCCGGCCACGAGCAGGTGACGGTCGACGGACGCCGTGTCGATCTCGTGCCGCTTCGCAGTGACACGAAACCGATCGGCCTTCTCGCCACGTCGGGCCGGCGTGTGGAAGCGGGCACGCTTGACGCGCTGGCCGGCATCGCCGCCATCGCGATCGAACGGGCACGGTTTCTCGAAGAGCGAAAGGCGGCCGAACTCACCAGGCAGAGTGAACAACTGAAGACGGCGCTGCTCGCCTCGATCTCGCACGATCTCCGCACGCCGTTGACGGCCATTCAGCTTGCTGCGGCGAACATCAAAGACCCGTCACTGTCGAGTGAGCTTCGTGACGAGCAGGCGAATCTGGTCTTGAGTGAGACCGTGCGCCTTGGCAGGCTGTTCCAGAACATCCTCGAAATGGCGCGCCTGGACGCGGGCGCGATCGTCACTGAGCCGCGACGCACGCACCCGTCCGAAATTGTCGAGGGCGCATGCGAGCAGGCGTCAGCAGCGCTCCGCGAGCACGAGGTCTCCACGACGACTGACGGAGACATTCCGGTCAATGTCGACCCGCGGCTCGTCGCCTCAGCGCTGGCTCACGTGCTGGAGAATGCGGCGCACTACTCCCCGGCCGGCACTGCCATCGAGGTCCTCGCGGCAGTGGACGACCGCGGACTCACCGTTCGTGTCCGCGACCACGGACCGGGGATTGCCGCCGTCGACCTGCCACATCTCTTCGAGCGCTTTTACCGCGGCGCCAGCAGCGCCGGTCGTCGGTCTGGCACCGGCGTCGGACTCTGGATCGCGCACGGCCTGCTCGGCGTGATTGGCGGCGGGATTCGCGTCGAGAACTGTCCAGACGGCGGGGCTCAGTTCACCATCTTCGTGCCAACGCAGGCGGCCGCAGAGCGCCCGATGGCGCCAGAACCCGCAGCGTCATGACGAAAACCGTACGGATTCTCCTGGTCGACGATGAGGTCGCGATTCAGCGAGCGCTGGCACCGCTGCTGCGCAGCCGTGGCTACGACGTCGAGGTGGCAGGCACGGCACAGGACGCTCTCCGCCATTTCTCCGCGCGTCCGCACGATCTGCTCGTGCTCGACCTCGGCCTGCCCGACATGGAAGGCACCGAGGTGTGCCGCAGGATTCGCACCACGTCAAAGGTGCCGATCATCGTCCTCTCGGCGCGTGGCGGTGACACCGACAAGGTGCATGCGCTCGACCTGGGCGCTGATGACTACGTGACCAAGCCGTTCAGCCCAGACGAACTGCTGGCGCGTATTCGCGTCGCGCTGCGGCGCGTGATGGACGACGACGACCAGGATTCCGGTGTGCTGCGCGCGGGCGATTTGGCGATCGACTACGACCGCAGGCGCGTGCTCCGCGGCACGGTCGAAGTGCGGCTCACCCCGAAGGAGTTCGAGCTGCTCTCACTGCTGGCTCGCAACCACGACCGGGTGCTCACACACCGCGCCATTCTCAAGGAGGTCTGGGGGCCGAATGCGGTCGAGCAACCCGAACACCTCTGGACGCTCATCGCGCTCCTGCGCAAGAAGATTGAACCCGACCCCTCTAAGCCGCGCTATCTGTTGAGCGAGCCGTGGGTCGGCTACCGCTTTGCCGTGGACTCGCCCGACTAGCGCGTCGCGCTGAATTCGCGTTTCGACAGGGCTGTCTGCAACGCGCGCAGCAGGTCATCGCATTCAGCCGCCACCACACGCCGACGACCGAGTGTCAACGCCAGCGAACGCACGTTGGTATTGCGTCGCGACAGATCGACGATCTGTTGATTCACGCTGAGTAGACGCTCAACATCTTGCTCTGCCTGGTCGAGCAGTGCGCCCGGCTTTTGAGCTGCACCAGCAGTCGCGTGGGGCGCCCCACCCATCTGATGCAGACGAGCCAGGGCGCGCAGCGCGACGCCTTCCTCTTCGTGCATCTGCGCTTCGAGCTTCGCCATCGACGCCTCGTCGCTCTCCGCGATGTGCCTGGCTTCGAGCACCTGAATCTGCCGAAGCGAGCCGACGATGCGCTCGACGAGAACATCCGACTCCCCTGACTCAGGTGGACCGTAGGCGGTCCGAAGCGCCTTGACGGCGGCATCGACCGCGTCCTGGGCGTCACCAAACGACAGTCGCTGCGCCTTCAGGTTGGTGTTCTCCACCGCCAGCGGAAGAATCTCCGCATCGAGTGTCTGCAACTCAGCGAAGCGCGTGCCGAAGTCGTCGGCCATCTGCTTCTCCGTCGTGTATCCCAGCGAACCAAGCAGCGGCCCGAGGCGTGCGAACGAATCTGCCGCCGCCGTCATCGCGACTCTCGCCTCCTGCGCGGCCGCGGCTGAGACCTCGTCGGTGTCCGCAATCACTGCGCGGTTGGTCGCCTCGTTGCCCCTCGCAAATTCCACGTGCAGCTGGCCGCCAAGGTGGTCCGCCTCGACCTGCCGCGTCAGCACTGGCTGTCCGCCGCTACATCCGATCGCCAGAGTCGTCACAATCGCCAGGCCGAGTCGAACCGCGATCGGTGTGGCAGGTCTGAACACGCCTAGAGCGCTACGCATAGTTCGACCGTAGCACACTGCCATCCACTCACCTGGTGACTTCAGGAACTTTTCAGGACTTCATCAGGCCCCTTTTGGGGCCACCTCTCTAGGCTGGACACATGGACGATCGGACACGGTCATCGCCGTGCCCATCGCCCGATTCTGCGAGGTGCCTTGTGTGGGATGTGTTCGCCGTCGTGCTCACGTTCGGTTTCTTCCTGGTCAGCATCGGCTACGTGGCGATGTGCGACCGGTTGATGAAGTGAGGTCAGCCGTGGGACTCGATTACGCCGTTGCCCTTGTGGTGAGCATCGCCATGCTCGCCTACCTGGTCGTCGCCATGGTGACGCCTGAGAGGTTCTGACATGACACTCAACGGTTGGTCACAGATTCTGTTCTTCCTCGTTGCCGTCGCGCTCGCCACGCCGTTCATCGGCGGCTACATGGCGCGCGTCTTCACCCGTCAGCGAACCATCCTCGACCCTGTGCTTGGTCCGCTCGAGCGGTTCGTGTATCGCACAACCGGCGTTGATGCTGCACACGAGATGCGGTGGACCGAATACTCGGTCGCCCTGCTGCTCTTCAGCCTGGTGTCGATGCTGGTCCTCTACGGCATGCAGCGCCTCCAGGGACTGCTGCCGTTCAATCCGCAGGGCTTTGGCGCCGTCGCGCCAGACCTCGCCTTCAACACCGCCGCGTCGTTTACGACCAACACGAACTGGCAGGCGTACAGCGGCGAGTCGACGATGAGCTACTTCACGCAGATGGCGGGCCTGGCGTATCACAACTTCGTCTCGGCCGCCGTCGGCATCGCCGTCGCGATCGCGTTCATCCGCGGTATCTCCCAGAAAGAGAAGGACAGCCTCGGCAACTTCTGGGTTGACCTTGTCCGCTGCTCTCTCTGGGTGCTGCTGCCCATCGCCGTCGTCGGTTCGCTGCTGCTCGTCTCTCAGGGCGTGGTGCAGAACCTCCGTCCCTACGACACGGCAGTCACCCTCGAAGGCGCGAAGCAGGTCATCGCACAGGGACCAGTCGCGTCCCAGGAAATCATCAAGCAGTTCGGGACGAATGGCGGTGGGTTCTTCAACGCCAACAGCGCGCATCCCTTCGAGAACCCGACGCCCATTACCAACTGGATCGAGATGTTCGGCATCTTCTTCATCTCATCCGGCCTCACCTACACCCTGGGCACGATGACCGGCTCGAGACGCCATGGGTGGGCGGTCTGGGGCGCGATGGCATTTCTCTTCCTGGCTGGCGTGAGCACGGCCTACTGGGCAGAGGCGCGCGGTAACCCGATCCTCACGTCGGTCGGCGCGGACCAGACGGTCACCGCGCAGTCGCCCGGCGGAAACATGGAGGGCAAGGAAGTGCGCTTCGGCATCGCGAACACCGCACTCTTCGCCACCGCGACGACGGATGCGAGTTGCGGCGCCATCAACGGCTGGCTCGATTCGTTCACGCCGCTCGGCGGCCTCGTGCCTCTTGCCAACATCCAGTTGAGCGAAGTGGTGTTCGGAGGTGTCGGCGCAGGGATGTACGGCGTGCTGGTCTACATCATCCTCTCGGTGTTCATCGCCGGATTGATGGTTGGCCGGACGCCGGAGTATCTGGGCAAGAAGATTCAGGCGTTCGAGGTGCAGATGGCGATGCTCACCGTGCTGATCTTCTCGCTGCTCATTCTCAGCCTTACCGCCATCTCGAGCGTCTCGAGCTTTGGCACCGACGCCGTCGCGAACCCTGGCCCGCACGGTCTCTCGGAGATGCTCTACGCGTTCTCGTCAGCAGCTGGCAACAACGGCTCGGCGTTTGGCGGCATCAGCGTCAACACGCACTGGTACAACACGGCGCTTGGCCTGACGATGCTGTTCGGTCGTTTCTTCATGATCATTCCGCCGCTGGCGATTGCGGGCAGCCTCGGACGCAAGAAGCAGGTCCCGACGTCAACCGGCACCTTCCCCGTCACCACGCCGCTCTTCTCGGCGCTGCTCACCAGCGTCATCGTGATTGTCGGCGCGCTCACCTTCTTCCCGGCGCTGAGCCTCGGACCCATCGTTGAACACTTCGTCATGAATCACGGACAGGTCTTCTAATGGCCACGCATCCTACGTCACACACGATCTCCATCTGGGACCCGCGCATCGTTCGCCGCGCGCTCGTCGACGCGCTCCGGAAGCTGCATCCACGCGTCATGGCCAGGAACCCGGTCATGTTCGTGGTCGAAGTCGGCAGCGTCCTCACCACGTGGCGCTTCGTGCAGGACTTCATCACCGGCAAGCCGTCCCTGGCGTTCGAAGCGCAGATCACGGGATGGCTGTGGCTGACCGTGCTCTTCGCCAACTTCGCTGAAGCCATGGCTGAAGGTCGAGGCAAGGCGCAGGCGGACACCCTGCGCAAAGCCAAGACGGACACCATGGCGACGCGCGAGCGTGCTGGTGGAGGCTACGAGCCAGTGCCAGCCCAGGAGCTTCGCAAGGGCGACATCGTCCGGGTCATCGCTGGCGAGGTGATCCCGGCTGACGGCGACATCATCGAAGGCGTCGCGTCCGTCGACGAAAGCGCGATTACTGGCGAGTCCGCACCGGTGATTCGCGAGTCGGGCGGTGACCGGTCGGCCGTCACCGGCGGCACCCGCGTCCTGTCTGACTGGATTCGCGTGCGTGTCACCGCCAATCCCGGTGAAACGTTCCTGGACCGCATGATTGCCCTCGTCGAGGGGGCAGAGCGCCAGAAGACGCCGAACGAGATCGCACTGAACATCCTCCTCGCGGGACTGACCATCGTGTTCCTGATCGCGGTGGTGACGCTGCAGCCGCTCGCGATCTATTCGAACGCGTCGCAGTCGCTCTTCGTGCTCATCTCGCTGCTGGTGTGTCTGATCCCGACGACGATTGGCGGTCTGCTCTCAGCTATCGGCATCGCGGGCATGGACCGGCTCGTTCAGCACAACGTGCTCGCGATGTCGGGCCGCGCTGTGGAAGCCGCGGGCGATGTGCACACACTGCTGCTCGACAAGACCGGCACCATCACCCTTGGCAACAGACAGGCGAGCGAGTTCATTCCACTGCCTGGCGTCAGCGAGTCGTCGCTTGCCGACGCCGCGCAACTCGCGTCGCTTCCCGATGAAACGCCGGAGGGTCGCTCGATCGTGGCGCTCTCGCGAGACAAGTACGGCCTCCGCGTGCGCGAACTGCCGGCCGACCTGGCGACGTTCGTACCCTTCACCGCGCAGACGCGCATGTCAGGCGTGGACCTGCAGGTCGAGGCCGCGGTCGGCGCTGGGACATCGGGAGGCGCGCTCCCGAACGGGTCCCCAGTCAGGCAGATCCGCAAGGGCGCTGCGGACGCCATCACGAAGTGGGTGGCAGCCAGTGGCGGCACCGTTCCCACTACCGTGTCCGCCATCGTCGAGCGTATCGCCCGGGCCGGCGGCACGCCGCTGGTTGTCTCTGATGGAACCGCGATTCTCGGCGTCATCCACCTGAAAGACATCGTCAAGTCAGGGATGCGCGAACGCTTCGCGCACCTGCGGGCGATGGGCATCAAGACCGTCATGATCACGGGCGACAACCCGCTGACGGCTGCTGCCATCGCTGCCGAAGCCGGCGTCGACGACTTCCTGGCGCAGGCGACGCCCGAAGACAAGATGGTGCTCATCAAACGCGAGCAAGGTGACGGCAAGCTGGTTGCGATGACGGGCGACGGCACCAACGACGCCCCGGCACTGGCGCAGGCCGACGTCGGCGTGGCGATGAACACCGGCACGCAGGCGGCCAAAGAAGCCGGCAACATGGTGGACCTCGACTCGAATCCGACGAAACTCATCGAGATCGTCGAGATCGGCAAGCAGCTGCTCATCACGCGTGGCGCGTTGACCACCTTCTCCATCGCCAATGATGTCGCCAAGTACTTCGCCATCATTCCGGCCATGTTCCTGCTCGCCTTCCCGCAGCTTGGCGCGCTGAACATCATGGGGCTTCACACGCCGGAGTCGGCCATCCTGTCGGCCGTCATCTTCAACGCCCTGATCATCGTGGCGCTCGTGCCACTTGCCCTGCGAGGCGTTCGCTATCGGCCCGAAGGCGCCGCGGCGCTGCTTCGTCGCAATCTCCTGATTTACGGCGCAGGCGGCGTTGTCGTCCCGTTCCTGGGCATCAAGGCCATCGACGTGCTTATTACCGCGCTGCACCTGGCATAGGAGCCGAGTCATGAACCTCACACGCAACCTGATATCCGCCGTCCTGATGACGCTGGTCACGACCGTGATCCTGGGAATCGCCTATCCGCTCGTCATCACGGGCATCGCGCAGGTCGCCTTTCCTGCGACGGCCAATGGGCAACTGATTGAGCACGGCGACACCGTGATTGGCTCAACCCTGATCGGACAAGGCTTTTCGAAGCCCGCGTACTTCCACCCGAGGCCGTCAGCAACGGCCACGCCCTACGACGCCGCGAATTCGAGCGGCAGCAACTACGGGCCGACAAACAAGAAGCTGATCGACGCCGTCCGCAGCAACGTCGAAGCGGCGCGTTCCGAAAACCCCGACACGCCAGTTCCAATCGACCTGGTGACCACGTCGGCGTCCGGCTTCGACCCGCATGTGTCGCCTGCCGCCGCCGACTTTCAAGTGCCGCGCGTCGCGCGCGAGCGTCACGTCTCCGAGCAGACGATTCGGCAACTTGTCGCACGGCATACCGAGGGACGAACGTTTGGCTTCCTTGGTGAAGCGCGCGTGAATGTGCTCGAAATGAACCTGGCGCTCGACGCGCAATACCCTGTCGCGGCCCGCTGAGGATGCGGTCCGCTATCGGAGTCATCGATGTCGATTGTGGTGCTGTCGTGAGCGAATCCCCCCATCGAACACCGGAAGCGCTGCTCGATCGCCTGAAGGAGGACGAGAGGGCGCGGCTCCGGGTCTACATCGGCGCGGCGCCGGGCGTTGGCAAGACCTACGCGATGCTGCAGGAGGCGCACGCACTCAAGGCGCGTGGCGTCGACGTGGTCGCTGGCCTCGTGGAGACCTACGGCCGCCCCGACACGCAGGCGCAGGTGCGTGACCTGGAAGTCGTACCCCGGCGACGTATCGAATACCGGGGAGCCGTACTCGAGGATCTCGACGTTGACGCGGTCATCGCGCGCCGGCCGCAGGTCTGCGTCATCGATGAACTCGCGCACACCAACATTCCAGGCAGCCGGCACGCCAAGCGCTACGAAGACGTGCTCGAGATCCTGAACGCCGGCATCAGCGTCCTGACGGCCGTCAACATCCAGCACCTCGAAACACTCAACGATGCCGTGGCTCGCGTGACCGGCGTGCGGGTGCGCGAAACAGTCCCCGACACTTTCCTCGACCGCGCCGACGAAGTCATCAATGTCGACGTCACCGTCGACGAATTGCGGAACCGGCTCCGTCACGGAAAGGTCTACAAACCCGAGAAGGTCGAACAGGCACTGTCGAACTTCTTCAGAAAGGGCAACCTCTCGACGCTGCGCGAACTCGCCCTTCGGGCGGTAGCCGACGAAGTTGGCGAGAAGGCCGCCAGCTACCGCGCGCGTGAAGGGCTGGAACCTGCGCTCATCCCGGAGCGCGTGATGGTCTGCATGAGCTCGAACACGGAGGCCACGCGCGTCCTGCGCACCGGCGCCCGCATCGCAGGTCGACTCGGTGCGCGCTGGTACGCGGTCTACGTGGAAACGCCTCCGGAGAAGCCGGGGCGCATGAAGGCACGCGACTCAGAGGCGCTGCAACAGAACATCCGCCTCGCCGAGAGCCTTGGCGCGACGGTGGTTCGCGTGCGAGCCCCCAAGCCGGCAGACGGTCTGATCGCCTTCGCCCAGCGCGAAGGCGTCACACACGTCATATTCGGTCAGACCGCACGCTCGCGCTGGGAGGCGCTCATTCACGGTTCGACGCTCGACAAGTTCCTCGGCGCAGTGCCCGATGCCGCCGTACAGGTCGTGCCGCACAGCGAGCCATGAAGACGACGACGCGACTAGGTCTGCGTCAGATGGGTGCGAAGCCTGTCCAGTGCCTCCTGCCGCCTCGAACTCGCCAGGTCGTCTTCGAGCGCAGCAAGCGCGGCGGTCACAACGTCGCGATGATGAATGTCTGGACCGACCGATTGCACCGCCTCAACCCACAGCCGATGGATGCGGTCGATGTCGTCGGACGACAACTCCGGGGTGTGTGCACCGAGCGAAAAGCGCTTCACATGTCCGTTCTTACAGAGCACAACGAAGCGCGTGGCCAGTTCCAGCGTCCGGGGCGTCCTGTCCCACGCTTCCCCGAGCAGCATGGCCTGCCGCTCCGGAGTCATCACCTCGGACTCGCCCACCACCACGAGTCCCGACTCCAGGTTCACGGCCGATTGCGCGAGCGCATCGAAGATGTTCGTGCCTGGAGCAACGAGCAGCGTCACACGCCGCCCATGGCGCTCCGCAACGGCCACCACGCGTGTGAACAACCGCTGTTCGTACTCGGAGAACATCTGGTCTTCTGCCGTGCCGTGCTGGCCGGAGCCAAGGACGCGAACGGTCAGCACGACAATGTCGCGTCCGGACGACTCGGGCTGCTCGAGAATCCAGTCCAGCTGCGTCAGCGTGTTGTAGTCGCGCACCGGCACGAGGACGCCCCCTGGCTTCACCCCGACCGCTTCGGCACCGATGTCCTTGCCGGTGTCGAGCTGGAACTGATCGAGCAGGCCGGCGTTGGCACCACGCCGCCGGAGCGTGATGCGCTCGGACGTCACGAACACGACGAAGAACGCCGCCGTGAAGCTGATGCCGGCGACCGTCGCCACCTGCTTGGTGAACAGGTTGACGATGGCGCAGGTGAAGAGCACTGCGGCGATCAGAATCAATCCGACCGGCAGCTCGCGACTTCCCAGCTTCAGGTTCAGCGGCACACGCCACGGGCGCGGCGCGTCGGGCCGCTTGTATCTGAGGATCAGCACCGACACCGCGTTGAAGGCAAAGCTCCAGATCACGCCAAAGGCGTACGCCTCGCCGAGGACGAAGACGTCTCCGCGACTCAGGAGAATCGTCACCAGTTGCAGGATGACGATCAGGTTGATCAGCCGGTACGTCGTGCCGAACCGCTTGTGCGGTTTGCGGAACCAGTCCGTCATCACGCCGTCTTCAGCCACGCGGTTGAGCACGCCGTTCGAGCCCACGATGGCGGTGTTCGCCGCGCCCGCGAGAATGAGGAAGCCGACCACCACCACGAACGCCTGGAACAGCAATCGCAGCGACTGCGGTCCGACCAGATGCATCGCGAGTCCGGAGATCAGGTTGTCGTAGAACTTCGGACGCACATCGTCAGGGATGATGGCGGTCGCGAAGAAGCTGACGAGCGCGGTGAACAGCAGGCTGTAGACGAAGATGACCATGCCCGCGCGCTGCAGGTTCTTCACCTTCGGCTGCTCGATCTCTCGGTAGACCTGCGCGAGCGACTCTTCCCCGCTCATCGCGAGAATGGAGTGGCCAAAGCCGACGAAGATGGCGACGGCGGCAATCGTCGGCCACACCGTGCCCTTCAGCCATCCAAGCGACTCGTTCGAGAAGTGCATGTTCTCGGGGATCGGCGCCGGCGGAAGGCTGCCGCCACGTTCGAGCAGCGTCAGCAGACACCACACGATGAGGATGACGACCATCACTGTCGTCACCTGCATGATGCGCAGGGCGTCGTCGCTCGACTCGTGCAGTCCCTTGGTGTTGCGCCACCAGAAGTAGATGGTGATGACAATGGCAATGAGCGACGCGACCCAACCCCTCGATAGCTGCAGCGTGAAGCCGCCGCGAACCAGGAGTTCGTTCACCAGACCCGCGATGTACTGTCCGGCCGACACGCCGCTGATGGGTCCGGTCAGCACGTAGTCGAAGAGCAGCGCCGATACCGAGAGTTTGGCGAGCGTGCCGCCCATGGCTTCTTTCACCACGCGGTAGACGCCGGCGCGCACGAACATCGCGGAACTCTCGATGTAAAGCGCGCGCACCGCGTACGAAAACAGCATGACGCCAAGAACGAACCACGGCGCGGACCGGCCGATCGCCTGCTCGACGATGCCGCCGACGTAGAACGCCGTGGACCCGAGATCGCTCAGAACGATCGCGGCCGCACGCCAGAACGAAATGAAGGTGAGAAGAACGGTAGAGGCGACGACGACGCGGACGCGCCCGCTCGTCGACAACGAGGCAGTCGATTGCACACAGTGCTCCCGAGTTAGTGCCGACGGGGTTAGCTGACGGGCTCGAACTCGGAAGTGTTCTACGGCAACGAGTGCCGATACGCCCCTGGACCCTGGGTCCCCCGCGAGTCGCGTGTGGCGCGACGCTTAGGCCAAGCGCTGACTATACCGCACCGTCCGGAAAGCGCAATGCGCGGAGCCGCATAGAGAATTCGTGAGGACTCAGTACGGAACTTGCTCGGGCCATTGCTCGATGACCGCACCTCACCGACCGAGCGCACCTGCAAGCCATCGTCAATGCAGCACTTACCGGACAACGACGTCCGATCCACGGCGAGAACCGACGCACCGACCGGTGTCGCGATCCACGACACCAGGCGTCGCGCTGCCACTGTTGATGCTCCTGCTTCTCAGTGTGGTGAGTCGTCCGGCACTCGCCCAGGGGCCACTCAAGTCGACGGTATACGCATCGGGCCTCTCGGTGCCGGTGGCCTTCGTTCAGGACCCAGGCGACCGCACGGTGCAGTTGGTCGTGGAACAGAGCGGTCGTATCAAGGCCATCAAGAACGGCGTCGTGCAGACCACGCCATTTCTGGACCTGTCGAGCGTCGTCTCGTACGGCGGCGAGCAGGGTCTGCTTGGACTGGCCCTGGCGCCCGACTACGCCAGCACTCGCCGCTTCTACGTGAACTTCACCAACACGTCCGGCAACACGGTCGTCGCGCGCTTCAAGAGAAGCGTGTCCAACGCACTCATCGCGGACCCGGCTTCGCGTTTCGATCTGCACTGGGGCGGCGCCGGCGGACCTGCGTTCATCACGCAGCCGTACTCGAATCACAACGGTGGTCATCTCGCGTTTGGTCCCGATGGCTATCTCTATGTCGGGCTCGGCGACGGCGGGTCTGGAGATGATCCTGGCAACCGGTCGCAGACGCCGTCCGAGTGGCTCGGCAAGATGCTCCGCATCGACGTCAGCGTGGCAGACGGCGATGCCACCGGTTACCGCGTACCTGCGGACAATCCCTTCGTGTCCAGCGGTCCGAGTGGAACGAAGCCCGAGATCTGGAGCTTTGGCTTGCGCAACCCCTGGCGCTACACGTTCGACGATCCGACGCGCGGTGGAACCGGCGCGCTCATCATCGGCGACGTCGGTCAGGCTTCGTACGAAGAGGTGGATTACGAGCCGGCCAATCGCGGCGGACGCAACTACGGCTGGCGCTATCGCGAAGGCGCGCACGATCACGTCACCTCCCTGCCGCCGGCCTACCTGCTCTCACGGACCCGATTCACGAGTACGACCGCTCGGTTGGTCAGGCCGTGACGGGTGGCTACGTCTATCGCGGCGCTGCCCTCGGCGCGGCGTACCGCGGACGCTACTTCTTCGCCGACTACGTGCGCGGCCGCGTGTGGTCGGTTGCGCTCACGCTCAACGGATCTGGAGAAGCCACGGCGTCCGGACTCATCGAACACACAGCAACCCTTGGCGGCGTGTCCGTCGGCAACGTCAGCGCGTTCGGCGTCGATACCGATGGTGAGCTCTACGTGGTCAGCTACTCGCTCGGCACCATCCGCAAGATCCAGCTGGCAGACACAACGAGACGAACCACTGGTGACATCGATGGTGACGGTAAGGCCGACATCACAATCTACAGGCCGACGACCGGCGGCTGGTGGACGTTGAAGTCAGGCACCAGTTACGCCACCTACAGCGGCACGGCGTGGGGTCTGCCCGGCGACCTTCCCGTGCCTGGCGATTACGACGGCGACGGCAAGCTCGATCTCGCTGTCTATCGACCGTCCACCGGCGGCTGGTGGATTGCGTGGTCGTCCACCAACTTCGCAACCTACCAGGGCTACCCATGGGGACTAGAGAGTGATGTGCCCGTGCCTGCCGACTACGACGGCGACGGCATCACGGATATCGCGGTCTATCGGCCGTCGAACGGCACGTGGTGGGTCCTGAAGTCATCCACGAATTTCACAGCGTATGCGAGCTACACCTCGGGTGCGCCCGGAGACGTGCCGGTTCCAGGCGACTTCGACGGAGATGGCAAGGCCGACCCCGCGACGTATCGCCCTTCGACAGGCACATGGTCGGCACTCACGTCGGGCTCCGGCTACACAAGTCCCGTGAGTCTTGATTGGGGAGTGCTGGGTGACGTGCCCGTACCCGGCGATTACGACGGAGACGGAAGGATTGATCCGGCGATCTATCGGCCGTCGACAGGAGGATGGTGGATTGCGTGGTCCAGTTCGGGTTACGCCACCTACGGCGGTTACGCCTGGGGCCTGAGTGGCGATACGCCGATTCCGGCGGATTACGACGGCGATGGTCGTCTCGACATCGCCGTCTATCGACCGTCGACAGGCGGATGGTGGGTGTTGACGTCGGGTTCCAACTTCACCGCGTCTGGCACCTTCAGTTGGGGTCTGGCGGGAGACGTTCCCATCTACCATCGCCCCTGAACGATGCGTGTGCGGAAGGGTGCCTGATGCCAGGCGCCCTCCGCAACGCGCGCGTGTCAGTAGCGCTTCGCCCAGCCACCAGTGACGAAGCTGAATTGCGGCGGACCGGTGACACCGGCTTTCTGCATCGCAGCCTTCAGGTCAGGACTGCCGGCAAACGCCGTCAACGCGCCGAACGTTTCAGCCTGGTGATAGATGATGGCGACGTTCGGGTCGTCGACCGAGCGGTTCACGGCGTGGCCGATGATGCCGCCTTGCCGACGAATGGCGTCCGCGGCCTTGTAGCCCTCCAGCCACGTGTCGAAGTCGCCCACCGGGTGCGTGACGATGAAGGCGGGCAGTTCCCTGTCCCACACGATGTTCTCCGACACGGGCGTCATCCAGGCCAGCGTCGGGGCATTGGTCACGCCTGCGCCCTGCATGGCTTGCCTGGTGTCGTCTGACTGCGCGAAGGCTTTCGCCTTCTCAGGATCGGAGACCGCCAGGTAGAGACTGAGCTGGTTGGGATTGTCCATTCCGCGGTTGATGTGATGACCGAGGATGCCCGCCGCGCGCCTCATCCCTTCGTGCTCATCGAACGCCATTTTCCATCGCGTCCAATCGGACACCTCGTGATTGATGATCACTGCGCATGGTGGAACCGGGTTGCCGTCGCTCATGAGCACGCTCCTCCCAGGAAGGCGGCGCTCGGGCACGCGGGAGTCACACGCACTCTCGCGTGTCCTTACGCGGTTGGCGAATGCACGAGGATACGGCCAGTCGAGCCCCCGAGTGCATGGAAGTGTGGGAGCGTCGGAAAAATGCCCGAGAGACCACAGCCTCGAGGAGGTAATGACGCTGAGCCCCGCCACAGCTTGACCCTCGAGCGCTGCCAACGCACAATGCGCCAACGATGCGGGCCGCGCCTGTCCCGCACATCGAGGGAGTCATGCCACGAAGGTTCACCTCACCCCTCCGCAAGCGCCCTGGCATCGCGACGCGTGCACTCACAGAGCTGCTGAGGTAGCCTACTGGGCGGACATCCGCGTCGCACTCAGACAGTTCAGTGGCGCTCTCTCGCGCTGATGACGTCAGGGGCACTCTCGATCGCGCACGGCTCGTGTCCGCAGGCACTCTAACTGACACCATCTCGAACGGTCCGACGACGCGTTCGAGGCAAGGGTTCATATGGCCGACACGCTCGCACAACAGATCACTGCCGGGGCACTCAGTTCAAATCCGCATCTTCACCGCTGGATCGAGAAGATGGCGGAGCTCTGCAAGCCTGACGCGATTCACTGGGTTGACGGCTCGCAGGAGGAATACGACCGTCTGTGCACCGAGATGGAAGAGAAAGGTACGTTCATCCGGCTCAATCAGACGCTCTGGCCCGGGTGCTTCCTCGCCCGCTCCGATCCTGGAGATGTCGCGCGCGTCGAAGACCGGACGTTCATCTGCTCGCTCTCGAAGGAGGCCGCCGGACCGACGAACAACTGGGTCGATCCTTTCGAGATGCGCAAGACGCTGAAGCGCCTCTTCGACGGCAGCATGCGCGGACGTACGATGTATGTCATCGCGTTCAGCATGGGTCCGATCGGCTCGCCGATGTCGCAGATTGGCGTCCAGTTGACCGACTCGCCGTATGCCGTCGTCAACATGCGAATCATGGCGCGCATCGGACGCGACGTGTTCAAGCTGATTGATGCCGACTTCAAGCGCGTCGTCCCCTGTCTGCATTCGGTCGGCGCGCCGCTCGCCACCGGGCAGGCCGACGTGCCGTGGCCCTGCAACCAGGACAAATACATCGTCCACTTCCCCGAGACGCGAGAGATCTGGAGTTACGGGTCGGGGTACGGCGGCAACGCGCTGCTCGGCAAGAAGTGCTTCGCGCTGCGCATTGCGTCGGCGATTGCACGCGACGAGGGATGGATGGCCGAGCACATGCTCATCCTCGGCATCGAGAATCCTGAGGGTAAGAAGGTCTATATCGCTGCGGCGTTCCCGAGTGCGTGCGGAAAGACAAACTTCGCGATGATCATTCCGCCGCCTGTGTTCGCGAAACAGGGGTGGAAGGTGTCGACGGTTGGCGACGACATCGCGTGGATCAAACCAGACAGTTCCGGTCGCCTACGTGCGATTAATCCCGAGGCTGGCTTCTTCGGCGTGGCCCCAGGCACTGGCCACAAGACGAATCCCGTGGCGATGGAGACGCTATCGCGCAACACGATCTTCACCAACGTGGCGCTGACGCCAGACGGCGGCGTGTGGTGGGAAGGCATGACCGACACGCCACCCGCCCAGGCGATCGACTGGCGCGGTCGCGAGTGGACGCCCGAGATCGCCGCGTCAACGGGTACAACGGCCGCCCATCCCAACGCGCGCTTTACCGCGCCCGCGCATCAGTGCCCGACGATTGATCCCGACTGGGAGAACCCGAACGGCGTGCCCGTCAGCGCCGTCATCTTCGGCGGACGCCGGGCGACGACGATGCCGCTCATCTATCAGGCGTTCAACTGGTCGAGCGGCGTCTACATTGGCGCCACGATGGGCTCGGAGACGACGGCGGCTGCGACGGGACAGGTGGGTAAGGTCAGGCGCGATCCCATGGCGATGCTGCCCTTCTGCGGCTACAACATGGGCGACTACTTCCGTCACTGGATCAACATGCAGAGAAGCGTGGCGGAAACGCCGCGCATCTTCCATGTGAACTGGTTCCGCAAGAACAAGGACGGCAAGTTCATCTGGCCAGGATTCAGCGAGAACATGCGCGTGCTCAAGTGGGTGTTCGACCGTGTCAGCGGAGGCGGTCCAGCCAGAGAAACACCTATCGGATGGATGCCGCGTTACGAAGACATGGACTGGACGGGACTCGACTTTCCCGAGGCCACGTTCGACCAACTGCAGGAGTTCGATCGACGTGCCTGGCGTGACGAGGTCATCGGTCAGCAGGAGCTCTTCATCGACCTGCACTCGACGCTGCCCAAGGAATTGTTGTACGAGCGCGAACTCTTGATCTGCCGCATGTAGCGGTGCTCTTCCACGGTGGCAACAGCTCGGGCGCCCTGCCCCGCTGTTGTCACCGTCAGACTCAGTCGTCGGCACAAACGCCATCCCTGCGCAGCCGATGGTCTTCGCCAGCACGCCAAGACCTTCTTCTCATCGTCAGCGCCTCGCAAGTCAGGACGTCGCGCATCGGTCGGGCATCGATGTTGCTCGACGCGCAGCGAGGGAGCCAACGTGTCCAAGAAGAAGCCCAACGAAGAGGTCATCGTTCCCATTAGTTCGGAAACCGAGGAAGAACGCGAGCGCATCCGCAGCTCGAACGACCGCGACCAGCGGCTCGAGCGCGAAGGCAAACCTTCGGCGCACAACAAGGGGTATGACGAGGTTGCCGATCGTGGTCCGACGGCTGCGCCAACACCGTCCGCGCCGCCCTTCGCGCAGTCGACCAGTCCTGGCTCGGACATTCACGACGATTGGCAGTCGGCGGCAGACTCCGGCGACGAGTCGCCCGGCGGAGACAATCCACCGCCCGATGTGAGCATCGATGACATCGGGCGCCAGATGGGCCTGCAGTATCAGGATGACGAACCGCTGCGAGGTTCGGAGAAGGTGGATGCGCGGGATAAGAAGCGGCGAGAGTAAGTGACTGGCGTGCTCGAAGCACGCCAGTCCATCTTCTTACAGTCCCAGCATGTCAGGGCCGTTGAGTCGCGCCGCTCGACGTTCTGTCACCTGGTGGTGGCTGAGAAAATCGAGCACATCGTCCTTCAGCTGTTGCTTGTGCGTGGCCAGCAGACCGTGCGGAGCCCCGTCGTACTCAATCAGTTGCGCATTCGGAATGGCCCTGGACGTCAGGCGGGACGAACTGTCGATGGGAACGATCTTGTCACTCGTGCCGTGAATGACGAGTGTTGGCACTCTGAAGGCCGACAGGTCCGGGCGGAAATCTGTCGACGCAAACGATTCGGCACAGGCGAGCGTTGCCTTGAGGCTCGCCTGCATGGCCAGCGCCGCAGACCAGTGGACGATCTCGTCACTCGCCTGATGCGTGATCATGCCCATGCCGTAGAAGTCCTTAAAGAACGACCGCCAGAAGTGGGCGCGGTCTGAGCGCATCTCGCCCGCCATCTGCTCGAAGACTGACGGGTCCACACCGGTGGGATTGTCGGTCGTGCGCATCATGAAAGGCAGCACGGTGGAGATGAGCACGCACTGATCGACGTTCGCACCCTCATGGCGGCTCATGTAACGCGCCACTTCCCCGCCACCCATCGAGAACCCGATCAGCGTGGCGTTCTCCACGTTGACCGCATCCATGACTGCGGCGAGATCATCGCTGAGCGAGTCGTAGTCGTAGCCACCCCAGGGATGCTCTGAACGACCGAACCCGCGACGGTCGTACGCGATGGCGCGCATGCCGGCATCTGCGATGGCCATGCCGAGATCGTCGAAGGTGTCCGCAGACAACGGCCACCCGTGCATGAGGATGACCGGGCGTCCGCGTCCCCAGTCCTTCACGAAGAGCAGTGTGTCGTCGTGTGAGTCGATGAAGGGCACGTCGCACTCTCCTGAGCCAGATGAACGCGGGGTTAGCGGCGGGCGGAGCGGGGTCTGAAGATGAGCGGTGTCGGTCGGAGCTGGCGGTGATGCACTGCGATCGTGCGGGGCCGCCCAAGGCCACCGCACAGTCGTCAGCGCAACACTAGATCGAGGGTGTCACTCTTCGCTCGTTGTCAGAGCTGCAATGGGCCGACTCTCGTCAAGCGACAGGTGCTGAGTAATGGCTGCGAGACGGGGCGCTTTTCTGCGTTCGCCGAAGGTGCGCAACAGGCCTGCTCGGACACCGACACGCGGCGTCCACCCGAGTATCTGCGTGGCGGCCGTCACATCGAAGGGCGCGAGCGGTCGCAAGGCGCGAACCCGGTACCGCGTCATCGGAAGCGGTGTGCGAAGGACGAACGACGCGGCGTCCATGACGGTTGCCACGCTCTGCATCAGTGCTGCCGGCACTCGTACGGTGCGGAAGGCACGGGTGGGCAAATGCTTGTACCAGTCCAGGTATTCGTTCAGCGTCACTTCTTCGGGATCGATCACGTGGAAGATCCGTCCGTCGACGCCAGGCGTCGTACCTGCGAGCACCAGCGCGTCAGCCACATCGTCTGTGTAGACGAGTGGAAGCGCCTGAGAACCGGCACCAACCGAGATCCACGCGGAGCCGAACGCGAAGGTCGCATTCGGGCAGCGCTGCGCGGCGCGCGGACCGACAATCTGGCCAGGACGCACGATGACGGCGCGCAGACCGCGCGCGGCCATCGCGGCGCGAATGATTCGTTCTGCGGCAGCCTTCGCGCAGGTATAGGCGCCACGTCGTTCGGGGAACGGCTCGAGTGCGGACGTTTCGTGCACTGGCTGATCGCGCTCGCGGGACGCGGAGTCCACGACACCGAGGGAACTCACGTGAACGAGGCGGCGAACACCGTGACGCATGCACGCATCAATCACGTGGTGCGTTCCGCGAACGATGGTGGATTCGAAGTCCTCAGCAGTACCGCTCATCGCCGCGCCGAGGTGGTAGACCACGTCGACGCCGTTGACGGCACGATCGACGGCACCCGGATCGCGAAGATCGCCGCGCACGATCTCGATGCCCGGATCATCTGCCAGCACGCCGGCGCGATCCCGAACCAGCGCTCGGATCCGTACATCTTCATGATGGAGTCGCGCGATGAGCGCTTCTCCGACAAGGCCTGTTGCGCCGGTGACCAGGATGGTTGGAACGTTTCTCTGTGGTGACATCATGCACGCGCAGCCGAAGCGTCTGAACGCATCGTCTCTCCGGTGAAAGTTGCTGTCCCTTACGCAAAGGTGCTGCCGCATTCGGAATGCGCCGCGATCGGTGGCGGCCAAGTCCAGGAACGGCGGAAAGACTCAGCAGAAATCTGGATTTCCAGCGCCGAACCTATCGTTCGGTCAAGCGCTTGACACTTCCACGCCAAGGGCACAAAGCTCAGGCGTGTGTATGAGATGGCGACTGCCGTTTCAATGGAGTCCGCGCGTCAAAGTGCAACCTCACTGCTCAACAGTCTGACTTTCCGCCGCCGCGCGTTTAACTCACGCGAGTGCGTCACCGCATGAACGGGCGTCCGCCGGGTGTCGGGCACGCGGCCAAGCAGCGTCATCTTGGTGACGCTTTGGGGTCAGCGTCTTGACCTTGCAGCGCGAATGTGACGACCGCCCGCTACCCGGGCGTGTCTAGCCAGCCGACCTCAGTCAACGCGCGCCCTCCGTTGCGGATCTTGCTTGCGAGGGCCATTCAGAGCAGAAGACCGGCGCGCGTCGTCGCCGACGCCATGCCCTAGGTCTGGCGCTGCGAGATGCGTGGGATTCAGGCACGCGCTGCCAGCGGAAGGCTGAGTCAAACCGCGGGTTAGGTTTCCGCACAAACAAGAACGGCCTCGCTGAGGGCGAGGCCGCAAAGAACTTTCTAAATTGGTCGGGATGGCGGGATTCGAACCCACGACCCCCTGACCCCCAGACGCGGATATCGGCAATTGGCTGAACACGCCTGAAACGACGAGCGACAATATTTGCCTGTAAACATTGGTGCAATTGCCGTCCATCCAGTTTCGATGGATTTCACCGATTTTCTGTCGTATGTTACCCACAGTGTTACCCACGGAGGCGCGCTGGCGCCCCCCTGACTCGCTGAGGGCTCCCCTTCTATGCCGACGATGGCACTCACGGACCGCTCGATCGCGGCGCTGAAAGGTCGCCCGGTCCGCGTCGACTACTTCGACCGGGCACTCCCTGGCTTCGGCGTTCGGGTGAGCCCAGCCGGACGGAAGACGTTCATCCTTCTTCACCGCATCAACGGCAGGCTGCAGAGAATGACCGTGCGCGAGTCGCAGAGCGACGTCAGCACCTATCCCCTGCTCACCCTGGCTCGCGCACGCGAGCTTGCGCGCGAGGCACTCCGAAGTTCCAGCATCGGCGAGAACCTCAACGCCGTACGGAAGCTGCAACGCGAGCGGACCTTCGGTGTGCTGGCCGCCGACTACATCGAGAAGCACGCGAAGCGAAAGAAGCGAAGTTGGCGCGAAGACGCGCGCCTGATTCGGTCCGAGTTGAGCGCGTGGACCGACCGGCCCGTAACGTCGATTCGCCGCGTTGATGTGCGCGAACTCCTCGAAGCGGTCATCGAGCGCGGCGCGCCAGTCCAGGCGAACCGATTACTTGCGCTCGTGCGAAAGGTCCTGAACTTCGCGATTGACCAGGAGTGGATCGACGCGAACCCGGCAGGCGCGATGCCGAAACCGTCGGCCGAGCAGTCTCGCGATCGCGTGCTGACGGCCGATGAAATCAGGTTGCTATGGAGTTGGTTAGACCGCGAGCCAGCGGCAGACCTCGACATCCAGGCGAAGCGCGAACACGAGTTGAACCAGCAGGTGCTGAAGCTGCGACTGATCACGGCACAGCGCGGCGGCGAAGTCGTCGACATGCGATGGAACGATGTCGATCTCGACGCCGGCTGGTGGACCATTCCCGCTGAGCATTCGAAGAACAAGCTTCCGCATCGGGTTCCGCTTAGCCCCATGGCCGCGACCATCCTGGCGGAGCGACTCGCCACGGCCGCCGAGAGCGCCGTCTACGTCTTCGCCGGCATCCGCGGGAAGAACCACCGACACGGGCTCCTCGATGGGCTTGGCGTGTCGAACGTACGGCCGCACGACTTCCGTCGCACCGCCGCATCCGTCATGGCGAGTGGTGGCATTCCGCGACTCACGATCGCGAAGATTCTCAACCACGTCGACGATAGCGTCACGGCCGTCTACGACCGGCACAGCTACGACCCGGAGAAACGCGCGGCGCTCGACTGGTGGGCCGTGACGTTGGCGGCCATCATCAGGCACTCGGAAGCGAAGGTGCGGCCCTTCGCGAAACGGGCGTGACTTTCGCGACGGCCGCGACGGCAAGGGACTCGAAGGATTCTCGATTCGCTTGCGCGTGTCGTCAGACGGCGGGTTCGCCAGGATCCGACAGCAGGCACAGGACATCGCCGCCCCCACTGGTGGCAAGCCCTCGGTCGAATGTGACCACTCGCCCACCGTGGCGACGCGCAAGACCGAGAAGATACCGATCGGTGATCTGCTTCGCCGTGGACGCCAATCTAACTTCAGCCATGGTGGCCGGCGAAATCGCGTCGGCCCAAAACCAGTGCTCTCGTGTAGCGACCGTGAGAAGCAGAAGCTGGTCCGCGGTTCGTTCTGGCTTCAGGCTCCCACCAGGCAGCTGCGCGCAAACGCGGATGACTCCGAGTTCGGTCGCTGCGCACGTCGCCCAACCGTCTCGCGTCGCCTCAGCCGTGAACCAGCGCATGGCTTTGCTGTGGTGCTCGTGCTCAGGCACCAGGAGCGCGACGAGCACGTTCACATCAAGCAGACTGATCACGCCGGGTTACTCGTGGGCGGCAAGTCGATCGACATCGTCGACCGTTAGGGTCGGCGCCTGAGGCCGGGGCGGAAACACCGGCACTCCCAGTTCGAAGCGCACTTCGACTTCCGCAAATCGCCGCAGGAGTGTTTCGATGAACGCGTCCACGGGCTGACCGGCTTCGTTCGCGAGGTTGGCGAGCCGCTCTTTGAGGCCGGCGTCCACGGTTATCGTCGCATTCGCCATGCCGCCATTCTCCCACACAGTCCAATTGGCAACGCACCGGTTCGCCGAGCCAGCCTAATCAGTGACTGTACCGAGGATGCCCGCGAGCGCGAATGAACCGGCGGAGAGGCGCGGAGCAGCGGTCGTCGTTCGTCTGCCCCAAATCGCTGCAGAACAGTTCCGCACCAGAGGCGCCGCGGTCGCGGGGGTGTCGAATTTGGATCCAGCGTGCTGGGGCCTCTTGCTACTCTGGCCGGCCAAAGCGCGAACACCGTTTCGGAGAAACGCCAAAGTGCGCCTTTGGCCGGCTGTACGCCGTCCTGCAGGCCGTTGTTCGCGCGAGCATGTGGATTCTTCGTCCACCGACCTCACGCGCGGGTGGACTGGAGCTACGGCGTGGGCGACGTGGCAGGCGACGGCGGCGGCAGATCGAGCGCGGCCCGATCGTGTGGGCGTTCGAGGCGCTGATCCATCCAGCGCGTGAGCGCGTCCGGTGAACGCAACACGCGCACGCCTTGGTGCTGGACCGCGGCAAGCACGGCACCGCCGATCAGGATCTTGCGACGGGTGTCGCGCTTTCGTTCGGAGTGATTCGCGCGGGCGACGATGCGCGAGCGGTCGGCGCGCAGCCGCGCGAGACGGGTGTCGAGCGATTCAATACGTGAACGGGTTGGGGTGGGCTGTTGCATAGCGCGATCGTAAGGGCCGATTCTGGGGAACTCCGTACGTGGCCCGCGACGCGCACGCTGGTGAAACCGGGTGGTCATCCATGGGGTGATGCTCTCGGCGCAGAAAGCGCTTGCCAGGCTTTCCAGACCGAGTCGCGGCGCACGATCGGCACGCGTTCGGGGACGCCGTATCCAAGGACGCACGCTCAACCCGAGTGATTCCCGTGCGTGGCGTGCACGCTGTCGTTGCGTTGTCGTGTTCATTGCGGGCAGGCGGTGAGGGCTCTGGCTTCCGGCGCGCAACCGGGGTCAAGGGCCGAAGCCCGCAGGGGCCGAGCCAGGCGAGGCGCCCCTGGACGTCGGGAGCACCGGAACAGCCTACGTCGTCGCCGGCCACGCATGTCGCTCTGGGCTGCATCCCCGGACTGAGGCTCGACGGCGCGATTCATATAGGGAATGCGGGACGCGGTCAGCTCTGTTACGCCTCCAGGAATGATTGACGCCAACTCGCGAACTCGGTGTCGAACACGTGGCGCAGTGATCTGGTACGTGGGTTTATGTCTCGCCATTGAGGCGCGCGAATCACATCGGGTCGCGACTGCAGTGTCGATGTTGCGATCGGCGCGACAGATACGTCGAAGTTCGCCAGTCACACGTGCCGGGCGCAGAAGACGCAAATCGCCGCCAGGACCGACGCCGCGCGTCCGTCACCGTCTGGTATCGGGAACTGTGTCGAGAAGCCATTCCGCGCGGACGCCTGCCGAAACCGCAACTGTCGGTGCGGGAATGTCCGTCGCGGGCACGATCGCGCCTTGCCGTGCCACCGTCTGCGTCTCGATCGTGGCACCTCCGAGGCCCTGAGCGGTGGTCAGCAGGAGTAGACGTCCGAGTCGCACTCCGGACGCTTCCGCCAGGCTCTCCGCATCACGCTTGGCCCGACGGAACGCGAGGGCGATCGCCTCGGTTCTGGCGGCGTCCGCATCCCGTGGGAGGAAGGTGATGGAGTCCACCTCGGTCGCGCCGGCGCTGAGCGCCGCGTCCACCGCTGCCCCAAGGCGTTCCAGGTTCACGACTTCCACGGTAAGTGAACTACTGGCCAAATAGGAACGGGTCTGTCGCGTGCCGTCGGCCAACTCCTCCCGTCCGACGGAGTAACCCGCCGACGGCATGCTCTCCCGGTCGATGCCGAATCGGATCAGCGCGTCGCGGACGGCGTTGAGCGCCGACGCCGCCTTGGCGCTCGCGTCCTTCGCTCGTTCGCTCTTCGCTGACGCCCCCACAATGAATCTGGCCTTGTAGGCGGGCACGTTGACGGTGACATACGCGGCGGTCTGCACTTTCGGGGGCTCCTGTGCGCGGGCTTCAGCGGCAGGTATGGCCAGAAGAGCGACGACGAGTGGGACGATGGGTCTCAGCATAGCGATCGTATCGGCCTGTTCGTGGGAATCCGGCTCGAGGTCAACGTCCGAGGCCTACCATCTGTGGAAAAGAGAGCCCCGACATTTGAAGGCTAAGAAGGAGCGACGTCAGGTTCTGGGCCCGTAGAACCGCGACAGCCTCTCAGTCGGCTGGGCACGCCCAAGCCGCGCAGCGGATGCGGGCGGTTGCGCTGTACGCCGCAGAACGCGCGCGCGTCTGGGTCGGACCGCGGCCGCCTTTGCCCGCTGCGTCACCGCCCAATTGGCGGTTTCTACCTAACCGCAGTGAATCAGGCCAGGTCGCCGGCGCCAATCCTTCGGTGTCCGCGGCACTCTGACGGCATCACCTAGTACCTGACTGTGGCGCAACCGAAGGGGTCGGATCGTCGCTCCGGTCTTGAGCCGTTCGAGTTCACCATCTAGCAACGGAAGGATTCCACCGATACAACGTTAGGCGGTCAACCCAAAGGTGACAAGGCAAGACGACACAGACATCGCCTTTGGCATCATGCGAATCTTGGTAGCCCTGTTCGGCTGGTGGTGGCTCGTCGTGACTTTCACCGATTCGACTAGCACCTGGTGGGCCTCGAAGGGAGCCTTCCAAAGCATTTGGGCGGCGGGCACTGGTCTTGCGGCCTGCGGTGCGCGCTGCATCGATTCGCGGTCGACCGGAACGAAGATAGCGGTGGTCACCGGCTTTCTGGCTAACGTTGTTTCGTACGCGATGTTGTTGTGAACACATGCGTCGGCTCGCGTCCTTGCCAACGAGGCTCATTTGCTGTCCCAGCGAGTCGCCTATGCCCATTTGTGAAGTCTGCGACATCGCCCTTCTTGAGGGAGAGACGCATGTGTGCTCCGGGACCGGCAGAGCATGGTCGAAAACAATCGTCCTTCGTTTCATCGTTCGACTCCTTGCCGCCATCTGTGTTCCGTTTCTGAGCGTCATCGTCGGCTTCGCAGTCACGTATGATTTGTGGCCAGCGTCGCAAGGCATCGTCGATCAAGTTGGGTTCTTTGGTGGGCCAGTCTTCGGGTTCCTGTTGCTTCCTTGTGCAATTCGCAGACACTACTTCGTCGCCGCTCTCGTGTACTTCCCCTTCGCCTTCGTTCTTCTGGCCTACTTCGCAATCCTCTACGGAGGTAACGTCTACCACCTTGCCGACTACTGAAGGATTCACCGTCGGCGTACGTGATGAAGCGGAGAGAGAAACGCCATACGACGACAAATGTCGCTCTGAGCTGTGGTTGCAACCGACGGAGGCTTGCCGGATCATGAGGTGTCGGCGGCCGTTCCTCAGTCGCTAGGCAGACAAGAGCGATGACTGACTTCCACCCACACACACGACGGGCATGGTTCGCAGTCGTCGTGGCTCTCCTATACTCCGGCGCGGTCGGCTGCAGCAGCGGTGCCGGCAGCACGAGCCCGTCAGGCCCGGTGACGGCAAACGATCTCGTCGGCACCTGGGTGCAGACCGACGGCACCCGAACATGGACACTCTCGGCCGTCGCCTCTGGAGTCGGTCAGGCCACCGTGATCCAGGCCGGCGGTCCGGCCACGTTCGTCCAGAACAATCATCCAAGCTTTGGGTCGATGTCGGCGCGCGGCGGGGTCATTGGGACGATGGTGGTTGGGCTCGGCGGATTCCAGGTTGCGGAGACCTACGAAGGTGTCTCGGCGCCGATGTACCCGTTTCCACCCAACGATTGTTACATCGACACCAGCGCGCAATTGGCGCTCAGCGGCAATACGCTCACAGGTGTCCTCACCGAGCATGACGGATGCAACGGCGTGCGGCTCCGCGACTCGTCATCGAGAGTGACTCTGCAACGCAAATAGCCGCCCAACTTCGTCTGGGGCCAACGCGACCGCGATGTCACATTCCCATGAGAGCCGCGCGGCTCAGACGACACAATAGACCTTCCACGCTATGGCTGCAGCACTTCGCCGAACCCGATTGTTGACCTGGTTGCCAGCGGCCCTCGTCGTTGCCACGACGGCGGGTGCGCCGACTTCGGTCGCCGGCGGGCCTCTGACCCTGGGGCAGCTGCGAGCTTCGGCGTTTTGTAAAGTGTCCCCGGTTAATGAGGAGGTGGCGCCTCGGCGCGAACGCCCGCGGCTGCTGCCACGGAACGAGGCGGCACGCGATCCGGACCTGGCGGCATTTCAGCGTCGACTCTTAGACGCCGTGGCCCGACGCGACGTATCGGCCATCCTCCGAATGTCGGACCGCGCCGTGAAGCTGGACTTCGGCGGCGGGGAGGGCATCGAGTTCCTGGAGCAGATGCTTGCGAACGCAAGTTCGAACTTCTGGCGGGAGTTTCCTCGGGCGCTGGCCCTCGGAGGGACATTTCGCGGGGAAGATTTCTCGGCGCCGTACGTCTTCTCGGCA
>Ga0209023_10002001_pt1 | contig 26301 bp, 28 predicted proteins | sample LakOneMetagenome_FD_187468 | JGI IMG/M metagenome (GOLD analysis project Ga0209023, IMG submission 187468) | Freshwater and sediment microbial communities from Lake Erie, Canada (SPAdes) (version 2) | ecosystem: Environmental > Aquatic > Freshwater > Lentic | place: Lake Erie, Canada...
ATGATTTGATTGTTAGTATGCAACATAAGAAAGTTACCTTTGTTTGATTAAGATTTCGACACCTTTATCAAAACGGGTAACTTTCTCTTTTTCAAGAAGAATGTACGATCAAGTCTGAACTAATACATATTAAGAATTGCCGCCCTGAATCACAGAGTAACAGGGCTGCAACTTATCTATTTTAGAATTATTCTAACTTCTTTATCAGTATTAACTATTCTATTGTTTTTAAATACCGATATACCGCCTGACGACTAATCCCAAATGCCTGGCCTAATGCCATTTTTGAAGGGTACTTCCCATCCTTCCATTCTTGTCGCAAAGCTTCAGCTTGATCCGGCTTCAATTTATGTACTCGACCTTTGTACTTCCCTTGAGCAGAGGCGAGTTTTATTCCTTCCTTTTGCCGCTCCAGAATGATTTCACGTTCGAACTGTGCAAAAGCACCCATCAGTTGCAGCATCAAATTATCCATTGGAGTGGATTGGGCCGTAAAAGTAATATTTTCTTTTACAAACTGGATGGCGATCCCTCTTTTAACCAGTTTATCTACTTCAGTGACCAAATCTTTTAGGCTTCGCGCAAAACGATCCATGGAATGTACAACAACATTGTCACCTTCCCGGACATAATTCAACATTTCCTGAAATTTTGGTCGGTCGGTATTTTTCCCCGAAGCACGGTCAACAAAAATCCGGTCGACTTCAATTCCCTCAAGTTGACGTCCCGTATTTTGCTCGACTGAACTCACTCGGACATAGCCTACTTTTTGACCTTTCACTCTTTCACGCCCCAATTGGATAAAAATGAACAATTTCGTAAATTATAAATCTTTAATACCAAAGTTACATGTTACTTATGATTAAAAATCATTTAAATGGTACATGGTTTTAAGAACTTTCAGATTGTCATTTTAGGGTACACTTTAAAGTTACACAAAACATCTATATGAAGACTAAAGTCCAAATTAGTGTTTATGTTGGTTCAATGTATTACATTTCGTATTTTCTATTTGTAACGTAATTTCAGTAATATTATGATTATGTTTTAGAACTTCTAAGGCCTTTTGATAGAGTTGATCTGTATTGCTATTCGGAGCAACCAAATGAGCAGTTAAATGAATATTTCTTGAGGATATAGCCCAGACTTTCAACTGATGAATCCCTTCAACGCCCTCTAGCTTCAATAAATCATTTCTTAACGACTCAATATCAATCTCATCAGGAACTCCTTCAAGCAGAATATGAATACTTTGTTTTAATAAAATCCAAGTTCGAGGTAAGACCCAGAAGCCGATTAACACAGCGATTACGGTATCAACCCACATCCACTGGGTAAAATAAATAACCAATCCTCCGATAATCACGCCTATCGATCCTAGAGCATCACTAAGAACTTCTAAATATGCACCTTTTATATTTAGACTTCCTTCAGCACTAGCAGAAAGGATTTTCATTGAAATCAAATTTATGACCAAACCAATGACCGCGACAATCATCATTCCAACACTTTGAATTTCAGCAGGATTCGTAAAACGTTGATAAGCTTCATATACAATATATATTGCTACCACAAAAAGCATCACCGCATTAAACAGAGCCGCTAAAATTTCAAATCGCTGATAGCCAAAAGTTCTTTTATCATCTGCGGCTTTTTTTCCAATTTTAATAGCGGCAAGAGCAATAGCTAAAGCAGCTACATCAGTAAACATATGAGCTGCATCAGATAACAAAGCCAAACTTTGGGTAATAAAAGCAGCGACAACTTCTACTATTAAAAAAGTAGTCGTTAAACCTAAGGCAACCATTAACTTCTTACTATTTTCTTCAGTAACAACCGCATGGCTATGATCATGATGTTCTGACATAAAATATTTTCCTTATTCTATTTATGATGAGCAGAGATATTAGATAACAGCCAATATCTCTGCTGTAAATCGACTAATCTATTGGATTAAGAAACTTTCTTTTCATTTATCCAACGATAAAGCACGGGTAACAGCACCAAAGTTAGTAATGTTGAAGAGATAATCCCGCCAATCACTACGGTTGCCAGTGGCCGTTGAACCTCAGCCCCTGTTCCGGTTGCCAGCGCCATTGGTACAAAACCCAGTGAAGCCACACAAGCTGTCATCAACACTGGTCTTAAGCGCAAAATAGCCCCTTGCCACACGGCTTTATGCACTGGATATTTGTCCCTTAATTCCTTAATAAAGGTCAGCATCACCAGTCCATTGAGGACTGCAACACCAGATAAGGCAATAAAGCCAATTCCAGCTGACATCGATAATGGAATATCCCTTAGCCAAAGGAACAGCACACCACCGGTCAAGGCAAAGGGTACCCCGGTAAAGACCAATAGACTTTCTTTGACATTGTGAAAGACCGCCATCAGTAAAATAAAGATAGTGATTAAAGCCAGTGGAATCACGATTTGCATCCGTGCTTTGGCTGAAGCCAAATTTTCAAACTGACCACCATATTCTATCCAATAACCACTTGGCAAAGTGTATGCTTTGAGCTGTGTCTGTACATCAAAAACAAAAGACCCTAAATCACGCCCTTCAACATTCGTTGTAACCACAACTCGGCGTTTACCATTTTCTCGACTGACTTGGTTGATTCCTTCAATGGTCGAGACTTGCGCGACATCCGACAATAAAATACTGCCACCATTTGGAAGCTGAATAGGTAACTGGGAAACAGATGCGACACTACGGTCTTGCTCTCCAAGACGGATAACAAAATCAAAACGACGATCGCCTTCTAAAATCTCTCCCACGCTTTGTCCACCAATACTTGCAGCCACCACATCCTGAATAGATTTCACGCTCAAGCCATACTGGGCAGCTAAAGCTTTATCAATCTCTACATTGAGTAAAGGCAGACCCGAAGTTTGTTCAACTTTCACCGCACTGCTACCTGCGACTTGCTGAATGATTTTCGTGATTTTTGCAGCCTCAGTATTCAGAACCTGCATGTCATCACCAAAAACCTTCACCCCCACATCACTGCGTATACCTGAAATCAGTTCATTAAAACGTAGCTCAATAGGTTGAGAAAACTCACTGTTATTGCCGGGAATTGTCGCAAGATAAGCTTCCATTCGGGTTCGAAGTGCATCTAGGCTTTCTTTTGAATCTGGCCATTCCTCACGTGGTTTCAACATGATATAACCATCGGAAATATTCGGTGGCATCACATCTGTCGCCACTTCAGAAGTCCCGGTACGGGCAAATACAGCTTTAATTTCGGGAAAGTTTTTCAGTAAAAGCTTTTCGGTATTTTCCTGAATATGTAAAGACTCTTCCAAGCCTGTGCTTGGGGAACGTAATTGCTGTACCGCAAAATCACCTTCACTCAGCTGGGGTGCAAACTCACTGCCAATCTTCGTGCTGAGCAGACCCGTAATGACCAGGAGACAAATGGCAAAAGTTAAAACCACCGCTTTGTAATGATAGGCTACATCCAATATCTGTTGATATCGGGTTTTGAGCCAGATCATCCAGCGGCTTTCCGTTTCTTTGATCTCCCCTTTAACCCATAAAGCAACTGCAGCGGGCACAAAGGTGATCGATAAAATAATAGCTGCCACCAGTGCGAGAACAACGGTTAAAGCCATCGGATGAAATAGTTTTGCTTCTACACCACTTAAAGCAAAAATCGGCAAATACACCACCAAAATAATAAGCTGACCAAAAATAAGAGGACGACGTGCTTGGCGGGCAGCCAGAAAAACTTCCTTAAAGCGTTCACTTTGTGTGAGAGGTCGTTTTAACAGTTGCTGTGCATGGGCTAAACGCCGGATACAGTTTTCGACAATCACCACAGCACCATCGACAATGATGCCGAAATCGAGTGCACCTAAACTCATCAGATTGGCACTGATATTTTTCTGTGCCATCCCGGTTAAGGTAAACAGCATAGAGAGTGGAATGACACAGGCAGTAATCAAGGCAGCACGGATATTCCCTAAAAACAGGAACAGAATGATGATGACCAGGATTGCTCCCTCTACCAAGTTTTTCTGAACGGTTTTAATCGCCTTCTCAACCAAGGTAGTACGGTCGTACACCGTTTCAATCACTACCCCTTTAGGCAAACTATTCTGAATATCTTGAAGCTTGGCATCCACAGCTTTAGAAACAGTCCGGCTATTTCCACCCATCGCCATCATGGCAATCCCTAAAACGGTTTCTTTGCCGTTATAGGTTGCCCCACCGGTTCTTAAATCATGCCCAATAGAGACTTGCGCAATATCACCAACCCGAATTGGGCTGCCATTTGGGCTACCCAGCATGGTGTTCTCAATATCAGAAAGCCCATTGAATGTACCCGGTACACGTACCGTCAGTTGCTGACCATTGTCTTCAATATAACCTGCACCTCGGTTCTCATTATTTTGTGCTAAAGCCTGTTGCAGTTGTTCTAATGAGATATTCAGTTGTTGCATCCGGTTTAAATCGGGAGAGACCACATAGGTTTTCTCAAAACCACCAATACTGTTGACCTCTGCAACTCCCTTAACACGTTGCAGTTGAGGACGCACAATCCAGTCCTGAATCTCACGCAAATCCATCGGCGTGTATGCAGTTCCATCCGGCTTTTTTGCATTCGGATCTGCCTTCAGTACCCATTGATAAATCTCACCGAGACCCGTAGAAACGGGGGACATCGTCGGTGCGATTTGTGCAGGCAACTCAGATTGCACCTCCTGTACCCGTTGGTTAATCTGCTGACGGGCCCAATAAATATCAGTCCCATCTTTAAAGACAATGGTGACTTGAGAGAGTCCATAACGGGATATGGAACGGGTAAGCTCCAAATTCGGAATGCCAGCCATGGCATTTTCAATGGGATAGGTAATCCGCTGTTCGACTTCAAGCGCAGTAAAACCCTTGGCTTGAGTATTAATCTGGACTTGGGTATTGGTAATATCGGGTACAGCATCAATCGGGAGTTTCTGATAGCTATACACCCCGACCGCAATCCAGGTACAGACAAAGAGCATTGAATAGCCACCAAAATTCTAGACACATATAACCATCTTTTGATGGGCCTTTTCATAATCTAATGGAGAACGCTGACCATTGGAACCATGTCTGCGTTTTGAATTGTAGAACATCTCAATATATTCAAAGATATCCGACCTGGCTTCAGTTCTTGATGAATATATTTTCCTCTTGATTCTCTCTCGTTTTAACAACTGAAAGAAACTCTCGGCAACAGCATTATCATGGCAGTTTCCACGCCGACTCATACTGCTTTCAAGATTATGATGCTTGAGAAATGTCTGCCATTCATGGCTGGTGTATTGGCTACCTTGGTCAGAATGGATCAGCACCTTATTCTTTGGATTCCTTCGCCACAAAGCCATTAGTAATGCATCTAAAACCAGGTCTGTCGTGATTCTTGATTTCATCGACCATCCAACAACAAGACGAGAAAATAGGTCAATTACAACTGCAAGATACAGCCATCCCTCATGAGTACGAATATAAGTAATATCAGTGACCCACAGTTGGTTGGGATGAGTTGGGTTAAACTGTCGATTTAAGCTGTTTGCGGCAATGACAGCCGGAGTACCAGCGTAAGCTCTAAGCTTACGATAACCACGCTGTGATTTAAGACCATCTGCTTTCATCAGCCGATGTACTCGATTGATCCCGCAACTTTCGCCAACATCTTTCAAATCACAGTGAATCTTGCGATAGCCATAGACTCCGCCAGATTCCAGCCAGAACTGTTTAATCAGTCCTGAAAGCTGTTGCCGTTTCCTTGCAGTTTTACTGGTGGGTTGCTTTAACCATGCGTAATAACCACTGTGATGAACATCTAACGTTGAACATAAACGACGAACAGGCCATATGTGCTGATTGTCCTGAATAAAGGCGTACCTCATTTGGACTGGCTTGCGAAGTACACCGCGGCCTTTTTTAATATGTCCCTTTCTTCAGTAACCCGTTGCAGTTCTTTTTTTAACTTTGCTAATTCTGCGCTTGGATCATTAGATTCTATTATCTTGGGCTGCTGTGGATCATAACGTTTAATCCAGGCATACAGACTATGGGTGGTGGTTCCTAAACGTGTAGCAACCTCGGCCACACTATAACCTTTCTTAGTGACTTGTTTTACTGCTTCAATTTTGAATTCTTCAGGGTATCGTTTACTGCTCATAAGCACCTCGTTAATTAGCCATTTTATCTAACTAAAAGGTGTCTACAAAATCGGTGGCTATTCAGTTTGCCTTTTGATGGAGCATACCATTGCGTAGCAGGATCAAACCAAATGGCAATATTTCCGCGGCTCATGAGTGCTCGGTTATATGCGGGCCAATTGGTTGTGCGGTAGATTTTCTGTGTAGGCTTCTTCATTTGAAAAATTATATCGCTGAAAAAGCCGTTACAGATAGGTTTGTGCAACAAAGCCCTTAGTTGAAAAAAACTTTTAGATTTCATGCTCACACACCACCTAAAACAAAAAATATCTGATTGATTTTACAGGCTTTTAATTTAAGGTTTTATTCTACCCACTCGCAATATCAACGTTTAGTATCACGACTCACTAACTCATTAACTAAATATGGAGCAGTACGGCTATCTTGATTTTCTGTTATTTGTTTTGGTGTTCCTGCCACAACAATATTCCCACCAGCATTTCCAGCACCTGGTCCCACATCAATCACCCAATCTGCTTGTGCAACGGCACGCATATCATGCTCAATCATAACCACGGTATTACCCGCATCGACTAATCGCTGCAATTGAACTAACAATCGATCTACATCTGATGGATGCAAACCTGTAGTTGGCTCATCAAGTATATACAGTGTATTTCCACGCTGATTGCGTTGCAGCTCGGTCGCCAATTTAATACGTTGCGCTTCTCCACCAGATAGTTCAGTCGCTGGTTGCCCTAAACGTAAATAACCAAGGCCAATTTCCTTTAATAATTGTAGTGAACGAGCAATCGAGACCTCTCCATCAAAAAAATCACGTGCTTCATTGACGGTCATTCCTAATACTTCAGCAATATTACGTCCATTCCAGCGAATTTTCAGAGTGTCATCATTATATCGAGCACCATGACATGTCGGACAAGGGGCATATACACTTGGCATAAACAATAATTCTACACTGACAAAGCCTTCACCTTCACAAGTTTCACATCGCCCTTTAGCCACATTAAACGAAAAACGTCCAGCATCATAATGAGCTTGGCGAGCTTCAGGAGTCCCAGCAAATAACTTTCTAACATGATCAAATAAACCCGTATAAGTTGCCAGATTAGAACGTGGAGTACGGCCAATTGGTTTTTGATCAACCTGTACCAGACGCTGTATAGCCTCCACATCACCAGCCAGAGAACCCTGTGTAACCTCGGTAACCAACATTCCTTCATTTAAAGGATTATTTTCATTATTGTTTTCAGTTTCAGATTCATTGCCTAAATATGAAAGTACTAACTCGGGTAAAGCTTGAGAAACGAGACTAGATTTACCTGAACCTGAAATACCTGTAACTGCTGTAAGTACACCAAGAGGTATACGAGCATCAATATTATGCAGGTTATGTCGGTAAATATTGTTAAGTTCAAGCCAACCAGAGGGTGTACGTCCATAACTTTGAGTAACTGGGATTTTATTAAATAAATAACTTGCAGTACGTGAAGCTGAAATCTCACTTAAACCCTGAGGTACTCCACTATATAAAATATTACCACCTTGCTCTCCTGCATCTGGTCCAACATCCACTAACCATTGAGCACGACGCATGAGCTCTAAATCATGCTCTACAACAAATACGGAGTTTCCAGCGTCTCTTAATTTATCGAGAGAATCATATAATGACTGACTATCTGAAGGATGTAATCCAGCAGACGGTTCATCCAGTACATAAACTACACCAAATAGCATAGAACTTAATTGTGTTGCTAAACGCAAACGTTGTAACTCTCCCGCCGAAAGAGTCGGTGTGGCTCTATCTAATGTTAGATAACCAAGACCTAACTGGCGTAATTGATTTAAACGCCCCACCACACCATTTGCTAAACGCTGGGCAGCAATTTTCTTTTCATCTGAAAGTGCTGACGTACGTCTTACATCTGGAGATACAGAATGCACTGCTCTACCTGTTGTTGCTCGTTCAGATCTATCAAGTTGGGTTACTTTATTATTAGTCTTTTCTCCAGCATCATGAGCGTCGAAATTGCCAAGAACAATCGGCTCAAGCAGGCAAGTTAACTTATCCAAAGAAAGTTGCATAAACTCACCAATATCTACTCCAGCAAAGGTAATAGATAAGGCTTCTGGTTTAAGGCGTTTACCATGACAGGAAGGGCATATTTTTCCTTCCATAAAACGTGAAACACGTTTTTTCATCAACGTACTTTGGGTATTAGCAAAAGTATGAAGGACATAGCGACGAGCACCAGTGAAAGTGCCCATATAGCTGGGTTCTAGTTTACGTTTAAGTGCAGATTGAGTCTCAGCGGGGCTTAAACCAGCATAGACAGGAACTGTTGGGGTTTCTTCAGTAAATAAAATCCAGTCTCTATCCGATTGCGGTAAATCTTTCCATGGTCGATCAACATCATACCCTAGGGTTACTAGGATATCGCGTAAGTTTTGCCCGTGCCAAGCAGGTGGCCATGATGCGATAGCTCTCTCACGAATACTGAGTGTTGGGTCAGGAACCATTGTCGATTCTGTAACTTCATAAATGTGACCTAAACCATGACAGGTAGGACAAGCACCTTGAGGAGTGTTCGGTGAAAAGTCCTCGGCATATAACATTGGCTGATCGGCAGGATATGCACCAGCACGCGAATAAATCATTCGCACGAGATTTGATAAAGTTGTTACACTTCCAACAGAAGAACGGGTATTACTTGCACCACGTTGTTGTTGCAATGCTACTGCTGGTGGTAGACCATCAATAGCATCAACATCTGGTACTCCGGCCTGATCTATTAAGCGTCTTGCATAAGGTGCAACAGATTCGAAATATCTTCTTTGTGCTTCAGCAAAAATAGTTCCAAAAGCAAGTGATGATTTTCCTGAACCCGATACACCTGAGAAAACAACAAGTGCATTTCTTGGGATAGAAACATCTACATCCTTAAGGTTATGCTCACGTGCACCTCGAACTTCAATACAATTATTAGATAAAGTAATGTTATTGTGTTCACCAAAAGAATGTATTTTCATGTTTCTACGAGCCTGTAAATTATTTTGTGTAAGTCTCATTTTTTATAAATGATCTTTTAATCGATCATCGAACTGAATCGTAAACCAATTCATTGCTAAACGCCAATTTTGAATTGGCATGGTCCATTTTTTAGCAGCATTTGAAGTTGCTAAATAAATGACCTTTTTCACTGAATCATCAGAAGAGAAGATCTTTCTCTTTTTAGTTGAATGGCGGATCACGCTATTCAATGATTCAATTGCATTTGTTGTATAAATCGCATGACGTATTTCAGCAGGATAGCTAAAGATCGTTCGGATATTTTCCCAATTTGCCCGCCAGGATTCTCCAATTTTTGGATACTGGTGATTCCATTGATCGCAGAAGATATCTTGGGACTTTAAAGCATTTTCCTCTGTACTTGCCTGATAGATCGCCTTCAATCCTGCTGTTACAACTTTGTAGTCCTTCCAGCTCACAAATCTCAGGCTATTGCGTACAACATGTACGATACACAGCTGGATATCAGTATGAGGGTAGACAGAGGCTATCGCATCAGGAAAGCCTTTTAGTCCTGAGAAGCGCTGCTTCGCAAGGCAGGCTACAAGAATATCTTGCACTCCTCGATTTTTAAGCTCTGTCATGACTGATAGCCAGAATTTGGAACCTTCTGTTTGAGCAGGCCACATGCCAAGAAGTTCTTTTTGGCCATCCAGGTTAATGCCTAATGCTAAATAAACTGATTTATTGATTACTGTTGAATGCTGACGAATCTTAACAACAATGCAATCTAAATAGACAATAGGATAAAGACTATCGAGTGTTCTATTTTGCCATTCTGTCACTTGTTCAATGACAGCATCCGTCACCTTACTAATAAGGGAGGCAGATACATCGGCATCGTACATTTCTTTAAAAAAGCAACAATTTCTCTATTTTTCATTCCTTTCGCATATAACGAAAGAATTTGATCATCCATGCTAGTAATGCGTGTTTGATGCTTCTTAATAATCTGTGGTTCAAAAGAGCCATCACGATCACGAGGGATATCTAAAGCAAGCTGCCCATCTTGTGTTAGAACTGTTTTGGAGCTAAAACCATTACGTGCATTAGATCCTTTCTTAGGTTGATGCTTTTCATAGCCTAAATGTTCAGAAAGCTCAGTATTCAGAGCGGTTTCGATCATGAACTTTTTAAATATGGCTGTCATTTGGTTTAAATTTTCAGGAGTTTTTAAACCTTTAGCTAATTCAGCTGCCATACTTTTGATTGTAGCTTCATCCATGTGAAGTACCTCTTTTTATTATCCTCAATAAGATAAATAAAAATTAAGTACTTACACAAAATTTAGAACAGTCCCACAATTCATTTTGTTGAACTATATCTGTACAACAACTCTACCTCGAATTTTTCCATCTAAAATTTCATTTGAAATATTTAAAGCATCTGTTAACTGAATTTCAGTCGTTACTGTTTCTAATTTTGTTTGATCTAATTCTGTAGCCAAACGTTCCCATGCTTCTTTTCTTAATTCGATTGGTGCCATCACGCTATCAATTCCATATAAGGTAATCCCTCTTAGAATAAATGGAGCAACTGTTGCTGGAAAATCCATTCCGCCTGCCAAACCACACGCAGCAACTGCACCACGATATTTTGTACTAGCACATGCATTGGCTAAAGTATGGCTTCCAACAGTATCAATTACGCCAGCCCAAACTTCTTTGTTTAATGGCTTTCCTGGGGAAGATAATTCAATACGATCAATAATTTCACTCGCACCTAGATAGGTTAAATATTCTGACTCTTGAGGTCGACCAGTTGAAGCTGTAATCTCATAACCAAGATGATTCAAAATAATAATGGCAATACTACCTACTCCACCATTTGCACCTGTCACTAAAATTTTTCCATCACTTGGTTTAATACCATGTTTTTGTAAAGCCATAACACACAACATTGCGGTATAACCTGCTGTACCAATAACCATCGTATCTTTAAAAGAAAAAGCAGAAGGTTTTTGTATGAGCCAATCACCAGAAACAGTGACTTGCTCGGCTAGCCCTCCAAAATACTTTTCACCCACTCCCCAACCATTCAGTAGAACTTCATCTCTTTTTTTCCATGCTGGATGTTTTGATTCAATCACAACACCCGAAAAATCGATGCCTGGGGTCAAAGGAAAACTACGCACCACTGGTGAACGCCCAGTAATGGCTAAAGCATCTTTATAATTGAGTGTTGAATATTTGACTTCGACTCTAACCTCTCCTTCTTGTAAAGGCTTTGATGCAATCTCAGTAATTTGTGATGTGTAACCAGCTTCATCTTTAGTAATTACAATACCTTTGTACATAGAACTTCCTCTCTATTTAATTAGACTGCTTGTCTAGAATTAATTAAAAAATAAATACAGACATCTGCATTTATTTTTTTAATTAACTTTTTACGTGATTTTGTTTTTTTACAGCTAAAGTAAACAAGCGATAAAATGCTTCTAAGGGACTTGTTGATTTGACCAAACGTGCTCTTAGAACTGCACCTTCCCACCCAATCCAAAACTGATAAGCAGCTTCATCGCAATCAGCTAGGCTATATTGTGAATTTGACTGATGGAGGCAATCAGAAACTAATTTCTCCCATACCTTAAAGATACTTTCGATTCGGGCAATGATTCCTTGTGGCAAATACGACACTTCTTGTCCTAAGTTACCTAAAATACAACCTCGTTTAAAATCATATTTTTGCATTTTTTCACCCGCATCTTTTACAAAATTTTGCAGCTTTTCTAGTGGGGAAAGATCAGTTTGACTTAAAAACTTATTCAATCGCTTCACAAAATAAAGTTCATAAGCATCTAAGACTTCTAAAATAAAAGCCTCTTTATTTACAAAATAATGGTAGAAAGACCCTTTAGGAACTTGGACTGATTTCATGAGATCGTCCAAGCTCATAGCATTCATTCCACGTTCGGTCAGTAACTCGATACCTCGGTGGATTAAAACTTCTCTAGTGTCTGCATAGTTACAACCGTGTTTGGTTGGTCGACCACGTGGTCTTTTGGGTGAGGAAGAATAATTCATATAATAAAAATAGACTATGTGACTAGAAATAACAACAATAAGATTATTTGATTGAAAATTTTATCTAAACGTCATCTAGTTCTCTTTTTTCACAGTACTTAGTCATTCATATAAATGCTCTTAAAAATCCTATAAGTTCATGAACTAATTTTTTATAAATTTCTATTATTTTTCTTCAAAATATTGAAATTAATAAATATATTAGACTTCTTGCGAAAGTAGTATTTTATGATTTTTATTTTTACAAGAAGTCTATTTAATAAATTAAAGACAATCTATTAATAAGTCCTCACATGGGCTATGAGTAAAAACAAATAGGAATAATTCAGCACATTAAACTATTTTAAACACAATTAAATCAAATTTTTAATCATTACATCTAATTGTGCAGTTACCGCTTGGAACGGGGTTAAATTTCCCCATGCTCGGCATAACAAAATCGCCCCCTCAAACGACGCAATAATGCTTAAGCTGACTTGTGTGGCCTGCTCAAATGAGATGCCGTCTTGTTCAAGTGCTTGTGTCAATCGTTGTTTCCATAAATTTAGCACTTGTTTGACTGTTTCAACATATTGTACTTTTTCATCGTCTTTTCCTATTTCCATCAATACCGACATTAAAGGACACCCTGCCTGAAAACTGGAATCCTGTACAATCCTCCCCCACCACGCAATAAATGCGGTAATACCCTTACGTGTCCCATGCTGATTCAATGCTTTATCCAGTTGTTCCAACGCGATATTTCCAGACAATAACAACGCCTCTTTGACCATTTGTGGCTTGCCATCAGGAAAATAATGATAAGTCGAACCCAATGGCGTTTGTGCATGTTTAGCCGCTTCTCGCACACTGGTTGCTGCTAACCCTTGGGTCCGCAATAAATCCAGTACCGCAAAAATAAGCCGCTGCCGTGTATTTAATTCACTCTCTGCTGCCAAACTCATCAGTCACATTCCCTTTAAAAAACATATTGCTATAACACTTGTTATAATTTAGCATAATTTTCACTATAACAACTGTTATAACCAGATTAAATATGAACACAAATTTCACCATTACCACCCAAGATGGCTACCCACTTGCAGCACGTCATTACAGTGCCGACAAGCCGAAAGCGAACATTATTCTGGCTGGTGCAACAGGCGTACCGCAAGCGTTCTATCGACGTTTTGCCGAGTATGCAGCGACATACGGTTACAATGTCATCACCTTTGATTATCGGGGAATTGGTCGTTCTAAACCTGCGGATTTTAAAAATTTTGATAGTAATTTTATTGAATGGGCAACACTTGATCTTGCTGCCGTAGTCGATACGATGGCAGATGATTTACCACTTTTTATAGTGGGTCATTCATTTGGTGGACATGCCTTTGGGTTATTACCCAATCATCAAAAAATCAAGTGTCTTTATACTTTTGCCACAGGTGCAGGCTGGTATGGCTATATGCCAAAAGCCGAAGCAATGAAAGTAAAATTACTGTGGGATTTGGTTTTACCCGCATTGGCACAATGGAAAGGCTATATTCCGATGTCATTATTAGGTATGGGTGAGGACTTACCTTATGGGGTATATCAACAATGGAAACGCTGGTGTAAATTCCCTCATTATTTTTTTGATGACCCTAAAATCCCTGAAATTGCAGAACAATTTAGAAAAATTCATACGCCAATTATTGCTGCAAATGCTTTAGATGATTTATGGGCATTACCTAAATCACGTAACGCATTTATGCAAGGTTATCAAAATGCAGATGTCCAATTGATTGATATTCCATTAACCCAGTCATTACCGAAAATCGGTCATATGGGTTATTTTCGTAGTGAGGCAAAATCGCTGTGGGATAATGTTTTAACTGCCTTTGATCAAACACTTTAACAGCTCTCCATTGAGATATTGACTATGCAATCCGTGTTTGTCTTGCCTAATTTACTTAAAGTTTATAAAGCCCTGATTTGGGTTACACTCTACGCTGCTGCTTTGCATTTTTTTGATAATGTTTATTTTTTCTTCCAGTATCCAGAACCTGCCTGGCTAACACGAGAAATTGTTGCATTATTATGGATTCCGATTGCATTGATGGCACATCGTGCAGTGGATTTAATTTATATAGGTAAAATTGATCATAGTTTTACAGTGATTCATAGTTTTTTATTAGCCAACTGGATTTCTCTCGGTCATTATTTATTTGCTTGTCCACAAGAAGTCTCAACTCGGATAAACATTGCAATCTTTATCCAAACCAGTATGGCCTGTATTTTATTTATCATGACCCTATGGTTACAATTCACTCGTTACCCAAAGTCCTTAGCTTTTGCCAAAAAGGCTTGGTTTAAAAATATTGTTATGTATGTGGTGTTAATCATTATTTTAGAGTCAATTTTCCCGTCCGACTTTCATGACTGGTGGTATACGTGGTTAATACCATCAAATCCACATTAGTTCATACGCAGGTTATGGAATTTCTCCAACATCTGGATTGCTTCTTCATTGATATGGAAGCTGTTTTGAAGGATTCTTAACCATAAAAGTACTCTAGAAATATAAAGTATTTCATAAAAATATCTATATATAAGATCTCTTGCGAAAGTCATTATTGCAAGTTTATCCGGTTTACGAGTGCAGCAATTAAGTTAATGCGTAAGCCGAATCTTTTCCGTCTATTTCGATAGCGTTCACTTAATATTCTAAATGTTTTCAATTGACTATTAATGTGTTCGATCACAACTCGTATTTTTCCAATCATTTTATTGTACTTTTTCTCAACATCAAATAAAGGTAAATTCTTCTTTTTCTTTATTGGCATCAATAATTTAAAGCCATCTTGCTCTAATCCGTAGTACCCTAGATCAGTCATAACATATTCACAATGTTTGAATTTCTTAACCGTTTTTCTTGCCAATTTAATGTCATGCTGACTGCCATTCGATATATCTAGCCCTATGATTTGTTTGCTGTTCGGATGATAGATCACTTGTACTTTTAGCGTATATTTCTTCTTTTTACCACTGTAGAATTTACTCTGATTTTTTTTTCGGACGTTCTATTGAACATTCTGTCGCATCAATAATTACCCAGTTAAAGTGTTCGTCTGCCGTGGTAATGCTTCGTTTTGGCAGAGTAAAACGTCTTGATTTCATCAATGCATCTTCAACCTTTTTAATGGTTCGATTCACATTACTTTCAGCGATATGGTAATTTGCCGCTAATTCCAGTTGAGTGCTGTAGCTCCGTAAGTAATTGAGAGTTAATAACAATTGATTCTCTATATTTAAAGTATGAGGACGACCTGATTTCTTTTTGAGTGATTCTGCTTTTTCTAAAACCTCTACCATTTCAGTAAAAACATGTCGAGGTACGCCAACCAAGCGTTTGAATTCAGAATCTGAAAAACGATTTAATTTCTGATATCTCATGAAATTTATATTGAGGTGGTTTTTACTTTCGCAAGAGGTCTCTTCTATATAGATATTAGGATAAAGATTCCGAATCCTTATCTATCTTTAAAATAGAAAACGCCCAATGAAACTCATTAGGCGTTTACTTAAAATAAGTGTCAGCTTATTTTAAGGCTAGAAAATCATCATCTTTTTTCTCAATCTCCTTGAGAAAAAATCAATCTTGCTATTTTAGCTTTTCACACCATCTTGTTCAATTTGTACTGCGGCTTGCCAGCTAGGTAGTTGACTTAAGCTTGCTACATAACGTTGAATATGGGGATAATTTTCACCTTGTCCCATATGATGAACTAAAGCATGTAGTCCAAAGCCCATCATAAAGTCAGCACCGGTTAAACGGTCTCCCACCAGAAATGCTTTATCTTTTAAATAATCATTTAAATGACCAAATACTTTATCGAACTCAACTTGAGTATAATTTTCTAGAAATACCAACTCTGTGCCCTGCTGGGTTTCTATCGCATTAAACGTTTTTAACAAAAATGGCAGCATAGCAGAGCTTTCTGAGAAATGAATCCACTGTAGATAATCTACATAGGCAGCTTCATTCATATCGGGTGCTAAATGCGGCGCAAGTTTCTGAATTAATAACTCAACGATCGCACCCGACTCTGCAATAATTTTGCCATCCCATTCCAATAATGGAGATTTCCCTAAAGGATGGATGGTTTTTAACGAATCAGGCGCTAAATGCGTGCTTAAGTCGCGATAATAGCGTTGCAGCTGATAAGGCTGTTTGATTTCTTCAAGTAACCACAAAATGCGAAAAGAACGTGATTGATCTAAATGATGTAGTGTAATCATGATAATTCCTATTTTTTTAAAGTTTTACAACCACTTTGCCAAAGTTTTCGCCTTTTAACATACCATTGAAAGCATTGATCGTATTATCCAAGCCTTGCACCATATGCTCTTTATATTTGATTTTTCCGTCTTTCAACCATTCAGACATTTGCTGATTGAATTCCGAATACTGACTGCCATAATCATCAAAAATAATAAAGCCTTGCATGCGAATACGCTTTCTTAAAAGGGTGGAGATAAAGCTCGGTAAACGGTCTGGCCCTTGTGCTTGCTCGGTGGCGTTATACTGGGAAACCACACCACACACCGGTACACGTGCCGCAGAGTTAAGCAATGGCCATACCGCATCAAACACTTTACCCCCCACATTCTCATAATAAATATCAATACCGTTGGGAACTGCTTGTTGTAATTGCTCTGCAAAATTTTCATCATGATGATTAATACAAGCATCGAAGCCGAGTTCTTCTACTGCATAACGGCATTTTTCAGCCCCACCTGCGACGCCAACCACGCGACAACCTTTAATTTTGCCAATCTGTCCAACCGTAGCACCAACAGGTCCCGTTGCAGCTGCAACCACTAAAGTTTCACCGGCTTTAGGCTGACCAATGTCCAACAACCCCATATAAGCAGTAAAGCCAGGCATCCCCAAAATACCCAATGCCCAAGATGGATGTTCAGGCTGCATACCTAAGCTTTGACATGCAGTCCCATTAGAAATTGCGTAGCCCTGCCAACCATTTCCGGAAAGAACCCACTCGCCTTCTTTGAATTTTGGGTTTTTAGAGGCCACCACTTGACTGACTGTTCCACCGACCATCACTTCGCCAATTTCAACCGGTGCTGCATATGAGGGAGCATCACTCATGCGACCACGCATATAAGGGTCGAGTGACAAGTAAATGGTTTTTAACAACATTTCGCCTTGTTTAAGTTGAGAAAGCTCAACTTGCTCAATTCGAAAATCGCTGTGTTTTGGCTCACCGACTGGCCGTTTAGCTAAAACGATGCGTTGGTTATTAATTGTGCTCACCTGTATAACTCCATGTTTTATATAGAAGTATTTCTATTGATAATCAAAACTTTTGATTAAAATGTCTTTACATCCATTGTAGATGAGTTATAATAAAAAACAATACGACTGGTCTATTTTTTACAATAGAGTTAACAATTAATATGAAGCCTACCCCTCTTAAGAAGTCTGAAGTGAAGCGCTTACACATTCTTAACACCAGTTCAGACCTGATTTTGCATAAAGGTTTTACTGGCGTAGGATTACAGGAAATTTTACAGAGCTGTGAGATCCCCAAAGGCTCGTTTTATCATTATTTCCAATCCAAGGAAGCTTTCGGATGTGAATTGGTACAGCATTATGTAGATAATTACCAAGTCCGTTTAAATGATTTATGGCGTAGTGATAAATCCGCTTATCAAAAGCTGATTGAGTATTTTAATTTATGGATAGAAGATCCTGAAACGCAGTGTGGTTGGGCAGATAGCTGTTTAATTGTGAAACTTGCCGCAGAAGTTGCCGACCTCTCTGAAGATATGCGCTCCATTATGTCCGCTGGTGTCGATGATGTAATCCAACGGATTGCTGGGTTAATTGTTTTGGGAAAACAAGATCAGTCTATCCAAGCAGACACTGATGCCTCTACGTTGGCACAAGTGATTTACCAAATGTGGTTGGGTGCAGCATTACTGAGTAAGTTGCAAAAAGATAAAACACCATTACATCAAGCCCTGAGAGCGACTGAGTTTCTATTAAAAAGTGCAGAGTCTTAAAAAGATTATATTCAATATCAATTAGATAAGTAAAAAGTTGTGATAGCAGCCAAATGATTACTTATTAATGTGCTGCTATTACATCAACTTAGTATCAATGAGTATAGCGCACAATGAATTCTCCTTCTAAAGCCCTCCTGACTCGTATTTTAGTCGGATATTTAGGCTTATATCCCACACTATTACTGGTACTGACTTTATTAAAGCCAATTACTCAGCATCAAAGTTTCCCGATGATGGTGTTCATTGAAGTCATAGTATTAGTGCCCGTGACGCAACTCATTTCCTTTCCACTGGCGGGTTGGCTCATTACACAGCTAAAAAATCTTAAGAATTTGTTTTAAGAAGAAATTGTGCTAGCAACAGCAATCCTAAGTCCTTATTTTGCCAACCACAAAGGTTGGCAAAATAACTCACTTAGTCAATATTAATCTGCGTAAGCTGGGTAATCAATATAGCCTTTTTCCGTCCCACCATACATACTGCTTGCATCTACTGCATTCAATGGCCAGCCATGGGCGAGACGATTGGGTAAATCTGGATTCGCAATAAATGGCCGTCCAAATGCAATTAAATCGGCCAGTCCTGCCTCTAAAATTCGAGTCCCTCTTTCTGCCGTATATCGACCTGCATAAATAATCCGACCACTGAAAGTGTCTCTGACATCTCTACGAAAATCATGAGGAAGTTCTGGTGCATTATCCCAATCAGCTTCTGCAATCGATAAATAGGCAATCCCAACTTCTTCAAGTATCTTTATAGCCTCAATATAAGTCACATGTGGATCATCTTCAACTAACCCCATGTAAACACGATCTTCCTCTGTACTTTCAAATAGCGGGGCAAAACGCACTCCTAAACGATCTGCACCAACTACCTCAGCAACTGCCTGTACTATTTCACGTAAAAAACGCAAACGATTGTTTAGTGATCCACCATATTCATCTTCACGGTGGTTACTATGTGCAGAGATAAATTGATTCACCAAATAACCATTTGCACAATGAATTTCAACCCCATCAAAACCAGCAGCCAAGGCATTGCGTGCTGCTTGAGCATAGAGTTGCACTAATTCTTTAACCTCTGCATTGCTTAAAGCACGTGGCATGGAAGGATCAGCCAAGGTCCCTGCATTGGGCCCGGTCTCAATAAAGACTTTAACATTACTATCAGCCCTAATAGCCGAGGGCGCGACCGGTGCTGCATGATCGGGTTGCAAAGATGTGTGTGAAACACGCCCAACATGCCAAAGTTGTGCAAAAATAATGCCTCCTTTAGCATGCACTGCTTCCGTCACTTTACGCCATCCAGCAATCTGTTCAGGGCTGTAAATACCGGGAGTCCAAGCATAGCCTTGACCACGTGGCTCGATTTGCGTACCTTCGGTGACCATAAATCCAGCCCCGGTACGCTGTTGATAATAGGTCGCCATCAACTCATTTGGAATATTCCCTGGCTGAGTACTGCGCGACCGCGTTAATGGTGGCAATACAATACGGTTTTGCAAAACATACGGGCCTAAGCTCAGGTTTTGAAAAAATTTGCTGGCTTTCATTTCATTGTTTCCAAGTGATCATGACTTAATTGATCTAAATTAAAAAAATACCCTTCCTTCCTGTATATAGAAAAATAAAGGAAGGAAAGCTATTCACTCAGGCCCTTCACCATTAAATGAGGGTTATTTTGCTTATTGCGCCCGCTGCTCAGAGTCAGAAGTTATTCACTGCTAAGCACCACAACAGACACTAGCTACTCTTTATTTCAACAATTGAAGTAATGCTGAGGCAGTTGCAGCAGAAGATGCTGGATTTTGTCCAGTAACCAGCAAGCCATCTACTTGAACATGTACTTGCCAATCATCCACTTTAGAATAATGACCACCGTTTTCTTTAAGCATGTCTTCGACTAAAAATGGTACAATTTCAGTCAAGCCTACAGCCGCCTCCTCAGTATTGGTAAAACCAGTCACTAATTTACCGCTAACTAAAGGCGCTCCATTACTTGCTTTCACATGACAAAGAACACCCGGGGCATGACACACTGCTGCAACAGGTTTGCCAGACTGAATCGCCTGTTCAATCAGAGAAATTGAAATCGGATCTTCTGCTAAATCCCACAATGGGCCATGCCCGCCTGGATAAAACACTGCATCATAATCAGCTACAGAAATTTCGCTAAGTTTATGCGTCTGTGCCAATGCTTGCATTGCAGTTGGATCTGCTTCAAAACGATGAGTGGTTTCAGTTTGCGCATCGGCTAAATTACTTTTCGGATCTAGTGGTGGCTGCCCACCTTGAGGCGACGCCAGCGTAACTTCAGCACCAGAGTCAATAAAGGTGTAATACGGTGCAGCAAGTTCCTCTAACCAGAAACCTGTTTTCTTACCAGTATTGCCAAGTTGATCATGTGAGGTTAAAACGATTAAAATTTTCATGTTATTTCTCCGATAATTTTCAGGATTGAGGAGCATTGTTGAATGATCACATACCATGTGGCGTGAGCATGCCAGATACGCGCATTTAGCTTAGATGCTCGTCTCGAGAATTTGGCGACTGATCTCTAATGAAACATTTTTATGTTCACCTAACTGGGTCAGATTGTGTGATTCGAGTTGCGTAATGATGATCTCAATATCTGTCGCCCCCAATTGATAATTGCTAAGACGAGTCGGCAATCCGAGTTGCTCAAAGAAGGTTCGAGTACGGGTAATAGCTGCATCAATACGTTGTTCTTCATCACCTTCGACAATCTGCCAGACACGAGCCGCATATTGTAGTAATTTTTCTCGCTTCTCTTGACGACGTACTTGTAGATTGGCCGGCAACACAATTGCCAAGGTACGAGCATGATCAATACCATATAAAGCCGTGAGCTCATGTCCAATCAAATGGGTTGACCAATCTTGTGGTACACCAGCTCCAATCAGCCCATTTAGTGCCATGCTGGCGGTCCACATCAAGTTGGCACGCGTGTCATAGTCTGCCGAATCTTCCAAGATTTTCGGTCCAATCTCAATCAGAGTTTGCAATAGACCTTCGGCAAAACGATCTTGTACTTGTGCATTGACAGGGTAAGTTAAGTACTGTTCCATGACATGAATAAATGCATCGACCACGCCATTAGCCAACTGGCGCGTCGGCAAGCTAAAGGTTTTATTCGGATCCAGTACGGAAAATTGCGGAAAAACATAGGGACTGCTAAATGACAATTTGGCTTGGGTCGATTTTCTGGTTACTACCCCACCGTTATTCATTTCTGAACCAGTTGCCGGAAGGGTGAGTACACTCGCAAAAGGCAAAGCTTGGGTAATTTTAGTACCATGGGTTTCTAAAATCTCCCATGTATCCCCTGTATAATTGACTGCTGCTGCAATAAATTTAGTACCGTCAATTACCGATCCACCACCGACAGCCATCAAGAAATCAATCTTTTGTTCACGAATCAGCTCTACAGCTTTCATGAGGGTTTCATAACTCGGATTCGGCTCAATTCCGCCAAATTCATGAATTTCTCTTGTGCCTAATGCTTCACGCACTTCAGCTAAAGTACCATTCTTACGTGCACTTTCACCACCAAACAACATTAATACTTTTGCTTCTGTAGGCACATAGTCATTGATTTTAGCTATTGTATCGACACCAAAAATAATACGGGTCGGATTATAAAAGTTAAAATTCAGCATATTTTTATCCTAGGATGATCAGTTAATTGATTTGAAAAACCACCGTTATTAATCAAATAAACTTAAAAAAAATTGGACAACACTGCGGCTTTTGCCTACACCATGTGGTAACTATACACAAAAATAGACCAGTCGTCTATTTTTATAAAAATTATCTCAGCTTGGCTACTTTAGTGATGGTTAAACAAATTCAGGCTTGTTCTATACCGCTTTTATTATTGATGTATTTTCACGAGCGATTGTTGGATGAAAGGTATCAACACGTATGACTACTGACATGGTCGTGAACGCATTGGCTAAAACAGTGAATGGCTTATACAAAACAGAGGTGATTGAATATTTAAAAGCAGATTGGCACGGTTTAACAGATGTACAAATGCGACACTAAATTACATATATTGGTTCAATATAAAGCATGTACATGGGTGCATTCATTTATTTACCCTGTTTTGATATTGACCCATGTAAATGATGAGATTAAGCCATTAGATGAAGTAGCCCAACTTGAATAAAAAGCTTCCGACAAACCTCACAGAGTTGAAGTGCTGCCTTTCATTCAAAATTTCAGGCAGCACCCTCATACATTTAAGCGTCGGTATGAGCTGGTAGTTTACTAGCCAAAACATCTACTTTTTCAATAGACGGTGGCTCTGAAAATAGCTCATCGGCCTGAGCCATCAAAGCAGCTGCAACCTTGCCAGATAAATGTGCTTGGCGACCCGCCTCATCAGGAAATGCATCAAAAATACCAAATGTTGTAGGTCCAAGACGTAGGCCAAACCACGCAACTGTCGCGGGTTCTTCCATTACAATAGGTAAACCGGCTTTAAGGAAAGCTTCCACTTCGTCTTCTTTACCCGGTTTAGCTTCAAGGCGGACATATAAAGCTGTTTTAAGCATGACTAAAACTCCACAATTGATTAGAATTAAAACGATTCTGACATTGCTAATGTATGCATGTCAGAAAGTTTTGTTGTATAAAAGTTAAAAAAAATTTCCCATAGCTGAGCCAAAATCTGGGTTTTTATTTCGACATAATGCTATGAATTTATTCAAGTTAATATCATTAACATTTGAATCAAAAAATTAAGATATGAGATGATTAAATGCAATCTTAGTTATATAAGGATCAATTGACTCTACCTTAGATTTATAAGCTGACCTCTTCATTTGGAAATTATATTGCTCAAGAAGCATTCAAGAACAACATGTACATCCTCATATCTATGAAAGTTATTTAGCTAGGAATTTGCTGTGAAACTCTATATGTTTCTCTATAAAGCTCGCAATGAAGTAATAGCTATGGTCATACCCTTCTCTTAGGTTAAGTGTAAGAGGATATTCTTGTTTTAAACAAATATCACTAAGAAGCTTAGGCCTTAACTGTTCTTCAAGAAAATCATCAGCTGTTCCCTGATCGACTAAAATAGGTAAATGAACTTCTGCGTTTTTGATTAATTCAATCGCATCATAGCTTTTCCATAAAGTTTCGGTTTCACCTAGGTAGTGTGTGAAAGCCTTTTTCCCCCAAGGTACTTGGCTAGATGCAACAATTGGTGCAAAAGCAGAAATACTTTTATACAGCTCAGGGTTTTTTAAACCAATTACTAATGCACCATGACCACCCATGCTATGCCCCATAATGCTTTGGACTTGATTGGTCGGAAAATTCAGGTCAATCAGATTTCTGAGTTCTTCCACAATATAATCATACATTTTGAAATGCTGTGACCAGGGTGCTTGTGTTGCATTCACATAGAATCCTGCGCCTTGGCCTAAATCATAATCTGCATGATCTGGTACATCCTCTCCACGTGGGCTGGTATCTGGTGCAACAATAATGACTTTATGTTCAGCCGCATACTTTTGTGCTCCGGCTTTAGTAATAAAGTTCTGTTCGTTGCAAGTCAGTCCTGATAACCAATATAAAACTGGCAACCGCTCATCTTTATCATGAGGTGGCAGATATATTGAGAATTTCATTGAACAGTTTAATGCTATTGACTGATGGCGATACACTTCTTGTGATCCACCAAAAGAAGCATGTTTCTCAATTATTTCCATAATCAATTACCTATGTTGAGCAAGACTTCATGAGAAATCGAGTAAACAAAGAGTCTGACATTCTCCACAGAGAATAGTAATTAAGATTTAAAATGTAGGCAGGTTTGTTGAACCTATACACGATGCCTACACAGATAGATCGGTTTTACAGATGATGTGCCATTTTAGAGGATTCCATGCATGTCAATCATGATTCACATGCATGGAAAAGCATAAGGTCTGACGCAATTATTCGTAATGAATTACAGTACGAATTGACTTACCTTCATGCATTAGATCAAAGGCTTCATTGATCTGATCCAAGCCCATCGTATGTGTCACAAATGGTTCTAATTGAATTTTACCTTTCATGGCATCTTCAACCATTCCTGGAAGTTGCGTACGACCTTTTACGCCACCAAAGGCAGAACCTAGCCATTTACGACCAGTAACCAGTTGGAATGGACGGGTAGAGATTTCCTGACCTGCGCCAGCTACACCAATAATTACGGATTGTCCCCAGCCACGGTGTGCACTTTCAAGAGCTGCACGCATCACATTCACGTTACCAATACATTCAAATGAATGATCTACACCCCAGCCAGTCATTTCGACAATGACTTGCTGGATTGGTTTATCGTAATCTTTAGGGTTCAAGAAGTCCGTTGCACCAAACTCTTTTGCCAGCGCAAATTTATCTGGATTCATGTCAACCACAATAATACGTCCTGCTTTAGCTTGACGTGCGGCTTGTACGACTGCCAAACCAATACCACCTAAACCAAAGACCGCAACACTATCACCTTCTTGTACTTTAGCCGTGTTATGTACTGCACCGATACCCGTTGTGACACCACAACCCAGTAAGCAGACATGTTCGTGATTGGCTTCAGGATTGATTTTAGCCAATGATACTTCTGCCACTACAGTGTATTCACTGAACGTTGAGCAGCCCATATAGTGGTAAATCGGTTGACCATTGTAGGAAAAACGAGTGGTACCATCTGGCATTACGCCTCTACCTTGAGTTTCGCGAACGGAAATACACAAGTTCGATTTTCCAGATTTACAGAATACGCACTCGCCACATTCAGCAGTGTAAAGTGGAATAACATGATCACCTGGTTTGACGCTAGTCACGCCTTCACCAACCTCAACTACAACACCAGCACCTTCATGCCCGAGAATAGCCGGAAAAACACCTTCAGGATCATCGCCAGACAAAGTAAATGCATCTGTATGACACACACCGGTATGGGAGATCTTAATTAATACTTCGCCTTTCTTTGGTGGTGCAACATCAACTTCAACAATTTGAAGAGGTTGACCAGGACCAAACGCAACAGCAGCACGTGACTTCATGGAATAATTCCTTATACAGATCTATTTTAAATATGATTTTAGAATCTTGGCGATTTCAGCCAATTCTTCTTTTCGTTGTTGTTCTGTGGTTTCACCTGATACTAAAGTATCCTTTAAATGAACCTCCAACATTTCATTCATCAAACCATTAATAGCACCACGCACAGAGCATATTTGTTGCAGAATTGCACCACATTCCACATTGTCTTCTAACGCTTTTTCAATCGCTTGCGTCTGACCTTTGATCTTTCTGACGCGTAGAAGAATCTTTTTTTTGTCTTCAACCTGATTAGGCATCAGACCTCCTTATTTGCTAGCATTAATACTATAGTACCCCATAGTATAAAAAAAGCAATATTTTTTATAAATCGAAAATCAAAAAGACCTTTAGCGAAAATTTTCTATCCCTGTTTTTAGTTTTTTTTTAAATTAACATCGTAGAGCTGATGCTAAAGTCACAAAGAATGGGACTTTCAGCTCCCATTTTTTTATTTTGGCTCATGTTCTTTGTGATGCTGTGACCTTTTAGAATTATGTTTCAAATTTTAGCCACTTTGTAGATATTTTGAACGTTTCAAGCCTTGAAAATACTACCGACAGTTTAGATTAAACTGCCTTTACAGACTGTACTAGAATATTTTTAGTGAGCGGATGATATTTATTATTCATTATTTAGGAATTATTAAATCCTATAAATATCATTTATTGGATTAATTTATTTTGGTACTGTGCATATCATCCCCCAGTTAAGAATAAGGAATAACTATGAATAAGATGATGAATGCTCTTATCCTAGAAAATTTTGGTGATCATGAATTTAAACGGCACTGTTGCAAATAGTGATTTGAGTCGATGATGTTCCCTTTAAAAAGTGCTTAGAGACCGAAAACCCTGTT
>Ga0209023_10002002_pt1 | contig 26298 bp, 27 predicted proteins | sample LakOneMetagenome_FD_187468 | JGI IMG/M metagenome (GOLD analysis project Ga0209023, IMG submission 187468) | Freshwater and sediment microbial communities from Lake Erie, Canada (SPAdes) (version 2) | ecosystem: Environmental > Aquatic > Freshwater > Lentic | place: Lake Erie, Canada...
ACCATGGTTCACGTTCTCAAAGCGTGCGGCGACAATCTCACCCGCGAGAACATCATGAAACAGGCCGCCAGCATCAAGAATTTGAAGCTGGAAACCTCGCTGCCCGGCATCAGCATCAACACCAGCGCCACGGACTTCGCACCTATCGAGCAATTGCAGATGATGCGATTCAAAGGCGAGCGCTGGGAAATGTTCGGACCGGTCATCAGCGGCGAAGTGAGCGGCTGATCAGGCGTTCTGTATCGCCAAGCAACACCCTCCGCAATGACCTTGCGGAGGGTCTTTTATTGAGGGCCTGATCATGTCATCTCTGTGCGCCCGCACTCGACGCGATGACACCATGACCAACCGACGTCCCCTGCTTCGCGCGATCTTCGACGCCGCCGTCGCCGCCGCGCACCCCGACCGCGTCTTGAGCGAACATCTGCCGCCGCCACCGCGCGGGCGCATCATTTGTCTCGCAGCGGGCAAGGCCGCTGGCGCATTGGCCTATGCGGCAGAGCATCATTATCTGGACGATTTGAAACTCGATCCGTCGCGGCTGTCCGGCCTTGCCACCACGCGCCACGGATATGGCAGGCCGACCCGGCGCATCGAGATTGTCGAGGCCGGGCATCCGGTGCCCGATGAGGCCGGTTTGAGAGGTGCTGCGCGCACGCTTGAGCTGGCGCAGACTGCCGGGCCCGACGATCTCGTTCTGGTGCTGCTGTCCGGCGGCGGTTCGGCGAACTGGATCGCGCCGGTGGATGGCGTGTCGTTCGCGCAGAAGCAGGCAATGAACAAAAGCCTGCTGCGATCAGGCGCACCGATTGGCGAGATGAACACCGTCCGCAAGCATCTGTCGCGCATCAAGGGCGGACGGCTCGCGCGCGCCGCCGCGCCTGCGCGCGTGCTGACGCTGGCGATCTCCGACGTGCCGTTCGACGATCCGGCAACCATCGCATCCGGGCCCACGGTGCCCGACACCACCACGCTGGCAGATGCGCGGGCGCTTGTCGCGCGATATCGCATTGTCACGGAGGCCGCGGTGCACGCCGCGCTTAACGATCCGCGCAACGAAAGCTGCAAACCTGGCGATGCAATCTTCGACAATGCCTCGTTCAAGATTATCGCGCGACCGCAGGAATCGCTCGATGCCGCTGTCGCGGTGGCGAGACAAGCCGGCTACGACGTGCTCGATCTCGGTGCGGACCTCGAGGGCGAAGCGCGAGATGTGGCGGCGGCTCACGCGAAAATCGCATTGAAGGCGCGCGCGGACGGCAGGAAACTCGCAATTCTGTCAGGCGGCGAATTGACGGTGACCGTTCGCGGCAACGGGCGCGGCGGCCCCAATCAGGAATACGTGCTCGCACTGGCCGATCTGTTCAAGGACACGACGGGAATTTCCGTGCTGGCCGCCGACACCGACGGCGCGGACGGCGGCGCGGGCGATCCCGCCGATCCGGCAGGCGCCGTCGCCGATGCGGGCACGTTCGCGAAAATGCGCGAATTAAAGCTCGATCCGGCGGCGTATCTCGCCAACAACGACGCCACTGCGTTTTTTACCGCCACCGGCGACCTGCTCAACAGCGGGCCGACACTGACCAACGTGAACGATATTCGCGTGATCCTGGTGGATGGGTAGCTTTTATTGTCATGGCCGGACTTGTTCCGGCCATCCCGATTCCGAAACACATTGCTCAATTGATCGAGATCACCGGGACAAGCCCGGTGATGACAGTAATCGGAAGCGGATTCTAAAACTCCCGCGCGATCTTGCCGAGCATGGTCAGCAATAATTGCCGGTTCTCTTCGCCGAGCAATTCGCTCAATCGCGCTTCATGCCGCGCGCGGATCAGTTTTCTTGCGCGCGCAAGAACGCCGCGCCCTTTTTCCGTCAGCGTGAGGATATGCGAGCGGCGGTCGCTGTTGGAGCGGGAGCGCAGGCACAGGCCCCGGCCTTCCAGATCGTCCAGCAGCGTGACGAAATTCGGCCGCAGGATTCCGAGCGTCGAGGCGATCTCGGTCTGGTTCCGGCCCGGATTGATCTCAACAAGCATGAGAACTGAGAATTGCGCTGGGGTCAGCTGCAACGTCGCGGCGCAGCGGATGAAATCGTCGAAGATGCGCAACTGCGCGCGCTTGAGCGAATAGCCGACAAAATCCGACAGTTCACCGATGCGGATCGGCCCCGCCGGAGTCGCGGTTCGCGAAATGCGCGACAGCTTCTTACCTTTCGGAACGGCACTCACAGTCCTGGACATAGCCATCGTGCGCTTACCCTTGTCGATCTGATATAAGGCATCAGCGATCCGCCTTGAGCTTATAATCGATAATCGTTATAAAATATATCAAATAGCGCAAGCGGGTTTCAACCGCTTGGCGGCACGGGGAGCCCTTCCAAGAGGACGTTTTGGACAGCACGATCCTTCTTTTCTTGTTGCAGGACGGAATTACGAGCGGCGCGATCTATGCGCTGCTCGGACTTGCGCTTGTTCTGGTGTTCGCTGTCACCCGGGTCATCCTGATCCCACAGGGCGAGTTCATCACCTTCGGCGCACTCACCTACGCGACGCTGGCCGCCGGCAAGGTGCCGGGCACTGCCCTGCTCGCGGTCGGAATGGGCGTTGTCGCTTTTCTTTTCGATATGATCGCCGGACGCCATGTCATGAGCGTGGGGCGCGTGTTGCGCTCGCTCGCGGTGAACATCCTGCTGCCGCTGGCGATCTGGGGCGTCACGATGATGCTGGCGGGACGCCAGAACAGCGTGTCGGTCAACTTCCTGTTGTCCATCGTGATCGTCGCGCCCATCGGACTTTATCTCTATCGCATCGCCTATCAGCCGATCGCGCATGCGTCCGTGCTGGTGCTGCTGATCGCATCGGTCGGCATCCACCTCGCGTTGCAGGGATTGGGTCTCGCCTTCTTCGGCGCGGAAGGCCTGCGCGGACCGGCGATGGCGACATCGGCCTTCACCATCGGCCCGCTGCGGTTCACCGGCCAGAGCATCGGCATCTATCTCATTACGGCTGCGCTGATCGTCAGTCTGTGGCTGCTGTTCGGCTACACGCTTTATGGCAAGGCGCTGCGCGCCACCGCCGTCAATCGTCTCGGCGCGCGCATTGTCGGCATCCGCACCACACTGTCGGGTCAGATCGCCTTCCTGCTCGCCGCTGTGATCGGCACCATTTCCGGAATCCTGATCGTGCCCATCACCACGATCTATTACGACACCGGGTTTTTGATCGGCCTGAAAGGTTTCGTCGCCGCCATCATCGGCGGACTGGTGAGCTATCCCCTCACCGCCGCCGCCGCACTCGTGGTCGGCATCGTCGAAGCGTTCTCGTCGTTCTACGCCAGTAACTTCAAGGAAGTCATCGTCTTCACGCTGCTGCTGCCCGTTCTCGTCCTGCGCTCATTGGCTTCGCCCGAAGTCGAAGAGAAGGAGGACTAGTGTGGTGGTTCGCAAGTCCGCTTTTTGTTATCGCAGGCCCGTTAGCGGACTTGCGAACCAAAACCACACTAGAATTATATTTGATCAGTGTCCTTTCGAATCCGAAGTTCGCTACGAAAGGCGCTGCAAGATGATGCGAACTTCGGATTCGGGACACTGATGCGGCAGCGATGGGCGATGATTGCGTTCGCTGCCGTGATGGCGTGCATCCCGTTCATTCCGGGCATGCCGCCGTTCTGGATCGTGCTGCTCGACAATATCGGGCTCGCAGCATTGGTCGCGATGGGCCTTGTGCTGCTCACCGGCGTCGGCGGGCTGACGTCGTTCGGACAGGCCGCGTTCTGCGGCTTCGGCGGATACGCCACGGCCGTGCTGACAACATCTTACGGCCTGTCGCCATGGCTGACGCTGCCGATTGCGCTGATCGTCAGTGGCACAGCCGCAGTAATCCTCGGGCTCATCACGGTGCGCCTCTCCGGTCACTATCTGCCGCTTGGCACCATCGCCTGGGGCATCAGTCTTTTTTATCTGTTCAGCAAGCTGGAATTTCTCGGCCGCAACGACGGCATTTCCGGCATCCCGCCGCTCGCCATCGGATCGTTGCAACTGACCGATCCCGGGCGAATCTATTTCGCGATCTGGCTCGCGGTGATCGTCTGCGCGCTGCTGACAACTAACTTGCTGGACTCGCGCACCGGCCGCGCCATTCGCGCCTTGCGGCGCGGTCACATCGCAGCGGAAGCGTTCGGCGTGCAGACGGCGCGCGCCAAGCTGCTGGTCTTCATCTATGCCGCCGTACTGGCCGGCCTGTCCGGCTGGCTCTATGCGCATTTCCAGCGTGCGGTGAATCCGACGCCGTTCGGATTGAATGCCAGCATCGAATACCTGTTCATCGCCGTGGTCGGCGGCGCGGGTTATGTCTGGGGCGCGGTGCTCGGCGCAGGCATCGTCGTGGTGCTGAAGGAAGTGCTGCAGAGCTATCTGCCGCTGGTGTTTCACGGCAATGCGCAGCTTGAAACCGTGATCTTCGGAATCCTGCTGGTGGCGCTGCTGCAGATCGCACCCGGCGGCATGTGGCCCCGCCTTGCGGCATTGTTGCCTGCAAAGAACAAATTGCCGATTCCGTTACCTGCTGCAAATCTTCCGCCGCGCGAGAAGGCTGTGGCCGCATCCGAAACGCTGCTCACCATAGACAAGGCGCGCAAGCAGTTCGGCGGCGTGGTCGCAGTGAACGATGTCAGCTTCGCTGTGAATGCCGACGCGATCGTCGCGTTGATCGGCCCGAACGGCGCGGGCAAAAGCACCACGTTCAATCTCATCACCGGCGTGCTGCGCGCCTCCGGCGGCGACATTTCCGTGCTCGGCCATCGCGTCAACGATGCAGCGCCACAAGCCATTGCGCGGCTCGGTGTGGCGCGCACCTTTCAGCATGTGAAGCTCGTGCCGGACATGAGCGTGCTGGAGAACGTTGCTATCGGCGCGCATCTGCGCGGCCATGCAGGCGCAATCGCGAGCATGTTGCGGCTCGACCGTGCCGATGAGGCAGCGCTTCTGGCGGAAGCCGCAAAGCAGATCGCGCGCGTAGGCCTCACGGAGCAGATGCACCAGCTTGCAGGGTCGCTGTCGCTGGGCCAGCAGCGCATCGTGGAAATCGCCCGCGCACTGTGCACCGATCCAGTCCTGCTGCTGCTCGACGAACCCGCAGCCGGTCTGCGCCACATGGAAAAACAAAAGCTCTCCGCACTGCTGCGGCAGTTGCGCGCCGAAGGCATGTCCGTGCTGCTGGTTGAACACGACATGGGCTTCGTGATGGATATTGCCGATCGCATCGTCGTGCTGGAATTCGGCACCAAGATCGCGCAAGGCACACCTGCCGAAGTCCGCGCCAATCCCGACGTCATCAAGGCCTATCTCGGAGCCGCGTCATGACGGCGCTGCTCGCGGTCAACAACGTTCACGTGTCCTACGGCAAGGTCGAGGCTGTGCGCAACGCGACGCTGGACGTTGGCACGAACGAGATCGTCACCATCATCGGCGCGAACGGCGCGGGCAAGACCACGCTGCTCAACGCCATCATGGGAATTCTGCCGCTCACGGGCAGCGTCACCTTCGCGGGCGAGCAGATCGCAAAAGCCGAGATCGAGGACCGTGTCGCCGCGGGGCTTTGCATCGTGCCCGAACATCGCGAATTGTTCGGCACCATGACGGTGGAAGACAACCTGCTGCTCGGCGGTTTCCGTGTGCCGCGTGCCACGGCGGCTGCCGAACAGGAGCGCGTCTATACGCTGTTTCCACGGCTGAAAGAACGCCGCACGCAGCTTGCGGGCACACTGTCCGGCGGCGAACAGCAGATGTTGGCCATGGGCCGCGCGCTGATGAGCCAGCCGAAACTACTGATGCTGGACGAGCCATCACTGGGCCTCGCGCCGCTGATCGTTGCCGATATTTTCCGCACCATCGGCGAGTTGCGGCAGGCCGGCGTGTCGGTGCTACTGGTCGAGCAGAACGCCCGGGCCGCATTAGAGATTGCCGACCGCGCTTATGTGATGGAGCTTGGCGAATTCGTCATGAGCGGAGCCGCGAAGGACATCAGCGGCGACCAGCGCGTGGTGGCGAGCTATCTCGGCTTCCAGCACACTGAGCCGAGCAAGCTGTAGGCAAACGCCGAAATCATCTAACATTGCGCCCGGTTCTGGCCGATACTCCATTTCGGCAAGAGGGGTCTGTTCATGGATGAAAGGTCTGCGCGGAAGCTGCGCATGTTCGTGATGGTCGTCCTTTCGGGGATGGCCGGAGGAATAGTTTTCATCTTCGTCAATGTCGGGTTTTCGCCGTCGCATCTCTTGGTCGGCATGACATACGGCGTCCTCATCAGCGCTGCGATCGGAGCGTTCGAGATTTTTTCTGCATCCGGGCCGATGCGCGACTGGCTCGGAGCGCTGCCGTTTACGGCAAGCCTCGCGGTCCGCAGCGTCTTCTATGCCGCCGTGATCGTTCTTGTTCAGTATTTCGAGCTTGGCGTCCGAATCCTTGGGCTGAAACCGGACTCGACCAACGCCAGCTTCTGGGACGCAGTTCTGTTTTCTGGTCTGGTTTCCGTGGTGCTCAATCTCGTTTTCGCCGTCACCAACATCATCGGCCGTAACACCCTGCTCAATCTGATCATCGGGCGCTACCACAAGCCTGTCGAGGAAAACCGCTTCGTTCTGTTTGTCGATATTGCTGGCTCCACCACCCTCGCCGAGCGCCTCGGCGGCCTTGGTATTCACCGCTTTCTGGACAAGACGTTCCGCACGCTGACCGGCTCGGTGGTGGACTATCGCGGCGAAATCCTGAACTACGTCGGCGACGAAATCATCGTCACCTGGCGCGAGGATGCCGGAGCCGTGGATTGCCGCCCGCTGCGTTGCTTTCTGGCGATGCGCGCAACGCTGGAACGGCTTCAGGGAAAATTCGAAGAAGAATTCGGCGCGGCGCCGAAAATCCGTGGCAGCCTGCATTTCGGCCCGGTGATCGTCGGCGAAATCGGCGACATCAAGCGCGCCATTGTTTTCAATGGCGACGTGATGAACACAGCCGCGCGCCTTGAAGAACTCAGCCGCAATGTGGATGGCGGGTTTGTCGCGTCGCGCGCCGCCATCGCGCGTTTCAAAGCTGCGATGCCAGTGCCCGTTCGCGATCTCGGCATGCGCGATATCCGCGGCAAGTCGGACGGCATCGACGTTGTGGGGCTCGCCGTCTGAGACGTTGATGTGAAAATGCCCGGCACGAGGCCGGGCATCACGCAGAATCGTTCCTAGTCTATTTCAACACGGCGTATTTGCCGTCCTTCACGGTGAGGATGATGCGCGAACGGTCGTCGGTGCCGAAGCGATCCTTCTCGGTGAAGTTATAGACGCCCTGGCTGGCCGGAATTTCCTTTTCCGTCAGCAGCGCCTGACGGATGGCTTCGCGGAATTCCTGCGTACCGGGCTTTGCAGTCTTCAGCGCCACCGGCACCACGCGCTTGAGCACCTCGAACGCATCGTACATGTGTCCCGCGAACTGGCTGCGCGTGCTTGCGCCGTATTTGGTTTCGTAAGCCGTGTTCAGCGCCATGCCCGGCTTCTTCGTCAGCGCGCTGTCAGCCTGACCTTCCGGTGCCATCACCGGACCGGCAGCCATAATGACGCCTTCCGCCGCCGGGCCTGCGATGCGAACGAAGTCCATCGTCGCCGCACCGTGCGTCTGGTAGATCAGCCCCTTGTAGCCACGTTCGCGCAACGCCGCCTGAGGGAGCGCAGCACCTGTGCCCGACGCACCGATCAGGATTGCATCAGGATTTGCGGCGACCAGCTTCAGCACCTGACCCGCCACCGACGTGTCGGGACGCGCATAACGCTCTTCCGCGACGACACTGATGCCGCCCATCTTCTCGGTCTGCGTCTTGAGATCGTTCAGCCAAAGATCGCCGTAAGAGTCCGAGAAGCCGATATAGCCGACGGTCTTGACGTTGTTTTTCTTCATATGCTCGTAGAGCACCTTGCCCATGATCGGCACCGGCTGCGGCATCACGGCAGTCCACTTTTCTCGGGCCGGCGTGATCGGCAGCGGCGCGAGGCTGAACTGCGGCACGCCGACTTCGTTGGCGACGGTGGAGATCGCGATCGACGGCGGCGTGGTCGAAGACCCGATCAGGATGTCAGCCTTGGATTCGGTGACGAAGCGCCGCGCATTGGTCGTGGCGTTGGTCGGATCGCCCGCGTCGTCGAGCAGGATCACCTTGATTTTCGCGCCGCCGATTTCGGTCGGCACGAAATCCAGCGCGTTCTTCTCAGGAATACCGAGTGCGGCTGCAGGGCCGGTGGTGCTGATGCTGACGCCGATGGTGATGTCCTGCGCAAGGGCTTGCGTCGCAACGCCCGGCAAGGCCACGGAAGCCGCGAGCATCGCAGCGGTCCAGGTGATTCTCTTCATTCATTCCTCCCTCGATGATTATTCGTTCTTGAAGGTAAAATGCTCAGGCGCGCTTCGCAGTGCACAATCGCATCGGACATTGCGCCATTCAGACAGAAATGATCGGGCCTTTGCAACATCTGCGGCACCGGCCATTGGTATGAGCGGCGAGATGATCGGAGCAACGCTCTTTCCGTCAATTGTTATCTGGTATAATCAATTTTCAGCGGCGCGCAAAACCTCTTTCGCAGCGCTGAAACAAAACCAAGAAACAGGGAGCGAACGCGTTGCGCACACAGGTTGCCATTATCGGCTCCGGACCTGCTGGATTGCTGCTTGGGCAACTTCTGAAAACCTGCGGCATCGATAACGTCATTCTGGAACGCAAGGATCGCGACTATATCCTCGGGCGTATCCGCGCCGGCGTTCTCGAACAGGGCACCGTCGGGCTGCTGGACGAAGTCGGCGCCGGGGCGCGGCTGCATCGCGAAGGCCTGATCCATCACGGCATCGAACTCGCCTTCGGCGGCGCGCGCCACCGCATCGATATGACGCAGGCGACCGGCAAGACCGTCACGGTTTACGGTCAGACCGAAGTTACCCACGATCTGATGGATGCGAGGGACGCCGCAGGACTCACGACGATCTACAACGCCGCCGATGTCAGCCTTCACGATTTCGACAGTGACAGACCGCGCGTGCGTTATGTCAAAGACGGCGTGACCCACGAGATCGCCTGCGATTTCATTGCGGGCTGTGACGGCTCGCATGGCGTCAGCCGCCGCAGCGTCAAGCCTGACGCCATAACGACCTATGAGCGGATCTATCCGTTCGGCTGGCTCGGCGTGCTGTCGGAAACGCCACCGGTCTCGCCGGAGTTGATCTACAACAATCACGCGCGCGGATTTGCGCTCTGCTCGATGCGCTCGCAGACCCGCAGCCGTTATTACCTGCAATGTTCGCTGGACGACCACGTCGACAATTGGTCCGACGCGAAATTCTGGGACGAGTTGAAGCGGCGGCTGGATCAGGAAGCCGCGGACCATCTTGTCACCGGTCCCTCCATCGAAAAGAGCATTGCGCCTCTGCGTAGCTTCGTCGCCGAGCCGATGCGGTTCGGCCGCCTGTTTCTCGCGGGCGACGCCGCGCACATCGTACCACCGACCGGCGCGAAGGGGCTGAACCTCGCCGCCAGCGACGTTCAGTATCTCGCAAAGGCACTCCGCGAATTTTATGCGGAGAAATCTTCCGCCGGTCTCGATGCCTATTCGCAAAAAGCGCTCAGCCGCGTGTGGAAAGCGGAGCGCTTTTCCTGGTGGATGACGTCGATGCTGCACCGGTTTCCCGATGTGGACGCCTTCAGTGCGCGCATCCAGCATGCGGAGCTGAATTATCTTATCGAGTCGGATGCCGCGCGCATGTCGCTGTCGGAAAATTATGTCGGTCTGCCGTATTGAAAGAAAACTCTCCCCGCGCTTGCAGGGAGAGTTGACGAACGCCCGTCCGGTTGTCCGTTAGCTCGATACGCTGTTCAGGAAAATCTGGGTGAAGGGCTTCGCCAGAATATCCGGCAGCTTCGGGATGATTTCCTTGATGTGCGGCGTGGTCATGTGGGCATCCAGCGATGCCTTGTCGGTCCATGACTCAAAGGTGAAAAATCGCCCGGGTTCGGACTGCACTTCAAGCAATTGATAAGACTTGCAGCCCGGCTCGGTGCGAGATTTTGCGGCAAACGGAACGATCAGCGCGCGCAACGCATCCGCCTTGTCCGGCTTGGCGACGATTTCCGCGATCACATAGGTCAATCCGGGTTCGGCGGCTTCCGCGATTTGCGTCTGCATCAGGCTTGCGAAAACCGATCCGAGGGCGGCACCCTGAACCACTGTCCGGCGATCGAGCATTTGGAATCTCCCATGTCTGCTTGTTGTACAGCGTCGCGTTTGTCTTGCGTTACGCAATCACTGTACGCTTTCCGGAGCAGCTTTGTTTCAAACATTTGGCATTGCGCCGTTTCAAACGCGCGCTGCGCCGCACGCCGCTTCATGATGCGGGTAGCGCACCGCTACGAGAGAGCAACATGACCACACCGGACATTCCCGAAGGTTTTGCGCGCCATCCAAAGCGCAGCCCGCTGACCGATCCCTGGGAGCCGATCTATTCCAAAACGACGCCTGAAGCGGTGATCATCGGACTTCGGCTGGCCGAAGCGCACACCAATTCGCGCGGGCTTATTCATGGCGGGCTGATCGCAGCACTCGCCGACAATGCCATGGGAATGAGTTGTGCCGTGCAATTGACCGAGCGGCCGCAAGGACTGGTGACTGTCAGCCTGTCAGTGGATTATCTCGGCTCGGCAACGATCGGCCAGTGGCTTCAGGTCGATACCAATTTCGTGAAAACCGGCGGCTCGATCTGCTTTGTGCAATGCCTCGTCACGGCGGACGGCGACCCTTGCGCCCGCGCCAATGCGACATTCAAGATTTTGCGGAAAACATAATCGCGTCGTGTCACACTGTGCCGAACCGCCAGTCCGTTGAGGTCACCACAAGATCGACAAAAGCGCGCACTTTCGCCGATAGCAGCCGTGACGTCGGATAAACGAGATGGATCGGCAGCGGCGGCGGCTCATGGTCTGCGAGCACGATCTTCAATCGTCGCGCCTTGATCGCATCCGCCACCTGATAGGCCAGCACCATGGTCAGTCCGCCGCCGCTTTCCGCATGCCGGATCGCAGCGTCAGCATTATTGGTCGAATAACGCGAATGGTGCGGAATGCGCACATCGCGCCCTTTCTGCGCAAAGCGCCAATCCGACAAAGACGACAGCCCGGTGAATTGAACAATGTCGTGGGACGCGAGATCGGCGGGCACGCGCGGTACGCCTCGCGACTTAAGATAGCGCGGCGACGCCACGACCACGCGGCGCATGTCGCCGACGGCGCGCGCGACCACGCTCGAATCTGCCAGATGGCCGATCCGCACCGACAGATCGATGCCCTCATCGACCATGTTGACCATGCGGTCCGACAAGCGAAGCTCGGCGCTGACATCCGGATATGTCTTCAGATAGACCGACATCAGCGGGCTGACATGCAATCGTCCGAACACAAGCGGCGCTGACACGACAAGTTTACCGGACGGCAACATGCGCTCCGCCTGTGCCGAGCCTTCCGCCTCCCTCACATCGCCGAGAATTCTCCGCGCGCGTTCGAGATAGCGTGCGCCGACATCCGTCAGCGTCACCGAGCGCGTGGTCCGTTGAAGCAGCCGCGCACCGAGATGCTCCTCAAGTCCCGCGATCAACCGCGTCACCGCGGAAGCAGACAGATTGAGCTTGCGCGCAGCGGGCGCGAAGCCACGCAGATCCGCGACGGCAACGAAGGCAGTCATGGCATCGAGACGGTCCATTGCATTATTTCATAAACTGCAACGATCAACTGTCAATATCTGACATTGTTGCAGTCCGAAACCGGCATATATTGAGAGCTGAAACAATGGACACTTACGAGGTCCGCCATGACAGCCACTCACATATCCAGCGACATCGCTTTCACCCCTGCGGTCAAGGCGATCCAGACACGGAAAGGCTCGCGCCGCGGCTATGCCAGCATGGAAGAGCGCGGCGGCTGGCGCACCGAGATCGATGAAGGGCTTGCCGCTTTCATCGGGGAGCAGACGAGCTTTTTTCTGGCCACCGCCAATGCGGACGGCCAGCCCTACATCCAGCATCGCGGCGGTCCCGCGGGCTTCATCAAAATCCTCGACAAGAGAACGCTTGCCTTCGCGGATTTTGCCGGCAACCGGCAATACATCACGCAAGGCAATCTGTCGGAAAACTCAAAGGCCTATATTTTCCTGATCGACTATGTGCACCAGCGCCGGATCAAGATCTGGGGCGAGGCGCGCATTGTGGAGGACGATCCGGCGCTGACGAATTCGCTGATGCCGAAGGATTACAAGGCGCGGCCCGAACAGACGATCATTTTCACGATTTCCGCATGGGACACGAATTGTCCGCAGCACATTCCGCAGAAGATCGATCTCGCCGATGTTGTTGCGGTGGTAGCGGAACGCGACCGGCGCATCGCCGAACTGGAAGCGGAAGTCGCGCAGTTGAGAAAGAGCCTCTCGCAAAGCTAGCGCGCTCATGCTTTAAGCGGCGCATGGATGCAAGCGGCAACCCCTGTCAGACCTGCGGCGCATGTTGCTCCTATTCGAGCAACTGGCCGCGCTTCACCATCGAGGACGACTCGGCGCTCGACCTTATTCCTGCAAGCCTTGTTAACGAACGGCTTTCCGGGATGCGTTGCGACGGCGACCGCTGCTCGGCACTGACGGGAAAGATCGGCACATTCACCGCGTGCGGAATTTACGATGTCCGCCCCGAAGTTTGCCGCACCTGCATGCCTGGCGATCCCGAATGCAGCATGGCGCGGCGGCGGTTCGGACTGACGGAACTCAGCGGCTTCGCGTCATAACGCGGGAACTAGTTGCCTCTTAAATCGTCAGTAACAACCCACCTCTTGCAAAGCAGGAGCATGACGCCATGCAGGAAACCGAAATCCATACCTATGCGCGGCAGCTAATGGAAAGCCACGGACCGAAGGCCATCGCCAAGGCAGCGCAGCGCGCGCTCGAATGCGAGGCCGAGGGCAAAGCCGATCAGGCCAAAGAGTGGCGGCATGTGGAAGATGCGCTGAAAATGATGCGCGGTCCGCATCAGGGCTGATGCGGCAGACAGTTAAAAGACGTTGAAGCGGTTAAGCCATCGCTGGTGTCAGATCGGACACGTCTTCGTCTTCATCGATATCCTGAACCACCTTGCTGAGCGGCTTGGTGGACAGTGTGATCGAGCGCCGATTGCTCGAGGCCGAGATGGACGGAAGTGTCGACGGGGCCTGACGCGACATTGCGAACAGCGTCGAGCCGACGATGCCACCCTGTTCCACCAGATCCCGCTCCGTGCAGGTTGCGGCGATAGCAAGGCTCATCGAGTGAAGATGCGCACGCTTGTAGCAGAACAGCGCGAGCATGGCCCGCACGTCGGACGAGACGGATTCGACAAGCTGAGCAAGACCATGTTCGCTGGCGCGGTACAGGCTTCCGAGCATGTCTTCGCCTACGGGGCAGGCGTCGTTCTCAAAGGCTTCGCGGCTGGTCAACATTGCACATCTCCGAAAAGCGCGATCCCTCAACAGATTCTCTTTGCCGGATGCGCCAGTTGGAAAGATGCAATGCAATTTCCTAACGCAGAGTTAACCACGCCCCGAGTCGGGCCTCTGCGTTCATATTCTGTAGAGAATTACCGAAGGCTTGGGTTCCGCGGGTGATTCGCGCGGCGTGATCCGGCGATGTCGCTCTTGAGATGCTATTCGCCGATAAATGTCACCGCTTCGGAGATCGACGCGCGGTTGGTGCGGTAGCTGTTGGCGAGGTGATCCTTGTCGGCGTAGCCGAAGGAAATGCCGCAGACCACGCGGCGGTCGTCGCCAACGCCGAGATGCTTGCGCACCACATCCGCATGACCGGCCAATGCGGCCTGCGGAATGGTGGCGAGGCCCGCCGCTTGTGCCGCCAGCATGAAGTTGCTGACATAGCCGCCGCAATCGATGGCGCCATAGGTACCGAGCGCCTCGTCGCTGGTGACGATCGCCACATGCGGCGCGCCGAAGAAGCGGAAGTTTTCCAACATCTGTTTCGCATAGGCCATCTTGTCGCCGCGCGGAATGCCGAGCGCGCTATAAAGCTGGAAGCCGCTCTCGCGGCGGCGGTCGAGATAGACGCCTTTATACTCGCGCGGGAAGTCGAAATCCGTCACCGGCGGCGCACGGTTCATCGCCGCCTTGTACATGTCCGCGCCAAACGCCTTCACAGCGTCACCGGAAAAGATCGTCACCTGCCACGGCTGGCTGTTGCACCAGGACGCTGTTTTCTGCGCGGCGGTCAGCACACGCGCGATGATGTCGCGCGATACGGGATCGGGCTTGAAGGCACGGCAGGAATAGCGCGCGCCCAGCAATTTCTCCACGACCTCGATGTCGTGTGCATCCACGTTCGTCATGACGATCAGCGTCCCTTGGTCGGAATGGCGTTGAACGGCACATCCTTGTCCACGCGAATATCGCCCGGCAACCCGAGCACGCGCTCGGCGATGATGTTGCGCAGGATCTCATCGGTGCCGCCTGCAATGCGATCCGACGGCGCGCGCAGCAGGATCGACTGGAACTGGCCGCCGACGGCAACGCTGTCCGCATCGGTTAGCGCCCCGGCCGCACCCTGCAAATCCATCGCGAAGGTCGCGATGTCCTGCAGCATGGTGCCCGCCACCAGTTTGCCGATGGAATTTTCCGGACCGGGCCGCTCGCCACGCGATAGCGCGGAGATCGAACGATAGCTGGTGTATTTCAAGCCGCTGGCTTTCACGGCCCAGCCTGCGAGTTTCGAGCGCACGTTCTTGTCCTCGATGGCAAGACCATCTTCCAGCATCAGATTGTTGCAGAAATCGAACATTTCCTGAAAGCCAGTGGACTGTCGCGCGCCGATGGACAGGCGTTCGTTCATCAGCGTGGTCACCGAGACATTCCAGCCGTCATTGACCTTGCCGAGCCGCTGCGAGTCTGGAATTTTCACGTCCGTAAAATAGACCTCGTTGAATTCCGACTGGCCGTTAGCCTGCTTGATCGGCTTGATCACCACGCCCGGCGATTTCATGTCGAGCCAGAACATGGTGAGGCCCTTGTGCTTCGGCTGTGTCGGATCGGTGCGTGTGATGACAATGCCGTAGTCGGAGAAATGTGCACCGGTGGTCCACACTTTCTGGCCGTTGACGATCCAGTCGTCGCCCTTCTTCTCCGCGCGCGTGCGAAGACCCGCAACGTCCGAGCCCGCCGACGGCTCGGAGAACAACTGACACCAGATGTTTTCGCCGGACGCGATCTTCGGCAGATACTTCGCCTTGTCGGTGTCGTTGCCGAACGCCATCACGGTCGGGCCGCACATGCCCTGGCCGATCAGGAACACGCCTTCGAGTTTTCCGTAGAAACCTTCTTCCTGCTGCCAGATCACGCGCTCGATGGGTGACGCGCCGCGCCCGCCGAATTCTTTCGGCCAATGCAGGCAGGCCCAGCCGCTTTCGGCTTTTTTCTTCTGCCACTTCTTCGATTCGGCAACGATGTCCTTGCCCTTCAGCTTGATGCGGCCGACCGTCGGCCGCGACAGTTCCGCTTCAAGTTCTTTCGGCGCGTTCGCATCGATCCATGCGCGGGCCTCGGCGCGAAATGCGGCTTCCTGCGGCGTGTCATCGAAATTCATGGCGGTGATCCTCTCAACTCGCGTTCTTGAAGCGCAGGCGGTCAATCAACTGGTTTTCCCAGTACGACAGGCTGCCGAGCGACAGCGCGAGCACGTTGGCGCGCCGGTAATACAGATGACAGTCGAACTCCCAGGTAAAACCCATGCCGCCATGCACCTGAATGTTGTTCTTGGCGCAGTGCTGGAACGCCTGCGTCGCGGCGACGCGCGCAGAGGCCGCTGCCTCCGGCAATTCAGCTGCGTTGGTCGAGAGCGCCCACGCGCCGTAGTAACAGTTGGAGCGTGCCAGCGTTGCCGAGACATACATGTCCGCGAGCATGTGCTTGATCGCCTGGAACGAACCAATGGGACGGCCGAACGCGATGCGATCCAGCGCGTAGTCGCGGCCCATTTCCAGCGCGCGGTCCGCGCCGCCGACCTGCTCGAATGCCATGAGTACCGCTGCGCGATCAAGTACACGCGTGAGAATGCTCCAGCCGTCATTGGCCCCGCCAAGCGGCTCCGCCTTGCATCGGTCGAATGTAATCTCGGCCTGACCGTGTGCCTGATCGAGATTGGCCAGCGCTTTGCGCGTCACGCCGGGGCCGTTGAGATCCACGATGAACAGACCGATGTCGCCCTCGCGTCCGGTGGATGCAGTGCGCGCAGCGACGATGGCGAAGTCTGCAATCGCGCCATCCGCCACCGGCAGTTTGGTGCCGCTGATCGCATTCTGCGACGCGGACACTTGAATCGCCTTGTGCGACGGATTACCCGCGCCTTCGAACAGCGCCAGCGTGCCGATGGCCTCGCCCGACGCGATGGCGGGAAGGTATTTAGCTTTCTGCGCATCGCTGCCGGCGAGCATGATGGCTTCTGCGGCGAGATAGATGGTCGACGAGAACGGCACCGGCGCCAGCGCGCGGCCGACCTCTTCGGCGATCACGCACAGTTCCAGATGGCCTGCGCCCGCACCGCCGAATTCTTCCGGGATCGCGACGCCGAGAAAGCCCATCTCGGCAAGACCGCTCCACAAAGCCTTATCGTAGGGCGCATTTCCTTCGAGCACGGCACGCACCGCCTTCGGCGGCGAATGTTCGGCGAGATAGCGCCGCGCCTGATCGCGCAACTGCTTCTGGTCGTCGGAGAATTCGAAGTTCATGGCGCTCCACCCAATTCAATAAATATCGAGACCTTTTGGCCTTCTCTGTCGTCGCCGCCATCCTTCGAGGCTCGCCGCACAAGCGGCTCGCACCTCAGGATGACGCATCTGTTGTTTCCGTCACCCTGAGGTGCGGTCGCGACGCGACCGCCTCGAAGGGCGACGGCTGTTCACTAGCGCGGCGCCATGCGGATTGCGCCGTCGAGGCGGATCACTTCGCCGTTCAGCATCGCGTTCTCGACGATGTGCACGGCAAGCTGCGCGTATTCGCTCGGATCGCCGAGACGCGCCGGATGCGGCACCTGCTTGCCGAGGCTGTCCTGCGCTTCCTGCGGCAGGCCCTTCAGCAGCGGTGTGAGGAACAGCCCGGGCGCAATAGTCATCACGCGGATGTTGAGCGAGGCAAGATCGCGCGCGACAGGCAAGGTCAGACCGACAATGCCGCCTTTGGATGCCGAGTAAGCCACCTGCCCGACCTGACCGTCATAGGCCGCGACGCTGGCCGTATTGATAATCACGCCGCGTTCTTCGCCGATCGTCGGCGCGGCCTGCATGCGCTCGGCTACGAGACGGATGCAGTTGAACGAGCCGATCAGGTTGACCTTGATCACTTTGTTGAACTGGTCGAGCGGATAAGCGCCCGTCTTGCTGACGGTCTTCATCGCGCTGCCGATTCCCGCGCAATTCACCAGAATGCGGATGGTGCCGTGCGCGGCTTCGGCCTTGGCGATGGCATCCTTGACCGGCGCTTCCTCGGACACGTCACCGGTGAGCGCGAGACCCTTAATCTCCTTGGCAACAGCTTCTGCGCCGTCCTTGTTCGTGTCGATGATAGCGACTTTCGCGCCCTTCGCGGCCATCGCACGCGCGGTTGCCGCGCCGAGACCCGAGCCGCCGCCAGTGACGAGAACCGAAATATCCTTGAGTTGCATAGGCTGGTTTCCTGTTTTTGGTTTGCTGAAAATTGATTCAAGACGCCTGCGCGTCGGCCGCTTCCGACCATTGCGCAAGAATATCCGTGGCATCGACCGGCGTGACCGCCGCCGTTCCCTGTATCGTCGACGGCGTACGCGAGAAACGCGGCGCGGGGGCGGGCTGAATGCCACCATGCGCGTTGACGAATGTCTCGCGCGCCGCGAGATGCGGATGCGCCGGCGCATCGAACAGGCTGACAACCGGCGCAGCGCAGGCTTCCGTTCCTTCGAGCAAGGCCGTCCACTCATCCCGCGTTTTGGTTTTGAAGACCGCGGCCATTTTTTCCTGCAGCTTCGGCCATTCGTCGCGGCTCATATGCGCGTCGTAACATTCTTCGTCGAGACCGGCGCGCTTGCGCAACTCCGCATAGAATTGCGGCTCGATCGCACCGACCGACATGAAGCCGCCGTCCTTGCATTCGTAGGTGCGATAAAAATGCGCGCCGCCGTCGAGCATGTTGGTGCGTGGACCGCCCGGCCAGCGGCCGAGTGCGCGCAGGCTGTGGAACATGGTCAGCATACTCGAGACACCGTCGCACATCGCGGCGTCCACCACCTGACCCTTGCCGGACGATTTCGCCTCGATCACTGCCGCAAGCACGCCGACCACGAGATACAGGGCACCGCCGCCGTAATCGCCGACGAGATTGAGCGGCGAGACCGTTTCTCCGTTCGTGGCGCGAAACGAATCCAAGGCACCGGTGATAGCGATGTAGTTGATGTCGTGACCCGCCGCTTGTGCGAGCGGACCTTCCTGTCCCCAGCCAGTCATGCGGCCATAGACGAGCCGCGGATTGCGCTTCAGTGCGACATCCGGCCCAAGACCGAGACGCTCCATCACCTTGGGCCGAAAACCTTCGATGAGAATGTCGGCAGCGGAGATGAGATCGAGCACCTGCGCGATGTGATCCCTACTTTTGAGATCAAGTTCGACAACGCGGCGGCCGCGATTGACGAAATCGCCCGGCGGACGCGTACCCTGCCCCGGCCGCGCGATACAGACGACATCGGCGCCCATGTCCGACAGCATCATCGACGCGAACGGGGCTGGACCCAGACCTGCAAACTCCACGACACGCATGCCGCGCAGCGGGCCTTGAGCCGCCGATTGCTCCTTCATCCGTCTCTCCCGTGGCGCCGTCTTTGATGTCGGTCGCGCTGCTTTATGCTTCTCTGCGATTCAAATCCGTCATCAGGGCGGCATGGCCGGCTTCTCAGCGAGTAGACCGCCCAAGATTTGCGTCGTCATGTGGTCGATATATCTGCGGCGAATGTCATCGGTGATGCCGCGCGGCCCGATGAAACGCGCGTTCATGTGCCGCCCGTAGAACAGGTGATCGCACGCACCATTCAGGCTGATGTAGAACAGCGCGGGGTCCACTTTGCGGAATTCGCCCGTGGCAATTCCTTCTTCGAGCATTCGCTTCACGAAATCGAACAGCGGATTGATGAAGAAGCGATGGACTTCCTTGGATGTCGTCTCGCTGCCCTGATGCAGCAGTAGATGGATCAGCCGGTTGAGATAAGGCACGCGGTAATAGGCATTGATGATGCCTGCGATATGCCGTTGCATTTTCTCGGTCGGCGAAATCGGCTGGTCGAGCACGAATGCCAGATTAGCCATTTCCGCAGCGGAATCCCGCGCCAACAACGCGAGCAACAAGCCGTCCTTGTTGCCGAAATGATATTTCACCAATGCTGCGTTGACGCCGGACTTCTGCGCAATGTCACTGAGGGAAATGTCAGTCGAATTGCGCTCGATCATCAAGTCGCCTGCCGCCACCAGCAGTTTGGCGGCGGTCGCATTCATCGGCGCGGCGTCTTTGCTCGGAGCAGACTTCGACGGCGAAGGCTTTGATGGGACAGCGCGGCGTGGCGCTTTTTGGGTCAGGGTCGATGACATTCACAGTCCCAAGTCGAGAGAAGCCATCAGCTAACCTCATGACGGGTCCGCGCTCAAGAGTTAATTGACCGATTGACTAAATCTTCCCGGCCCCTTTTAATCGCCCGCAATTGCCAAAAACAATAAAGAGGGAGCGCCATCATGGCCGAAGCCTATATCGTCGCCGCCGCCCGCACCGCAGGCGGACGCAAGGGAGGCCGCCTCGCAGGTTGGCATCCGGTCGATCTCGCAGCCTCCGTGCTGGATTCACTGGTGGATCGCACCGGCGTCGATCCCGCCCAGATCGAAGATGTCATCATGGGTTGCGTGATGCAGGCCGGTGAACAATCCAACAATGTCGCGCGCAACGCGGTCATGGCGTCGAAGCTGCCGGAAAGCGTGCCGGGCACCTCCATCGATCGCCAGTGCGGTTCGTCGCAACAGGCGCTGCACTTTGCGGCGCAGGCCGTCATGTCCGGCACCATGGACATCGTGATTGCCGCAGGTGTCGAAGGCATGACGCGCGTGCCGATGGGCCTTCCCGCCTCGCTCGCCGCCAAGAACGGTTTCGGCACTTACATGAGCCCGAACATCCAGGCGAGATATCCGAACATCCAGTTCAGCCAGTTCACCGGCGCGGAAATGATGGCGGACAAGTACAGTCTCGCGAAAGACGAACTGGATCAGTATTCGTATCAGAGCCACCAGAAGGCCATCGCGGCAACGCAGGCCGGTGCATTCAAGGACGAGATCGTTCCGCTTAAGATCACACGCGCCGATGGCTCGACCGACACGCACAATATTGACGAAGGCATTCGCTTCGACGCCACGCTCGACGGAATTCGCGGCGTAAAGACCATCGCGGAAAACGGCAAGCTCACGGCTGCCAGCGCCAGCCAGATCTGCGACGGCGCATCCGGCGTCATGGTTGTCAACGAACGCGGCCTGAAATCGCTCGGCATCAGGCCGATGGCGCGCATTCATCACATGACCATGATCGGCGGCGATCCGGTGATCATGCTGGAAGCGCCGCTGCCCGCGACCCACCATGCGCTGAAGAAAGCCGGCATGAGCGTCGACGATATCGACCTGTTCGAGATCAACGAGGCATTTGCTTCGGTGCCGACCGCATGGCTGAAGAGCACCAACGCAGACCCGGCGCGGCTGAACGTCAATGGCGGCGCGATTGCGCTCGGCCATCCACTCGGTGGCTCCGGCACCAAGCTGATGACCACGCTGGTCCATGCGCTCAAGGCACGCAGCAAGCGCTACGGCCTGCAGACCATGTGCGAAGGCGGCGGCATGGCCAACGTGACCATCGTCGAGCGGCTGTAAGTTCCGAGCAAGCTTGCAAACTTGATGTTTCATTGCCGGGCTTGACCCGGCAATCCATCTGAAAAGTTTCTACCAAGACAATGGATGCGCGGGTCAAGCCCGCGAATGACGTTCGTAAGCCGGCTGTCAGATTTCCGATTGTTGCAATCATCTCGCGCCAAGAGCGGCAAAAGCCGTCACGCGCTTTGGGGAAACGTTTAAGGGAGCCTCATGTCTCATCCATCGGTTCACGCGCAAAGCAATCCCGACAAGATCGCCTACCGAATGGCAGGCAGCGACGATGCCATCACCTATGGCGAGCTGGACCGCCGCTCAAACCAAGGCGCGCATCTTTTTCGTTCGCTCGGTCTGCAAAAAGGCGATCACGTCGCGCTGCTGATGGAAAATACGCTTGCCTTCATGGAAATCTGCTGGGCGGCGCAGCGCAGCGGACTCTATTACACCGCCATCAGCCGTTACCTCACAGCCGACGAGATCGGCTATATCGTCAAGGATTGCGGGGCGAAAGTCGTCATCACCACGCCGAAATGCGTTGGCGCCATCGCGCCGCTGGTGAATAACGCTGCGGACGCGCCGGTTTTTTATATTGCCGGCGGCTCGCAATCCGGATTCAAGTCATGGGACGACGCGCGCGGCACGCAACCAACGACGCCGATTGCGGATGAATCCGCAGGCTACGACATGCTGTACTCGTCAGGCACCACAGGGCGGCCAAAGGGCATCAAGCGTCCGCTGCTCGAACCGTCGATCCTCGTGCCCAATCCGCTGCTGAAACTTTTGTGCGCGACGATGTGCGGCATGAACGACAGCAGCATTTATCTGTCGCCCGCGCCGCTCTATCACGCGGCTCCGCTACGTTTCAACATGATGTCCGGCATGCTCGGCGGCACCTCCATCATCATGGAAAACTTCGACCCCGAGAAATTTTTAAGTCTGGTCGAACAGCATCACGTCACGCAATCGCAACTGGTACCGACCATGTTCGTGCGCATGCTGAAGCTGCCTGATGACGTTCGCGCAAAATACGACGTGTCGTCGCTGAAAGGCGCGGTGCATGCCGCAGCGCCCTGCCCTGCCGACGTGAAGTCAAAGATGATCGACTGGTGGGGTCCGGTCCTGATCGAGTATTATGCAGGTTCCGAAGGCAACGGCGTCACAGTATCAAACTCGCAGGACTGGCTGACCCATCGCGGCACGGTCGGTCGCCCCGTGGTCGGCACCATCAAGATTCTCGATGACGACAACAACGAGTTGCCTGTCGGCGAAACCGGCACGGTATACTTCGCCGACGGCCCGCAATTCGCCTATCACAACGATCCGGAAAAAACGAAACGCGCCTTCAACGACCGCGGCTGGTCAACATTGGGCGATGTCGGTTATCTCGATAGCGACGGATTTCTCTATCTCACCGACCGCAAGGCCTACATGATCATTTCCGGCGGTGTGAACATCTACCCGCAGGAAACCGAGGATGTTCTGATCTCGCATCCCGCCGTTGCGGATGTCGCGGTGTTCGGCGTGCCCAACGAAGAAATGGGCGAGGAAGTCAAAGCCGTGGTGCAACCGCATGACATGGCGCGCGCCGGGAAAGACCTTGCGGACGAATTGATCGCGTTTTGCCGCAAGCAATTGTCGCCGATCAAATGTCCAAAGAGCGTGGACTTCGAGGCGGAACTGCCGCGCACACCGACCGGCAAGCTGGTGAAGCGTCACCTGCGCGACAAGTATTGGGCGAAAGTCAGCAAGCCTCACTGAGCACGCGCCAGCGTCTCACTCTTCCTTCAGCCACTGCTCGACGAGCTTGACGTCAGGCGGCTGCGCATAGCGCGTGGTCCACATATCGACCACCCATTCGACGCGGCTGGCATTCTCGACCAGCACCGCCGTGTTGTGCGGCAATTGCATCACAAGGATATTGCCGCGATAGCGCGGATTGCCGACCTGATGATGCTTCAACAGTCCCCATTCCTGCAGCACCAGCAGGAAGCTGGACACATTGCGCGTCGAATCCCAGCAATCGAAATTCTTGGCATCGGCGCCGCTGCGGATGTCAGCATTCGCCACGCGATCCGTGGTGCCGAGCATCGGCCCGACCCGGCGGTCGAACCAGATCACGGCTTTCTGAACCGCGGCTCGCTCGGCGACGGGAGACGCCTTGCCCGCGTTTAGGATTTGCGTGAGCGCCTTGCGATCGCTGTCCGTAAAGTCGAGCGTCGCGCGGCGGCGGCAGACGAAGCCATAGCAAATCGTCATCTCCGACGCCGATGGCGGATTGATCGATACGGAGGTGTAAAGCTCGCTCTGTTGCGGCGTGAGCTGCATCGCGGACGCGGGAGCGTTGAACTGAGCGGCAGCAAATGCCGCAGCGATGGCGAGGATATATCGCGAGAAACGCATCCGTGAGGGAACCTAATGAACAGGTGCAAAACCTATCCCGCAGGATGAAGGCTGCCAAGGGGCATGCGCATGTCCGGCATCGTCAATATCGCGGCCCTCTAACGCCGTCAAAGCACGACCGGTTTGTCAGGCAGTTCATTGCGATGCGCGCCATGCGCGGGAAAATGTTTCGCAAGCAATTGCGTCACCGCCGCGATGCCTGTGAGCACGCCGTGCTCGAATTTTTTGGCGCGGAATTCCGCTTCCATCGCGCGGCAGATGGTTTCCCATTCAGCGGGCATGACCTTGTCGTTGAATCCGCGGTCGGCGACGATCTCGACATCGCGATCCGCCAGCAGCAGATAGATCAGAACGCCGTTGCTGGCTTCCGTGTCCCACAGCCGCAACTGGGCGAACACATCGATGGCGCGTTCGCGCGCCGGCTGATCCTTGAACAGCGGCAAGCCGTCCAGCGCGCCTTCCACGGCAAATCGTATCTGGCCGGAATGATTTTTTTCGCTGGCTTTGATCGCCTTCTCGATGTTGGCGAGCGACGCGCGCGGAAACGCCCGCCCGACCCGCCAGCGATTGAGAAGAAGATGCTTGCCGATGCGTTTGATGCCCATTGTGCTACCCGGCCCTCACCAGCTCCCCGACGCGCCGCCGCCGCCGAAGCTGCCGCCGCCTCCGCTGAACCCGCCGCTCGAAGAACTTCCGGAACTGAACCCGCCGCCGCCATAGCCGCCGCGCCCGCCACCGCCGTTGGTCACGATGCTGTCGCCGATCAAGGTGATGACGAAGGCGATCAGGCCTCCGATGGCGGCGACCGGCAACACGCCGAGGAAAAACCAGATGAAGGCCGCGACACCGCCACCGGCGACGAGCGAGCCGAGCAGCCGCCCGAAGATGGCGCGGAAGATTCCGCCGCCGACCAGCACGATAATGAACAGGAACGGGAAGTAGTCGGCGATCGCGCCAAAATCAGGCATCTCCCCTTCCGGCTTCGGTGGAGGCAGCGGCTCGCCGTCGATTACCTTCAGGATGCGATCCGCACCGTCGGAAATGCCGCCGGCGAAATCGCCGCTGCGGAATTTCGGCGTGATGATCTCATCGATGATGCGCTTGGACGTGGCATCGTTGAGCGCGCCTTCGAGACCATAGCCGACTTCGATGCGCAGCTTGCGGTCGTTTTTCGCGACGATCAGCAAGACGCCGTCATCGACCTTCTTGCGGCCGAGCTTCCAGAGTTCGGCGACGCGGAGCGAGTATTGCTCGATGGTTTCCGGCTGCGTGGTCGGCACGATCAGCACTGCAAGCTGACTGCCCTTCCGCGTCTCGAAGTCCTTCAGCTTTTGTTCGAGCGCGGCAGCTTGATCCGGCGTCAGCGTCGCCGTCAGGTCGACGACGCGGCCGGTCAATGGCGGCACCGCGACGTCCGCCACAGCGGCGGACGCGAAGCACAGCAGAAACGCGAGAATGATCGCCTTTGCGGCTTTCATTGCGGTTGTCCGCTATTCGCCTCTACTTGGCGGGCGCAGGCGCTTGCGTGGCGGGTGCCGGAGCGGGTGTAGCCGCAGGCGGCACGTTGAAGTCCACCTTCGGCGCGGTCGAAATCGACTTCTCGTTTTCCACCGTGAAATTGGCCTTTTCCTTATAGCCGAACACCATGGCGGTCAGGTTGTTCGGAAAGGTGCGGATGCCGACGTTATAATCCTGCACCGCCTTGATGTAGCGGTTGCGCGCCACGGCAATGCGATTCTCGGTGCCTTCAAGCTGCGCGACAAGATCGCGGAACAGTTGATCCGACTTGAGCTGCGGATAGGCTTCTGTCGTCACCAGCAAGCGCGACAGCGCGCCGGTCAGTTCGCCTTGCGCCGCCTGGAATTTCTGGAACGCCGCCGGATCGTTCAGCACTTCCGGTGTCACGTTGATGGAGCCTACCTTGGCGCGTGCATTGGTCACGCCGAGCAGCACATCTTTTTCCTGTTGCGCGAAACCCTTCACGGAATTCACGATGTTCGGCACGAGGTCGGCGCGGCGCTGATACTGGTTCACCACCTCGGACCAGCTCGACTTCACCGACTCGTCGTTCTGCTGGATCGCGTTGTATCCACAATTTGTGAGGCTGAGCGATGCGAGCGCCGCGAGGACCGTGAAAAACTTGCGCATGAAACTCTCCAGTGAAAAAGACAACGCCACATTCTGATAAGAGCGCGGCGCGACCCGGGAGCGCGACTATACACATCCCGCTCGTCCGGGTCATTGTCCTGGCCATTCTATTTTTAGGGACTTTGCCGGTGAAGGGCCGCGCTTGCGGAGGCGCAACATGCCAGCGATGCGCGAGGTTTCGCTGGAAATCGTCCGCGTCCGGATACAGAGTTCTTTTCTGAAACCCACAGTAGCATGGATCACGCCATGACCACCGCCGCAAACGGAAGTGCTGACACCACGATCGACACCGGCACGGACGAACTTCTGTGCGAGGTGCGCGAGCGCGTCGCGATCATCACGCTGAACCGGCCGCATGCGCGCAATTCGCTGTCCGACAATCTCACGCCGGCGCTGCGGCGGATAATCAAGCTTTGCGGTGAAGACCCGAATGTCGGTGCGCTGTTGGTCACAGGCGCAGGCAACGCGTTCTGCGCTGGCGGTAACGTGAAGGGCATGGGCGGCCAGAGCGGCAACACCGGCACCTTTGCCGCCGAATTAACGTTCGATCAGAAAATCGAACGGCTGCAGGAACGGCAACGCACGCTGACCGGCGCATTGATGAATGTCCGCAAGCCGACCATCGCAGCGCTTCCTGGTGCTGCCGCAGGTGCGGGCCTGTCGCTGGCGCTGGCCTGCGACCTGCGCATCGCAGCGGAGTCTGCTTTCGTCACCACCGCTTACACGAAAATCGGTCTCAGCGG
>Ga0209023_10002004_pt1 | contig 26286 bp, 28 predicted proteins | sample LakOneMetagenome_FD_187468 | JGI IMG/M metagenome (GOLD analysis project Ga0209023, IMG submission 187468) | Freshwater and sediment microbial communities from Lake Erie, Canada (SPAdes) (version 2) | ecosystem: Environmental > Aquatic > Freshwater > Lentic | place: Lake Erie, Canada...
GAAACGGCGGGAGCGAAGTTGCGCTTCGACCGCGCCGAGCAGGTCGTCCGCCTCGTCCGAGATCGAGAAGTCCGCATCGCGGGTGACGCGAAAGAGCACCGAGTCGGTGACGTGCATTCCGGGAAACACGCGGTCGATCTCGGCGCGAACCACCTGTTCGGTGGGAATGAACCCACCGTCGACGGCGATGAAGCGCGGCAGTCCGGGAGTCAACTTGACGCGCGCGAACCGCGCTTCACCGGTAACCGGGTCCGAGACCGTGCCACCGAGGTTGAGTGACAGACCGGAGATGTAGGGAAACGGCTGCCCCGGTCCGATCGCAAGCGGCGTGAGCACCGGGAAGATCTGCGAGGAGAACGTCGAGCGTGCGCGCTTGAGTTCTTTGGCGTCGAGGGCGTCCAGCGAGTAGACGCCAAGGCCGGCGCGCACGAGGCCCGGTGCAAGCTCCTCTTTCCAGATCCGGCCCTGCTCGGCGACCAACGCGGTAGTTCGTGCCGCGATCCCGTCGAGCACCTCGCCACGACTCAGTTGATCGGGCGCGCTCGACGGACGGTCGGCCTCGAGCGCATCCTGATGCCCCGATACGCGGACCATGAAGAACTCGTCCAGGTTGCTCGAAACGATGGCAAGGAATCGACAGCGATCGACAAGTGGGTAGGTGTCGTCAGCGGCGAGTGCAAGCACCCGCGCGTTGAAGTCGAGCCAGGAGAGCTCGCGGTTGATGTAGAGCGCCGGATCGGTCAGATGTGCATCGGTCTGAACCGTCCGCCGCCGTGATCGTGTCGTGCCCATAGCGGCACATTGTGACAACTTTGCCGGTGCAGTCGCGATTATCGGTCGACGGTCAGTCGGTACGCACCGCCGCCGAACGCCATTCTGACCTCGACGGTGTAGACGCCGCTCATCGGCGCGGTGAACGTGACCGTCTCCGTCGATCCGGGATTCACCGCCACGGCGGCCGCCCAGTCGCGCAGATAGCCGGCTCCCGGAGTCGGGGCCGGCGCCCCGGGCCGCCAGATCACCAGGTCCGGATCCACACCCGACGGCGACTCGGCGCGCACCGTGATGCGCTGTCCGGCGAGCAGATCGACGCGGGTGTCGTCCGATGGATCGAACCATGCGCGCAATGTGCCGACGACGCTCAGCCGGGTGGCCGCCTGCGTCAGGGCCGGCGGGCGGGTCCTGATCATCCAGGGGTTGTCGTCCGGCTCGGGTTGGTCGCGCGGAGGGGTGGCCATTGTGAGTGCCCGTCCCAGGTTCAGGCGACCGGCGCCTGTCGCGTCGTCGCGGCCGGGGGCGCCCACGTCGGTCGCCGATGCGCGGAGCATCTCGACTACCTGTTCGGCGCGAATGTACGGGCGTTGGGTGATGATTCGCGCGGCCGCGCCCGACACGAGTGCTGTGGCCACCGACGTTCCCGAACGTGTGTTGTAGCGCCCTGCGAGGGCGGTCGACAGCAGCGCCTGCCCGGGGGCGGAGAGCGTGACTTGCGGACCGGAGGTCGACTGGGCGAGCCTGGCGCCGTCGCGTGTCAGGGCTCCGACGGCGACCACGTGGGCGTCACCTGCCGGATACTCCACGGGATTACCGACCAACCCGCCGTTGCCCGCAGCCGCGACCACGACGACGCCGGCGCGGACGGCGCGGTTGATCGCGGCGCGCTCGGCCGCCGACTGATCGATGCCACCCAGGGAGATGTTGATCACCCGCGCGTGTCGTGACACGGCGTAGTTGATGCCGGCCACCATCGACGTTTCGTCCGCGTCGCCGAGCGAGTTGGCGACCTTGACGGACATGATGCGCGCACGAGAAATGCCGGCACCGCCACGCCCGTTGCCCCGGACCGCCGCAATCAGTCCCGCAACGTGGGTGCCGTGGCCGGATCGGTCGACGATCGGCGACCCGCCAACGAAGCTCTTGGACCGCAGGCGATCGACGACCCCCAGAAGATCCGGGTGCGTCGCGTCGACACCGGTGTCGAGCACGGCGACCAGCGGCCTGCGCGGTCCGGTCTGCGGCGCCCAGCCGATCTGCCTCAGAAAGTACTGGCGCGGGCGAAGTGGATCACCGGCGTCGGCGGACTCGAGCGCCGCTGATTTGACAAGTACCGCCGTCGGCGAGGCGTAGAGGCTCACCGGTGGGCCAGGCGGTACTGCCGCGATCACCTGCGAAACCGGATGGCAACCGACACGAACAGCACGATCAGTGCGAGTGCCACGAGGACGGCAACCATCAGCTGCACGACACCGACCAGGATGGGCAGCGCGATCAACCCGAGTTGCGCGAACGCCACGATCCACAGCACGTCGCGACCGATGCCTGCGGGAACACGTTTGGCGAGGGAGTAGCAGAGCGCCAACACGCCGATCACGACCAGCATGGCGAGCCAGCGATTGGGACGGACGATCAGGTACGCCACCACTTCGGCGGCCGCCATCGCCCCGGCGAACATTGCGCGGCGCCCGCGCAACCACTGCTGTGCACGACCGTCGCGCGTGGTTGGACGATCTTCGATTGTGATGACCGGATGTGACATGGCCGCAGTGTAGCCCGCACGCCTGGGCGTCAGGTTGCGGGTTGGTTATGTCTCGGTATGCGGTGTCACGATGGCGATTGCCTGGGGGCAGCGGGCCGCCGCCGCAGCGGCGTCGGACCGTGTGGGAAACAGCCCGGCCACGGCCGAACCGCTTCCGCACAGGAGTGTGGCGTGGGCTCCTGCCTCGTCGGTCAGATGCGCCGCCACCTGCGCAAGCTCGGGCGCACAGTGAAGCGCCGCCTGCCACAAGTCGTTTCGCATCCACTCAACCAGCCCCGCAAAATCCGTCGGCACATGGTGGTCGGTGGACCGCTCGGGCATCGGCAACGCGTCGAACGCCCGGTAGACGTCGGCGGTTGCAAGACCCACGTCCGGCTTCACGAGCAACGCCGCGAACTGCGGTGTGGTCGCATCGCTCAGGATCTCGCCACGGCCGCGCGCCCACTGGGCGCCGCCGCGGATGAAGAACGGCACGTCGCTGCCGACGCGGCCGGCGACCAACTCGAGTTCCTGCAGCGAGAGCCCGAGGCCGAACAGGTGGTTGGCACCGTGCAACGTGGCGGCCGCGTCGCTGGATCCGCCACCGAGTCCGGCCTGCGCCGGGATGCGCTTGTCGATCGTGACCTCGCACGGCAGCTGGCGACCAACCGCCGCCTCCAACGCATCCAAGGCGTACCACGCAAGGTTCGCCCGCTCCTCCACACCCGGGCACACGACGCGACGTACGTCTGCGGGCGCCACCATCACGGTGTCGGCCAAACCGTCGAGTGCGACCATCAGGCTGTCGACCGGGTGATACCCGTCGGTGCGCGGCGGTCCGACCAGCAGTCGCAGATTGATCTTGGCCGGAGCCGAGATGAACGCGACGGGGTCGGTCACATCCGATCGTCCGTGACCGGCGCGCGGTCCGCAGAGCGAAGTGCGGTGATCGCCCGCTCGGCGACCGCCTGCGGCGACACCCCTGCTTCGGCAAGCAGCAGGTCGCGCTTGCCGTGATCGATGAAGCGGTCGGGCAACCCGCACGCGAGCACCTGCGCGCCCGTGCCCTGCAACGCTTCCATGACCGCGCTGCCGAACCCACCCATCACCACGTGGTCCTCCACGGTCACGAGCACGTCGTGATCGGCCGCGAGTGCACGAAGCGCCACCTCGTCGAGCGGCTTGCAAAATCGTGCGTTCACCACGGTGGGGGTGATGCCGGTCTGCTCGGCCACGATGTCACCGGCAAGGCGCGCCACGTGGGTGCCGTAGCCGTAGCCGATGAGGGCCACCCGCTCACCACTGGTGAGCACCTCGGACTGTCCGATGGGAAGGACGCTCGCCTGGTCGGGAAGCGCAACGCCGAAGCCTGCGCCGCGCGGGTAGCGCAACGCAACGGGGCCGTCGATCGTGAGTGCCGTGTGCAGCATGTCGACGAGCTCGGCCTCGTCCTTGGGCGCCATGATGGTCAGGTTCGGGATCGACCGCAGGTACGCGATGTCGAACACGCCGTGGTGGGTGGGGCCGTCGTCGCCCACGATGCCACCGCGGTCGATCGCGAACACGACCGGCAGCTTCTGCAGTGCGGCGTCGTGGACGATCGGGTCGAAGGCCCGCTGCAGGAACGTGGAGTAGACGGCACAGACAGGCCGGAAGCCTTCGATGGCAAGTCCACAGGCGAACACGGCGGCGTGCTGTTCGGCAATGCCGACGTCGTAGGTGCGCTCGGGAAAGCGCGCCTTCATGTGGTTCAGGCCCGTGCCCTTCAGCATCGCCGCGGTGATTGCGATCACACGCGGGTCGCGCTCGGCTTCGCGCACCAGTGCGCGTCCGAAGACCTCGGTGTAGCTCGGCGGGGCGGGCTTCGCCGGCCGCGCGCTTCCCGAGCGCGGATCGAACGGCGTTGCGCCGTGCATGTTCTCGACGTCCAGCTCGGCGTGCTCGTAGCCCTTGCCCTTGACCGTCTTCACGTGCACCAGGGCCGGTCGTTCGCGCTCAATCGCGGTGCGGATCGCCTTGCGCAGCGTCGTGATGTCGTGCCCGTCGTACGGGCCCATGTAGGCGAACCCGAGCGCCTCGAACAGTGCGCCGTGTTCGAACCACAGCGCCTTGGCGGCGTCGCGGATGTGGGTTCCCAGCACGTCGGCGCCGGGCAGGCGGGCGAAGTTGCGCTCAAGCTCTTCACGGACCTTGGTGAGTCCCGAGTCGGCGCGTGCACGCTGCAGGAAACGGCTGAGCGCACCCACGTTTTCACTGATGCTCATGCCGTTGTCGTTCAGCACGACCACCATCGGGCTTCCAAGCGCCCCGGCCTGGTTCAACCCTTCGTAGGCCATGCCACCGGTCATCGCGCCGTCGCCGATCACGCAGGCGACGCGGTCCTGAAGCCGCCCGGCGCGCCGGTGGGCTTCGGCCAACCCGACGCCGTAGCTCACCGACGTGGACGCGTGACCGGCGCCCATCACGTCGTGCACGCTCTCCTCACGACGAAGGAACCCGCTCATGCCGCCGTGCTGGCGAAGCGTGGCGAATTGCGCGTGGCGACCGGTCAGGAGCTTGTGGCCATAGGCCTGGTGGCCAACGTCCCACAGAATCTTGTCGCGCGGGCTCGTCAGCTCACAGTGCAGGGCGATGGTGAGTTCGACGGTGCCGAGGCTCGATCCCAGATGGCCACCGGTCTCCGACACGGCGCCGATGATCGCGCGGCGCATCTCGTCGGCCAGCCGGCGCAGCTTCTCCTCCGAGAAGCTTTTGATGTCCTCGGGCGCGGTGAGGGCCTCAAGGATGGGAAACGATTGCTGCGACTCGGCCATTCCGCAAGACGATAGCGAACGTTGCGTCAGATCCGGGGTCGGTTGGCACGGTGGCGACGTTCGCCACCGAACCACCGACAGGTATCCCCGCTCCAGCTATCCGATCGGTGCGCACACCGCGACGGCGGTGACGATGGCCGTGCCGGACTGGTTGACGTTCTTGGCAAACGCACGCCAGCCGGTTGCAGCGGGGTGACGGCCCACTGTGAGCTCACCCGGACTCTTGCCGCTGATCACGGCGAAGCTGCCGGCCACCACCATGTTGAGCACGCCCGACGGATTGGCGCCGCCACCGATCGCCTGCATGCCGGTTGGGCAGATCGCTGTGGCGTACCCGAACGATCCTTTGGCGATGGCGCCCGACTTGGCCGTGACCGTAATGGTGCCACGCAGGTAGCGATCGTCGCTTTGGGTCTTGTTGTAGATGTTCGACACCAGACTGGTGCGGGCCGTGGTGCTGATGTCGACGAGCTGAATCTGCCCGTTGGCGATCTTGGCCGAGGTGACCGCCCCGTTTGCGATGTCCGGATTCCTGACCTCGCCGTCCTTGATGCTCGAGCTCACGACTTGGTTCAGCGCGACGGTCGCCACCGCGCCGCCGCCGAGTGACGAGAAGAGTGCGACAGCTGCAATCACCAGGGCGGGTGACGGCGTCTTGAAGCGTCCCATGGTTGCCTCCGATCGGGGGGATCCGGGCGGGTGGTCTCGCCGCCCTGTGGGGAAACGCTCTCACAGCCGGGGCGAGTTCGCGTTGTTTCGCCGACCCGCACAAGTGTCAGGGGACTCCCAGAGTGCGCTCATCGGTTTCCCAGAAACGGGGTTCAGTCTGGTCTCCATCACCCCCGACGAAAGGCATCACCATGTTGGATTCCTCAAAGCGCACCATCGCAACGCTCACCGCAGCCGCCTGTCTTGGCGCCGGTGGGTGGGCGATGGCGGCCAGTACCAACGGCACCGCGACCACGGCGACCACCGCCGCGTCGACGTCCTCCTCCACCACAGCCCCCCAGGGGCAGTACGGCCCGCCGCCCGGCGCACAGCAGAACGGCCAGGCACCGGGCCCCGGCGCATCATTCCCGGGTGAGACGCTTCTGACCGGCACCGATGCGGCCAAGGCGAAGGCGGCGGCACTCGCAAAGCTGCCCGGCGCGACGATCGTGCGTGTCGAGACCGACGCCAACGACGGCGGCGCGTATGAGGCGCACGTCACCAAGAGCGACGGGTCCCAGGCCATCGTGGTGATGGACAAGAACTTCACCGTGACCAACGTGGTGAGCCACTGACCAACCGCCTCCCCCAGGGTCAGGTCATACGCGAACCGTCGGCGTTGATCGCCGAGGCCATATTCCGAGTCGAAACGGATACCCACGTGTATCGCGCGACCCCACATCCCAGCGACCGTGCTGATCGCGGCGACTGTTCATCGACCTGACCCGACCCTGCGGCCATGACACCGCACCACGGCCGCCGAGCATCCCTCCGACTGCTCGGCGGCCGATGTCATTTCGGCGGTCGCTGTCGGCTAGCCGATGGGCGCGCAGATCGCGATCGCCGTCACGGTCGCTCCTGCAGCGCTTTCATTGCGCGCAAATGCACGCCACGCAGTCGCCGCCGGGTGCAGACCATCAGCCAAGGTGCTGGGGTTGACGTCTGAGATCACCGGGTTGGATCCGGTCAGGCTCATCGTGAGTACATTGCTTGGATCCCCGCCGCCCCCGATCGCCTGCATCCCTGTTGGACACGTGGCGGTTGCGCCGCCAAAGCTGCCGATTGCGATGGCGGACGACTTCTTGGTCACCGTCACGGTTCCGCGCAGGTATCGGGCGTCGAAGGCAGTGCGCAGCCCGGTCTTCGCCCCGGAGCTCAGATCGATGAAGTTGACTTGTCCATCCCGGATCTTGGCCGATGTGACCGAGCCGTTGGCGAGGTCGACGTTCTTGACCTGACCGTCTTTGATGGATGTGCTGACGACCTGGTTGAGCGCGACCGTCGCGAAGGCGCCTCCGGTGAATGACCCGATGAGCGCGATCGTTGCAACCACCATCGCAGGCGATGGTTTGCGAATACGTGCCATGAGGTGTTTCCCCCCTGTGTGCCGGGAACCCGAGCCCAGTGCCGGGTTCATTGCCGGTAAAACGAAATCTCCCAGGTTGCGGCAACTCCGCAACCTCCCCAAAGGACCAGTTCTGCATTTCCGCGGTGATGTTCAGTGGATTCCAAGGTGCGCCCAACGCCGCTCTCAGCAACGACGATCAGTCTGTTGCTCATCACCCCGAACGAAAAAGGTGGGACGCAGATGCTCGGCACCTCCAGACGAACGATCGCCACCCTCACCGCCGCCGCGTGCCTGGGCGCCGGAGGGTGGGCGATGGCCGCCTCCACGAGCGGCACTGCAACGACGACCACCCCGGTCCAAACGCAGACCGCCCCTTCACAGACCCAACCTGCAACGCCGACCGCTGGCGGCCCGTGCCACGGGCATGGCGCTGGCGAGCAGGGCAGCGGTGGCGCTTCAACGCAGGGTGGCACGACGACGCCGTCCAGCACCGTGCTGACTTCCGCCGGTCAGGAGGTGGCGACCTGACCCATCACACCGCGTCGGCGCGACCCGCTCCCAGTCGCGCCGACGCTTCCGTTTACTCGTCGATGTCCTCGCGACGGGTCGGGGTCTCGCAGAGGTTCGTGTCGAGGGTGACGCGGTTGTCGAAGATGAAGCACTCCCCGTGCCAGTCCGCATCGGCGTCCGGCATCTGGGCGAAGTAGTTGAGGATGCCGCCCTCCAGCTGGTACACGTCGAGCCCCAGGTCCTGCATCCACGGGCTCGCCTTCTCACAGCGGATGCCGCCCGTGCAGTACATCGCCACCTTGGTGCCCGATTCACGCCACTCCTCGGCGTGGGCCTGCACATAGCTCGTGAACTGCCGGAACTGATCGACGCCGGGGTCGACCGCACCCGCGAAATGTCCGGTGCGGTATTCGAAGCTGTTGCGGTTGTCGATCACCACCACATCCGGACGGCGAATCAGCTCACGCCACTGGGCCGGCGGCACGTCGCGGGCGGCGATGTCCGCCACACGGTTCGGCGCGTCGATGGCGACACCGAGCGGCACGATCTCCGCCTTCACCCGAATCTTGCGCTTTCGAAATGGCTGCGTGGTTCCACAGTCTGTGCGCTTGATGACGATGTCCGTGAACGCGCCCTTCAACCGCTCGTCGCCACGCAGGCGGTCGACGAACGCGTCGATGGCCGCGGGGTCGCCGGCGAGCATCCCGTTGATGCCCTCGTGCGCCACCAGGATGGTGCCGAGCAGATCGCCGGCAAGCTCCTCAAGCGTGGCGGCCGTCAGCTCCGGTTGGTCCAACGCGACGAATCGGTAGAAGGCGATGTGGTCGATCATGCGTCGAGCGCTCCGGCAAACGCGATGAACTGGTCCGGGCCGAGCTCCTGCGCACGGGCAGTCGGCGCCAGGCCGCTCTGTTCCAGTGCGGCGGCCACCTGGGCCTTGTCCCACCCGGCGGCGGACACGGCGTTCAGCAGCGTCTTGCGCCGCTGGCCGAACGCGCCGACCACCACCGCGCGCACATGGGCCGACGGCGCCGGCCCGGTGCGTTCAAGACCGACGATCGCCGAATCTACGTGCGGTCGGGGCATGAACACGGTCGGCGGCACCGGCCGCAGGAACAGCTGCCGGGTGCACATCGCAAGGAGCACGGTGGGTGCCCCGTAGAGCGCGGACCCGACCGGAGCCACCCAGCGATCGGCCACCTCCCGCTGCACCATCACCGCCCACACACCAACCTGCGGCAGCGTCCACAGCGACTCCATCACAATGGGCGTGGCGATGTTGTACGGCAGGTTGGCCACCACCCGCGTCGGCGCCGGGGCGAGCGCCGTGAGGTCCAGCTTCATCACGTCGCCCCAGTGGATCTGCACATTGGTGAAGGCGGCAAGCGATTCCGCCAGCGCCGGTTCCAGACGACGGTCGATCTCCACCGCGTGGACGTGGCCCGCCCGGCGGGCGATTGCCGCAGTCAGCGTGCCGACGCCCGGCCCCACCTCCAGCACCACGTCGTCGGGGCCGACCCGCGCGTCGCGCACCGCAACGTCGCACAGGTTCTCGTCGAGCAGAAAGTTCTGTCCGAAGTCCTTGTCCGGTCGCAGGCCGTGGGCCTGGATGAGTCGGGCGGTGCCGACCCGCTCAGGCGGCCCAGCCGAAGATGCGTCCGGCATTGTCACTCGTCAGTTTGGCGATGTCGTCCGGATCCTCGTCACGAAGCGTCGCGAGGAACTCGACCGTGAACTGCACGTACGCCGGACGGTTGGGCTTGCCGCGGCGCGGCACCGGCGCCAGGTACGGCGCGTCGGTCTCCACCAGAAGCAGCTCCGGCGGAATGCGACGTGCGGCATCCTGCAGGTCGGTGGCGGACTTGTAGGTGAGCTGCCCGGCGAAGCTCGTCATGTAGCCGCGCTCCACGACCTCGTCCACATGGTTGACCATGCTGAAGCAGTGCAGGATCACCGGGTGCCCCTCGGCCTCACGGCCAAGAATCGCAAGCGTGTCGTCGTCGGCTTCGCGCGTGTGCACCATCACCGGCAGCCCGAGCTCGCGGGCCAGGCCGATCTGGGTGATGAACGCCTTGTGCTGCGACTCGGGGCGCGCGCGATCGCGGAAGTAGTCCAGGCCGCACTCGCCGATCGCCACCACTTTGGGGTGCTGGGCGAGCTCGCCGATCCACTCCTCGTCCGCGCGACGCCAGCTGTCGGCGTCGTTCGGATGGACGCCGATGGCTGCGTAGACCTGCTCGAACCGCTCGCAGAACTCGATGGCCTGCATACTCGAGCGCTCGCCGCAGCCGACGGTCACGATGCGCGTGACACCGGCCTCAAGGGCCTCGTCCACCAGCTGCTGCGGGTCTCCCTCGCATGAGCCCAGATGTGTGTGCGAGTCGACGATTACGCCGTCTCCTCCACGCGCGGGAACAGCGGGCCGTCGGTCGGTACGACCGTCGTGCCGACCGTGGCGCCCCACGTGACGTCGGCAAGCAGGGGCAGGTCGCTCGGCGTGCCGATGGCGACGAGCGCCTTGGATGCAGAACCGGGCATGAACGGCCACAGCAAGATCGCCGCCGCGCGCACGCCCTCGGCCAGACTCACCAGCACCTGGTCGAGCTCGCCGGCCTTGGAGGGATCCTTCGCCAGGGTCCAGGGGGCGCGCTCTTCGACCAGCTGGTTCAGGCGACGCACGAGCTTCCACACCTCTTCGGCGGCGTTCGTGACGTCGTAGTTGGCGAGCACCGCGGTCACTGCCTCAACACGCTCGGTGATGAGGGCGCGAAGCTCCTGGTCGCCGCCGGGGTCGGCCGGAACGACGCCGTCGCGGTAGCGGCCGATCATGCTGACCACGCGATTGACCAGGTTGCCGAATTCGTTGGCAAGCTCGCTGTTGTAGCGCTGAATGAAGCCTTCGTCGGTGAACGCGCCGTCCTCGCCGAAGCGGATCTCGCGCGCCAGGTACCAGCGCAGCGCATCGATGCCGTAGCGCTCCACGTACGGAACGGGGTCGACCAGGTTGCCGGTCGTCTTGGACAGGCGCTCGCCGCCCTTCAGCACGTAGCCGTGGATGAACAGGCTGCGCGGCGGCTCCATGTCGGCGGCCATCAGGAGCGCCGGCCAGATCACGGCGTGGAACTTGAGGATGTCCTTGGCGAGGATCTGCACGTCGGCGGGCCACAGGCGCTCGGTCAGGTCTTCGCCGGGTCGCGCGTAGGTGGGCGCGGTGACGTAGTTGAGCAGCGCGTCCACCCAGACGTAGACCACGTGGCTCGTGTCCCACGGCACCGGAACGCCCCACGTGACGTTGGCGCGGGAGATCGAGATGTCCTCGATCTGCTCCACGATGCGCCGCGCCTCGTTCAGACGGTGGGCCGGACGCACGAACGTCGGGTTGGCGTCGAACAGCGCGAGCAGCTTGTCGCGGTATGCCGACAGGCGGAAGAACCAGTTCTCTTCCTCCACCCACTCCACGGGGCGTCCGTGCTCGGGGCACAGGTTGCCCTCGCGCAGGTCGCCTTCGTTGTAGAAGGCCTCGCAGGAGGTGCAGTACCAGCCGCCGTAGCTGCCCTTGTAGATGTCGCCCTTGTCGTGCAGGCGCACCAGGATGCGCTGCACCTCGGCGATGTGCTCGGGGTCGGTGGTGCGGATGAAGAAGTCGTTGGAGAGGCCGAACAGCGCCCACATCGCGCGAAAGCGCGCCGAGATCTGGTCGGTGTGTTCCTTGGGCGTGCGTCCGAGCTCGGCCGCCGCGCGGGCGATCTTGTCACCGTGCTCATCGGTGCCGGTCAGGAAGAAGGTCTCGTCCCCAAGCTGGCGGTGATGGCGCGCCAGGATGTCGCTCATGATCGTGCTGTACGCGTGGCCGACGTGGGGTTCGGCGTTGACGTAGTAGATCGGGGTGGTGATGTAGAAGCTTCCGTTCACAGCCGCCGAGTCTAGCGGTCCTTTGCCGACCATCGGCCGGGCAGGTCGTCGCTGTTCAGATCGCTGTTGGACCTCCACGCCGCTTGCGGCGGCGGTTGGCGACGTCGAAGCCGATGATCAGCACACCGGCGATCATCAGCGGCATGAAGACGTGACCGAAGCCTTCCAAGCCGCGTGCGCTGAACCACTGACCGGAGTTGCCACCCCCGCGGTCGCCATCGCCGCGCCCTCGGCGCTCACCACGATCGCCGCCGTCCGGTGGTGGTCCAAAACGACCGCGATCACCATCTCCGAATGGCTGACCGCCGCGTCCGTCGAACCCTGTACTGCTCGGGCCGAGGACGCCGGTCAGATGGTTCTTCCAGACGAACGACCCCAGGACGACAAGGATGGCTGCAAGCAGCACGACAGCGGTGCGTTTGATGTAGGTCACTTCGCGACCTCCGTCGCCGCGCCGGGACGGCGACCAACCACACGTTTGGTCATGCCGAGCAGCCATCGCCAGCTGATGGCGATGTGCACGGCCAGCAGGATCGTGGCCAGATCGGCGCTTTGACGGTGGATCCAGCGCCAGAACGGATCGTGCCGCGACCAGGACGGCACGGCGCTTCGCGAATCGAACACGCCGGAGATTACGACCACCACCACGACCATGAAGGTGGCGAGCACCAACACGGCACTCAGACGCTGGCGCCCTTTGGTGGTGCGGATGCGGCGCACCGTGCGGGCCATCCAGTCCCAGTGCATGACGGAGTGGGCGATGATCATCACACCGACGATCAACCCGAGCCACTCGTGGACGCTGAGGCCCGTGAAGCGCAGGTTGTAGTCCACGGCGAACGCGACGAACAGCAGGATGTCCACCACGTAGTTCGTGATGGCGAGACTCGCGAATCGGCGACGTGGCGGCTTGGTGACAGCGGTGCTGGTGGTCATCGACGCGGGACGCTACCGCCCCAACCTCAAAATCAGCTGTGAATCGTTTTGACCCGCGGCAGCCTGCGCGGCCCGGTCCTGGCCAACCCCATAGGCTCATCGACGTGGGAGCACACGACCGCCGCCAGACCCTGATCGCCACGGTACTCCTGATCGCGTTGACGGCCGTTTGGGGCTCCACGTTCTTCCTGATCCGCGATCTGGTCAAGAGCATCCCGTCGGCCGACTTTCTGGCGGTGCGCTTCGCCATCGCGGCCGCGCTCATGGTGGTCATGTTCCGCCGGCAGATGCGGGCGCTCGACCGAGGCGCCGTCAAGATCGCGATCCTGCTCGGATTCTTCTACGCCGTCGGCCAGCTGCTGCAGACGATCGGCCTTGAACACACGAGCGCGTCGGTCAGCGGCTTCGTGACCGGCATGTACGTGGTGTTCACACCGCTTCTGGGCGCACTCATCTTCCGCGACAAGATCACTCCCGCCATGTGGATCGCGGTCGCGATGTCTTGTGGGGGACTCGCGGTCCTTGCGCTCAAGGGCTTCAGCCTCGGCTTCGGTGAGCTGCTCACACTCGGCGCGGCGGCGGTCTACGGCCTGCACATCGTCGGCTCGGGACGCTGGGCGCGCCCTGAGAACGCGTTCGGTCTGTCGACTGTGCAAGCACTCGTGATTACGGTGATCTGCGCCGCCGCAGCCGTGCCGCACGGCATCGTGCTGCCGTCCACCGGCGGCCAGTGGGCCGTCATGATCTACATGGCGACGGCGTCGAGCGTCGCGGCATTGATCATCCAGACGTGGTCGCAGGCCCATATGACGGCGACCCGCGCCGCGATCACCATGACGCTCGAACCGGTGTTTGCCGCGGCGTTCGCGGTGGCCCTGGGCGGTGAACACCTGACGATCCGCATGGTCATCGGCGGCCTGATGATCCTCTCGGCCATGTACATCGTGGAGCTCGGCGGTCGTCGCGCGCACACCCCGGTGGAAGTGCATCATCAGGTGTCATGACCACCCCGCTGTCTGAACCGCTCACCACGGCCATGACCGCCGTGGCGGATGCCCTGGCGGGACTCGACTGGCTGATCGTCGGAAGCGTGGCACGGGCCCTTTCGGGATTTGCGACCACCCCGCGTGATCTGGATATCGAGGTTGCCGCAGCGCAGATCGATCAGGCCGCCGTGCGTCTGGGACTGGACGTGGTCGCCGTGCGCGACGCCCGAGCGAGCTCACGTCGGGCAACCGGGGAGATCGCCGGGGTCGAGATCGACCTGACCGCCGGACTCACGTTGTTCGGACCGGGCGGCATCCTGCCGCCCGACTTCGACCTGATGGTGCAGTTCGCCACCCGGGCGACCGTGGCCGGTCACGACATTTTGGTCGCGCCACTTGAAGAGCAGATCGTGCGCATCCTGATCTCGGGCAACGAGGACCGACGCCTGCGATTCGTCCGTGAAGCGCCGTCCGACTACATCGCCCGCAACGACTACGTGGAGTTGCGTTTGGCAGCCGCGAGAGCCGCCCGGTAGGCGTCGTTTCGCGAGGCGAGACCCAGTTTGGCCGCCACGTCCGCCACCGACTTGGGGCCGAGCCCGGCGTCGAGCAACACCGCGACCACCTGATCTGCATCGGTCGCCTCCGCCACCATGACGCCGGGACCGATCACGATGGTCACCTCACCTCGGACCCCCTCGCGCATCCGCGGCGCAAGCTCGCTCGCCGTTCCGCGAAGCACCTCTTCGTAGAGCTTGGTGAGCTCACGGCACACGGCGACCGGACGATCCGGGTCGACGGCGGCCAGATCCGTGAGCAGATCGGCCACGCGGTGCGGACTCTCGAACCCCACGATCGAGCCGGAGAACCCGGCCCACGTGGCAAACAGCTCGTGGCGTTGCGCCGTCTTTCGTGGAAAGAAGCCCACGAATACGAACGGCTCGGCCGGGAAGCCGGACATGACGAGCGCCGTCTCAACCGCGCTCGGTCCGGGGATCACCGTGACCTCGATGCCCGCATCGATCGCCGCTGCGACGACCCGCGCACCGGGGTCGCTCACCACAGGCATGCCGGCATCGCTCACCACGACGACCGTCGCGCCACCCTGCATTCGCGCCACCAGATCCTGCGCTCGGGCGGCCTCATTGTGCTCGTGGCTTGCCACCATCGGAACCGACGACCCGACATGGCGCAGCAACGTCGCCGTGCGCCGCGTGTCCTCGCAGGCGACCACGTCGGCGTCGCGAAGGGCCGCGGCCGCCCGGGGACTCATGTCGTCCAGATTGCCGATCGGGGTGGCGACGACCACCAGCGTGCCCTGGTCAGCCACGCTCGTCGACCGCCTGCCACGCGAGCAAGCCCGCGCCGACAACACCCGCCGATGCCCCGAGCCGAGCCGGGATCACCGCTGCGGTGGCGTTCGGACCGAGCGCACGTGCGTGGTACTCGGCAAGGGCCGCGTCGAGCACGAGCTCACGAACCGCCGAACCAAACCCGCCACCGATCACGAAGACGTCCGGGCTGAAAATATTGGCGAGACTCGAGAGGCCCACACCCAGATACCGGCCGGCGCGACGAAGCACCTGCAGGGCATCGGCGTCACCGTCCCGGGCGCGTTGCACAAGTGTCGGCGCATCCATCCCCGAGTCGCGTGCGACAGCCGTCCCACTCACCATGGTCTCCAGGCACCCACGGTTGGGACAGTTGCGCTGGCACCGTGGCCCGTCGGCCTGTACGACCATATGGCCGAGCTCCGCCCCGCGACCGTGGCCGCCACGCATCGGCTTGCCGTCGACGATGACGCCCCCGCCAACGCCGGTGCCGAGTGTCAGCATGACCACGTTGGCATGACCGGCTCCCGCACCCGCCGCATGCTCGGCGATGGCCGCCACGTTGCCGTCGTTGTCGAGCACCACGGGCACCTGCATGCGCCGTGTCAGCTCGCCGAGCGCATCGACGTTGGCAAGATCGGCGTTGGCCGTGGTGCGAACGATGCCCGCAGGTTGTTCGATCAGCGACGGCAGCCCAACGCCCACGACACGCGGGGCACCGGTGGCGGCCGCAACCTGCGCCACCGCATCGGCGACGGCGTCAAGCAGCGCCTGCCCGTCCTTTGGCGTGGGCAGGCTCACGCCGCCCGACAGCGAACAGTCTCGGGCGACTGCAGCCGCCGCAATCTTCGTCCCGCCGACATCGACGCCGATGACCACACACCCTCCCAACGCCGCTTGGCCGGATCGCCACGCTACCATCGACGCGCAGTGACCTCCTCCAAGCCGCCATACCGCCGCTTCCGCGCCCATGGGCCGCAGGAGGTCCACGAGGATGACGCCATCACGGCGATCCGGTCGCTGCGTCACGCCCAAGAGGATGCGCCGCGCACGGCACGCGAGCGCGAGGCGCTGCAACAACGCCCCGCCCGGACCCGCAAACCGACGATTCGCCCCGCATGGTGGTCGTTTCGCCACCGCAGCATTGGGAGCGTGGCACGTCGGCTGGTGGCGCTCTTCGCAATCGTCACCGCGATCTGGGGCATCGCCGGGTTTGTCGCCCTTCACGGCGCCGCGGCTGAGGCCAATCGACATGTGTCGAGCACGGCACGCCGCGCACTGTCGGACCCGGGCGGGGGACTGCTCGGCACCGCTGAGAACACACTCGTCATCGGCAGCGACTCTCGCCACGGCGGTACCGGCGGACGTGCAGACACGATCCTGATCATGCGGACGAACCCCGGCCGGGGAACGCTCAACTACCTGTCGCTGCCGCGCGACCTGCGTGTGGCGTGGGGCGCAAACCACATCAAACTCGGCGAGACCTTCTCGCACCGTGGCATCACCGGCCTGGTGCAAACCATCCGCGGGGAACTGGACATTCCCATCAACCACGTCATGATCGTCGACTTCGGCAGCGTGTCGCACATGGTCAATGCGGTCGGCGGCGTGACAGTCAAGAACCCGTTCGACCTTGTCGACTGCCCGTACGCCGGCGGAATCGCGGTCACGTTCCGAAAGGGCACGATCCACTTGGACGGCAAGCGTGCGTTGCAGTACTCACGTGTGCGCAAGTGTGACAACGACATCAACCGTGCTGAGCGCCAGCAGCTGCTCGTCGCCGCACTCAAGGCGAAGATGCTGTCGGTGGGAGCGTTGCCGTTCGCGCCATTTCGCGGCGCGAAAGTCGTGCGGACCCTGTCGACGGACATGGGAACAATCGACCTGATGAAGTTCGGATGGCTTCAGGCCCGGCTGAAGACGGGCACCCGCGAGGTGCTCGCCACCCAGGGCGCGATGATCGGCGGCATCTCGTACCAGTTGCTCGATCCAAACGCGGCCGGCCCGCAGCTGCGCACGTTCCTGCAAGGCTGACGCCCGGCGAAACCGGGGTGCGGCTCGCCGACCGCGACCGCGCGGCAGCTCAGGTGGTTACGGACCGACGCCGCGCCGAGCGCGAGCCGCCGGCGTGGCGGCCTTGGCCTTCGGTGCGGCCTTGGTGTCGGTGCTGGTCGTCGATGACGACGAGTCCGACTTGCTCGAGCTGTCGGATGACGCCGGCGTCTCCGACTTGGCGGGAGCAGCGTCGCTCGGCGCACCGTCCTTCGGACGCTTCTTCGTGCCGTAGTCGGTGTTGTGAAACCCGGATCCCTTGAAGTGGATCGCGGGCGCGAAGAGCAGGCGTTGAACCTTCGACCCGCAGACCTCACACTTGGTGATCGGGTCGTCGCTCATCTTCTGGTCCACCTCGAACTGGTGGCCCTTTTTGTCACATTCGTAGACGTACGTCGGCAACGCAACCTCACCTCATGACGATTCCAGCGTCCAATTATCGCATATTGCTGGCACTCACCTCATGAGTGTGCCAGAACCCGTCAATTGCGCCCGCACCAGCGGCTCACCGAGCGGGCGGCAACGCCGCCGGGAAGGCGCGCCTGGTCCTGCCGAGCCCCGTATCCGCCGGTGCCCGACCTGCACGCCGCGTTTCGCACGTTCCCGGCATTGCGACCATGCGACGCAATACCTGACGGCGGGTGTGCAACGCACCGAGCCGATCGCGGCGTCCGCACGAATGGTGCAACCGCACGCTCCCGTTCCACTTCCACCCGTAACTCTCAACCTTATGTTGAGATTAAGATTTACCGTGTATCAGTGAGGGTGACCACGGCTCCGGTACGATGACCCTGCGGGCACCTCACACCATGAACGAACCAATGCGAAAGTCACAGGTCGTGCAGCGTGCCGTCATGGTTGAGGCGGGACTGACTGCCGCTGCAATCCTGCTCGGACGTCGACGACCGGTCGTCGGCGCCGCCGTGCTCGGAGTGGGCGCACTGGCGGCACGCGGCGCATTCGGACGAAACAGCCCGCTGTTTGGCCGTGTGGTCGACCATGGGTCCCCAACGTCCCCGCGAATCGCACTCACCTTCGACGACGGCCCGGGGCCATCCACGGGCGCGATCCTCGATGCACTCGCCACCTGCGCCGCCAAGGCCACCTTCTTCGTGCTCGGCCGACAGGTCGACGCGCATCCCGAGATGGTGCGGCGAATCGTCGACGAGGGGCATGAGCTCGCCTGCCACGGATACGACCACGGCATCTTGGTGTTCAAAGACGCCGAACACGTGACGGGCCAGATCCGCGACTGCGAACGTGCCGTCCGCGACGCAGTGGGCGACGGCGACCATCTGACGCGGATGTTTCGCGCGCCACACGGGTTTCGCGGACCGCTCACCACCCGTGCCGCCGCACGACTTGGCTACACCTGCATCGGATGGAGTGCGGGAGTGTTCGACTCCGCCCAGCCCGGGGCGGATGTGATCGCCAAGCGCAGCTGCGACGCCCTGGAGCCGGGCGGGATTTTGTTGCTGCACGACGCCGACGGATGGGACCCGTCGGCATCCCGTGATCAGACCGCACAGGCGCTGCCGGAAATCTGCGCCACCGCACGCGAACGGGGCCTTGAGCCCACAACCCTCGGCGCACTGTTGTCGTCGTGACGGGAATGGAGTTGACGGGAAAGCTCAAAGCGCTGAACCGTCGCTTCGGCTGGCCGCTGCGCATCGCCCTCCTCATGGCGGTTGTGGCGCTCGTGTTGGTCAAGATCGACCGCCGCGCCTTCATCGACGCCATGCACCCGTCGTCGTGGGGATTCGTCCTGGCGGCCGTCGCGGCAAACGCCATGTCGGTGGTCTTCAAAGGACTCGCCTGGAAGGGTGTGGTGGACGGCCTGCCGGGCATGCGGCGCAAAGCACCGATCCGACACCTGGTGAGCCCGCTCTTCGTCGGTTTCCTCTTCAACACGCTCCTTGCTGCGCGCGTGGGCGAGTTCGTCAAGGTGGTGCTCGCACGCCGCCACCTGAAGGAAAACGGCGAGGACATCCGCACCACGACGCTCCTGGGCACTGTCGTCGTGGAGAACCTGGTGTCGACCCTGGCACTGGTCGCGGTGGTGGTCGTGGTCGGCCTGTTCCTTCCCCTCTCGCGTGCGATTTGGATCTCCAGCGCCACGCTCGGCATCGCCTGCCTGACGATCGTGCTCATCGCACTGCTTCGAAGCCCGTCGCGGCGCCGGCCGGCGTGGATGTCCACCAGCCGCATGTGGGCACGTGCCTCACGCGGGGTCCACCACTTCTGGTCTGCCGTCCGCGACTCCCACGTCGGGCTGCGCGACCCGCTCCAGATGAGCAAGATCATGCTGTCGTCCATCGGCGCCTGGCTGTGGCAGATGGCGGGGATCTTCTTCGCGTTGCGCGCATTCGGCCTGGACACCGTCGGGCTGGCAGGCGCAGGGTTGCTGCTCGTCTCGGTGACCGTTGCACAGATCTTCCCGCTGCTTCCCGGCAACCTGGGCGTGTTTCAGGCCGCCGTGGTGGTGCCACTCACCCACACCTTTGCCGTGTCGAGCGCCGGTGCGCTCGCATTCTCCGTCGGACTGCAGGCGACCGAGGTGGTGGTCGGCGTGGCGCTCGGTTTCGTGTTTCTCATGGTTGAGGGAACGACGTTCCGCGAACTGCGTGCGGTTGCCGAAGAAGAGGGCGGCGACCCGACCACGATGAACTTCGCCGACCCGCTCGGCGGACCCTGACCGGCTGCGGGAGCGGCGGCGCAATTGGCGTGATCCTCCGCCGCTCGCCGGTTCGCACTACAATCGAAGCGCCATGAGCACGATCTCGCACAGCCAGCCGTCGGTCGACCTGCAAGCCACGTCGCCGACAACCCGAATCAGTCTGACCAAGGCGGGCATCACCCGAAGCGCAAAGGCAATCCGCCTGTCGCGGGGCGGAAACGAGCAGCTCTTCCAAGCCGTGGTGCAGTGCTCGGTGGACCTCGATCCCGACCAGAAGGGCGTCCACATGTCGCGCTTCGAGGAGGATGTGAACGAGGCCATCGACGAGGTCGTCATCGGCGAGGCGCTTCTGATCGAGGAGCTCGCCGAGCGGGTGGCGCTGCGCGTCGTGGACCACCAGAAGGCACTCCGCAGCGCCGTCCTGATCGAGGCCAGCTATCCGCTTGAGCGGCGCACGCCGGTCACCGACATCCCCACGCAGGAGACCTACGGACTGATCGGCGTGGCCGCCGCGGACGGCGCCACCAGTCGACGCATGGTGGGCGTATCCGCACAGGGCATGAATGCGTGCCCGTGCGCGCAAGGCTTGATCCGCGACCGCGCGGTGATTGCGCTCCGCGAGGACGGGTTCGACGACGCCCAGATCGCGCGCATCGTGGCCGACGTGCCGATCGCGACGCACAATCAGCGGGCCCGCGGAACCCTGCTGGTGGGAACCACGGACCGACGCATCATCCCGGCCGACACCTTGATCGCCATCGTCGAAGAGGGCATGTCCAGCGAGATCTACGAGCTGATGAAGCGGCCCGACGAGGAGTGGGTGGTCGCGAAAGCCCACAGCCGCCCGCGGTTCGTGGAGGACAGTGTTCGCGAGATGGTGCGCGCGACGCTGGAGGCGTTTCCCGACCTGCCCGACGACGCCTACATCGAAGCGCACCAGGTCAACTTCGAAACGATCCACACCCACGACGTCGCGGCCGAGCGCACCGGGCTGGTCGGCGAGATCCGTGCCGAGTTGCAGGGCCGCAGTTCGCCGCATCGGATCGGCCGCGACGAGTGGCTCGCATCAGGAGCCGTACATGCGTGAGCTTGCGATCACCGCCGTTGGCAGCGACCGTCCCGGGATCGTCGCAGGGATGACCGACGCACTGCTCGCGCTCGGCGCCAACCTGCTCGACTGCCGCGCCGCGCTGCTTCGCGGATCGTTCGCCATCGTCATGGCAATCGAGCTTCCCGACACCATCAGCGACGCTCGGGTCCAAGCCGCCCTGGCCGCACCCGCCGATGCGCTGGGACTGCGCGTCTGGGTGGGCGACACGCACGGCGACAACGAGCCGGAGGCCGCACAACCCGAACGATGCATCGTGTCGGTCTACGGCGCCGACCATCCGGGCATCGTCAGTGCCGTCACCCGCGCGCTCGCCGAACGCCACGTCAACATCGTGGATCTGTCGAGCCGCAGCGTCGGCTCACCGCCGGTGTACGTGCTCGGTATCGAGGCGGAACTCCCGTCGGGCATGTCCGTGGCGGCGCTCAGCTCGGCGCTGCAGCCGGTGGCGTCGGCTCAGGACATCAACGTCAGCGTCGAAGCAGCCGCCGACGAGGTGATCTAGTGGCGTGGCGGGCAGGTCCCCTGGCGGTGCGCCACGAGGTGGGTCGCCGGCGCTGATGAACACTGGCCGTACCCTCAGGACCGGCCGGCCCGGCCGACCGTGCACGCATGCGTCCGGCCCCCGGCCGACACCACACATGGGATCGCGGTCCGCATGATCCGTCCGGTCGTGCGGTACCCCGATCGGCGACTCAAGACGCCGGCGGTGCCCATCGGGACCCCGGGCCCGTCCGCGCGGCGCTTGGCCGTCGACTTGCAGGACACCGCACGGTCGTTTCCGCGAACCGTCGGGATCGCCGCCCCGCAGATCGGGGTGCTGTGGCGAATGGTGTACGTCGACTGTACCGACCATCCGAAGGTGCCCGACGCGCCCGGCCCGATGTGGCTCATCGATCCCGTCGTCGAGTCTCGCGACGGGGCCGAGGTCGGTCGCGAAGGCTGTCTCAGCCTCCCCGAGATCACCGCCAACGTGCGCCGCCCCACGACGATCACCCTGAGCTACACCGACCTGGACGGTGTACGACACCGCCGCGACGCCTCAGGCTTCGAGGCGCGCGTGTTTCTTCATGAGATCGATCACCTGGACGGGATCCTGATCTTGGACCGGGTCGCGTCGCTTACGCTGGATGTGTTCCAGCGCAAGCAACGCTCACCAAAATCGTCGACGAGCTAGCGACCGCAGACCGGCCAGGGCGCGGCGCCGCGCTGCTGGTACAGCAGGAAGGCGATACGGTCCTGTTCCCTCTCTGAAGCCTTGGCCGGGTCGGTGCCCGCACCACCCATCGCAGCCCACGTCTGCGGATCGAACTGGTATTTGCCGCGGTACAACCCGCTCGGCGATACGGCCGTCGGGTTGCCACCGGACTCGCAGATTGCGATCTGGCGGAGTTTGGCCGCGATGTCACCCGAAGGCGTGCCGCCACCGCCGGTGCTGCCCCCACCCGTGCTGCCACCGCCGGAGTTGCCACCGCCAGTGTTCCCACCGCCAGTGTTCCCACCGCCGGAATTGCCACCGCCGCCATTGGCGATGCCCTGGTTGACCTGCGCCTGCGCACGGCGGAGGGCCGCGACACGAGCCGCGTTCTTGCGCTTGACCTCGATGGCGATCATCGACGCCAGCTGATTACGTGCGGAGATCAACACGCCCCGTCGCTGCGAACGGATGGCGCCCACCTCGGCCAGATGCTTCTTGGCCGCTGCGCGATGCACCACCTCGTCCTTGCGATCGGCGATCAGTTCCTTGCGCTTTTGCGCAATGGCCGCCTTGGCCGCGCGAATGCGCAGAATCATGACGCGATCCTGATCCTGCACGCGGTTCATGTAGTCCACATTGGCACCGACTTCCGAGATCGACCCGGAACGCAGCAGCAGTTCCACCTGGCTCGGCGCCGGACGGCGGTAGATCATGGACAGGCGATCGGCGAGCGTCCCCTGGGCATCGACGAAGTCCGCCTCCGCCTTCTTGAGCGCCGCCGTATTGGCGGTGATTCGGCGGGTCAGTTCATCGACCTTGGCCTGCGCACCGCGGTAGGCGGTGTCCGCCTGCGAGTAGCGCGAATCCAGTCCTGCGATCTCCGTCTCGAGCTTGCGGACGGTCTCCTCTTGCCCCGCGATCGATGGCGCGGAAAACGCGGCCGGCAAAGTCACTGCGACTCCGGCGGCGATGGCAAGTACTGCGGCGACGCCAAAGCGTCGAGTCAACTTCGGAAGTCGGGCGTCCGTCACACGGGCTCCTCCCTATCCGTTTCAGTGCCTCCGTGGGGCACCCGGGCGAGATGGCGACCATAGCACGGCATCGGCACACCGCCGAGCATCCGTCCCACCATGTGGGACGGATGGCACGCGACGCCGAGAAATTCTCCTGCGAGACACACGAACCAAATTTCCCGCATACACGGCCAAAAACGCCTTGCGGGTTGCAGCGCTTCCACGTAGCGTCGGGCGAAATCGATACGCCTCACTTCGAGGCAACGTCAAAGGGGCAATTTCACGTGAACCAGAGGATCCCAACGATCGCCGCGGTCGGGGCTCTTGTCGCCGCAGCGAGCGTGCTCGCCGGGTGCGGAAGCAGCTCGTCCAGCGACACGACAACCGCAAAGAGCGACTTCAAGGCCGGACTCGTCACCGACATCGGCGGCGTCAACGACAAGTCGTTCAACTTCCTGGCCAAGCAGGGTCTGGACGCGGCGGCCGCCAAGATTGGCTTCACGCCGGACATCAAGGAGTCAAAGGCCGAGACGGACTACGTCCCGAACCTCACTCGCTTGATCAGCGGTGGAGACAAGGGCGTCATCACGGTCGGCTTCCTCATGGGACAGGCCACCGGTGACATGGCCAAGGCCAACCCCGGCGTCAACTTCGCCATCGTCGACTTCTCGGTGACCGACAAGGCCATCGGCGGTCAGAAGAACGTACGCGGACTGCTCTTCAAGGAGCAGGAAGCGGGATACCTGGCCGGCTACCTGGCCGGCAAGGTCGAGCTGGCGAACATCGCCCGCACCAACAAGCAGATGGTCATCGGCGCCGTCGGCGGTCTGAAGATTCCGCCGGTCGATCGCTACATCGCGGGCTACAAGGCCGGCGCGCAGGCAGCCGCTCCGGGCATCAAGGTGCTCGTCGGGTACTCGCAGAGCTTCACCGAGCAGGACAAGTGCAAGGAACAGTCCCTCGCACACATCGAGGCTGGTTCCGACATCGAGTTCCAGGTGGCCGGCACGTGTGGTCTCGGCGTCCTGTCCGCTGCCAAGGACAAGAACATCTGGGGCATCGGCGTCGACGCCGACCAGGCGTACATCGGTGACCAGATCCTGACCAGCGCCCTCAAGCGCGTGGATGTGGCCGTCGAGAAGGCCATCACCGACATGTCCGGCGGATCGTTCGTCGGCGGCTCGGACGAGGTGTTCGACCTCAAGGCCAACGGCGTCGGACTCGGCGCGGTTTCCAAGGACGTCCCGCAGGGCATCCTGGACGAGCTGGAGAAGGTCAAGGCCGACATCATCGCCGGCAAGATCACGATTCCGGACACGGTCTAACCGGATGGAACGCGACGACGCTCAGCCACTGCTTGAGCTCCGGGGAATCACCAAACGATTCCCCGGAATCGTCGCCAACGATCATGTGGACCTCGACCTGTACGCAGGCGAGGTCCACGCGTTGCTCGGCGAGAACGGCGCCGGCAAGAGCACGCTCATGAACGTGCTCTACGGGCTGTACTCGCAAGATGAAGGTGAGGTCTTCCTCCGCGGGAAACCCCTCACGTTGAAAGGACCACGCGACGCCATCGACCAGGGCATCGGCATGGTGCACCAGCACTTCCAGCTGATCCCCGTGTTGACCGTCGCGGAAAACATCGTGCTCGGCGCTGAGCCCCGCAAAGGGCTGGTGCTTGACATGGACGCGGCCGTTGCCCGCGTCGAAGCGATCTCGGAAAAGTTCGGATTGCCGGTCGATCCGCGCAAGCGTGTCGAAGAGATCAGCGTCGGCCAGCAGCAGCGGGCCGAGATTCTGAAGGCCCTCTACCGCGGGGCCGAGATCCTCATCCTGGACGAGCCGACCGCGGTGCTTTCACCGCAGGAGGCGCGCGACCTGTTCGTGGTCTTGCGCCAGCTCGTCGGCGAAGGCATGGGGATCATCTTCATCAGCCACAAGCTCAACGAGGTCCTGGCACTCGCCGATCGCATCTCGGTGCTGCGCCGCGGCGTGAAGGTCGGCGAGACGATCTCCGCCGAAGGCGCGACACGCGAGAGCCTCGCGAAGTTGATGGTGGGCCGCGACGTCGACCTGTCCGGGACACGTCGACCGACGGGCGCGGTCGGAGAGCCGGTGCTCACGATCACGGATCTGACCGTGCGCGACGACCGGGATCTGGAGGTCGTGCACGACGTGTCGCTGGTGGTGAACGGTGGCGAGATCGTCGCCCTCGCCGGTGTCGACGGCAATGGCCAGACCGAACTCGTGCAAGCGATCACCGGCCTTCGCAAACCCGAACACGGGCACATCGCCATTGCCGGGACCGACGTGACCGGCAAGTCCGCCAACGACGCCTTCGATGCCGGCCTGGGCCACATTCCGGAAGATCGCCACCGCCACGGTCTGGTGCTCGAATTCAGCATCGCCGAGAACGTGGTGATGGAAGACCATGACAAGGCGCCGGTGTCCAACCACGGCTGGATCAATCCCAAGGTGATGGTTGAACGCGCAAAGCGGCTGATCGCCGGGTTTGACGTGCGCGGCGGCGTCCCGGAGACCCTGGCCGGCAGTCTTTCCGGCGGAAACCAACAGAAGGTCGTGATCGCGCGCGAGGTTGACCGCGGACCACAACTGCTCGTCGCGGCACAGCCGGTTCGCGGTCTGGACATCGGCGCGGTCGAGTTCGTGCACGACCAGCTGATCGCCCAGCGCGACGCCGGGCGCGGAGTGTTGCTGCTGTCCTTCGAACTGGACGAGGTGTTGTCGCTCGCCGATCGGGTGCTCGTCATGTACGACGGGCGGATCGTGCTTGAGCGCGCTGGCAACGTGGCCACTCGCGACGAGCTCGGCTTGGCCATGACCGGTGGGCTCCAGGAAACGGAGGCGGTGGCGTGAGCGACGAACCTGGAGGCGACACGCCCGGCGTGAGGAAGACGCCGTTCGGCCAACGGCCGGCGGTGCGTGCCCTGCGAGCGCCGTTCAAGGGCGCGGCATTCCCATTCTTCGCAGTAATCGTCGCCTTCCTGGTGAGCGGCCTCGTCGTGCTCGCCACCGGCCGCAATCCGCTGCCGGTCTACCGCGAGCTGTTCAAAGGTGCGGGGCTCGACTACCTGTTCGGCTGGGTGCCGGGCACGCACGTCAACATGCAGCTGGCCGAGACGAACCTGATCTCGACGCTGGTCACCACGATCCCGCTG
>Ga0209023_10002005_pt1 | contig 26279 bp, 19 predicted proteins | sample LakOneMetagenome_FD_187468 | JGI IMG/M metagenome (GOLD analysis project Ga0209023, IMG submission 187468) | Freshwater and sediment microbial communities from Lake Erie, Canada (SPAdes) (version 2) | ecosystem: Environmental > Aquatic > Freshwater > Lentic | place: Lake Erie, Canada...
TGCTCTCAACGCAAGTTGGTTTTGCTTTGGTTGCGCTGTTTATGCTGGTGTTCTATCGCCTATTCGGAATCATTGCAAACTTCGCCCTGTTTATGAACTTAGCAATGATTTTGGCGATTATGTCAGCACTTGGTGCAGCACTAAGCTTGCCAGGTATTGCGGGTATTGTTTTGACCATCGGGATCGCGGTCGATGCCAACGTCTTGATTTGTGAGCGTATACGCGAAGAAATCAGGCATGGTGCAAAACCTGTGACGGCAATTGTGCTTGGCTATGATCGCGCGTTTGGAACAATTATCGATGCGCACGTAACGACTTTGCTTGTGGCATTCATCTTGTTCGCTGTAGGTACAGGACCGATCAAAGGCTTTGCTGTGACCTTATCGATTGGTCTCCTCTGTTCGCTATTTACAGCCATCACTGTCACTCGTGCTTTGGTTCAAATCATCTATGGCCATCGCCATGTTGAAAAACTAAGCATTTAAAAGGAATTAATCATGGCTAACGATACGAAAACTGATATCCAAAGCGGCGTCGACGCAGAACAAGCTTATCATCATGATGAGCCTATCATTCGTTTTATGCGATTCCGCACGCCTTTGGCTATTTTTTCAATGATATTGATGCTGGTGTGTATAGTCTCAATCTCCACCAAAGGCCTCAACCTCGGTCTCGACTTTACTGGCGGGATCTCGGCGGAAGTAAACTACACACATCCCGTCAAGCAAACTGAAGTGCAACAAGCGCTGATGAAAGCAGGCTTCCACGAACCAGTCGTGCAGTACCTCGGTACCCAACGCGACTTGCTGGTACGTATGCCTGCGCAAAGTACAACAACTGACTCATCGGCCTATATTTTAAATGCAGTCCAACTGCCTGAGAATAAAGCCACCGTTCAAAAAGTAGACATTGTTGGCTCACAAGTCGGTAATGAACTGTACTTACGCTCACTGGGTGCTGTCGCGCTCGCATGGGGCTTAATGATGGTTTATGTTGCGATTCGCTTTCAATTCAAATTCGCGGTTGGTGCGGTGATTTCACTACTCCACGTGACGATTTTGACTGTGGGTATATTCTCAATCATGGACTGGCCGTTTGACTTGAACGTGCTCGCAGCAGTATTTGCGCTGATCGGTTACGCCCTTAACGATACGATTGTAGTCTTTGACCGTATCCGCGAGAACTTCCGTAAAATTCGCGGTGCTACACCGATTCAAATCACAGATATCTCGCTCACAGAAACTCTCCGTCGTACAGTAATGACCGTTGCAACAGTGGCATTAGTCGCATTAGCAATGCTGTTTTTGGGCGGTGATGGATTATTTTGGTTCTCAGTTGCACTACTGATCGGTTTATTTGTCGCGACATATTCATCAGTCTATATCGCAACGGGTTATGCAATCTTTATGAAACTGACGCGCCAAGACTTTATCGTTCAGATTAAATCTGAATTTGAAGAAGAAAGTGTTGTGTTCCACGATCCGAAAACACAAAAGAATCGCTCATAATCTTTTAATGAGTGGATGCAAAAAATGCCTGTCTATGACAGGCATTTTTTATGGACAGCAGTTTGAAAAATTACAGCTTAATCCATTCTTAATGCAGCATAATATTCAGTTGATCCACCGCTTCTGTCCATTCCGAATCTTGTCGCAATGCATCTTGCAGAAAATGGCGCTGACCATCATTCCAAAAGGGAGCGTTATTGACATACACATCTTTGGGTAACATATGCGTTGCCGCAAAACGACCCATCGCTTCAGTGCTGTTGCTCAATCCAAGTTGAGCAAATAAAGTTTCGAGATTGTTAGCTGACATATCCATACGAATGTTCCTCTGCTCATGATTTTAATCATTGATCAATCAAAAAATGATGCATAAAACATCACCCACTGAAATGATTGTATTCCTTTCAGAATGCATCGCAAGCGTAATTTCGGCTAGTTTTAGTACAGTATTTGAAAAGAAATCAGATCAAAAGTAAATCCATTCTACCCGCCTTATAAAGTAAGGAACATTCTCCCTCCTTAGAAAAAGGAGGGCTAGGGAGGATTTTGCTTTTGACTTCAACCCATTTTTTCGCACTCATTTACGCGAATGCAATTGAAAACGCCAACTACGCCACTATTATGACTGTACGTGATCAATTCTGATCGCGACTTATTAAAGAGGAATGTTCCATGTTGCGGATTGGTCTTTTTTTATTGACTAACCTCGCGGTGATGGTCGTAGTCGGTATTATTTTATCGGTTCTGGGCGTAGGGTCTACGCACACAGCAGGCGGCTTAAATCTAGGGAATCTTTTAGTATTGTGCTTTGCCTACGGCATGGTGGGTTCAGCGATTTCGCTTTTCCTCTCCAAACCATTGGCAAAATGGAGCACCAAGACCCAAATTATTGAACAACCATCTAACCAAGCAGAACAATGGTTACTACAAACAGTTCGTGAGCTTGCGCAAAACTCAGGAATTAAAACCCCTGAAGTCGGTATTTTCCCGAGCTACCAATCCAACGCGTTCGCAACTGGTTGGAACAAGAATGCGGCATTGGTTGCCGTGTCCACAGGTTTGCTTGAGCGCATGAATCAAGACGAATTACGCGCAGTACTCGCCCACGAGATTGGTCACGTTGCCAATGGCGACATGGTGACACTGGCGCTGGTACAAGGTGTTGTCAACGCGTTCGTGATGTTCTTCGCACGGATTATCGGTAATTTTGTTGATCGTACTGTGTTCAAAAACGAAAGCGACAGCCCTGGCATTGCTTACTTCGTGACCAGCATCGTCATGGATATTGTGCTTGGCATCGCAGCGTCTGCCATCGTCATGTGGTTCTCGCGCCTACGCGAATATCGCGCCGATGAAGCGGGTGCACGTTTGGCTGGTAAACAGGCGATGATTAGCGCCCTGCTCCGCTTACAGAAAGAACAAGACCTCCCTGATCAAATGCCTGCAGAGATGAAAGCCTTTGCAATCAGCGCTGGGAAGGAAGAAGGGTTTAGTATTGCTGCGCTGTTTCAAACGCATCCAAGCATTGAACAACGTGTTGAAGCTTTGCAAAAGTTGAATGTTGCTTAAACATAGAAATGTCTCATCCTAAAATAGGTTGACAGTTTTCATTTAAAAAAACCAGCTATGTACATAGCTGGTTTTTGCTTTGTTGGTAGTGTTGCTGAGGTATACGTTAAGCTAGGTGTCTAACAAGCAGCCGCCCTTAAAAACTAAGAAAACTATTCATTAATAAAAATAAATAATTGTATTGAAGAGAGCGCTTTATGGCACCCTCTTTTTCTCTACTCACCCTTCTTTTCAGTAAACATCATGAATTCTTTATAAGCAAGGCATCTACCGGTAAGGATTGTCTGGGGAGATTTGAGAGTAATTTCAACAAATCGGATTGTCGATTTGTCGCCGTTTTTTGAAAAATTGCTTGCATTTGTTTTTTCACAGTATCTTGCTTGACTTGATTCTCATAGGCGATTTCTTTTACCGAATAACCATCCATTAGTAGTAGTGCCACACGACACTCAGCAGGCGTTAACCCGAATATCGTCGAGAGTAACTGCATGTCCACAGCTGGCGTATAACTTGGGTGATATAAGGTCAACATGAGTAGAGGTCTAGTACCAAACATCCCCATTGAACGCTCAGGAATCATCAAACTTGAGAAGGTATACATCGTTTCTTGTGTTGTGCTATCGGTGATTTTCATACAGACATCTACAGATTGTTCCGACTTAGAAAGCTCTCCTGTTCGGAATAATTTTTCTAACTGAGCACAATTTTCCTTGAGCTGTTGATAATAAGGCTCAGGAAAGAACAGCATTTTGTCCTTCACGCTTAAAATGCGCGTCAATTTCAGTAGTTCATCTGCAGCGCCATTCTTATGAACAATCCCACCCTCTAAATTGAGTAAGATGATCGGTTGATGAAGTTTATTGATGAGGGAACAACCAACCAATGCCACCGCAGAATACTGATAAATATGCCTTTGTAGCATAACAACACGCTTCAGATGCGGGATCAGTCGATTGAGAAATTCCAATTCAACTTGACCGAGAGGCCGACGGGATAGCGACGTATGAATCGTAAAAACGACACATAAATTTTGATCATAGAGCAACTTAAATGCGGATATATAGCGTGAATCAATCGGCAGCAGTGTTTCTTGATAAAGCTTTGACTGTGCAACATATTCTTCAGTGATGAAGTGATGACATTGAACCCAATCAACAACATCATCCCTCATCACCAAACTCCACCGCGAGTCTGTATCCACACGGTGTTTAATATAAGCAAGTTCAGCCGCAATCCGTGTTGCCGCATCCGCAGAACCACCTGTCACACTGAGTGATACGGCGTGATGATTTCGATCCATGGAAAGAACCTGCGTCATTGTTGCATCCAACGCAGTAGACAACTCTGTGCAAAAATTTTCCCAACCCTCAGGTTGGTCGAGGATGGCGTAAATGAGATGAATCAGTTCTTCGAATTTTTGATCCGATAAATCCATTATGTCCGCCTCGATCAAAATAAGCTGGAAAACCACGATTATAAGTAATGTTAACCTATATACATGAACAACTTATATTCTTGGAGTGATGAAAATTCTAAAAAAGTTCATTTTATTTTTTCACAATAAAAAATAGCACATCACCGCTCCTCTTCATTTAAACGCACCGCCTCAAAACTCATCCATTTAAATGCCCATTTTTGGACGCACCGCGTCACCAAAATGATCATTATATGGAGTCGATTGTCTGATGATTCAACAAGACGCCCAACACTGGTGGGCTGTAGTAGATTAGCCTTATGTTAGTCGACAAAAATGAAGTTAACGAATTGTAAATTAAGTACAAAAGTACAAAAGTACAAAAAAGTTACTCGAGTACTTTGTGTTTGAAGTGACGGCTCGTTCTGCTGCCGATTTACCTGAAATTCAACCCAATAGTACAGCCCTGTTTTACCGCAAAATACGTGAGGTCATAACTTATCATTTAGACCTAGAAGCACATGAGGTATTCGTGAGTTAGATGAGAGTTATTTTGGCGGTGTCCGCAAGGGTAAAAGTGGTCGTGGCGCTGCTGGCAAGGTCGCTGTATTTGGTATTTTAAAACGTGGTGGCAAGGTTTATATCAAAGTCGTACCAGACACTAAGAGTGACACCTTAATGTCTAGTATGACAAGAAAAATAGCACCTGATAGCGTTGTTCTATACTGATTGTTTTCGAAGCTATAACGCGCTAGATGTTGCAGATTTTTACCATGAAAGAAACAATCATTCAAAGCAGTTTGGCATTGGTAAAAATCACATTAACGGCGTTGAGAATTTCTGGAATCAAGCCAAGCGAGTGCTAAGAAAATACAACGGAATTGATCGAAAAACATTTCCCTTGTTTCTTAAAGTGTGTGAGTTTAGATTCAATTATGGGTCGCCCAAAGAGCAGCTAAAAACACTGCTTATTTGGACGAAAATTTAACCTGTTCTACTACAGCCCCTTATCTTAAAATCAATAAAAACCAAATATGAAATTAACGTCCACCCAGTTTAGATTCAACACAACCCGTGCTGGCACACTCACGCGCCCGCGCTTTTAAGAATACCAAGCGATCTTGTGTCATCGTATTCGCACAATCTAAGTTGACGAAATAACCTGAAGGTTTTTCTTCGCTACATTGATCATTACGATCTTTAAGCCAAGCCAATTGCCCTTGCTTAAGCGCGGTTAGACCACTTGGTTTAAGGCTTTTTCTAAGGTTGCCGTATTCGACGTTCAAATCATGATCGACCTGAGCAAACAAAGTTCCAGCGCAATAGACTTGGTCAAATGCACTTTTGGGTGTTGCGCAACCCGCTGCGTATGCACCAGCAGTCATTGAAAGTAACAGAATAGAGAGGCCAATTTTCTTCATCATGTTTCCCTTATAGTTAGTTTTGATCTTTTATTTTAAAGTTTTGGTCATTAAACATGCATGTATCCCTGCCGTAATGGCATGCGATACGCGCTGAATTGTATCAGGTTTACTCAGACGTGCCTCCTCATCAGGATTCGCAATTACGCCTATTTCAACCAAAACTGCAGGAATTGGCGCAGTTTTTAGCACGATCAAATCATCGTATTGGTGAATACCAAGGTGCTTATCAAGCAACGGACGATTTTCACCTTGAATGGGTATTGCGTGATAAAGCGAGGGCTTCTCGCCAATCGCAATCATCTGCTCACCAATCTTTTTGGCGCAATTTAAACTGTACTCGTAATTGGTATTCTTTTTAGAGACGAAAATAGAATAGCCCGAAAATTCTTTGCGACGACCTGCATCAATCCACTCTTGCAACATCGAATCATGATGAATTGAAATGAATAAATCAGCATCGGGTGCTTGTGTCGAGCGTTCTTGCAGGGTGATTTCATTGCCATTAGCAGAAGTACGTGAAACACGATCACCGCTGATCACTAAATCTTTTGCCAGAGCGCGACTCATATCTAAATTATATAAATATTCAACACGACCACTCGCGCCTGTTGCGCCAGGATGTAGCGGCGTATGTCCCGTATCGACAGCAATATATCCAGCTTGCGCTTGCTCAATCGCAAAAGAGACTAGCCCGCAAAAAATGACTTTCTGACTTCTCAACACCCATGCGTTTAACATATTTATTCTCAGATCTTTTAATGAGCATGAAATCTCTGCATCAAGCATAAGAACTTCGATGGATTAAATCCACCAAAGCCAAATATTGATATAAAAAAAGAGCGCCAATTAGCGCTCTTTTTTTATCTTTATCCAGAAATTTTCTTGTACTTCATGCGGTGTGGACCAGCATCTTTACCGTACTTCGCCTTACGATAGGCTTCGTACTCAGTATAGTTACCGTCGAACCACTCAGGACCTTCTGTTTCAAACGCCAAGATATGCGTCGCAATACGATCCAAGAACCAGCGATCATGCGATACCACCATGACGCAACCAGGGAAGACCTGAATCGCATCTTCGAGCGCACGTAGAGTTTCCACGTCCAAATCGTTTGATGGTTCATCGAGCAGGATGACGTTCGCGCCTTTTTGCAGGACTTTTGCCAGTTTCAAGCGGTTACGCTCACCACCCGACAACGACCCCACAACTTTCTGTTGGTCTGAACCTTTAAAGTTAAAACGACCAATATAAGCACGTGAAGGAATTTCGTATTCGCCGATTTTCAGAATATCCAACCCTTGAGAAATTTCTTCCCACACGGTTTTCTTATCATCCAGCTCATCACGCAACTGGCCGACATAGGCCACACTGACCGACTCACCCAAACGGACAGAACCGGTATCAGGTTCCTGTTCGCCTGTCATCATGCGGAACAACGTAGTTTTACCAGCGCCGTTCGGTCCAATGATGCCGACAATAGCTGTTGGAGGAACATTAAATGACAATTTCTCGTACAGCAAACGACCATCAAACGACTTACTGATATCTTCCACTTCACACACGATATTACCGAGGCGTGGGCCAGGTGGAATATAGATTTCAGACGTTTCATTACGCTTCTGGAATTCACGTGAATTCAGCTCTTCAAAACGCTCCATACGCGCTTTAGATTTTACTTGCTGACCTTTCGCGTTCTTACGAACCCACTCAAGTTCCTTCTTCAAAGCCTTCGCAAAAGATTCCTCTTGCTTGCCTTCTAACTCAATACGCGCATTCTTTTGCTCAAGCCATGTCGAGTAATTACCTTGGTAAGGAATCCCCATACCGCGGTCAAGTTCAAGAATCCACTCAGCAACATTATCCAAGAAATAGCGATCATGGGTAATTGCCACAATCGTGCCCGGGAAATTTTTCAAGAACGTTTCAAGCCATGCAACCGATTCAGCGTCCAAATGGTTGGTTGGCTCATCGAGCAACAACATATCTGGTTTAGATAGCAACAAACGGCACAATGCCACACGACGTTTCTCACCGCCAGAGAGCAAGGTGATATCCGCATCCCACGGTGGCAGGCGCAGTGCATCCGCAGCTTGCTCAAGCAAGTTATTCAGATTATGCGCATCCCATGTTTGGATAATCGATTCTAGCTTGCCTTGTTCAGCCGCAAGCTTATCGAAATCTGCATCAGGCTCCGCATATTCAGCGAAGACCTGATCCAAACGCTCAAGTGCATCTAACGCTTCACGCACACCATCTTCGACGTTGCCACGGACATCTTTGGCAGGATCGAGTTGTGGCTCTTGTTCGAGATAACCGATTTTGATCCCTGGCTGCGCACGTGCTTCGCCTTGGAAATCTTTATCGACACCCGCCATGATTTTTAATAGGGTTGATTTACCTGAACCATTCAGACCCAGCACACCAATTTTTGCGCCCGGAAAAAACGATAGGGAAATATCCTTGAGGATCTCGCGCCGAGGCGGAACGATCTTCGACACACGATTCATCGTGTAAATATACTGTGCCACGCGGCATTGCTCCGTTTAGACAATGATAAAAAACTAAATAAAACTCAGAAAAATTTAAGTTGCAGCAGACTTTCTAATAAACAGCGAACTAATGATGTACAAATAGGTGCGCTAGTATAGCCGTTTTGCATACTGATTTGCATATGAACACGTGAAGTACTGTTGGGCATATTTTGCAATTTTCAATTCCCAGAAAAATTGCAACCGACAGAATTCGACAACATCCATGAGAGCCTAAACAAAACCCATCCATTGTGAATAAAATCTGAACAAAACCACATCATCTTGCATAAAACCGTGTTTCATCCAATTTTATAAGCTTTTCCAAAAAAACTCTAATCGTGTCGAGCATTTACTCTAAAAGTAGTAGAGCTTTTATACTAATTTAAAATAGAGCAAAGACTCGACTAAAAAATGATCAATATAAATTAAACACAAAACATATATTATTGATAATAAATAATTATTTAAATTTTTGAAAAACTCAATTCCGACAGTCGGTATATTGTTTTTAAATGAATATTGATAGATTATTAATCAACGCGAAACAGACTGTTAAGTCCCAATAATTTTTATACTGATTTCAAAAAAACTGAGGTAACGACAATGACAAAATTAAATCAAGCCGCACTCATTTCTGCTGTCAAAGGAAAGAATGCCATCATCACTGGCGCATCAAGCGGCATTGGACTGAACGTCGCTCATCTGCTAGCAAAAGCAGGCGCGCATGTCATCCTCGTCTCTCGTACTCGCGAAACACTCGAAGCGGTCAAAGCGGATATCGAATCCAAAGGCGGTAGCGCATCGGTTTATCCATGTGACCTGAATGACATGGATGCAATTGATACCTGTGCTAAAGAAATTCTACAAATCGAAGGTCCGATTGATATCCTGATCAACAACGCTGGCCGCTCAATCCGTCGTGCAGTTTCAGAATCCACTGAACGTTTCCATGACTTTGAACGTACCATGCAGCTCAACTACTTCGGCGCAGTGCGTTTTGTACTCGCATTATTGCCAACGATGATCGAACGCAAACGCGGTCATGTTGTGAACATCAGCTCAATCGGCGTATTGACCAACACACCACGCTTCTCAGCTTATGTGGCAAGTAAAGCAGCACTGGATGCGTTCAGCCGTTGTCTTGCATCGGAAGTTAAAAACAAAAATATTGATATATCAACCATTTATATGCCACTTGTGCGCACACCAATGATCGCACCAACAAAAATGTATGATAAATTGCCAACCTTATCACCAGATCAAGCAGCAGATTTGATCGCTAAAGCATTGATCAAAAAATCGAAAAGTATCGCAACGCCAGCAGGCTCATTTGGTGCATTCACCTATGCTGTCGCTCCGAAGTTTAACGACTCGCTTTTATCAGTGGCCTATCGCATGTTCCCAAGCTCCGCAGCAGCGCGTGGTGTTAAAGAAGGTGACGAACCAAAACTATCCATGAAGCAACGTCTGTTCACCATCATCCGTCCAGGTGAACACTGGTAAAATGTTTGATCTGAAATAAAAAATCCCGCTTTCGTTTAAATGAAAGCGGGATTTTTTTATGGAATGTCGTTGGGGCAATCCCTTGTGGTTGCCCTAACAGATACCCACCCAGATCAAAAAGGGCGACCACTAGGGTCGCCCCTACAGGAGTATTTGATATCTAATACCATTTAAAAATCAAAGAACTACTTTTCAGCCCATAAAAAAACCTGCTTCTCATTCACATGAAAAGCAGGTTTTTACATCATGTCAAAGGTTCTATTACTTAGACCCTTTAATCCCAGCCTGAGCCAACAACGCACCGAATGAACCGACTTTTTCTTCTTTAGGTACCTCGGAGCGAGGCTTGTCATTGCGTGGACGTTGATCTTCACGTGGTTTATCAGAACGAGGGCGATCTGACCGCGGGCGATCATTATTACGCTTTGGCGCATCGCCTGTCCGTGCAGGACGTTGTTCTGTGCGTTCTGGACGTTCCGCTTTCGCAGGACGCTCAGTCGGAGTTAAACGCAGGCTCAAGCTAATACGCTTACGTTCACTATCTGTTCCCATCACGCGGACAGTGACGATCTGACCTGGCTTAGCAAATTTATGTGGATCATCGACATATTGATCTGACAGTTCAGAAATATGCACCAAACCATCTTGATGCACACCGATATCCACGAACGCACCGAAGTTAGTCACGTTAGTAATCACGCCTTCCAAGATCATGCCATCTACCAAATCTTTGGTTTCAGTCACATCATCACGGAATTTGACGGTTTTGAATTCTGGACGTGGATCACGACCTGGTTTTTCCAATTCACGGATGACGTCTTGTACGGTTGGTAAACCAAACTTGTCGTCAACTACCGATGCAGGATCAAAACCGTCTAAAGCACCCGATTTGCCAAGTATTTCGCTTAAGGTTTTTGAAAGGTTGCCTAAAATCTTAGCAACTAACGGATACGCCTCAGGGTGAACTGCTGATGCATCTAATGGCTGTGCGCCATTGGTTACACGCAAGAAGCCCGCGGCTTGTTCAAAGGTTTTCGCACCTAGACGTGGTACTTTTTTCAGATCATCACGCGTTGCGAATGCGCCATTTTCACGACGGTAATCGGCAATTTGTTGCGCAATGTTTTTATTCAAGCCAGCAATACGCGACATCAGTGCTGGCGATGCAGTATTCACATCGACACCGACCGCATTCACGCTGTCTTCAACCACAGCATCCAGACGACGTGCCAGTGTTGGTTGATTGACATCATGTTGATATTGACCAACACCGATCGACTTCGGATCAATTTTGACCAACTCAGCCAATGGATCTTGCAAACGACGTGCAATCGAGACCGCACCACGAATCGATACATCCAAATCTGGCAATTCAGCGGTAGCCAGTTCACTCGCTGAATATACTGAAGCGCCTGCTTCGCTCACGACCACTTTAGTGATCGACAAATCAGGTTGCGCTTTGAATAAATCGGATACCAATGCATCGGTTTCGCGGCTTGCAGTGCCATTACCAATCGCAATCAACTCAACGCCGTGTTCGCGACAGATTTTATTGAGAGTTGCTAATGACGCATCACGCTCATTGCGCGGTGCAAATGGATAGATCACAGAGTGCGCAAGCACATCACCCGAGGCATTGACCACGGCGAGTTTCACGCCTGTACGAATACCCGGATCCATACCTAAAGTGATTTTGCCGCCGGCTGGTGCAGACAACAGCAGATGACGCATATTTTCTGCAAATACACTCACCGCTTCTGCTTCCGCAGCAAGACGTTTTTCAGTGAGTAGTGAATGCTCGAAATGCGGACGTAATTTACCAAGCCACAGCAATTCAGCAGTTTGAGCCAATAAGGCTTGACGGCTTTCAGGCTGCGCTGCGCTGACACTAAATTTGTCTTTGATCGCTTGGACATGCGCATCATTGGTGCCATCGACTTTTAGCGTCAGTACGTTTTCCTGACGACCACGTAACAAAGCCAATAAACGATGTGACGCAATTTTTGCCAATGATTCTTGCGCTTCGAAGTAGTCACGGAATTTTTTGCCAACTTCGCGCTTATCTTCACCCGCCAAACGGCTGACGATTTGCGCTTCCGCTGCAAAACGACGACGCAGATTTTCCATCAACTCTAGATCAGTTGCCCATTGGTCAACCAAAATATGGCCAACTGCATCCAACTGACTGTCTAAATCTGGATAGTTCTCATGGCTAAAGTCTTCGAGTGCAGTAGCAGGCTCAATTTCTTCATTCAAAATACGCAATGCAATTGGCTCTAAGCCAGCATCTTTTGCCAACTGTGCTTTGCTGGTACGTTTTGGACGGTACGGCAAATACAAATCTTCCAGCGCATTCTTGCTGTCAGCTTGATTCAAGCGTTCATGCAAGGTGTCAGTCAGTTTGCCTTGTCCACGGATCGATTCAATGATTTTGCTGCGACGCTCATCCAGTTCGCGCAAATAAGTCATACGCAGCTCTAATTCACGCAGTTGCGCATCATCTAAGCCGTGAACTTCTTTACGGTAACGGGCGATAAAGGGAACAGTAGAGCCCTCATCTAACAGTGCAACGGCTGCAGCCACTTGCTCTGGACGAACAGATAGCTCTTTTGCAACTTGTGCGGCAAGTTCAGCATCTGATTTTAATCGTAATTTTGGCGTAGTAGGCGCGGCTGTTGAAACCACTACAACTGGCTTCTCAGTCTCTGGTGCTGTTTCTGCGGGCGTTTGCTCAGGAGCAACCTCGAGAGTCGCCTCTTCTACAGTCTCTGTTTGCAGAGTTTCTGTTTCTAATATAACAGCATCATTTTGGTTTAAATCTGTTGCTTGGGCTTCAAGCTGATTATCGGGCGCAGTCATACAGCGGTGTTCCGAAGGAAAATAAAGTACGGATTATACGGCTGTCTTGTCTCAGTTCCTACCCGTTAAATGCATAAATCCGTTTAATTCACGTATAGATAGTAGACTACGGTGCTGTATGGATTTAGTATCTAAAGTGATTTAGTCATTGAATTATTGATGCATATTACCCAATGTAAGCAATATGCTGTTTCATTTTAAGAAGTGTCATATTTAGTCGATTTTAGATTTCAATATTCAGAGCCTTATATTTTCCCTGAATATTAAAAATTAAAGATCTTCGTCGACTGGCACAGGGAGAAAGTTTATGAGTTTAGTCGTTCCTGCAGAAGAAGCCCCACGCAGCGTGTCTACTGGTGAGCGTATTCTGGTCGTCGATGACGACGCGCGCTTACGTGCTCTGCTCCAGCGCTTTTTGGAAGATAAAGGCTTTGTCGTCCGCACTGCGCACGATGCGCCGCAAATGGATCGTCTACTACAACGTGAGCTATTTTCACTGATTGTCTTAGACTTCATGCTGCCCATCGAAGATGGCATCAGCATCTGTAAACGTTTGCGCAGCAATAATATTAATACCCCGATCGTCATGCTTACTGCACGCGGTAGCGACTCTGATCGCATCGCAGGTCTAGAAGCGGGTGCGGATGACTATTTGCCGAAACCATTTAATCCGAATGAGCTACTCGCACGTATTCGTGCGGTGCTGCGTCGCCAAATCCGTGAAGTGCCTGGTGCGCCAAGCCAACATGTAACTGTCATTAACTTTGGTTCATGGTCATTGGATCTGTCCACTCGCTCACTGACCCGTGATGGCGAAGTGGTGACGTTGACGACAGGTGAATTTGCCGTATTAAAAGCACTGGTTCAACATCCACGCGAACCGCTCACTCGCGATAAGCTAATGAACCTTGCCCGCGGACGAGAATGGGGTGCTATGGAGCGTTCGATTGATGTCCAAGTATCACGTTTACGCCGTTTAATTGAAGAAAATCCAGCCCATGCACGATACATCCAAACCGTTTGGGGTGTTGGCTACGTGTTTGTACCCGATGGTGCGGCCTAATATTGAGCATATTAATCATGTGCCCAACACGACAAACTTGTATTGGATAATATGTGAAAACGGCAATACCAAAAATCAAACGGCTTGATGGCGGTGTCTTTAAACGACTCTCTTTGTTGTGGCGGAGATTTGAACGCGCGATGAAGATGTTAAAGCCGAACTCAACCGCAATCCGTACGACGATTCTGGTTTCAACCGTTGGTTTATTCAGTCTCTTTATGTCGTTGGCTTTTTTCTGGCGCACGTTGTATTTGCCGGAAATCCGTCAGCATGCGCATTATTTGGCCATTAATCTCGAATTGATTCGCGAAGCCGAACAACAAGTCATGATTGACCCCTTCGCTTTGGATATTCATGAGTGGATTTTGGAGCGCGTTGGCGTTGAATTTATTCGAGATCCGTCTAAATTTCCGAGCAAAAAAACCAACCCGATTGCCAGCTTCTTTACCAGTGAGCTCAGCAAAGAATTATCCATTGAGTTAAAAGAACCCGTCATCGTTTTTTTTGGATTTAAGCCCACACCGCAACTCTGGATTCACTTTCCTTCTCTGGGTGATGTCTGGATTCGCGAGCCATTACGCTTTTATGCCGAATATGATGCAGCGTTGATTATTGCCTGGTTACTCGGCATTCCCCTACTCACCTCACTTGCGATTTTGATCCTCGTTCGCCAGCTCAATCGCCCGTTAGCACTACTACAGACATCCGCCAGACGCTACATGCTGCTGGGTGAAACACCAAAATTGAAAGTAGACTCTGGTCCTGTAGAAATCCGACAAGTAAACTCGGCATTTAATCAAATGATCGGCTCGCTTGAACAGGCGGCTCATGATCGTACGATTATGCTGGCTGGGATTTCACATGATCTACGGACACCGCTCACGCGCATGCGTCTTGCGGCTGAACTCATGCCTGATGAAGAGCTCCGTGAAGGCATGGTTTACGACATTGATGATATGGATGAGATTCTGGCTCAGTTCATTTCATATATGCGTGACGGTTCGGATGAAGTTGCACAACCTGCTGATATTAATCAAATCTTACAAGAGCTGGTCGTTCAATATAAAAACACTAACATTCTATACCAACCCCAGTTTTTACCCATGATATCGATCAGACCACTTTCAATAAAGCGTATGATCGGCAATATTGTCAATAACGCACTCCGCTATGGCCGTGAGCCTATTTTCCTGACAGCCACGTTGATACCAAGCCAGCTTACACTCACAGTTCGAGACTGCGGTGATGGCATCCAACTCGCTGATTTAAACAGCCTGACTGAACCTTTTGTCCGAGGTGACACTGCCCGAACAACGCAAGGCAGTGGCTTAGGTCTAGCAATTGTTAAACGTATTGCGGGATTACATGGCGGGACAGTCAATGTGCGCAACCATGATCAAGGGGGTCTTGAAGTGTCTGTCGTTTTGCCGATTAAGACTCGAAAAATGGTGAAATTTAATGGAAAAACTAAACAATCAAAATCGGTGCAATTGATCCAACCCGATTAAAATAATAATATCTCTAAAAAATACTGACACTGATGTGATTGCTGGCTATGATTCAATACATAATTGTCAGCAATCTACGATCTATCGCGCAACAGCGAACCCTTGAATATTAAAAATATTGTACAGATTCCGGAGCATTCACCATTCATGTCTACACCCAAATTTAATCTCACTGCATTAGAAGCAGGTGGTGCTTTTCGCGAGTGTATGCTGTTTTGCTTCTACGGAATAAGATCGTTAGGCTATCAAACCACATGGTTCGACAGCAAATTAGATCCTGAAGCCATCAATATCGTGTTTGGCTCAAGCACAACCGACTGGCGCACATTATCCGCTCAAGCACCGAAAATCATTATTTATAATATGGAACAGGTCTCGCCTGAAGTTCCATGGTTTAATTTATCTTACTTTCACCAACTCATGAATACGCATGTCTGGGACTATAACCAACGCAATATTGACGCACTCAAAGCGGCTGGTGTTCCAAATATTCAGCTGGTTCCCTTAGGCTACTGCCCCGAACTCTCTGAAATCGCAGACCCAAATTTACCAACTACGACGCCCATCAAACAAGATATCGATGTGCTGTTTTATGGCAGCATTAGTCCGCGTAGAAAAAGGACATTAGATGGAATCCGCGCACGTGGATTGAATGTCATGAGTACCGAAAACTGCCAAATGTTGGGATCTGAACGAACTGCACTCATTGCGCGGGCAAAAGTAGTACTCAATGTGCACTATTATGAAACCGTTGGCATCTTTGAAATCGTGCGCGTGTCTTATTTATTGGCCAATCGTAAGGCCGTGGTCTCAGAGCTTTCGCCGCATACCGACATTGATCCAGACATAAAAGAAGCCATCGTATCGGGCACGCTCGAGGAATTACCCGAACTTTGCTGGCAATTGGTTCATGATCATGATCGTCGTGCAGAAGTAGAACGCCGCGGATTCGACATATTCTCTCAACGCAAAGTCAACGACATCCTCAAACCTGCCGTTGAACACTATCTTGCCAGTCAGAATCTACCAGTAAAAACTGTGAAACCGATTCCCCTTCCCAATATCTTAAATATTGGGGCAGGCCCTCGCTGGCGATTTGATATGTTAAATATTGATCAGCGTACCGACTTCTCGCCCGATATCATTTTGGATCTCAATCAGCCTATTTCATTTGATCAACCGATGACATCATGGCGATTTGGTGAGGTTCATTTAATACGGGGTTTATTCCAAAAAATCATTGCCAAAGATGTCTTTCAATGTTGTGAAAATCTCACTCAAACACTGACTAATTGTCTCGACTTACTCGAAGACGGCGGAATACTCGAACTCGAAGTACCACACGACTTATCTTACGGTGCATGGGCATTGGTAGATACCCAGAGAGCGTTCAATGAACAAACTTGGGTAAAAATTCTCCAGAACTGGTGGCAGTATGGTTGGCAGACCCATTGCTTTGAATTAATCAATCAAGCATTCATTGTGACCAATAAAGTGGGTTTCAATGCGCTCAATGAACATAATCAAAATTGGGATACTGTCCTCAAAATTCCACGCGCAATTGATGCGCTCAGCGTTACGCTCAGAAAAAGGGTGTTAACTGGCGAAGAACTCAAACAACTTCCTGCTAAAAAGTTTCTAAAATAAATGAGATACATCTAAAAAATATGTTGTTGGATTAAGGGATTAATGAACCATGCGCGAACAGAAAATTCATATCACCAGTTACTTCAATCCGCACTTTATTACTGATGAAATGGCTACTTTTTATCACGCGTTGAAAGACTATGGCTTTGGTCAGGTGACCTTCGAGCCCTACTCGGTGGTGCCTGATGCAATTAACATTCTGTTTTGCGGCTTTAATCTCGGCGATGACTTGCAAAAAAGCCTTCGACTCGAGAATCCCTTAGAAAAAATTATTGTTCGCAATTTAGAGCCTGTCTTTCCAACGGGCCCTTGCATGTTTCCGTCTTACTTCAACTTAATGAAAAAATATCCCGTTTGGGATTATGCGGCAGGTAATGTAGAACGGTTAAAAGCTGCGGGGCTTGATCACGTCGAATATCTCCCCGTGACCTACATGCCAATTCTAGAGCGTATACCGACGGATATTGAGCAAGACATTGATGTGTATTTTTATGGCTATTTAAGTCCGCGACGTCAACACATTATCGATCAATTAAAAGCCAAAGGTCTGATTGTCCATATCAATGAATTCAATGCCAGTGCTGCTTATGGCGACTTAGATCACTACATCGCACGCTCAAAAATCATCTTGAATATCACCAATTACGATCAATACCATATCTTTGAAATGGTTCGTGCTGCACTGCCATTAGCCAATCATAAAGTCTTTGTGACTGAGCTGAATTCATATAGTGAAATTGATCCAGCAATGAAAGATGCCGTCTTGCATTGCCCATACGATCAACTCGTCGATTTTTGCGTCAGCATTGTGAACAATCCTGAACTACGCAAGCAATACGAAACTCAAGGTTACGCTGCGTTGAAACAACGTCTGGGCACACCAATTATTGGCGCGGCGATGGAACGCTACCTTGAGAACGCTACTCGCCCCACTCAAGTAGCCCTATCTAAAACTGATGACTTGCCTAAGAAGTTAAGACTCGGATCAGGCGAACGCTGGTCATTTGACTATTTGAACATTGATACTGACCCGAATGTTCGTAGCGACTTGACGCTTGAAATTGGCAAAGAAATCGATGATCTTGCCCACTACGACAGTTGGCGCTTTGGAAAAATTCAGTTAAAAGAAGGGCATTTTGACTATATCAATGCAGAAAACGTGCTGCAAACGGTTGAAGACCTCACCGTTGCGCTAAAGAATTGTCTATATTTATTGGCTGAAGATGGGCTATTAGAAGTCACAGTGCCACACTATCTCGCAATGAGTGCATGGCGTGATCCACGGACTAAACGTGCGTTTAACGACCAAAGTTTCGGCTTTCTCAACAATAAAATTTTTGATTTTTCTGGAAAGAAATACAAACTTCAAATCACTAATTTGATGCACCTCATGGAAGAATATGGCATCAAGTTACACGCAGAACAGCAGTTCGGTGTTGAACAACTGTCAAGAACACCCAATGCGATTATGACCTTGGCGATGAAGTTCACAAAAAAACGCATCGCAACTGATGAATCAGGCGATGCGATAAAAGCTTTATACGACACGTATCTAACAAGACGCTACCATTATGATTAAGCAGGTGGGCGTATATCGTTTACAAACTCAAAAACGGTAGGTTCCTCACCACAACCCAGCATCGACTTGATCGGAATGGTGCCGCGTTCAAAAACAATGACGCTATCGTAGAAACTAATTCCGAAAGTATGGCGAGTCATAAAGTCTGGGGCGATGACGCCACGAGAATAGTCGGCATATAATTGATCAATAAATTTCTTACTGACATTAATAAAAGTATCGGGATCATCAACCCCGCCACCGTACTCTTCCCAATAGGCTGTATGTAAATCTTCGACGATATATAAGCCATTTTTAGAGATCTTCGGATAAAAGAACTCAAAGGTATCTTTGATATGACTCATCATATGACTGCCGTCATCAATAATAATATCAGGCTGTCCAAACTCATCATAAATACTTTGTAAAAATACAGGATCGCTCTGATCGCCGATTCGAACGTGAATGCCTTGCTCCTGATGTGCGGCGCAATCAGGATTAATATCAATCCCAATAATCGTCGCCATGGGACCAAAGAATCTCTGCCACATTTGCAAAGACCCACCCTGAGAAACACCCACTTCTATAAATGTGAGGGTTTTATTCCGCCATGGTGCTAAGTGTTTTTCATAGATAGGAAAATAATGCAACCATTTGTGAATGAGCTTTCCATCATTGGTTTTAAAATCTTGCCATAAATTCATCCGTGTCTCCGTTCTTATCAAATATTCCCACCGACTTGAAAATCATTCACGTATTTCAAGCGTACTCAATTTAAAAAATAGGCATGATCAACCTATAAACTACTGATCTAATACCGCTCTGGAATAATATTGCAGCGCACAGAGTTCCAATAAATTGGTCTCATCTTGCACGTTTTTAATCGCAACATTGCCATATTCTACGGTTGTCGGCAGTGAGTCTTTATATGCTGCATAAGTATCCCATAACCGACTATCAACGCCGTATTCGAGATGATTGATGCGATATCCACATTGACGCATCATTTCGACAATTTCTGACCATGTAAAAAACCGAATATGCGTAATATCGAGTAAACCTTCATGTTGATAGGTAAACCGCCCTGAAGCAATTTCATTCATTGTCCACAGACTACGTATATTGGGAATACTGGTCACGATTTCAGCATTAGCCGCTAAATAAGGTTTTAAATCCGCCAATGCCTTCCATGGGTTATACATATGCTCAATAACATCGGCAAAAATCACCCCATCGATCTGCCCTAGCTCAACCCCTTCCTCGGCCAAATTAAAGTCACTCGACATACCGACTAAAACGCGATCAAGTCGAGTACTTGCGACTTTTGCAGCACATTGATTAGGCTCTATTCCCCAATAGATCACATCAGGAAATTTTTCCTTGCAATAGACACCGGTCGCACCTCTAGAGCAACCGACTTCAAGCACAAATTTTCTGGGGCTAGAGAAAATATTAACTAAATTGGGTCTCGGATTCTCAGGATAAATATCCTCTCGATTATCACTGACTTCTAAATGGGTTTGCCACAGATACATATGCTGCCTCACCGTTTATTATTGAATTCCATATTTTCCATCATACACAACATAATCGCCGTTTTTTTGTTTCAACAGCTGCGTTATATCAATCTATTTAACGATATCCGGCTGTAATCTACCATGCTTCCTTTGCAGAAAGGTTTATTTTACTAGCCTTAATATTGCGCTCTCATACGCTTTGATATTAGCAGGATAATCCACTTGCACCGTAGCCAGAAACGCCTTTGCGGAGGCATTATAAGCATCTATTCGCTCATCATGATGTGCTAGTACATCGAGTAAAACATCTGCACCCGATGCGGCATTAAACGATTCAAAATAATAACCACAAGGTAGCATTGTTGAGTTATGAATCAGCGGATAGCCGCCGTACAACACATCGTAATATAAATAATTCAGCTCATTTTCCCACTGATGCGTGACTACGACATCAGTGTGTAGTGCAAGGAAATGCGCGATGGGAAAACGGTTTTCTATCGAAGCGACGCCTTTCATTCCCACATCGGTATTACATAAAAAATTCTGAAAAGTCTCGTCGGTTTTAATATGTGAAGTATTGGTCACATAAATTGCTTGAATTCGGCTTGGATCTTTACGGTAGGCAGCTTCACAGACCAGCAATGGATAATGATACGTTTTAACCACATTGAGGTTAGGTTCAAAGATCGTGATTCTTTTTTTACCTTCTCTAGGCTGGTAACCAAACTGTCCACCGTTAGGCGTATTTGCAATCGTTTTATCGACAAACATGGGCGACCAAATATGCGGCATGACATACACAGGGCAACGATGCATAACTTGCCAATACGAACGACAGGTTTTTTCATGCTGAGGAATCGTCCACACCTCATCGACCCGCGCACCATCAAAAACCCGCGATGGATCACGATTAAACAGCGTCGTTTCTTGGTCCATGATGAAGCTATTACCGACTTGATAATTCACCACTTTGCCGCCTTTCGCACGAAACGCAGCAACGGTTTGACAGTCTACTTGGGAACCGCCTTCGATCAAGATATCTAGCTGATCCACTACTTCATGCATACGCGCTAAACGAATCGGTAAATCACCCAACATCAACGAATCCGTTAGCACATCGCTATCGCCACCATTGACCAAAATCACTTCTTTTACAAACGAGATTTTATTCAGCAATAAATACAGAAAAATGAAATTCTGAATCGCCCCATTCGACCAAATACTGGTATTCGCAGAACCGACGAACACCGTCAGCCCAATCGTCAGACCTTTATCTAAATCCAAGATAACGATCCCCTCTTACATTGACTGAAAGCATTCTGAACGTCATACATTAACCCACAGTCTCAGGAGCAAATAGATTGAGTAAGGCCGTTTCATAAGCACGAATATTCTCGGAATAATCCACTTGAATGGTCTTTAAAAATGCTTTGGCGGAGGCGTTATATTCATCGGCATGGCGATCATGGTTATGCAACACATCAAGCAAAACTTTGGCACCAGAAGATGCATCAAACGACTCATAGTAATAGCCACACTTCAACATCGTCGAATTATGCACCAGCGGATAACCACCGTAGAGCAAGTCGTAATACAAATAGTTCAGCTCATTTTCCCATTGATGAGAAACGACCAAATCGGCATGTGCGGACATAAAATATGGTGTGGTGTAGCGATCCTCGATCGTCGCAATACCGTTTAATCCAACATCCATCGTGCCGATGAAATGCTGAAAAGTGGCATGATTCTTAATGCTCGAGGTATTGGTCACATAGATGGCTTTGAACAATGACGGATCTTGGCGATACGCTTCCTCACAAACCAATAATGGGTAATGGCAGGTTTTGACCACGTTCACGTTGGGTTCAAGAATCGCAATCCGCTTCGGTGCACCTAATTGCGGTTTATAGCCGAAACTTAAAGGTGCCGGGAGTTCCGCGATGGTTTTGTCGATAAATAAAGGCGACCAAATATGAGGTAAGACTTTGACCGCACAGCGCTCCATCACTTCCCAATAGGATTTACAGGTTTTTTCATGTTGTGGAATCGTCCACACTTCATCGAATCCAACCTGTTTAAACAAATAACCCGTAGGTTGTTTGAATATGACCCGCTCCATGTCAATCACAAAGTCATTGCCCATTCGATAGGCAACTGCTTTGCCGCCACGACGATGTAATTCCGCAATGCTTTCTTGATCAACTTGCGCACCCGCTTCGATCAGCACGTCTAATCGATCCATCACCTCATTCAAGCGTGCGATTTTAATATCCACACCCGACAAGGTTAATGCGTCTGGCAGCACATCACTGTCGCCGCCATTGATTAATAGAACCTCGGTGACAGAGGGGACGTTTTGCATCAACAAATAAAGGAAAATGACATTTTGAATCGCGCCAGTCGCCCAAATATTGGTATTAGATGGGCTGACAAAAAAAGTAATGCCGACGACTAATCGTTTTTTTTCATTCACAATGTTTTAATCCATACAGAGCTTGCTTTGGTTAATTGCTATTGGTTTTTCTCAGTGCAAATAATGCAGACCATCACATAGGATTATCTACAAAAAGATCTAATAAGGCTTGTTCGTATAGTCTTATATTTTCAGGATAATCGAGCTGAACAGTTGCTAAATATGCATTTGCTTGAGCGGTATATTCTTCAATCCTACTATCATGATTGTGCATCACTTCCAGCAAAACCTCCGCACCTGCTTTGGCATTAAAGGGCTCATAATAATAACCACACTTGAGCATTTCCGAATTATGAATGAGCGGATAACCGCCATATAGCACGTCTAAATACAAATTATTCAGCTGATTTTCCCACTGATGAGACACGACAATATCGGTGTGTTCGCTTAAAAAATACGGCGTTTGAAAGCGATCCTCAATGGTGGCAACTTTATTGATCGCAACATCCATCGTACCAATAAAGTGCTGGAACGTCTCGTTCGTTTTCATGTGTGAGGTATTGGTCACATACACGGCTTTGAATAATTCTGGTTCGCGGCGATAGGCTTCTTCACACACCAACAGTGGATAATGGCAGGTTTTAACCACATTCAAATTCGGTTCAAAAATCGCAATCTTCTTCTTACCTGGCGTAGGTTGGTAGAAGAACGATGAGGGAACTTTTAAGCTATCAATGCCTTTTTTGAGGAACATCGGTGACCAAATATAGGGAACAACCGTCACTGAACAACGATGCATCACTTCAAAATAGGAACGACATGTTTTTTCATGATGCGGTAATGTCCATACCGCATCGTATTTCAAGCCATTGAACATCGTGCCTGATGGACGCCCGAATAAGCAGCGCTCCATATCAATCACAAAATCATTACCAATTAAATAATTAACAATTTTTCCACCATGCTCTTGAACCGATTTCATGTCTGGAATACTCATTTGAGCATTGCCATCAATCAAGACATCTAAACGATGAGCAACATCTTTGATTCGATAGAATTGCAGCGGCATATCACCAAGCAACAATCCCTCAGGCAATACATCACCATCACCTCCATTGACAAAGAGAACTTCAGCCACGCTAGGCATTTTCTTAATCAATAAGAACAGAAAAATGATGTTCTGCACGGCGCCATTTGACCAAATATCCGAAACCCGCGTACTCACAAAAAACGTAATACCGACGGTCAACTGCTTATGCATGCTTTATTTCCTAAGACAGCTATTGATCTGCTGTTTTTATTAATTAAACCAATGTCGAATATGCCAGTTTTGAAATTGATTAACTAGAACTTTATGTTTCCAAATACAAAAAAGCGCATGACATCATGCGCTTTTTTGATTATCTACCAATTACCAGCCGTATGCTGCACCGGCACCAACCGTTGCAACACCGCCAGAAATACCAGCACCGATATTGATACGTGTGTTATCACCTACGCGGAACTTCGCACCAATCGCAATCGCATCTGCACCGTTGAAGTGTCCGACACCCACGCCGATGTTCGCGCGTTGATGTTCATTCAGATCAGGGATCTGAGACAGTGCAGTGGCTGATGCAACACCTTGCGATGCAACACTATTCAGTTGATCAATACGATTATTGAGTGAACTTTGAACTGCATTCAACTGACGCACATTCACAGCGTCGGTTGGTTGGACACCATCGGCAACATTGGTAATTTGACGTTCATTACCAACAGAACCAACAGATACAGTGTTCGCTCGATCTGCAATCGAATTAGATCCGAGAGCCACTGAGCCAGTTGCAAGCGCTTGCGAGTTAGCACCCAAGGCAACAGAGTTTGCACCTTTAGCGGCAGCATTTGGTCCTGCTGCGACGCTGTCAGTGCCCGTGGCTTGAGAAGCCGCACCCGATGAATTGGTTTGATAGTACTTAGTTCCTGCATTGTAGATCGAACTCAGACCACTGCTGATAGTCGATACCGAAGCAGCGGTTGCACTCAAGCCGCTACTGATACTAGACACCGAGACATTCGTCGAACTCAAACCACTACTAATGCTCGATACCGCAGCGCTCGTCGAACTCAAGCCACTTGATACAGAAGACACCGCTGTATTTGTGGTACTGAGGCCACTACTGATTGTAGAGACAGAAGTGTTTGTATTGCTCAAGCCACTCGACACTGCCGAGATAACATTCGAAGAGTTTCCAATGCTTGTGCTTAGGCTACTCAAGCTACTACTAATACTCGATACCGAAGTATTCGTGCTACTTAATCCAGAGCTAACCGAGGATACCGAAGTATTCGTATTACTCAGACCTGTCGATACATTACTTAGTCCGCTAGATACAGAAGACACTGCTGTGTTGGTGTTGCTCAGACCAGAGCTGATCGACGATACCGAAGTATTCGTATTGCTCAATCCAGTCGATACATCACTCAAACCACTGCTGATCGATGACACTGAACTGTTTGTGTTGCTCAATCCAGTCGACACATCACTCAAGCCACTGCTGATCGAAGAAACACTGCTGTTTGTGTTGCTCAATCCAGTCGATACATCACTTAAGCCACTTGATACAGACGATACAGAGCTGGTTGTTGTGCTTAGACCGCTGCTGATCGAAGACACTGAACTGTTTGTGTTGCTCAATCCAGTTGATACATCACTTAAGCCACTTGATACAGACGATACAGAGCTGTTTGTGTTGCTCAATCCAGTTGATACATCACTCAGGCCACTGCTAATCGATGACACTGAACTGTTTGTGTTGCTTAATCCAGTTGAGACATCACTCAAGCCACTGCTGATCGAAGAAACACTGCTGTTTGTGTTGCTGAGGCCAGTCGATACATCACTCAAACCACTGCTGATCGAAGATACAGAGCTGTTCGTGTTGCTCAAGCCAGTTGATACATCACTTAAGCCACTGCTGATCGATGACACTGAACTGTTTGTGTTGCTGAGGCCAGTCGACACATCACTCAAGCCACTGCTGATCGAAGAAACACTGCTGTTTGTGTTGCTGAGGCCAGTCGATACATCACTCAAACCACTGCTGATCGAAGATACAGAGCTGTTCGTGTTGCTCAATCCAGTCGATACATCACTTAAGCCACTGCTGATCGAAGATACAGAGCTGTTCGTGTTGCTCAGACCAGTTGATACATCACTCAAGCCAGAGCTGATCGAAGAAACACTGCTGTTCGTATTGCTCAATCCAGTCGATACATCACTTAAGCCACTGCTGATCGAAGAAACACTGCTGTTTGTGTTGCTGAGGCCAGTTGATACATCACTCAAGCCACTGCTGATCGAAGAAACACTGCTGTTTGTGTTGCTGAGGCCAGTTGATACATCACTCAAGCCACTGCTGATCGAAGAAACACTGCTGTTTGTGTTGCTGAGGCCAGTTGATACATCACTCAAACCACTGCTGATCGAAGATACAGAGCTGTTTGTGTTGCTGAGGCCAGTTGATACATCACTCAAGCCGCTGCTGATCGAAGACACAGAGCTGTTTGTGTTGCTGAGGCCAGTTGATACATCACTTAAGCCACTGCTGATCGATGACACTGAACTGTTCGTGTTGCTGAGGCCAGTCGATACATCGCTCAAGCCACTGCTGATCGATGACACTGAACTGTTTGTGTTGCTCAATCCAGTCGATACATCACTCAAGCCACTGCTGATCGAAGAAACACTGCTGTTTGTGTTGCTGAGGCCAGTCGATACATCAC
>Ga0209023_10002006_pt1 | contig 26263 bp, 26 predicted proteins | sample LakOneMetagenome_FD_187468 | JGI IMG/M metagenome (GOLD analysis project Ga0209023, IMG submission 187468) | Freshwater and sediment microbial communities from Lake Erie, Canada (SPAdes) (version 2) | ecosystem: Environmental > Aquatic > Freshwater > Lentic | place: Lake Erie, Canada...
GTGCCGCTCGTTCATCACCGACACCTCTCGCCACGGCATGGAAGCCTCCTCAAACGGGGTTTCCAGCCATTATCGATGTGTCAGCTATGTCTCCGAACACCTGTCAGTGATCTGTCCGGGCTAAACACTTCGCGGACGATGACAGTCACGCCGGTGCGCCCATCACATAGGGCTTCAGCAGCGCATAAAGCATCGTATGCGTCGGCGTCGGTACGCCGAGTTCGCGGCCCATGGCTGCGACCTTGCCGCTGAGCCAGGGCAGTTCGAGACGGTTGCCGCGATCGAGATCGAGCGCCATCGACGCCTTCATGGTCGGCGGCGCGTGGCCGACAAAGGCCACCACCTTGTCCAGCGTATCCGGCGGCAGCTTGATGCCCCTGGCGCGGGCGACGTCGATGGTTTCCTGGAACGAGGCCATCATGATCGGACGAATATCCGGATCGTCACGCAATTTTGCCAGCGGCTGACGCGTCGCAGCGGTCATGCCGGAATTGCTGGCGAGCAGCACGAACTTCATCCAGAGCTCGGTTATGATCTGCTCGCTCAGCGTGGCGTCGAAGCCGGCCTTCAGGCACAGCGCCAGAAAATCCTGACCGCGCTTGCTGATCCTGCCGTCGAGTTCGCCGAACACCATGCGCATGAAGGTGCCGACCTGCGTGATCACGCCGGGCGCGGTGATCGAGGCACTGATCTGGGCGACGCCGCCCATCACCGCCTTGGGCCCGAGGATCGGCAGCAGCCGCTCGTGCGCGTCGATGCCGTTCTGCAACGGGATGACAGCAGTGTCCGGCCCGACCAGCGGCTTGATCGCCTCGCCCGCGCTCTCGACGTCCCATAGCTTGACGCAGAACAGCACGAAATCGACGACGCCGATGCTGTTGGGATCGTCGGTCGCCCGCGTCGGCACCACATGGGTCTCGCCGCGGCCGCCTGTGACCTTCAGCCCGGCGCTCTTCATCGCCGCGAGATGCGCACCGCGCGCGATGAAGGTGACGTCGGCGCCCGCCTTGGCCAGCGACGCCCCGAACCCGCCTCCGACGCCGCCGGCGCCGATCACCGCAATACGCATGACGTTTCCCCTTTTTGTTTTTGATTTTGATTTGTAGGGCGGATTAGCGGAGCGCAATCCGCCGCCTTGTCGCACGAAGATGGCGGATTACGCCTTGCGGCTAATCCGCCCTACGTCGTTACTTCCCGTAATTGTAAAACCCCTGCCCGGTCTTGCGGCCGAGGTGGCCGGCGGCGACCATTTCCTTCAACAGTGGCGCCGGGCGGTACTTCGGATCGTTGAAGCCCTCGTAAAACACTTCCATGACAGACAGCATGGTGTCGAGCCCGATCATGTCGGCCAGCGCCAGCGGCCCGATCGGGTGGTTGCAGCCGAGCTTCATGCCGGCGTCGAGGTCTTCCGCGGTCGCGATGCCTTCGGCCAGCGCGAAGATCGCCTCGTTGATCATCGGGCACAGGATGCGGTTGACCGCAAAGCCCGGGCTGTTCTTCGCGGTGACCGCGACCTTGCCGATCCGCTTGGCGAACTCGGCGGCCTTGGCGTGGGTGTCGTCGGAAGTCTGCAAGCCGCGGATCAGTTCCAGCAGCGCCATCAGCGGCACCGGATTGAAGAAGTGCATGCCGATGAAGCGATCCGGCCGGTCGGTCGCGGCGGCAAGCTTGGTGATCGAGATCGACGAGGTGTTGGTCGCCAGCAAAGCCTGTGGCCGCAGCTTGGTGCAGAGATCCTTCAGGATCTTGACCTTGAGGTCCTCGTTCTCGGTCGCGGCCTCGATCACCAGATCGCAATTGGCGAGCCTGGCGCTGTCGGTGGTGGTGACGATGCGCTTGAGCGCCGCCTGGCGATCGGCATCGGTCATCTTCTGCTTGTTGACCAACCGCTCCAGGCTGCCCTCCACGACCGACACACCCCGCGTCAGTGCGGCATCCGAAATATCGGTCATGATGACCGACAACCCCGCCGCCGCGCAAACCTGCGCGATCCCGTTCCCCATCGTGCCCGCGCCGACGATACCGATTTGCTCGATCATGGTTCTCGTAACTCCAGTGTTGAATGCTGGCGGATAGCGTTAGCAGAGGGCGGCGGGGAGAGGTAGTGCATTGGCGCGCGGGTCCGCCGCCATGTCCGCAGGATCGTACGGCTACGGCTTCACGGCCGCGCAACGGCTTCCATGATTTCCTTCGGCCGCCGCTTGATCGCCAGCAGATAGGCCGCCGCGGGAGCATCGGGCATCCGCCGTCCCTGCTCCCAGTTCTTCAGCGTCGGAAGCGGAATGCGATAGGCCGCAGCGAAGTGGTGTTGCGACATTTTCAGCGAAAGCCGGATCGCTCGCACGTCGGGCAATTCCACCTTGGATACCCGCAGACCGCGCACCTTCTTGCCGGCGGCATGCTTTGCCGCTTCCTGCAAACTGTCGATAAGTTCTCTTGCGAGTCGCCGTGCCATCCCGAATGTATACGCCAATGGCGCCCTGCACTCCACCTAAGAAGCTCATTGACCGAGCCGTGGTGTGGCCCGCGCGTTCCCGCCTCCCAAAGCTAGTGGCGTTGCCAGCGCCCGATGGCGCCGCTGTAATGCGCGCGCTCATGAGCACGAAATCGCGCGAGGTCATCTGGGGCGGCCGGATCATGGGCGCGCGCATGCACGCCGAAGCCGCGCGCGCGGAAGCCAGGGAGGCGGTCCGCAAGGCCGACCACGCCGAGGCCTATGCCTGGTCGATCCGGATGGAAGGCTATGGCGGCCCGGGGCAGCCTTCGCCCACGATCGGCCAATGCCTCAACGGCGGACTGCGTTGGTTGGAAGTAGAGTGCAACCGGTGCAAATCCCGCGCGAGCCTGCCGCTCGACGCCATCCGAAGGCCGCGCGACACGCCGCTATGGAAACTGGAAGCCTCGCTGAAATGCCGCAACTGCCGCAAGGGCCGCTATGCGCCGCCGGTGCACATGATCAAACTGACCGAGACGCGGGGGATCACGCCTTACAAGTGGGTGCATCCGAGCGAGGAGCGGTGAAGGCAAATTTTTTTCCAGCCTTTCAGGTCGAAAAACGGCGGCGCAGAAACCACATCTTCTTAAGCCGACCGCGCGCCGCTCTTACCGAGGAAAATACAATGAGGAATCTGCCTAAGAGTTTTGCAGGACTCCTGAATATGTCCTATCGCTTTCCCAAAAAGGGCGACCGGTTACTACGCAAGACCGACGACTGGGACACGGGCGTTAGCTTTTCGAGCGACGGCATATCCCGCCACGTGCACATCTGGGATGGCTATATGAGCGCGGGCGAAGCACTCGTCGAAGACTGCCGTCGCAATCCACAGGAACGGCATTTCATGGTCTACCCGATCCTGTTCGCATACAGACACGCGATCGAACTAGCGATGAAATGGATTCTGACGATGTATGGCGGGTACAACGCCAACGACATCGCGCATCACGACTTATGGCGGCTCTGGAAATTGTGCCGAGAAGTGATCGGCGCCGCCGGAGACGAAGAGGCTACCGACGCTGTCGAGAAAATCGTCAAAGAGATGCACGATCTCGACAAATCGGCCCTCGCCTTTCGATATGGAATCGATAGGAACAACGAGCCACCAAAGTTGCCTGAAGGCCTCTATGACCCAGAGAATATCCGGGATGTAATGACGGGTGTTGGGCATTTCTTTGATGGTACGGATGGAATGCTTAGCGACCTCGCAGGTGCCCGCGCGTAGGGTGAGTTAGCCGAAGGCGTAACCCGCTTCTTTATCATCAACGAGCGGCCGATTACGCTTCGCTAATTCGCCCTACGCGCTAACGAAGCAAACCTAACATCCGATACAAGCCGTAAAAAAAACAACACGCGGAAGAAGCGTACAAGATAATGAAGATTAGCAGGCCGATGCCTTGCACATTTTTCTTCGATAAGTTGTCGAACAGCTCTTTGTCGGCGTGTTCCTTGGTCGCTCCATTCGCGACAATGAAGCCGACAATATAAGAAAACGCTTCGGAGGCGACCAATACGAATCCCAAACTGATGGTGGAGAGCGCTGCACCGAAGAAAAACCAAAACATCGCGTCTGAAAAATCGTGGTTTTTGTCCTCAAGTTTCGGTTTCAAATCTTTCACCGCCAGAGAGCTCGCGGCAATGGCCCCAACGTTCCCGGCTAGGCTGAAAGATGCAAGCTTGAACTGCCGCTCCGTCGCGGCATCGATAAATTTTCCAACTGTCTCGATGCGTCTGAGCTGGAATTCCTTAGCCTTCAGTTCGTCGCCTGCGCCATCCATTGAAATATCCGCTGTGACATATAAGCCACTATGTTCATGATTTGTTGGGGCCTAACTGTATCCCACTTTGAAACAGGTTGAGAAGAAGCGATAATTCCACTGATCTGAGGTTTTTCCCACATATAGATGCTGGAACCTCGAGATTTGGGAAAATCAACTATGTTTTGGGGGTGGCTAGCTGTTCCGCTTCGAGCGATTCTGGCCCTGATTTTAGGGCTCGGGTGGTGCTGCGCCAAGTTCTTCGACTTCGCTGTTCACCTTTTGACAGGGGTGCGCGAGGAAATGCCGACCCTCAATCGGCTCAAGCGTGAGGAACTCGCAAAGACGCGTGTTCTGGTCGGTTTGGCAATTGTGGCTCTGATTTATGCAAGCAGCCTCTTCCAAGGTATTTTCATCCCCGACGCAAAGGTTGCTCACATAGAACCTATGAAGCCTCCGGTTGTAGCTCTTCCTTTTGATAGGCGTTGGCAAAACCCGACCTGTCCAGCTTGCGGCGGCGAGGATTTAGACATGAAGGACACAGGGAAAATTGCTCCCACATTCAAGATTCCTAATTGGAAGATTGAAGGCGGAAGCACACCGTTGCCTTGGTATTTAATGCAACGGCCCACGTACCATTAAGGCACGTCCCAGCCTTTCGCCTTCCGCCAATTGAAATGAGTTTTCGGGCGGATTGGCCTTATCCAATGAAGCTTGCGAGAAACGAACGGTCACCTCCCGGACAGAAAAGGAAATATCCAGGACATTTCGGTGCTCGCGAGATGGTACGATTGATCTAAGAGTTGAATTGAGGATCGCGCAGCAAAAATTATAGCGGATATTGCGCCACCTTCTCCTACTGCCCCCCTACTCCGCCGCTTCCCTCACATACCGCGCCGTCGGCGTCCGCATCGTCACCAGTTCTTCCGACGCCGTCGGATGCAGCGCGATGGTCTGGTCGAAATCGGCCTTGGTCGCTTTCAGCTTCACCGCGATTGCCACGGCTTGCGTGATTTCGGCGGCGGCTTCGCCGACGATGTGGCAGCCGAGCACGCGGTCGGTGGTGCCGTCGACGATCAGCTTCATCAGGATGCGGGTGTCGCGGCCGGACATCGTTGCCTTGATCGGGCGGAAATCGGTCTTGTAGACGTCGACGTGAGAGAACTGCGCGCGGGCTTCCTGCTCCGTCAGGCCGACGGTGCCGACTTCGGGCTGCGAGAACACCGCGGTCGGAATGGTGGCGTGGTCGACTGCGACCTGTCGCTTGCCGAACACGGTGTCGGCGAAGGCATGGCCCTCGCGGATCGCGACCGGCGTCAGGTTGAAGCGATGGGTGACGTCGCCAACCGCATAGATGCTGTCGACGTTGGATTTCGACCACGCGTCGACGGCGATGCCGCCGTTCTTCGGGTTGATGGCGACGCCGGCTTTCTCCAGCCCGAGATTGGCGACGGCGGGATGGCGGCCGATTGCGAACATCACCTGGTCGGACGCGATGCTCGATCCGTTCGAGAGGTGCGTGGTGAACTCGTGACCGTGTTTGTCGATCTTGTTGACGGTGCAGCCGGTGAGAATGGTGATGCCCTGCTTTTCCATCTCTGCCCGCACGTGCTTGCGGACGTCCTCGTCGAAACCGCGCAGAATGTTGTCGCCGCGATAGATCACGGTGACGTCGGAACCATAGCCGTTGAAGATGCCGGCGAATTCCAGCGCGATGTAGCCGCCGCCCTGGATCACGATGCGCTTCGGCAGCTCCTTGAGGTGAAACGCTTCGTTCGAGGAGATCACGTGCTCGATGCCGGGAAAGGCCGGGCCGTGGTTCGGCGCGCCGCCGGTCGCGATCAGGATGTACTTGGCGGTGACCTTCTCGCCGGTCATCAGCCGCACGGTGTGGGGGTCTTCCAAGACCGCGCGGGTCTTGACGACCTTGGCGCCGCTCTTCTCCACATTCGACGTGTAGATGGACTCTAACCGCGCGATCTCCTTGTCCTTGTTGGCGACCAGCGTTGGCCAGTCAAAGGAGACTTCGGGAATGGTCCAGCCGAAGCCCGCGGCGTCCTCGACGTCGTGCTTGAAGTGGGAGCCGATCACGAACAGCTTTTTCGGAACGCAGCCGCGGATCACGCAGGTGCCGCCCATCCGGTATTCTTCGGCGACCATCACCTTGGCGCCGTGGCCGGCCGCGATGCGCGCGGCGCGAACGCCGCCCGAACCGCCCCCGATGACGAACAGATGGACGTCGAACTCAGCCATGGTCTTGCCCTCGAGAAAGTCTCGCCCTCAAGAAACTGGAGCCCGATCCAGGGACCGGGCTCCAGCCAATATAATGCGATTCAGGTCGCGCGGTAGCTCGATCAGATCGGCTTGCCGCGCTTCTTCATCTCGGCGCGGAACGCCTGGTCGACGGTGGCCGCGAACTGCTGGCCCCACTGGTTCATGTAGGACATGCTGAACTGGATGGCGCGCGGCTCGGTCGCGAGCAGCTTGGCGCCGAGCGGCGACTTGTAGAACGTCACCAGGTCCTTCAGCTCCTGCTCGGTGAACTCGTTGGCGTAGATCTGCGCCATCGCGTCGCCGACTTCCTTCTCGCGGCCGGCCAGTTGCTTGGCGACGATGACGGCGACCTCGTCGAGATCCTTCTGGTAGTTGAGGTTGGTCTGGGTCAGGCCGTTCTTGGTCTGCGCCACCAGGTTGGGAACGGCGTTGGCGAACATCGCGCCCGCGTTCTTCATGGTCAGGATTTCCTTGGCCGCCGCCAGCGCCGCCGGCGACGCCGGCTTCAACGCCTGGGCCTGCGGCGCCGCATCCTTCTGCTGCGCGCTAGCCGGCACGGCGCACAGTGCCAGTCCCAGTGCAAGGCCGGCAGCCGACGCAAAACGTGAAAAGCTCTTCATTCCAATTCTCCTCGATTAAGCGGCGTTACCGCCTTCAGCTACGCGAATTGCTTGCTACTTCCTTGCAACGACGCGAATTCCCTGCGCGCCCGCCAGCACCACCGTGGTGGCGAGGCCAATGAACAGGCCGTGTTCGACGACGCCCGGGATCGGGTTCAACAGCCCCGCCAGGCGCGGCGCATCGGCGATCCGCCCGAGATGGGCGTCGATAATCCAGTGGCCGCCATCGGTGACAAAAACGTGGCCGTCCTTGCCCTTCCGCAGCACCATTTGCCCGGAAACGCCGCTTTCGGCAAACGCTTTGGCGATCCCTCGCTGCGTCGCCGCCAGCCCGAACGGAATCACCTCGATCGGCAGCGGGAAACGGCCGAGGGTATCGACCCATTTGGTCTCGTCGGCGATCACGATCATGCGATCCGAGGCCGCGGCCACGATCTTTTCCCGCAGCAGCGCCCCGCCGCCGCCCTTGATCAGGTTGAGCGCAGGATCGACCTCGTCGGCGCCGTCGACGGTGAGGTCGAGCCGGTCGATCTGGTCCAGCGTGGTCAGCGGGATCCGGCATTGCTCGGCCTGCAGACGCGTCGCTTCCGAGGTCGGCACGCCCACCACCTTCATGCCGCCGGCGACCTTCTCGCCGAGCAGGTCGACGAAGTGCTTGGCGGTGGAGCCGGTGCCGAGCCCGAGCTGCATGCCGTCGCGGACATGCTCCAGCGCCTTTGCCGCCGCCTGCCGTTTCAGTGCGTCCATGTCCACGTGAAAATGCCCCCGAGGAACCGTGTTCCGGGCTTCTCTAGCGTCGTTTTGGCCCCGGGAACAGCCGCCATCGGAGCTTTTCCGGGATCATTCCGGCTTGCGTCTGGGCGTACGGACCGATAGCGAAAAGCCATGACCCTTCCCCGCACGCTGGTATTCGATCTCGACGGCACCCTCGTCGACACCGCGCCCGACCTGATCGCGGCGCTCAATTATGTGCTCGACCGCGAAGGCCTGCCGCCGGTCCCCCTGAACAAGGCGCGCAACATGATCGGCGCCGGTGCCCGCAAGCTGCTGGAACGCGGGCTCGAGGTCGACGGCCGCGCCGTCACTGTTGGTGACCTCGACCGGCTGACCAAGGATTTCATCGACTATTACGCCGACCACATCGCCGAAGCCTCGCGGCCGTTCGAGGGACTGGACGAGGCGCTCGACCACCTGCAAGGCCACGGCTTTCAGTTTGCGGTGTGCACCAACAAGCTGGAATGGCTGTCCAGGCGCCTGCTCGACCAGCTCGGCATGAGCAGGCGATTTGCCGCGATCTGCGGCGCCGATACGTTCGGCGTCTCCAAGCCCGATCCGATCATCCTGCAGCAGACGCTGGCGCAGGCGGGCGGGCAGTTGTCGTCGGCGATCATGGTCGGCGACGCCGGCCCCGACGTCGGCGTCGCCCGGCGGGCCGGAATCCCCGTGATCGGGGTCGAATTCGGCTACACCGACGTGCCGATCGCCGAATTGAAGCCGGACCGGCTGATCGGGCACTATCGCGACCTCCCCGAGGCGGTGAAGAGCCTGCTCGGGGCCTGACACGGTTGGTAACGTGCTGAATCGACGGGCAGATACGACCGTGCCCAGGTTCCACGTTAACCATCCTTTAACGATTTTGCCCGGTACGGTTGCGGCTCCGTTTCGGCACTCTTATGGTCCCAAAAGGGGATTGTGGCGGATTGCCACAGTAGAGTGATCGATCATGCGTCGTGTTATCGCGATGACCTTTGCCGGGATCAGCCTCGCCGGCTGCTCCTCGTTTTCCTCAGTTTCCTGGGATTCCTTCAAGCCGACGCCGCCGCCGGTCCAGGTCCAGCTCGAATCGACGCCACCAGGCGCCGACGCCACCACCTCGCTCGGACCCGGTTGCAAGACGCCCTGCTCGGTCAGTGTGCCCGCGCCCGATGCCGGCTTTGCCGTCACTTTCGCATTGCCCAGGTTCCAGCCGGTCACGATTCCGGTCCAGGTGATCCGGAACCCCGGCGATTTCACCTCGCCCGCCACCGCCACCGTCGAGCCGAGCCCGGTATTCGCCGAGCTGAAGCCGCTCGCTCCGCCGCCGAAGGTGCGAAAGCCGCTGCGGCCGAAGCCGAAGAAGCCGAAGGCGGCTGCCGCACCAGCCGATGCCGGCTCGCCATTCCCCAATCCGGCGGCCGCGCCCGCCACGCGCTGATCGGCTTTCCCGATCGGCCGATGCGCCGCAGCGCACCAATCCGCAACCGGCAAGCGGCTAGTTGTAGCTCACTTGTTGTAGCTTACTTGCAACGTGCCTAGATTGTGCTAGCGGGAACATCGATATCGCGGCCCCCCGCACCGAAAGCACCAGCAAAGCAATCACCGATGAGCGGATCCGCGTTGAGTTCCCCCGACCTGTCGTTGCGCCCGATGGTCGATCCGTTCGGCCGGACCATCCGCTATCTGCGCGTCTCGGTCACCGATCGCTGCGACCTGCGCTGCTTCTACTGCATGTCCGAGGACATGACGTTCCTGCCCAAGGCCGACCTGCTGACGCTGGAGGAACTCGACCGGCTGTGCTCGGCCTTTGTCGCCAAGGGCGTGCGCAAGATTCGCCTCACCGGCGGCGAGCCGCTGGTCCGCCGCAACGTGATGACGCTGGTGCGCTCGCTGTCGCGGCATCTCGCCAGCGGCGCGCTCGACGAACTGACACTGACCACCAACGGCTCGCAACTGGCGCGCTTCGCCAGCGAACTTCACGACTGCGGCGTGCGCCGGATCAACGTCTCGCTGGATACGCTCGATCCGGCCAAGTTCCGCGCCATCACCCGCTGGGGCGATCTCGACAAGGTGCTAGCCGGCGTCGAGGCCGCGCGCGCCGCGGGCCTTGCGGTCAAGATCAACGCGGTGGCGCTCAAGAACATGAACGAGGAAGAAATCCCCTCGCTGATGCAGTGGGCGCACGGCAACGGCATGGCGCTGACCCTGATCGAAGTGATGCCGATGGGCGATATCGGCGAAGGCCGCATCGACCAGTACGTGCCGCTGTCGCTGATGCGCGCGCGGCTGCAACAGCAGTTCACGCTGACCGACCTCGCCGACGATACCGGCGGCCCTGCCCGCTATGTCCGGGTCGCCGAGACCGGCGGCAAGCTCGGCTTCATCACGCCGATGACCCATAATTTCTGCGAGTCCTGTAACCGGGTACGGATCACCTGCACCGGAACCCTGCACACCTGCCTCGGGCATGAGGATGCCTCGGATCTGCGCAAGCCGCTGCGGGCTTCCACCGACAACGAGCTGCTGTCGGCCACGATCGATCGCGCCATCGGGCTGAAGCCGAAGGGCCACGACTTCATCATCGACCGCCGCCACAACCGCCCGAGCGTCAGCCGCCATATGAGCGTGACCGGCGGCTGAAATTTTCGGTACGGATTCGGACCATCCTGCGCAACGAACAGCGCTCCGGCACAATTTGCATCCCTCCCGATTGACGGCGCGCAAACTCACTGAAATGGTGCGGCTGCTTTGATGCCAGCCGGCCGGACAGGCCGCTGCGCCCGCGTGTCCCGTCGAGGGGATCGGAGGGTTCAGCCAAGACGGCGGAAGCGCAAATGGGGGAGGACGACCGTTGCAATCGCTCTTGCAGACGAGCTTTGGCTTCACGCGCCCGATGCGCGATCGCGAGGCCATACCCGTTGAAACCGGCGCCATGCTCTGATGGCGAGCTCCCGAGAGACCACCATGCGCCCCTTGCTGGCACTCAGTAATGCGATCGACCTTCTGAACGAGAAGATCGGCTACATCTGCAACTGGTTGGTGCTGGCCGCCTGCGTCGTCAGCGCCGCCAATGCGATGGTCCGCTACGCATTCGGCTACTCTTCCAACGGATGGCTCGAACTGCAGTGGTACATGTTCGCCGTAACCGTGATGTTCGGCGCCTCCTACACGTTCAAGCGTAACGAGCATGTTCGCGTCGAAATTCTCTACCTGATGCTGTCCGAGCGCGGCCAGCTCTGGCTCGATTTGATCGGCACGCTGTGCTTCCTGATCCCGTCCTGCCTGCTGCTGAGCTATCTGTCCTGGCCGTTCTTCATGCAGGCCTATGCGGTCGGCGAATTGTCCAGCAATGCCGGCGGCCTGGTCCGCTGGCCGATCAAGTTCGTCGTCCCCGCGGGAATGGTGCTGCTGGCGCTGCAGGGCGTCTCCGAGGTGATCAAGCGCATCGCGGCGCTGCAGAACCTCGTGACCATCGATGCGAAATACGAAAGACCGATGCAATGATCACGCTGGAGATGATGCCGCCGCTGATGTTCGGCGGCCTGGTTCTGGCGATGCTGATCGGCTTCCCCGTGGCCTTCACGCTGGCGGCGGTCGGACTGTCGTTCGGCTTCCTGTCGATCCATCTCGGTTTCTTCGACTTCAATTTCCTGCAGGCGATTCCCGGCCGCATCTTCGGCAGCGTGCTCTCCAACGAACTGCTGCTGGCGATCCCGTTCTTCACCTTCATGGGCGCGGTGCTGGAACGCTGCGGGCTTGCGGAGGACATGCTGGATTCGATGGGCCAGTTGTTCGGCCCGATCCGCGGCGGCCTCGGCTACTCCGTCATCATCGTCGGCTTCATCCTCGGCGCCATCACCGGAACAGTCGCCGCTCAAGTCATCGCCATGGCGCTGATCTCGATGCCGGTCATGATGCGTTACGGCTACAACATCCGATATATCACCGGCGTGCTGGCGGCTTCGGGCACCATCACCCAGTTGGTGCCGCCCTCGCTGGTGCTGATCGTGATGGCTGACCAGCTCGGCAAGTCGGTCGGCGACATGTATCTCGGCGCCTGGGGCCCCTCGGTGTTCCAGATCGCGCTGTTCGCCGGCTACACCTTCTTCCTCGGCATCATCAAGCCGGATCACGTGCCGCCGGTGCCCAAGGAGGCGCGGACGCTGACCGGCTGGGCGTTGTGGAAGAAGTGCCTGCTCGGCATCATTCCCTCCGCGGTGCTGATCTTCGTCGTGCTCGGCACCATGATGATGGGTCTGGCGACCCCGACCGAGGCCGGCGCCATGGGCGCGATCGGCGCCATCGTACTGGCCGCCATCCATCACAAGGATTTCAGCTCGATCGGCAGCAAAATACTCATCGCCGGCATCATAGCCGCCGGTATCGGCACCATCATTGCGATCCTCTATAGCGAAAACCTCTACTTCAGGCTGGCGTTCGCGGTCACATACCTCGCCATCGTCTGGGTCTGCCTCGAAGCGGTCCGGATTCCGGACCTGCGCGACCTGATCAGGCAGGGTTATGAGACCACCATGCGCATCACCTGCATGGTGGTGTTCATCCTGATCGGCTCGACCTGCTTCTCGGTGGTGTTCCTCGGCGTCTCCGGCGGCGTCTGGCTCGAGCACATGCTGACCTCGCTGCCCGGCGGCGTCTGGGGCTTCCTGATTTTCATCAACCTGTTCATCTTCTTCCTCGCGTTCTTCCTCGACTTCTTCGAGATCGCCTTCATCATCCTGCCGATGATCGCCCCGGTTGCGCAGAAAATCCTGGCGCCGGTGGTCGGCCCCGACGCCGCGCTGATCTGGTTCGGCGTCATGCTCTGCGTCAACATGCAGACCTCGTTCCTGCATCCGCCATTCGGCTTCGCGCTGTTCTACCTGCGCGGCGTAGCCCCTAAGGAAGTGAAGAGTTCGGACATCTATTGGGGCGCCGTGCCATGGATCGGCCTCCAGGCCGTCATGGTCCTGCTCGTGATCGCATTTCCGATCACGGTGACAGCCCTCCTGGACAAGCCGCTCAGCGTCGATCTCGACAAGGTCAAGATCGAGGTGCCGCACATCGATCTGCCACCGCTGGATTTCGGCCCGGCGCAAAAACAATAGTCCCGGTGTTTGCCGGGACGAGTTGATACCCCTGCCCCGGCCGCTAATTCCCTTTCAATATCAACAAACTTCCAATTGACGGCGACATCCTCCGCTGGTTTGGTGCGTTGGCCTCATGCTAGCCCGGCCGGATTGGCCGCGGCGCCCTCTGGGCCCCGTCAAGACTGCAGATGCGAATTGGGGAGGGTTAACGTTGCAAGCGCTCTTGAGATTGAGCAATGGAATCGACGCGTTCACGCGGTGGACCGGCAAGCGCCTTGCGTGGCTGATTCTGGTTGCAGTGATCGTTTCGGCCGCCAATGCCGTCGTCCGCAAAGGCTTCGATGTTTCCTCCAATTCGTGGCTGGAACTGCAATGGGTGCTGTTCAGCATCGTGTTCCTGCTGTGCTCGCCCTGGACGCTGCTCGACAACGAGCACATCCGGATCGACATCGTTAACAACGCGCTGCCCAAGACGGTCCGGAACATCATCGATCTCGTCGGACACGCAGTATTTCTGCTGCCGCTTTGCATCGTGATGATCATCACCGGCGGCCCGTTCTTCATGCGCTCCTACGAAATCCAGGAGCAGTCCGGCAACGCCGGCGGACTGCCGCAATGGCCCGCCAAGTCACTCATCATTGTCGGGTTTGTGCTCCTGTTCGTCCAGGGCATATCCGAACTGATCAAGCGAATTGCCGTCATGCGCGGCCTCATTCCGGATCCACACGCATCACAGGTGCACGCACTCGAGGCCGAGGTCGAACACCTCGTCGAGGCGATCGAAAAGCGCTGATCGTCTGGTGCGATCGCAGGGGGACTAGATGACTGCTTTTCTTATCGCCAACATGGCGCCGATCATGTTCGCGTCGCTGGTGATTATCCTGCTGCTGGGTTATCCGGCGGCATTCTCGCTCGGCGCGGTCGGACTGATCTACGCTTTCGTCGGAATCCAGCTCGGCGAGTTTCGCCCGGACTTCTTGCAGGCGCTACCGGAACGCGTCTATGGCGTAATGAACAACGACACGCTGCTCGCGATCCCGTTCTTCACGTTCATGGGACTGGTCCTGGAACGGTCCGGCATGGCCGAAGACCTGCTTGATACAATCGGTCAGTTGTTCGGTACCATTCGTGGCGGTCTCGCCTATGCCGTGGTGTTCGTGGGCGCCCTGCTCGCCGCGACCACCGGCGTCGTCGCCGCGTCCGTGATCTCGATGGGCCTGATATCGCTGCCAATCATGCTGCGGTACGGGTACGACCGCCGGATGGCGACCGGTATCATCGCCGCGTCCGGTACCCTGGCGCAGATCATTCCGCCCTCGCTGGTTCTGATCGTCATGGCCGACCAGCTCGGCAAGTCGGTCGGCGATATGTATGAGGGCGCATTCATCCCGGGACTGGTGCTTGCAGGACTTTATGCGGGATACGCCTTCCTGGTGACGATGATCTTCCCGAAGGCGGCTCCGGGTCTTCCTGCCGAAGCGATCGGCTTTCGCGAACCCGACGGCAGCCGGGGACTGTGGTCCCTGTTGGTATTGTTCCTGGCGAGCTGCGTGTTCGGCTGGTTCATGATGCGGCATTCGGAGGTGCACGGCGCCGACTATGTCGTGCTCAGCATGTTCAACGGCATCCTGTTCGCGTTCTTCGTGGCGGTGGCGAACTGGCTGATCCACAAATTTACGGGATTTCGCTTCCTTTCCGCGATGGCGCAACAAACCACATTCGTCATGGTGCCGCCGCTGTTTCTGATCTTCCTGGTGCTCGGCACCATCTTCATCGGCATCGCGACGCCGACAGAAGGCGGCGCGATGGGCGCGGCCGGCGCAATCATTCTCGGCGCAGCCAAGCGCCGGCTGAGCTGGGATCTGATCCGGCAGGCGACGGAATCGACAGCCAAGCTGTCGGCCTTCGTCGTCTTCATCCTGGTCGGCGCGCGCGTATTCTCGCTCACCTTCTACGGCGTTAACGGCCACGTCTGGGTCGAGCATCTGCTGACCTCCCTCCCCGGCGGCCAGATCGGCTTCCTGATCTTCGTCAACGCCTTTGTATTCGTTCTCGCCTTCTTCCTCGACTTCTTCGAACTTGCCTTCATCATCATTCCGCTGCTGGGACCTGCAGCCGAAAAACTCGGCATCGACCTGATCTGGTTTGGCGTCATTCTCGGCGTCAATATGCAAACCTCGTTCATGCATCCGCCGTTCGGATTCGCGCTGTTCTATCTGCGGTCGGTCGCGCCGAAGGAATCCTACCTGGATCGCGTCACCGGCAAGCGGATGGAGCCTGTCACCACCGGTCAGATCTATTGGGGCGCAGTGCCGTTCGTCGTCATCCAGATCATTATGGTTCTACTGGTGATCGCGTTCCCGTCGATGGTCATGCACTACAAGGGCGTGGCTTCGACGATCGACCCGACCACGATCAAGATCGAGATACCCCAGGTCGAATTGCCGCCGCTGGACTTTGGCCAACCAAAGAACTGAGGCTGGTGCCGATCTGACGCGGAACCGTTCGCTTTTCCAGCGCACCGACAGGCCCGACGGTAACAGCGGGTCGAACGGTGCAGGAACAGCGGACGTAATCCGCTCCGTCGTGCCGAACGATTGAAGGGACCAAGACTTGCTAGGCGCACTTATCGCTATTTTCGTTGTCGCATATGCGGCCATAGCGCTGGAACATCCGATCAAGGTCAACAAGTCCGCGTCGGCATTGATCGGCGCGGGAATGCTATGGACCGTGTACGCCGTATCAAGCGGCGATCCTGGTCTCGTCGAACGTCAGCTGAACGATTCAGTATCCTCCACCGCGCAGATCGTTTTCTTTCTGATCGGAGCGATGACCATCGTCGAGGTCATAGACGCGCATAATGGCTTCGAGGTGATTACCTCGATGATCCGTACCCGGAAGCAAGTGACTTTGATGTGGCTGGTCGGCTTCGTCACCTTCTTTCTCAGCTCGATACTCGACAATCTGACGACGACGATCGTCATGATTGCGCTGATGAGGAAGCTGCTGGACAACCAGGGTGACCGGCTGTTCTTCGCAGCCATGATCGTGATTGCAGCCAATGCAGGCGGCGCATGGTCGGCGATCGGCGACGTCACGACCACAATGCTCTGGATTGGGGGGCAGATCACCCCGCTCGCGATCATGAAGGGAGTGTTCCTGGCGTCGCTGATCAATCTCGTTGTTCCGCTGATCGTTGTGAGCATTCAACTGCGCGGACGCGAGGTCGTTGCTCCGCCTCAATTGCAGGGCGACAGCCTCCAGACCAGCAAGTTCGAGCGCAATCTCGTTTTCTTCCTGGGGCTCGGAATCCTCGTGATGGTGCCCGCATTCAAGACCGTCACCCACTTGCCGCCGTTCATGGGCATACTGTTCGGCCTGGGCATTCTCTGGATGGTCGGTGAATTGATTCATCGCGAAAAGGAAGAAGACGAGCGGAAGCACCTCACCCTGGTTCATGCGCTGACGCGGATCGATATGGGTTCAATCGTCTTCTTCATCGGCATTCTGCTGGCCGTCGCCGCGCTGGAGCACGCCCACATTCTGGATATGCTGGCCAAACGACTCGACGCCTCCGTGGGCCGTCAAGACGCAATCGTGATCCTGCTTGGATTGCTCAGTGCGATCGTCGACAATGTCCCGTTGGTGGCTGCATCCATGGGCATGTACAGCCTGTCTCAATATCCGCCTGACAGCTTTCTTTGGGAATTCATCGCCTACTGCGCCGGTACCGGCGGGTCGATCCTGATCATCGGTTCGGCGGCCGGGGTCGCCGCCATGGGTCTCGAAAAGATTCACTTCTTTTGGTACGTCAAGCGGATCAGCGGCTTGGCCCTGCTGGGCTATTTCGGCGGAGTTGCCGCCTACATCGTGCAGTACGGACTGCTTCATCGATGAAAGAGGCGATATTGTTCGGAGCTGTGTTTGCAATCACGTTGAACTGGATTGCCCGTGTGGCAGGAAAGCCGAACAACTTCGTCCGTCTTTGCAGCAGAAGCTCGTTCATGCGTGAGCTGAACAAAAGGATGAGTCGAGGCGTAGGGCAAGCCAGGCAAGGCACCGCCGAGTAGGTCAGCAGAAACGATGCCACTGGGGCCAAAAAAGAAGGCCCCCGAGCAAGCTCCGGGGCCTTCTGCCTTACCCGAAGGCCAAGATCAGCTCTGCGAGTGACGGGCCATGAAGCTGTCGTAGCCGAGCTCGGCGACCTGGAACCAGGAATAGCCGGCGCTCGAGAACGCGGTCAGCGATTCCAGGGCTTTCTTGAAGTTGGGGTTCGTGGCGGCGACTTCGCTGTGCAACTCCTTCGCCGCCTTGAGGCACGCATCCATCACCGGGGCCGGGAAAGCGTGCAGCTTGGCACCGGCCGCAAGCAGCTTGCGCAACGCCGGCGGATTGGCCTGATCGTATTTTGCCATCATCCAGTTGTTGGCGGCGTGCCCAGCCTGCTCCAGAACGGCCTGGTAGTATTTTGGGAGTGCATTCCATTTGTCGAGGTTGACGAAGGCCAGCAGCATCGGGCCGCCTTCCCACCAGCCGGGATAGTAGTAGTGCGGCGCCACCTTGACGAAGCCGAGCTTTTCGTCGTCGTAGGGCCCGACCCACTCAGCCGCATCGATGGTGCCTTTCTCCAACGCCGGATAGATATCGCCGCCGGCGATCTGCTGCGGCACGGCCCCGAGCTTTTGCATCACCTTGCCCGAGAAGCCCCCGATGCGGAACTTAAGTCCCTTGAGGTCATCGACAGTCTTGATTTCCTTGCGGAACCAGCCGCCCATCTGGCAGCCGGTATTGCCGGCAAGCAGTGAGGTGACATTGTAGCTCTTGTAGAACTCGTTCAGGATATCCTTGCCGCCGCCCAGCATGTACCAGGCCTGATTGATGCGCTGGTTCGGTCCGAACGGCACCGACGAACCGAACGTGAAGGTCGGATCCTTGCCGAAATAATAGTAGGAAGCGGTGTGGCCGATCTCGACGGTGCCGTTTTGCACCGCGTCCAGCACCTGCAGGCCCGGGACGATCTCGCCGCCGGCGAACGGTTGAATCTGGAACTTGTTGTCGGTGGCTTCGGCGACGAACTTGGTCATCATTTCGGCGCCGCCGTACAACGTGTCGAGCGATTTCGGCCAGCTCGTCGGCATCCGCCATTTGATCTCCGGAAACGACTGCGCAATCGCCGGCGCTGCCAAGGTCGCGGCACCCGCTGCACCGAGGCCGGTGACCTTGAGAAAGTCTCTTCTCTTCATGGAATCCATCCCTTTTGATCGTGCGTGTCAGCCTTCGTGTCGAGGCTTGGGCCCAGCATGGAACATCCGGTTCCGGATTTCCATCCTGAACTGGGAGCATGCAACGAAAAGCCCGGCCTCCTCGCGGAGACCGGGCTTCCCTATTCGACTTAAGGCGTAGATCAGCCGCGCGTGCGGGACCGGATCATGAAGGTATCGAAGGTGTATTCGGCAACCTGCCACCACAGATACTGGTCGGACCGGTAGGCCTGCATCGCGTCGATCGACTTCTTGAAGTCGGCGTTCTTGGCTGAGATTTCGCCCCACAATTCGTTGGTCGCCTTCAGGCAGGCTTCCAGCACTTCGTTGGTGAACGGACGAAGCTGCGTGCCGCCGGCCACCAGACGCTTCAGTGCGGTCGGGTTCTGCATGTCGTAACGCGCAGCCATCCAGCTATTGGCGTTCGCGGTCGCATTGGTCAGAACCGCCTGATAGCTCTTCGGCAGCGAATTCCACTTTTCCAGGTTGGCGAACGCGTGAACGGTCGGACCGCCTTCCCAGAAGCCCGGGTAATAGTAGTATTTCGCGACCTTGGCGAAGCCGAGCTTTTCGTCGTCATACGGACCGACCCACTCGGCCGCATCGATGGTGCCTTTTTCCAGCGCCGGATAGATGTCGCCGCCGGCGAGCTGCTGCGGCACGACGCCGACCTTCTGCAGCACCTGTCCGGCGATGCCGCCGATGCGCATCTTGAGGCCGGAGAGATCGGCCGTGGTCTTGATCTCCTTGCGGAACCAGCCGCCCATCTGGGTGCCGGTGTTGCCGCAAGGGAAGCCGATCACGCCGAACTTCTTGAAGAACTCGTTGCCGAGCTCCATGCCGCCGCCCTGATACCACCAGGAATTCTGCTGGCGTGCGTTGAGGCCGAACGGCACCGAGGCGTAGATCGCAAACGTCGGGTCCTTGCCGACGTAGTAATACGAAACTGTGTGGCACATTTCGACGGTGCCGTTCGAGGTTGAGTCGAGCGCCTGCAGCCCTGGCGCCAGTTCGCCGGCTGCGAACACCTGGATCTGGAACTTGTTGTCGGTCATTTCGGCGACGTACTTCGCCACCTGCTCGGCGCCGCCATAGATGGTGTCGAGCGACTTCGGGAAGCTCGACGTCATGCGCCATTTGATCTCAGGCGACGATTGCGCGATGGCCGGCGAGGCAACGGCTGTCGCAGCAGCACCGGCCGCTGAAACCTTCAAAAAATCACGACGCTTCATTCAGGCATCTCCTTAAATCGGGGCGTTTCCCATATCCGGCAAGCGTTCCTCCGGCGGGGCGAATTCCACATCTGCCGGGGCGCTCTGGCGGGGCTTTAACACGGAAGTTGTCGGTTCGAAAACGCGACAAAGGCATGACTGCACGGATTAAACGAAAGTCGCATAGCTCCGCCGCGGTACGATTCGAGCCCCTGTTCCGCGGTCTCAGGCGGCCGCGATGGCGCCCTTGAGCTGGTCGCGGACCTGGGCGCCGATGGCGCGATAAATCGCCGCGTGCGGGCCGTCCGGCTCGCTGGCGACCACCGGATTACCGGCATCCGACGTCGTTCTGATCGACATATGCAGCGGGATTTCGCCGAGGAACGGCACGCCGAGCCGCTCGGCTTCATGCCGCGCGCCGCCGTGGCCGAAAATGTCCGACCGGGTACCGCATTCCGGGCACTGGAAGTAGCTCATGTTCTCGACGATGCCGAGCACGGGCACGTTGACCTTGCGGAACATCGCTAGTCCCCGCCGCGCGTCGATCAGGGACAGGTCCTGCGGGGTCGAGATGATGACCGCGCCCTTCAGCGGCACGTTCTGCGCCAAGGTCAGTTGCGCATCGCCGGTGCCGGGCGGCATGTCGACGACGAGGATGTCGAGCGTGCCCCACGCCACGTCACGCAGCATCTGGGTGATCGCCGACATTACCATCGGCCCGCGCCAGATCATCGCGGTGTCTTCCTCGACCAGGAAGCCGATCGACATGATCGACAGCCCGAAGCGCTGGATCGGGATCATCTTGCGGTTGTCGTCGAGCGCGGGCTTTTCGTGAATGCCGGTCAGCCGCGGGACGGAAGGACCATAGATATCGGCATCGAGCAGGCCCACCCGCAGGCCGAGATCGCGCAGTCCCAGCGCCAGGTTGAGCGCGGTGGTCGATTTGCCGACGCCACCCTTGCCTGACGCCACCGCGATGACAGCGGCGACACCGGGAATTTCCGATTGTTTCGACATCGGCGACTGCGGGCTCTGCGGCGGCCGGTGCGCGGCGACCGGCTGCACGCCGGGCCTCTGCGCGGGCGCATGAGAATGGTTATGCGAATGGCTTTGCGGCAGGGGCGGCGGGACTGCCGAACCCGCCTTGCGCTCGGCCGTCAGCGCGATCATCGCAACCGTCACGCCGGGTATCGCGCGCACCGCGGCTTCGGCCTGCGCCCGCACGCTTTCCCAGGCGCGGGCTTCCGCTGCATCGACGTTGATCGAGAAAAACACCTTGCCGTCGCCGACCGTGATCGCCGACAGCACATTGGCGTTGCTCAAGGGAACGCCGCGCGGCGACGCCACCTTGGCCAAGGCATCGAGAACCTGTTGCTGCGTCACGCTCACTGTCGCATCTCCATGAAATATTTCGACGCGACAGATAGTGCGTTACGACCGAAAAGGCTACCTCGCGCCGATATCTTCCCGGGTCTCGGCCGGCGCGGCCGTGCCGCCTTCCTTGGCGGCCTCGTAGTTCAGTTCGATCATGACGCCATTGGGGTCGTCGACGAAGATCTGCCAGAGATCGCCGCCCGGAACCTGCCGGCTGTCATAGGTCATCCCCTTGGACTCCAGCCGCTTCTTCATGCCGTCGAAGCCGGTAGAGGCAAAGGCGACGTGATGAACCACGCCGGAATCCGGCTTCTGCGGCTCGTCGGTTTTGGAAATATCGACCAGATGCACCACCGCCTTGCCCTCGCTGTACATCCAGGCGCCCGGGAAGGCGAAGTTCGGCCGGGGGCCCTTTTCGAGGCCCATGATGTCCTCGTAGAACCGGACGGTGTCGGCCAGATTACGGGTCCGGATGTTGAAATGGTCGAGCACGCCCACGCTGACGCCCATGCGATGTCACTCCCTTTTTTGTGAACTTCTTTGACCGGACAATCCTAGCACAAAACCCGCCTGCTCCGCCAAACGAAGGCGGTTGCCCTTCATGGCGCAGGAGTTATGGTGCGGCCCCGCCTCCAGAGCACCCTGCCGGGCGCTCGAAAATGCACTAGAACACCGTCCGGCCAGTTCAATGTCCGGCCCAAACCCAAGGTCAGCCCGCCAGGGCAAACGATAAGGTAGCACACATGGCTAAAGTCGCTTTTCTCGGTCTCGGCGTCATGGGTTTCCCGATGGCAGGACACCTGGTGAAAAAAGGCGGCCACGAGGTGACCGTGTACAACCGCACCGCGGCGAAAGCCAAGGAATGGGCCGACAAGTTCGGCGGCAAGACTGCCGCGACGCCGAAGGCCGCCGCCGAAGGCCAGGATTTCGTGATGTGCTGCGTCGGCAACGACAATGACCTGCGCGCCGTCACCATCGGCGCCGATGGCGCCTTTGCCGGCATGAAGAAGGGCGCGACCTTCGTCGACCACACCACGGCCTCGGCCGAAGTTGCCCGCGAGCTCGACGCCGCCGCCACCAAGGCCGGCTTCAAGTTCATCGACGCGCCGGTGTCCGGCGGACAGGCCGGCGCCGAGAACGGCGTCCTGACGGTGATGTGCGGCGGCAAGGAGGACGCCTATGCCGGCGCCGAGCCCGTGATCGCGGCCTATGCGCGGATGTGCAAGTTGCTCGGACCCGCGGGAAGCGGCCAGCTCACCAAGATGGTCAACCAGATCTGCATCGCCGGCCTCGTTCAGGGTCTCTCGGAAGGCATTCACTTCGCCAAGAAGTCCGGCCTCGACGTATCAGCCGTGATCGAGACCATCTCGAAGGGCGCCGCGCAGTCCTGGCAGATGGAAAACCGCTACAAGACCATGAACGACGGCAAGTTCGACTTCGGCTTCGCGGTCGAATGGATGCGTAAGGATCTCTCGATCTGCCTCGCCGAAGCCCGCCGCAACGGCGCCAACCTGCCGGTGACCGCGCTGGTCGATCAGTTCTACTCGGAAGTCGAGAAGATGGGCGGCAAGCGCTGGGATACGTCGAGCCTGCTGGCGCGGTTGCAGCGCTGAGCTGATCTCTTGGCCTCATGGGTTCGAGACGCGCGGCCTTGCCGCGCTCCTCACCATGAGGATCTAAGAGGTGCTGACGAGATCCGAGACCTCATCCCCGGATGAGCGCTTTGCGCTCACCGAGGGAGCATCGCAAAGCGATGCGTCTCGAAGGATGAAGCCCCGCCCTGCAAACGTTAATTTAACCTCCCGTTAACGGGATTTTTTAGCCCTTTAAGGTAAGGGTTAATGATTTCACGCCACAGATAGACGATGCAAAAGCCCGTGCCGTTCACGGGCAGGATTTGTGTTGTTTGATGAGTAATCCCGCAGAAAAGCCCGAAGTCGTCCAGCTTCCGGCCGAAACGCCTGCAGCTCCGCCGGTCAACAGCCGGCGCGCGGCGGCGCAGCGGGTGCGCGAGGCCCGCGATCGGTTAACGTCGACGTCCGGAACCCGCCCTGCTTTCGATACCGAACTGCTCCGGCAATACGCCCAGACCCGGATGTCGGCGTCCTATGTCGTGATGTTGCTGGTGGTTGCCACCGGCTTCCTGTTCGGCCTGTGGATGCGACCGGTGTGGGCGGCGGTCTGGACCGTCGGCATGCTCTGCATCCACGCCGCGATCATCCGCGCCTGCATCAAGTTCCTCGCCGACAAGCCGTCGCTGGCTGCGACGAAGAAATGGCGCACCCGTTTCGTGCTGCTCGACCTGCTGTACGGCCTGTGCTGGACCGCGGTCCTGATCCACCCCACTGGCCTCGACGTCGTCTCCAACACGATGATGATGTTCCTGATGCTGCTGGTGATCGCGGTATCGAGCATGCTGGCGGCGAGCCTGCCGATCGCGGCATTGGCGGCGACCGCGCCGGTGACGGCTGCGATCGCGCTCAACTTCGTGCTGGCCGGCACGTTCGACAACTACGTGCTGGCGCTGCTCGCGATCGCCGCCGAGGGTTACTTCGCACTGCTCGCCCACCGCCTGCACTCGACCACGCTGGCGACGCTGGAAGCGCGCGCCGAAAAGGACGCGCTGATCGGCGAACTCGAACAGGCCAAGGCGATTTCCGACGAGGCGCGGCACCGCGCCGAATCCGCCAACGTCGCCAAGTCGCGCTTCCTGGCGCAGATGAGTCACGAACTGCGTACGCCGCTGAATGCGATCCTCGGATTCTCCGAGGTCATGAAGAGCGAGATCTTCGGTCCCCATACCGTGCCGGTCTACAAGGAATATTCCGCCGACATCCACAATTCCGGCGTCCATCTGCTGAATCTCATCAATGAAATTCTCGATCTGTCGCGCATCGAAGCCGGCCGCTACGAACTCAACGAGGAAGCGGTGTCGCTGGTGCATGTCGTCGCCGACTGCCATCATCTGTTGAAGCTGCGCGCGTCGAGCCGCGGCATCACCATCCACGAAGTGTTCGAGCAGGGCATGCCGCGGATCTGGGGCGACGAACGCGCCACCCGACAGATCGTGCTCAACCTGCTGTCGAACTCGATCAAGTTCACCCCGCAGGGCGGCGAAATCTGGCTCAAGGTCGGCTGGACTGCGTCAGGCGGCCAGTATCTCAGCGTCAAGGACACCGGCTCGGGGATTGCCGAGGATGAGATCCCGATCGTGCTGGCATCGTTCGGCCAGGGTTCCAACTCGATCAAGTCGGCCGAGCAAGGCGCCGGCCTCGGCCTGCCGATTGCGAAAAGCCTGATCGACATGCACGGCGGCACGTTCACCCTGAAGTCGAAGCTGCGGATCGGCACCGAAGTCATCGTCACCTTCCCGCCGGAGCGGGTGATGTCGGCCTTGGCGCCGATGGCCGAGGAAGCCCCGCCGTTGCAGCCGGAAACCGCGACCGCTCCCAGCGAAGACAAGCGCCGGGCGCGCCACAAACCGATCATGAGTGCCGGCACCGGACTGTAACGCGACCGCTTGCGCAAGCGGGCAAACCATTTCACACTTCCAGGATGAGCAAAGAAACGCCGTGTATCGCAGTCTGCATGATGGATCCCAGAACCAAGCTCTGCTTCGGCTGCGGACGCACGCTTCCGGAGATCGCGCGCTGGCACAAGATGGACAGCGCGGAGCGGCTTGCGGTGATGGAAGGACTGGCGGCGCGCATGACGGAGGCCGGCCTTACACCGATGGCACCGCAGCAGCCCGCACGCGGCTGATCGGCACACCATTCAGCCTCGGAACCGACGGAGGCGCGCGATGAGCCGCATCCTGCTGGTTCTCCTGATGCTCGCCGCCACCGCCGGCGCCGTGATCGTCTACGGCGACCCCGACCAGATCGCGCGCGCCAGCGAACAGATGTCGCACATGCTGGGACGAAGCGTGGTGAAGCCCGTACCCGCAATCGAGATCGCACGGGGCCAGGCCGGCGAATTTGCGCTCAACGTCAAGATCAACGGCATCAAGGCGCCGATGGTGATCGACACCGGCGCGACCTCCGTGGTGTTGACCTGGGAAACCGCCAAGGCGATCGGGCTGCCGCTCGAGATGCTGGAATACAATGTCGACGTCGAGACCGCCGGCGGTCACACCAAGGCGGCACGGCTGACGCTCGACCGCCTCTCGGTCGGGCATCTGGTCGAAAAGTCCATTCCGGCGCTGGTGGTGCCGCGCGGACAGATGAAGACCAACCTGCTCGGCATGAGCTTTCTCGATCGGCTGGAGAGCTGGGGCGTGCAGGCCGACCGGCTGAAGCTGCACGGCTACCCCGAGGTCACCGGCAGCATCGAACCTTCCAGCAGCAATGCTTCAGGCCGCCATCGGCGCGGCCGCCCCGTCGTCAACTAGCGCCATCGCATCCACCAGCACGTTGACACCGGCCCCTGGCTTGACGCCGTTCTCGGCGAGGTGGCGACGGAACGCACGTGCGCCCTTGACGCCGTGGAAGCTACCTACGAAGTGCCGCGTCATCGAATGCAGCCGCGTGCCTTGCGCGAGCTGTGTCTCGATATAGGGCAACATCGCCGTGAATACGTCTTTCATAGTGGCATGCGGCGCCGCCTCGCCGAACAGTTCGGGATCGACTGACAGCAGCCGCCACGGCTCCTGATAGGCTGCGCGTCCCAGCATCACGCCATCGACGTGGTCGAGATGCTGTTTGGCTTCCGCGATGCTGCCGACGCCGCCGTTGATAATGATGGGCACGCCCGGCAACGCCGCCTTGAGGCGATAGACCCTGTCGTAATCGAGCGGCGGGATGTCACGGTTTTCCTTCGGCGACAACCCGTTGAGCCAGGCCTTGCGCGCGTGCACGATCAACGCATCGCTGCCGGCCGCGATCACGCCGCGCGCCAGCACGTCGAGCGCCACTTCCGGATCCTGGTCGTCGATACCGATGCGGCATTTGACGGTGACGGGAATCTTCACCGCGCGCTTCATCGCGGCAACGCCTGCGGCGACGAGCTCGGGCTCGGCCATCAGACAGGCGCCGAACCTTCCGTCCTTTACCCGGTCGGACGGACAGCCGACATTGAGATTGATTTCGTCGTAGCCGAAATCCTCGCCGATCTTCGCAGCCGTCGCGAGCGCCGCGGGATCAGAACCGCCGAGCTGCAGCGCCACCGGATGTTCGCTGGCATCGAAGCCGAGCAGCCGCTGACGATCGCCATGAATGATGGCGCCGGTCGTCAGCATCTCCGTATAAAGCCGCCCACGCCGCGTCATCAGACGGTGGAACACCCGGCAATGCCGGTCGGTCCAGTCCATCATAGGCGCCACGGCGAATCTATGTGATTGATTTAGCTGCATTTTTCGAGTACATTCAAATCGTTAGGTCGCGTCGTGTGCACTCAATTCTACGCCATAGCGCGACGTTTTTTTCGGCTTT